>Ga0210384_10000385_pt1 | contig 67798 bp, 58 predicted proteins | sample IncBWH2MmetaG_FD_160574 | JGI IMG/M metagenome (GOLD analysis project Ga0210384, IMG submission 160574) | Forest soil microbial communities from Barre Woods Harvard Forest LTER site, Petersham, Massachusetts, United States - Inc-BW-H-2-M | ecosystem: Environmental > Terrestrial > Soil >... | reverse complement strand
ACGAACGTTTCCCAAGTTGACGCTGTGGTGCGGTTGGCGTTCAAGGGCGCGGTCGATGCGATATTCAGATCCGCCGACACAAATTTGCCATTGCCGACACTGAGCAGATGGATCTGGTTGTTGCCGAGGTCGATCCATTGAAACTCCTCCCAGGCGTTGAAGACGGCGCGGTCAGCAACAAGAGGCGCATTCACACCAAGATTCTGATCCGCCGACACATACTTGCCGGTACCGATCGAGAGCAGGGCAATCCGTCCTCCGCCTGCGTCGACCACCTGAAACTTCTCCCAGGTGTTCACCGCAGAGCGGTCACCGACCAGAGGGGCGGTCGAGCCGAGGTTCTGATCCGCGGACACGAAGAGGCTGGTCGCATCGGCTTTCAAGGAGATGACTTGGCCGATCGGTGGAGCCGCAGAGGCCAACCCGCTCCCTGCGATTAGGAGTGAAAAGAAACAACAAAGATTGAGTAAGGATCGGTGCTGTCTCGTACAGCCGCGGTTATCGTTGTGATGTGATTTCGCCATTGCATTGCTCCTGATTAAGATTCAAACGAGGCCTCGGCGACAAGCGCTAGTCTACGAGAAGACCGAAGCGGTGACTCCGGTCTTCTCTTCGATAGAGTGCCTCCGTTGTAGAGCCGCTCCGAACTGCGGCATCAAGGTTGCTGATTGAGTTTCCAGGCCTGCGCGCCGGTGCCGTTGCAGGTCCACTGTTGCAGCTGTACGCCGTTCGCGGTGGACGCGCTGGGGACATCCAGACAGAGTCCGGTGTTGCGGCTCACCATCCGGAAAAAACCGTTGCCCAACGACTGTGGCTGCCACTGTTGGTTGAGGCCACCGCCGTAGGTCCAGAGCTGAATCTTGGCTCCCGGCGAGGGGGACACTCCGGTGACGTCCCAGACCAGTGAAGGGGCGTTACGGCTCACCACCCGGTAAAAACCGCTGTCAGTCGTCTGGAACTGCCATTCCTGGTTGACCTGCTGGTTGCCACACGCCCATTGCTGGACGGCCGTTCCGTTAGTCGTTCCAAAGCCGGTGTCATCGACGCAGCTTCCGCTGTTCTGGTTGACGACGTTGTACCAAGCCGAAGTTGAGATCCCGCCGCCGCCGCTCAATTGATATACGCGAACGTAGTCCACCAACATAAACTCCGGATTCGGCGTGCCGCTGTTCGTGGTTCCCGGGAATCCGCCGCCGCCAACCGCGAGGTTCAACAGGATAAAGAATGGATTATTAAAAACCCAACTGTCTCCTGCTGGAATATTGGCAGGCGTGACCGTGAAGAACGGGGTCTGAAAATTGTCGCGATAAAACTGAATCTGGTTGTTGGACCAGATGTTGCCGTAAGTGTGCCAACTTGCGGTTGTCGATCCATTCGGGAAGGTAGTAGTCCTTCCGATGCCGTTGCCGCCCGAATAGCCTGGGCCGTGGATGGTCGACGAGGTAGTGCTATCCCCGTAACTTTGCACCCACTCGATGATGTCCTGCTCACCGCACGTCGGCCATCCGACCGAGCCGATATTGGCGCCAAGCATCCAGAAAGCGGGCCATAGCCCGGCACCTTCAGGAAGCAGCATGCTGGCTTCGATGCGCCCAAAGGTAAACTGTTCCTTGCCTTGTGTATGCATACGGCCGGAAGTCCATTGGCCGTTCACATCGCGACTGGCCCGGATCACCAGGTGACCGTTCCCGTCTTCATAAATGTTGGGGTTGGAAGTACTGCACGGAGAGGAATTCGAGCCAGGGGCACAGTAGAATTCGATTTCGCCGTTCCCCCATCCGTTATTGTTGCCAACGTCAAAATTCCACACGCTTGACGAAGGAAAGCTGCCGGCAGGTCCGTTGAATTCATCGCTCCATACCAGGTTCCAACTCTGTGCATGGAGTCGAGAAGCAAAACCAAAGAGAAGCAATCCGATCACGAATACTACGGCACGCGCAGATCGCGATCTGTACATCTGATTGGCGGAAGCAGAGATAGAGGGTCTCCTCATAGATAGCGCAACCTCCTTACATTTAGCGTTTGGGTTCTATTGTTGGGGTACGACCACCACTTGGATGTGAGTCTTTGGCCGATCCGTCTCACCGGGATGAACTATTCGTCAGAAGGGCGCCGCCGCGCGACCGCGAGTAATTGGAACGCTACCCCTTTTTCTCCCTGACATCTAGGTGCCTAACCGTTACGAACCCTCGCCGAACCCAATTTTCCAGGAATCCAACAGAAAATTGCTGCCCGCCGCGTTTCACTTTCTTCACCCCTAGCTAGCGAGCACGCCCCGGCACTCTTGGGTTCAGATCCCGCGGAGGAGGGGGTCGACAATTTTTCTCGAAGGATACTACCCCTAGGTAGCTTAGCTCCCTTCTCCTAGGGCCCATATACTGGCGGGTGGCCCCGTCTAGGCACTATAGTTCGCCACCACTCGAGCCACTTTCCCGATCGCTGACAGCTCCATGAACTCTCCCGTGCGTGTCCCCTTTTGATTTGTGTAGTAGAGCAGCACGCTGTTAACGCCCCAGAGCACGTCCTCAAGGCGAAAGTGGAGTTCCGGGTAAGCTTCTAGCCCTCGCTGAAAGTAAGCTCTCAAGTTTGCTTTTCCGACTACCTTGCCATCGGACGTCCCCAAGAGCTGGGCGGCAGCTGGCGAAGTCAACTCGATTGCATCCTCATAGTGCGTCATGATCAAGTCCAGGTCATGAGCGTTCCAAGCCGCAACCCAATGGTTGGCCAGATTCCAAGCCTCTTCTCTCGTCATTGCCGTTTCTCCAGTTGAAGGTTCAATCAATAATCCGGGCTATCGTCCTCAGCAACTTAGCGAGCTTACAATATCCGCGCCCCTCATTCGTCTACAACTGTGGAGGAAGGACGCGGCGAACCTGGTGCAGATGGTACTCGAACAGGACCAGCGGATCTCCGAAGTGGTGAACCGGGAGCAGTCCCGGCTGCGCAACTTCATTCGCCGGCGCGTGCCCGACCCGCGCGACGCTGAGGACATTCTGCAGGACGTCTTCTACGAGCTGGTGGAGGCGAACCGCCTGCTGATGCCGATCGAGCACATCACCGGCTGGCTGTTTCGCGTGGCGCGCAACCGCATCACCGATCTCTTCCGCAAGAAGAGGCCGGAGAACTTCAGCGATACCGCCGTCGCCGACAATGACGGCGAGGCGCTGCAGCTCGAAGATCTTTTGCCATCGCCCGATGCCGGGCCGGAAGCGCTCTACGTCCGCAACGTGCTTCTGGATGAGATGGAACTTGCGCTCGACGAGCTGCCGGAGGAACAGCGCGACGTGTTTGTTGCACACGAGGTGGAAGGGCGCAGCTTCAAGGAGATGGCTGCCGAGACTGGCGTGAGCGTGAATACGCTGCTGTCGCGTAAACGCTATGCGGTGTTGCATCTACGGGAGCGATTGCAAAGCATTTACGACGAATTTACGAAAGCATGAGGGACTGAATATGAGCATGAGAAAGAAATGGATGTTCCTGGCTCCGCTGGCGATTCTGGCGATTCCGCTATTTATCTTCATCGGCGGCGAAGTGGTGCTGCACCTGTGGAATTGGCTGCTGCCGCCGCTCTTCGGCTGGCGTCAGATTACCTTCTGGCAAGCGCTTGGGATTCTGGTGTTGTGCCGGATCCTCTTCGGCGGATTTGGACACCACGGTTCCGGCCGCTCCCATTTTCGCCGCCGAATGCAAGAGCGCTGCGAGCACATGAACCCGGAGGAGAGGGAACGATTCCGGCAAGCCATGCGAGCAGGTTGGGGCTTCGGCCCACCCACCGGCGAGAGTAAGGGGCAATGAAGATATCTCGGTAACGCCTACGCCGCCAAAAAACCGGCGGAGTGCCTCCTGAATTTCAATATCGCCAGAAGCACCATGCCAAGGGAAATCGTGAACGCAACGCAGGCGATGAGAAATCCTTGATCCACCCCCGTATGCGTAATCGGCTGTGCGGTGAAGTCTCCGGCGATCCCGGTCCACCAATAAGCAAACAACCCAATGTCCATCAATGTGTGACCAATCATGCAGGGGATCAGCGATCCGCAAGACCATGCCAGGAGCCCCAGCAGCACACCTGCGCCGAACACAATCGGGACCATACCAATGGTGGCCCAGTCTTTCGTGAGATGCAGCAACATGAAGAAAAACGAAGAAATCAAGATCGCAACGACGGCACCCGAGCGTTGCTCGATCGGGCGCTGCATGTAACCGCGAAACCCGGTCTCTTCGCAGACCCCCGCCGATGCAGCCGAGATGACGACCACGATCCACTTCCAACTCAGGGACGGAACGAACGATAAATCATAGCCGTGCCGGAAACTTGCCATCGGGAATGGCACCAAACGGAACAGCAAGACAATCGAAGCATGAATGGTCGCGGCGAAGAAAACCGCGGCGATAACGCCCCAAACCCACTGCGTGGCCGACAACCTGCCCCGGCGGAACGCGAAGACGCGGACGGCTTGCGTTGTCGATGGAGGACCTCCGCCGCCCGCCCACCAAAGATAGAACGCCAGGAATATCAGTTCCGCAATCGCAGCCAGCGGCGCGCCCAGCTTCATCAGCAAGAGCAGCCACACGTTGGCAGGCACCAAAGCAATCAGAAGTCCGGTGATGATTGCCCGCAGAGAAATCGGCAGCCTCATCCAAAGACCGGGTGTGTGGTTTTGCGTTGTCACGGGCAATGTCACAGGCAAGCCCCCAGAACAAACGGGAGAATAGTAGCATTCGCGGAAGCGGAACGCATGCCCTCTGTTGGGAAGAGGGCGCTAGATTGACACCACCTAACTCATGGCCTGTTCCGGCATGAGCTTCATGAATAGCGCAAACAATCAGTTGAACTGGAACCAGTTCACGTTGCCCAGGCTCGTCGTCCCGCTCGGAGACGCTTTGAACACTACGTACAAATCGTGAATGCCGCTGGCAGAGCCTGCCGAGGCATTGGCCGTAGTCCAAGTCTGCCATCCGGCGGTGGCGGGAACGGTCACGGATGCGACCAGCGTTCCGGAAATGCTATCCAGGTGAAACTCCAGCGGGCCGCCACAATTACCGGCGCAGGCCAATCGCGCGCTCACTCCGCTGACTCCGGTCCCAAAATCGACGTTCTTGTATACCGCGTAGTCGCCGTCGCTGGAAGTGCCCAGGTCATAGCCGCCGTTGGTGTCCGTCGTGTTCTCGGTTTGCAGGCCGAACGTGGTGTTGTCTCCAAGAGTTTTCTTGCCGTCGGTGCTATTGAAGCTGGAGGCTTGGATCTGTGACAGCGCGGGGATCGTGTAGCTGCCGCTCTGCGCGCCCGTCCAGGTGAAAGTTGCTCCGGCCAGCGATGGCAAGGTGTACGTGAATGACTGATTTCCCCACTGGACCGCAAAACTCTGAGCCGAAGTGGAGTCGTTGAACGCTACCAGCGCTTTCGATCCATTCTGATTCAAGAATGCCGCGCTTACAATCCCTGAAGCGCTGCTGGAATATATCCGGACCGCGCCGGGCAGGATGTATCGGCTGAAGTGGCCGAGCGTGTAGTACTCGATACCGTAGGTAATCGCTCCGGAAGCGCTGTTTACGGTGACAATCGGAGTGCAAGTGCCGCAGCCTCCGGTGTGAGGCCCGTGGTTCTCGTCGAGCGCCAGGCTCCATTTCACGTAGGAACGTCCAGAGTTGCGCATGACTTGCGTGATTTCCTCAAAGTCAGACTTCGTCTGGTCTGGGTTCCCCGTTGCGCCCGTGTGCTCGGTTTCGTAATTGCCCTTCCCGGGAAAACTGTTCTCGATCGTGCTCATCACCCCTGGAGTGCCGCCATAGCCGTGCCATGCCGAACCGGCGACTTGCGCCGAAGCCTGGATGGTGGGATCCGAGAGGACCGCCTGCGGATAGTCAGGACGGTCCCAGTTGTGGTCATAGACCAAAACCTTTGTCGTCAGGTTGTTCGTGGTCAGCGCAGGCAAGATGAAATCGCGAAGGGCCGTAGTTTGATCGGTGGGCCAGGTCTGGCTATTGCAGCTCGCACCTGGAGACTGTGGCATGCACATACCGGGATAGTTGGAGGGCGAGAACAACGGCTCGTTCTGCAAAGAGATGTAGTCCACGTGGATGCCCGCTGCGGAATAAGCTTGCAGATACTTAACAAAGTATCCAGCAAACGGCGCATACATGCTGGCCTGGAGAGCGCCGCCAATCATTGAGTTGGAGGTTTTCATCCACCCCGGCGGACTCCAGGGATTTGCCATGAGCTTCATCTGCGGGTTGAGCTGTTGGGCTTGCAAAATGAGTGGAATCACATCGGCCTGATCATGCGTGACAGAAAAATTGGCCAGCGTCGGGTCTGGCGCGCCGCCGTTGTCATCGTAAGAATACGCGGAACGTGCCAGGTCCGAGGCGCCCATCGGGGTGCGCATAAAGCTCAGTCCGATGCCGTTGCCGCTACGGGTGAACAGGTCGCTCATTGTGCTGGTCAGCGCGGCTTTTGGCGCAACTTCGTTCAGCAGGAAGGCAGCGGAGTCGGTGAAAGAGGCGCCGAAACCCTCGATGGGCTGATACGTCTGAGTTTCGTCCACATCCACAACGTTGCTTCCCCCGCTGGCGGTTGTGAAATTGATCGCGGGTTGAGCTTGCATTGTGCGCGTCTGGTCATCAGTCGTAAGCACAATCGAAACGGCAGCACCCACTCCGTTCTGCGACGGAACTGTATAGGCTCCGGTGGCAACAGCGCTGGGAGAAAACCCGGACGCAGCGGCGATGGCTTTGATAGTTGCGGTCGCGGAAATTGTTATTGGCCCGGTGTACTTGGTTGAAGTAGTGGATGGCGTGCTGCCGTCGGTCGTGTAATAGATGGTGGAACTCGCCGTCGTGTCGGATAGCGTAATTTGGGTTGGGCTGTAACTGCCCGGTATTGGCCAGAACGATGGCGTCGCGGCGGGGGGCGGCGGGGGTGGAGGAGGAGGAGGGGTAGCAGAGCCGCCGCCACAACTCTCCAGCAAAAGAAGCGCCGTCAAAAATAGGCTTAATCTGGCAATCATAAGTGGTCCTGACAATCTTAGCCGGTGTTGCGTTCGTCCGTAATGCAGCACTCTAACTGGCATTTCCTTTACGCCCCCCAGGAACGCCTCCTATTGTACCTCCCAAAATCCCTGTTCGCGTCAACGTGAAACCATCTTCAGCCACATCGCCCCGGTGGGGTGGCCACGCTTTTTCTGTTAGATTTTGTATTTCTTATTATGGAATATAGGATATCGCGAGGTCAAGAAACATAAAGACTAGACACTCACTCAGCACTGACGAATCGATGCGGAAACAGTACGAAGTTCAGGTTCGAACCCGTGATATATTCGTCCCAGCAAGTTAGCCGAAACTGGCCATCCTCGCTGGGAGAGGTTGCATGAGTTCACGTTTCCTTCGCCGTGCCCACTTATTGTTGATTCCCGTTGCGCTCTTCTATGCGATCCTCCCATTCCACGCCTGGGCCAGCGACAAGAAGATTCGCGAAATCGACCTGCAACCATTACTCTGCCCTCTCGCGTTGCAGCAACCGAACAATGATCCTTCCGCCGGCGTGGATTTTGTTTCCGACAACGAGGTACTTGTCTACACGGTCTGCCATGTAAGCAGCGCGGTAGCCTTGTCAACCCGCAGCGCATCTGCGCCGGAGGCGTCCGACCCGAATCACCTCAAGGCTGTCCTTCTGGATCTAACCACTGGAAACGCTATCAAGAGTTTCGACTGGCCTACGCGAGGGCGAGGGGCCACGGTACGTGTTACCCACCGGGGCGAGTTGCTGGTCCAGACCGACAATGTATTGAGGACGGTAACGCTGGACGGCAAGCAGATTGCCGCTATTCGCCTGGTCAAGGTTGGTCAATCGGACCTTACCTTCGTGAATTCCTCACCCGCTGTAGATTCTGTCGCCGTCATCCAAAGCTCGCAAGCCGAAGGAAAAACAGTGAACGGCGTTGCCGTACTTGACTCGCATGGCCTCGAACCACTGGCTCAATGGCATGACAATGGCGAAAGCTGGAACATCGCTGTCTCGCCGGAGACCGCTGTACGAACTCAGAGTAGCGGCTCCCAGTTGCAGGTGATGGACCTCAAGAACGCGTCCGACTCGAATGCAAATTGGAACACAATCTGGTCCGGCAACTCCAGTTCCACGCGCCCGGTATTTCTTGGCGCTGACCGTTTTGCCTTTCCCGCCGGCAATTTCGTATCCCTGTTTGCTGCGCCTAAGGGATCGGATAGAAGAGACATTGACTGCACTAACACGTTGGGCGTCAGGGCGTCGCGCAATGGAGGACTGCTGGCCACAGTCTGTGTACACGAAACATTCCGTCAAGCCGGCTTGCGTGCATCTGGAATGCCGCTAGGCGGAGCACGTGGAGGTGGGGGGCCGGTTGAGAGCACGAAAGAAATGAAAATCGACGTATATCAAGCAAATCCATTCCGTGCACTCGGTTCGGTTGCCTTGGAACAGCCGCAAGACCCCACCTTCGATTTCGCACTATCTCCATCTTCGGCCAAGGTCGCAGTCGTCGACCAGCTGCATCTTGCGGTCTACGGCGTCATCGCAACTGCTAACGAACCTCCGCCAATCCCGAGCGTTCAGACCGCGAGCGACGAAAACCAAAATCTCGATACCCCAAGTTTCCGCTCTTCCACCCGCCTGGTTCAGGTGGATACCGTCGTTACGGACTCCCAGTCGCATCCGGTTCCAGATCTTGCGGCTTCAGATTTTACGGTTCTCGAGGATGGAAAACCGCAAAAAATCTCTGCCTTTTCCTACGAATCCCCGGAGAAGAAGCAAGATATTCCAGTGCGGCCTCCGCTCAACGCTGGCGCCTTCACCAACCGGCCTGTATCCCGCCAGACGTCGCCCATTATCGTCCTTCTATTGGATGGACTCAACACCCCATCGTCCCAACAGCTCTACGTCCGCCAGGAAATGTTGAGGTACCTGCGCGACTTGAAACCATCCAACGCACGTATGGCGGTTTTGGCCCTGGGAAGCGACTTGGCCGTTTTGCAGGATTTCACCACCGATCTAAGCTCCCTACAGGCAGCCGTGCGGAATTACAAGCGGGGCAGAACCAAGGCCGACGTTGATACAGCTGCCGTGGACCTTCCCGCTGCCTCGGGGACATACACTGCTACGGACGCATCAGGAGCCGTCTCTAACGCACAAGGACAGGCCTTGGAGGGTGTCCAGGATCTTTTGGACTTTTTTTCCAGGAGTGTTGCGAACGATGAACAGGACGCACGCATAAAGACCACCGTCGCCGCGCTCCAGGCCGTTGCGCAGTCAGTCGCAGGCTATCCCGGCAGGAAATCCCTCATATGGATGTCGTCCAGTTTTCCCTTCACCCTGGGCTTCGACGACAGCACTATTTCTCATTTCGCTTTCTATAAGCGATATGCCGATGATATTCGCAAGACCACGGCCCTGCTGACGGATGCCAACATAGCCGTGTATCCCATTGACGCTCGCGGGTTGATCTCAAACGGCGGCGTAGCGGATGTGACCACCTCCTCTGCTTCGACTTCCTCTGCTTCGATTACCTCTGCTTCGACTTCCAGTTCCGCGGCCCCAAACACAGATATTTCGTCGGAAACCTTTAAGAACTTCCGCACCGATGAATCGCTCAACACCGTCGCGGAAGAGACCGGAGGCAAAGTCTTTCGCAATACCAACGACCTTTCGGACGCCATCAAAGCTGCCATCGCCGACTCTGAATCTCATTACATCCTGGGCTACTACCTCGACCGTAGTCGGATGGATGGGAAATTCCACGTCCTGCGCGTCAAGGTCGCCAGAAAAGGTGTGAAAGTAAGATCCCGGACTGGGTTCTTTGCGCTCGATGTGAGTGATTGGAACAAGCGAGATGCCAACAATCCGACCAAGAACGATGCGAGCAAGAGCGATCAGCCCAACGCGGGCAACAATCCACCGGACCAGGGATTGATCCCTTCCCGGCTGAACGGACTATCCGCCACAGGCGTGCTCTTTGAAGCGCGGTCAACCCCGCCGGCAACTCCGGGAAAACCTGTGCTGATTGAGCTGTGGGTAGATCCCAGTACGATCTCGTTCGGCTCCGGGCCGAATTCCACGTACCCAATCGATCTGAGTTTCGAACTTGCCGCGCTCAAGCCGGACGGCAAAGCGGCGCAAGTGGAGACTCGCTCCGCAGCCGGAGCATTGCAGGACGCAGCCTTACGACAATTCTTGAAGACCGGCATCCCCATGAAGATAGAAATGCCAGTGCCTGCAGGCCACTACGTACTCCGCGTAGCCATCCGCGACAATCACTCAGGACACGTCGGCAGCCTGGACATGCCCTTGATTATCAACTGATTGAGGCTGGCCCAGGCTTTGATCTCGCTTGAAGGAGGCGTAAGTAGCCCCATCAATTCGGCGCGTGGCTACATCGCGGCTAACTGCCTCTGCACAAACGGATTGTTGGGGAGCTTGCGGTCCCATTGCCGCCACAACTCCATTCGTCGCGCTTCCAGCTTGGAAGCTTGGTCAGCCTGTCGGGAACGGCGATATAGGGTGGCTGCTGAGTTACAGATGGTGGATAGATGAACCGCGTCCTCCAGATTGAACTCAGGATCGGACTCGATTGGTTCGATCTGTTTGAGTAGTTTCTCGTATATCTCGATCGCTCGGGGCAGGCTGCCGCTGTCTGCTTCGTAGTCCGCCAACCCCCGGAGCGTTTGCGCCGCCTCTGAATCGAGGTCGATTTTGTCAGCCGGATAGAACTTCAGTTGCTTCAAGCGATCGAGCGCCGTTTCCAGTCTTTGCCGGGCTTCGCCACCGCGGCCCTGTCGCCGCAGCGCATAGCTGGAGCCAGCTAGCAACTCCACCTCGTATCGCTGCAAGTGCACATCGTTGTGAGCCTCGGCTAAGTGGCGGAGAGTGTGGTCGTAAATATCCAGAGCTCGTTGGGCATCCGAATGACGCAGGATGCCCGCCAGGGGGATCGCGGCTGTCGCCAGGTTCCCTCTGGAACTGTGATCATTTGGATCGCGATGCACGAATTCGTCAGCCTGCTGGAAGGCGCGCTCCAGGGGTTTCACTGCCTCTTCGGGTCGACCCATGCTGATGGAGTTGTCTTCGCCAAGAATTCTGCCTTCGTGAACCAGGGCGAGCTGGAAATTGTAGGTCTGCCCCCCTTTCGTCATCCATTCCGCGCCTGGGTCCAGGAGCTTCACAGCTTCCTGGACCGCGCTGAGGGCCCCGTCGAGATCGCCCCTCCTTTGATAAACCTCTGCAGAGACCCGAAGGAAGTTCCCTCGGTTCGCTGGACGATTGAAGATGCTTGCAATTTCACCGCCGCGCTTACACAGGCGGAGAGATTCCTCAAGTTCGTCCTCGGTCATAAATTGCTGAGCCACATTAAAATAGGTATTAAGGATTCCCGCAGCTTCGGGCTCATCTCCTTTTTCCGCATGAAACTTCTCCAGCCAACCCTCCGATTTCTTGGCGAGATCGTGGGCTTCTTCACCATTGTCTCGGAAGCGCGCCATAAGCATTTGATCGTGAGCAATCTGGGCCGCCCGCAGCATCGCCGTCCGATTTCCCGGCTGTGTCTTTAACACGGACTGAATGAATCCGTCTGCGATCTTTAGATTTTGGCTGGCCTGATCCACCTGACCCAGCGTCGGCGAGATTGGCACCCCTTGCACGCGCGCCACGCGCATGTAGGCGTTGCCGACCTCCAGGGCTAGCCCGGGATCTCCCTGGACATCGGCAGCCAGCCGCCGCAAGTACTCCAGCGAGGTGTCCACAATCAATTGTCGGGTTTTTGTGCTTCCGGGTAACTCGCGGGCCTGGACGTCAATCTCAAAGAGTTTGTTGGCCAGCTCGCGCACGTCCTGAAAACGCCGTTGCGCAATCGCCCGCTCGCGATTGGCGATGTACAGCCCCGCAGTGAGACTAACAACCACGAGCACGCTCGCTGCCACGGGGACCCAGTAGCGCCGCAGGAATTTGCGCCCACGATACCAAACGCTGGCCGGGTGAGCCTGTACAGGCTCGTTCGAGAGATAACGGCGGATGTCGGCGGCAAGCTCAGTCGGCGTCGCGTATCTGCGCCCCCGATCTCTCTCCAGCGCTTTCATGGTGATCCAGTCGAGGTCACCGCGAAGCAGGCTCACCAGGTTCTTGGGCTCAGTTCCCCGAGCCGCGGCTGTGGTTTTCGTGGACTCGCCACGCCTTCCTGCCTTGGTGCTGGGCCGCGGTGGATCCTCTTCTCGCAGTTGCCGCAGGGCTTCTTCGAGCGTCGGCTTCGTCCGCTGTGTGGTTTCGAAGGGCAGAAATCCCGTGAGTAAGACGTAAAGAACAGCCCCAAGCGAATAGACATCGGTTCGTGTGTCCACGTCTTGCACGGTGGGGTCCGCTTGTTCCGGACTTATGTACCCGGGTGTTCCCAGAAAACTGCCCACAACCGTGGATTGAGCCTCTCCCAACACTTCCGGAGTCGTACCTTTGGCCAAGCCAAAATCAATGATGCGCGGTACCGGCCTGCCGTCCACTTCAACAACGAGAATGTTCGCGGGCTTGAGGTCGCGATGGATAATGGCCTTTTGATGAGCGTGTTGAACACCCTCGCACACCTTAATGAATAGCTCGAGCCTTTCACGAATCTTGAGTGTCTTTTGGTCGCAGTAGTCCGCAATCGGCACTCCCGGGACATACTCCATCACGAAGTAGGGTTGCCCATCGAGGGTTGAGCCGGCGTCAAAGACTTTTGCTATGGAAGGATGGTCCATGATCGCCAGCGATTGGCGTTCCGACTGGAAGCGTTGCAGCGCCGAAGGGTCGAACATCCCGCCCCGGATTAGCTTGAGCGCTACCTGTCGTTTCACGGGAACGGTTTGCTCCGCCAGCCAAACTTGTCCCATACCGCCACTCCCAATTTCTTCCACGAGGCGGTAGTGTCCGATGACTTGGTTGAGCTGTGACGTGGGCAGATTACTTGAACCAGTGAGTTCGACAATTTCTGGAGCAGCAGCATCCAGAAAATGACTACCGGCCTCCTCGTAGGATGCGATGAGGGATTCGACTTCGCTGCGTAAATCGCAGTCCTGGCCGCAGGCCGAGTCGAGATACGCGACTCGTTGTTCGGGAGCGAGCTGGAGGGCATCTTCCAGAATCTGCTTGGTTCGCTCCCAACGCTCAGAACTCATACGCCAGAACTCCGGGAGATCTCCCGATGCAGCCAGGCTCGCGCCGCCGTCCAATCGCGTTGTACAGTGGCCGTACCAACCTCCAGTGCTAGAGCGGTCTCCTCCAGCGAGAGACCTGCGAAGAAACGCAATTCGACAACCCGGCTCTGCCGCGGATCGATTTCCGCCAGAGTCGTTAGGGCATCGTCGAGCGCGACGATGTCGAGGTCCTTGCGTTGTGGCAAGGCCATGGCATCGTCGAGTGTCAGCATGCAGAGCCCCGCGCCCCGTTTTTCGGCGCGATGCCGCCGCGCGTAGTCGACCAAAATCTGGCGCATAAGCTGCGCCGCTACCGCGAAGAAGTGAGTGCGGCTCTCGAACTCCAACGAGTCCTGACCAACGAGGCGCGCGTAGGCCTCATGAACCAGCGCCGCGCTTTGCAGGGTATGGTTCGGGCGCTCTTTTTGTAACTGGAAGTGGGCCAGACGCCGCAGTTCCTTGTACACCAGCGGCACCAGGTCGTCCAAGGCACTGCGGTCCCCTCCCCGCCAGACCTGCAATAGCCTCGTTACCTCGCCTGGGAGCTCAGGCTGCACAAAAATCCCCCGATTAACGCGACTGCAACTTGAGCGCCAGATTAGTCGTTCCCTCAGGACCTGTCAAACGCTGAAAACACAGGAGTTGTGCAATCTATTGCAGAGCACAAAAAGATTCTTTGAGACCGAATGATTAGTTTCACCGAGCTCTTGCGCTGTTAAGGACAGGAGGGAGCGACAGCAGGTTCTTCTTCCAACAAATAAATCCAGGAGATGTGTTATGAAAAACTTTGTTCTAGCAGTAACGGTTCTGGCTCTCTGCTCCCTTAGCTTCGCTGGGACACCGGGCCCGAAGAGAATCACACCTCAACAAGAAGCAGAAGCGGCGGCGGCGCAAGAGACTGCGGCGCAAGAGATACCGAAAGGTCTTTCCGCAACCACAAATTGTTCGTTCACGTTCACCTCCGGCGCGAAAAACACCTATCTGAAGTACTGCGTAACGGTGAACGGGAATATCACGCAAATCCAGACGCCCTTTGGCCACGAGCATATCGCCCTCGGCACCATCGGCGAAGGATATGGCCTCTGTAACGCGGATTTTGGCGTTGTCGAGTACCACGACTGGGCCGGTTTCGGCGACAGTGGAAACTGGAACTCGCCCGTCACCGTAAGTCACAACGCGACTTCGGTCAAGATTGCCCGCACCACGAGCGATGGCAACTGGACACTCACCCAAATCATCAGTCAGGCTGCTGGAAATTCGTCCATCAAAGTGGTCATGACGCTCAAGAACAATACCGGCGTGGCTAGAAATGCGTACCTCGTGCGTTACGCGGACGTAAGTGCTGACAGCCGGTTCCTCAACAATTTCGATGCCACGCAAAACACTGCGGCGGGATGGAACTCCAATGTTAGCGGCAACCCGTACGGGTTGGTGCTGCAAAACGTGACCACCTCACCTTTTGCGTACCAGAGCGCGTTTACGCAGAACACGTTCGCCCCGCCGAACGCCTGTGCTTTCGCGTTCAATTCGACCAACGGCTTGGCGGCCGGGATCAACGGTTCGGTGGAGATGGTCTACGCCGATTTGATGCCCGCACTTGGGTCGAAGACCGCAACGATGACCTACAAGGGTTTCTAGGGCAATCGATTCACTCTGCTCACCGGCCTCGCAAGAGGCCGGTTTTTTTCTGCTCGTTTTTCTTACTCAAAGAGTTGGCGCAAAGCGTTAGTGTAAAATCGACGCCCGTGGAGGGTCCCACCTCCTACAGTGATTCCTGCGAGGCGCGCCATGACCTTTACACAAACTCTCTATAAGATCACGACACAACCCAACGGCAAAACATTTTGGAGACTCGTGATCAAGGTCTGTAACGACGGTGATCACGAGATCACGGGCGCTGTCGCCTCCAATCCATTCAAAAAGTCCGACATCACGAAGAAGATTCTGGCGAAGCAGGATGATAAGGGAGATGACATCAAGGGCAGCGATACGGATGCTGCCAGGGCCAGCGCGAAGAAAGTTACCCTTGGCGCGAAGGGGCAGCCGGATGCCTGTAAGGAAGTTGAGTTCGGCTATGACGTCGAGCCTGGCAAATCCTACACGGATTTCTATTTTTACAAGGCGGACAAAACAACTCTGAACGATCAGCCCGTCAAGGGCGCTGCCAACATCGAGGATCTGAAGCCGATCGAGGTTGCTTCCCTCACGCCCGGCCAAACCAAGTATCTCGCCATCTGCGTGCCTCTCTCTTTCCCCATGTCTCTCGACGCGGTCCATCGCGGTCCATTGTCGATTGTCACCGATGGCCTGGAGGGACTACCTCCCGGTTTCGAGGTGGCTGGCGCGTTTCCTCCACTGGGGAAGCCGCACAAGGTCGAATATGCCGATCGCTCCGGAGCGATGCTTCTCATTCTGCATCAGCGCGCAGCGTTACCAGAGGGATCCCGTTATTCCGTCCGGCTGCGCCAGCAGGTGGTTCATCCGGAAAACCTCTCCCATTGGACTCCGCGTTTGATCACCTTCGATCTGGTTCACGATATGACTCCACCGGAGATCCGTCTCAACCGCGTGACAACAGACAAAGGTGTGGTGAAGATCGAGGTCGAAGTTTCCGATACCTGCTCCGGTATTGGAACGCTCGAGCTCGTCGCGGCCGGACCTCAAGGCGAATCCTGTACAGTTTTTCCCCGGACCGTGCGAACGCGCTCAGACTACTCTGTCGGTTATAACCACGCTCAGGTAACGTTCCAGATAGACCGTCAAAGTGTCGAAAATGCAAAAAATGTTGAGGTGAGAGTAGCCGACGCTTCCGGCAACGAGACTCGTCTCGATGTTACTTCGAGCCTGGAGCGGGGACACCCTTCCAGTCGCGCCAAAAAGCCCGCCGCCAAATCAGCATCAAAGCGCGTCAAGAGTCCAAGCGGGAAAGTACGGCCCAAGCAAAGAAAAGGCCGATCGAGGTGAGCCCCGTCCCGTCCGCCGAGGGCGCCCCGTCCTTATCGCGTCTTGTGCGACAGAGCCTGCCCTGAGCAAAGCCGAAGGGGCGGGGATTTTCCTGTCCCAATCCTCAAACGGTAGCGTAGCGCTTCAGCGCTGTGATCGCGGCTTTGTTTGAATCCCAGCTTTAGCCGCTGAGGGAAAGAGCTCTGCATAGCACACAGCACTGATATATAACTCGGCTGTGAGCGGCGTGTATGATATCGTTGGTTTTCTCCCCCTAAATACCGTTCCAAATACAAGCGTTCTACACGAACCGAAGGCTGGACGCCTGCGCTATGAGACTTAGACGTTTTGAAGTCAAGAACTTTAAAGCAATCCAGAGCATTACTGTTGACTGGGAAGATCTACTCGTCATCATCGGAGAGAACAATTGTGGCAAGTCGTGCTTGTTACTCGCGCTCTCATGGTTTCTGAGCGGCAAAGGTATCAAGGATGAACGATTGTTTCACAAGCACAAGACCGGAGAAGACAATGCGATTGAGCTAACCGGATATTTTGACCAATTGAGTGATACGGAGAAGAACGAGGTCGCTGTCAAGGGCCGCATGAATGAGGGTGAGTGGATTTTGAAGAAAAAGTTTTGGTGCGAGGATGGAACAGGCACGGATGGGGAAAAGGATGCATGGAAGGAGCCTCTATTCTCATACTCGGCACAGGAAGAATTTGCTCAGTGGCCCAACCCGGACACGAGCTGGAGCGCCTTTCCACCGGACTATGGACCCCTCATCCAGCAACTCCCGAACCGCCCCAGCCGTCCGAACAGCGATACTCGCGAGGCACTTAAGCAAATAATACGTGAGCAACGGCCTGATTTGGTCGGCCATGCAGCAGCCGAATGGCTTCCAAACCCAGGCGGTGGCGGAAACTGGAAATCCAATGCAAACTCCATCATTCCACGTGCAGTCTACGTCCGGGCGGTCCACGAAGCGAGTGATGAGACAAATTCCAAGGATGCTTCTACCTACGGCAAGCTCATCAATTTGATCGTGGAGAGGAAACTCTCTAAGCGATCTGAGGTACAAGAGTTAAGTGCGGCCTTACAGAAGGTAATGGAACTATTCCGTCCAAATGAGGCTCACCCTGAACGTCAAGCAGAAGAGATTCGCGTGCTGCAGAAACGCATCAATGACGGCTTGAATGAGGTAATTGGTGGCAAAGCGTTGATCAAAACTGAGCAGTTGGAATTGCAGTCGATGTTGTTGCCGAGCACCTCTCTCGTGATCCGAGATCCTCAACTTGGCATTGAAACCCCTGTCTCAGATCAGGGGCATGGCTTACAGCGCACACTCATCATGACGCTTTTGCAACTACTAGCCGAAGCGCAGGATGAACCCGAGGACGGTGCTCTCGCAAAAACCCGATCTACTGTGCTGATCATCGAGGAGCCCGAACTTTACATGCACCCTCAGATGGAGCGTCGGATGCGAGATGTCTTGTATCGCCTATCTCGGCAGAGCCTACAGGTTGCCTGCTGCACGCATTCCCCGGTTTTCCTCGACATAGCGGATAGATACAAATCTATCGTTCGTTTGGTCAAAGCGATTGATGGCCAAGTTTCTGGATATCAAGTGACGCAGGAATTATTCCCAGGAAATCCTGACCAAGCTGAAAAAGAACGCCTTCAAACAGTGGCACGTTTCAATCCAGGAGTGAATGAGCTCTTTTTTTCTCGACGCGTAGTTTTATTCGAAGAGCCAAGCGCTATTGCCGCATTTGAGCGAGCAGCGGAGCTCACAGGCGTTTTCGTGCGGCACCAGAGGTTACATCGGGACGTCACTGCTATTGACTGTAGCGGAAAACCCAGCATTCCAGCTTTTCAGCGAATATTGAACGCATTTCACATCCCCTATCGCGTAATCCACGATGAAGATCGAGGCAATCCCGTTGCGACCGCGCACAATCTAAGAATCGCGGCTGCGGCAGCTAACGCAGTTCCCGCAGCCCCAGTGCACTTCGTGAGCCCTACCAACCTCGAAGGGATGCTTGGCTACCAGGCTCCAAAAAGTGCGAGCAAGCCTGTCCTGGCCGTTAGAAAGGTTGAAGAGCTTTGTAGTAAAGGCTCCTTGCCGCAGACATTCATCGAAGCGATGAATTTTGTTTATTTCGGGGCGCTCATAGAACCCACGCCTGAGTGACGCGCAAATGGCGGGTGGGAGTCGATGACGCTGGCACAATGGGCGCTCACTCTACCTAAGTAACGTCACGACCCCATTCCCTAGACGGGAATCCCCCGAGAATAAAACTGCCCAAGCCGCCAAAACACGGACCGCCTTTAGGTTCTTCTTCCATTATTGGACAAAACCAATTCTTGCCACCCTGCTCGCAATGTGTATACTTATATGTATATACATCACATTGGGAGTCCACCATGGCCACCACTCGTGTTTTCAAGTCCGGCAACAGCCAGGCCGTCCGGTTGCCGAAACAATTCCGCGTCTTGCAGGGTGAGCTGGAGATTTTCCGGCGCGGGGACGAGATCGTGCTCCGCGAACCAGCGCGGGGATTGTCGCGTGCTTTCGATTTGCTGGCCAGCCTCCCCGACGACTTCCTCCCCGAAGGCCGCCAGGACACTCCGCCGCAGCGCCGCAAAGGTCTTTAACCAAAGGGTCTTGGGCAAGAGTTCTTGCTAAGGAGTTTCTGGGATGTCCGCCCGCTATTTGCTCGACACCAACATCTGCATTTACATCCAGCGTCAACGACCGCCGGAAGTGCTGGCTCGCTTCAAGAAGCTCAAACCCGGCGAGGCCCGGATTTCGGTCGTCGCCTGGGGAGAGATGCAGTACGGGGCCGCGAAGAGTCAGCATCGGACCAAAGTCTTGCAGTTGTTGGAAGAGTTTGCTGCGATGGTTCCCGTGTTGCCCATGCCCGAAGCCGCGGGACAAACCTATGGCGAGATCCGTGCAACTCTGGAAGCGAGAGGCGAAACCATTGGCAACAACGACCTATGGATTGCAGCTCATGCCAAAGCCGAGGGACTAACGATCGTCACCAATAATGAGCGCGAATTCAAACGCGTCCCTGGCTTGAAGGTGCAGAACTGGGCAGTGTGAAGCAGCGCCAGCAAACCTATTTCATTGACAAACAGAGGGTTACCCGAAAATGTTCCACGTGGAACAATCTTTTGGAACAGAGCGTTCCCGCCTAAATCGGCTGGTACCCCCTAATCGGGCACCGAGAAGTCGTAGACCCGGCCGGAGGCTGCTCCGCCGGACCGATTGCCGCCCATCGCGCCTGACATCGTATTGGCCTGTCCGGTACCCATGAAGAAGCCATACTCTCCCGCCTTGAGATCGCCATCCAGGGTGAGCTTGTACATCCGGATGGCTACATGCTCAGCGTGGAACGCGACTTCTTTATCCCTCTTGACGCCTGACTTTCCGCCGGTAATTCCACCGAAAGACCCGATCTGGAACTCACGGTGATCGCTCTTCTTGTTCAACTGGATGAGGACATAGTCCGAGGCATCCGCTCCGTCCCCAACATAGAGATAGAAAACGGGATGGTGTTCGCGAACAACATTCCTCGAAATGGGGCCCTCGATGGTGGCGTCCCAGTGCTGGTTGCGTAGTCCATTGCTGAAAATAGCGCCTGCTTTGCCGCCAGTCTTGGTGTTGGTCACCGACTGACCTTGCACGAGCACAAATTTCGGACCGTCCTTCCAGTAGACACCTATCTCGGGCGGCGGCAGATTCGGGTCGACGGTCATAGGGTTGGCGCCCGCGACGATCGCCGCCGGTGGAGGCGCGGGATTGATCATGACTTTGATGACGGAATCGGGAACATTGGCGGCTTTCAGGGCCTTCAGCGACTCAATGCTGGTATCCAAACGGACGGCATCCGTTTCCTGGGCGCTCGCAGCTCGAATCTTGGCAATGATGACATCTTCGGAGAGCCCCATCTTCACCATGTCGATGACGTCCTGGTTGGTGAGCTGTTTGCGGAACGCTGTATCCTGCTGGCCACTCGCTGGGTATGCGGCCAATACGCATAGAAAGACAGAGAAAAGAGCTGCCATCGAAATCTGGCGGGCGAATGTCATGATTGGGTCTCCTGTCGCGGTACTGCACGAATACTGAGCCTGTGGTTCGTGTCGGAGAGGGATTATAGCAGGGCGGCGGGTCGCTGCCACCCTAGATTGGTTTGTAGCCGCGGAACAGGTATACCAGGTCGATGATCAGGATGATCACCACCATCAGCTCCAGCACGAATGCGCGGCTCTGATGGAATTGATCCACCATGAAGCGGTAGAGGTCTTCGGCGGTGTCGAGCTTTTTTTGCACCAGGTTTTTATAGTCGGGCACACCGACTTTGGCAGCGGCCAGGCGATAGAGTCGGGCTGAAAACATGTCGCTGAGGAATTTGATGGCGTTGTCGGCGCGCTCGGTCAGCTCGGTGACGTCTAGCAGAACGGTATGCAGGCGCGACGCAGCTTTGGCTAAGCGCCAGCGCGAAAACCATCCCGTACCTTGTTCCAAAACCTTGTAGACCGACGCCAACTGTAGCGTGAGCAGCTCATCGTAGTGGCGGAACTCGAGCAGCTGCGAGTTCGAGTACTCCAGCAGTTGGATAGCGGTTTCCGCGCCCGCCTCGGTGTCGTAGAGAAACGCGCCGTTCCATCCGATGACGGCGATGTCATTCGGGTAGTACGACATGCGCGACGTCAGGATTTCCGAGCGCTCGTTTTCGGAGAGCTTCGATGTTTCCCCGCGCACGATCTGCGCCACCTGATCGCCATACGTCGCCAGCAACTCTTCCGGCGTCGGATTCCCTTCTACTTCGCGCACATGGAAAATGAAATAGTCTTCGCTGAGCCACTGTTCGTAGGGCTTGACTAGCGACAGCTCCGCGCGCTTCAGTTTTTCCTTGGCAATTTTCCAGGCGCGGCTTTCAAAATCCGTGTCCCACTCCCAGCGGCTGGCGAGCTGCACCAGCGCATCCCAATCACCCTGAAATGGCAGCTCGAAAATGACACTGACGACGCCGTAGTCGTAATACTTGAGCTGGCCTTCCAGCTTCTCCCCTGTGTCGAGGACGAGCGGCTCCAACCGCTCCACCACCGGCGGCTGCCGGAAGCGGGCATAGGTCGGAGCTGGATGCTTCAGGTAAATGTCGGCGCGGCGGGCATCGAGCAGGTTGCGAACATCGTCCAGGTGGATCTCTTCGGCGACGTCGAACTGGATCAGCACCATGGCCGATCCGAGCAGCGCGGGAGCGCGGTCGGAGGGCGACTGGAGCTTGGAGGTAGCCTCCGGCCCAACAGACGTGGTCTCCGGCCCAACAACGGTCGTGATGGTCGAGATTGGATTCATAACGAACCTACTAAACGAATGGGGCCCGGGGAACCCGGAACCGTACTGCGAAGGCTCTTCTATTGTAACCGCTGGGCGGCGGCGGGAACAGACCGAAAGTTCAAGGCTAAGTTGTTCTTTTCCAATGGTTTAACACCGCCACAGCCAAACCTGTGAGCGCCAGAGCCCCGGCCGCGCCTTGCATCGACCTGCGAATTCCAGCCTCGAGCAGGGTTACGGAAGGGGTCTCTGGGTAAGCCTCCGCGGACGCTGTGGGCTTCTCGGATCCCTGGTGAAGCGCCATTTGCAGCACTTCCGCCAGGTGGAGCGCGCGGCGGTCGGTGCCTTGGGCAATCTGCTCGCGGCAACTGAAGCCGTTGGCGATGATGAGGGTATCGGGCGCGGCCTGACGGACGGCGGGAAGTAGTTCGAGCTCGCCGACAGCTTGAGAAACCTGGTACTTCTCTTCTTCGAAGCCAAATGACCCGGCCATGCCGCAGCATCCGGGAGCGGGGGCGTGGAAGTCCAGGCCGATCCGGCGCAGGACCGCTTCTTCGTCCGTCATTTTCATGATGGCTTTGTGATGGCAGTGGCCGTGGACAAGAGCTTTGCGGCGGAGCGGTGGGACAGTAAAGTGCTGGGCTTTTTTCTCGAGAAACTCGCTGAGCAGGAAAGTTTGTTGCGAGAGGCGGCGGGCTCGGGCGTCGTCGGGGAAGAGGTTACAAAGCTCGTCGCGGAAGACGGCTACGCAGCTTGGTTCGAGTCCGACGACTGGGATTCCGGCGGCGATTTTGGGGCCAAGGACATCGAGTGTTTCGAGGAGCAGCCGTTGCGCGCGGTCGAGCATGCCGAAGTCGTAGAGCGGACGCCCGCAGCAGAGGTTGGCATGGGGAACGAGAACTTCGAACCCGGCGGCTTCGAGGACTTCCACGGCTGCCTGCGCGGTGTGCGGGTGAAAGTAGTTGTTGAACGTATCAGCCCAGAGGATAACCTGCGGCGCGCCTTGATTTTGCGGGAGCTGTCTTCTAAACCAGGCTCTAAATGTTTCCGGGGCAAACGCGGGGATGCGGCGCTGCTTCGGCACACCAGCGAGAAACTTCACCGCGTCGCTTACAACGGGAAGTTGAGTAAACAGATTGGCCAGACCCGGCGTGTACGATGCGATGCGCGCGAAAATGTCTACGTTGCCGAAGGCGTAGTCGCGCAGCGGGCGCGAACGGCCTTCGTAGTAGTGCGAGAGGAATTCGGCTTTGTACGTCGCGACATCGACGCCGACGGGGCAATCGCTCTTACAACCTTTACAGGAAAGACATAGGTCGAGCGAATGCTTTACTGATTCCTCTCGCCAATTGCGGTCTTGTGTATCGCTCTTTAAGGCATCGCCGTTCATCAGCTCCCAGAGCAGGTGGGCACGGCCGCGCGTGGAGTGCTCCTCGTCGTGAGTGACGCGATGGCTCGGGCACATGACGCCACCTTCTTCGCGGCGGCACTTGCCTACGCCAACGCAGCGCGATGTCGCGTGCGCCATGCTGCCATGGTCGTCGGGAAACTGGAAGTGCGTCGACGGCTCCCACACCTTGAGTTCCGGGTGGACTTTCAAGTTCTCGTCCATGCGGTAGGGCTCGACGAGCTTGCCGGGGTTCATGCGCCATTCTGGATCCCACAGCGTTTTGAATTCGCGGAAAGCTTGGATGAGTTCGGGACCAAACATTCTCGGCAGCAGTTCGGCGCGCGCCTGGCCGTCTCCGTGCTCGCCGGAAAGGGAGCCACCGAGGCTTACGCAGAGATCGGCGGCTTCCTCCATGAACCGGCGGAACTTGCTGATCCCCTCGTGTGTTTCGAAATCGAAATTGATCCGCATATGAACACAGGCGTGGCCAAAGTGCCCATACATGGCGCTGCGGTAGCCGTAGCTGGATTGCAGCTTGCGGATGGCGCGAAGATAGACGCCCAGCTTTTCCGGCGGAACTCCGGCATCCTCCCAGCCTTCCCAGGTGAGAGGCTCTCCGGGCACGTGGGAAGTCGCGCCGAGACCGCTTTCGCGGACATCCCACACTTGCCTGGCTTGCTGTTTGTTGGTGTAGAGACGCACTTGCGGCGCGGGCTTACTGCGGCTGAGGCCTTTGATCATGCGCTGCGCTTTGTCGTCGGCTTCTTGTTGCGTGTTGCCGCCAAACTCGGCCAGCAGCCAGCCGCCGCCTTCGGGCAACAAGGCGATACCTTCCGCGTTCATCTGCTTGCGGCGGGTGTATTCGATGAGAACCTCGTCGATGCCTTCGAGGCCGATTGGGCCATAGGACATGACTTCGGGCACGCGATCGCCGCATTGATAAATGTCAGGGTAGGCGACGACGGCCAGCGTGCGAAAGCGTGGACTGTCGATCAGACGGCAGGTGGCTTCGAGGATGGTGACGCAGGTGCCTTCGGAGCCGACGAGCGCGCGAGCAACGTTGAAACCATTTTCCGGCAGCAGGTAGTTGAGGTTGTATCCGGAAACGCGGCGCGGGATGTTGGGATACTTAGTGCGAATGAGGGGCTCATAGCGGTCGCGGAGAGATTTCAGGCCAGCGTAGATTTCGCCGCGGCGGCCGCCTTCGCGGATGATTTGCTCGATTTCGGCGTCACTGGTGGCGCCGACACGCAGGCGCACGCCGTCGTAGGTCAGGACATCGAGTTCTTCGATGTTCTCGTCGGTCTTGCCGCCCATCACCGAGTGCACGCCGCAGGAGTTGTTGCCAATCATGCCGCCGATGGTACAGCGGTCATGCGTGGCGGGATCGGGAGCGAACGTCAGGTGGCGTTTCTCGGCCGCGTTGCGGAGAGTGTCCAGGATGACGCCGGGTTGCACGCGGACACGGCGGGAGTCGAAATCGATATCGAGAATTTTGTTGAGATGCTTAGAGAAATCGAGGATGACAGCGGCGTTGCAGGTCTGTCCGGCCAACGCGGTACCGCCACCGCGACAAAGTAATGGAGCGCCGTGTTCACGGGAGATAGTGATGGTGGCGAGGACGTCTTCCACGTCGCGCGGGATGACTACTCCGATGGGGACTTGGCGGTAGTTCGAGGCGTCCATCGAGTAGAGAGCGCGGCTACCGGAGTCGAAGCGGACTTCGCCGCGCAGATGGCGGCGCAGGGCGGCGTGGAGAGAATCGGCGTTCACCGAGGTGGATTTGGCGGAGCGGGCTAGCTCGGCGAATGCGTCGGGCATTAGGGAAGTTTACTCTAGAAGGTGCGGCGGCCTTGACTTTGGTTCCTGTCCAAGGTCGGCTAGAATCCAACCAGGTGCTGGCTGCCGTATGAGGGCATTGACATGACGAGCAGACCTTTCAGAAATGGTACGTTGCTAGGCATAGCGTTGTTTGCAGCTGCAGCAGGTGCTGGCATGGAGGCACACGCGCAAACGCGCCCACAAGACGAACACCGATGGTTAAGGTGTGATGTAGATTGGCTGTTTTCCATACACAATACTGGTCCCAATTTCACCGTCAATGTATCGTTTCACAACAACCCCGTTTCTTCGGTGAGAATCTTGTTGGCAAGAAAAGATACCCAGCCGGATGAACGTGCTTGGGCCATCGTGGCCACAAGTGAGACTGACTCTCGTGGCATTGGACGGTTTTTCGCGATCCCTCCAGGGAAATACGAAGCTTGGGTCGAAGAGGAACTCCTCACTCCAGCGAGCGAAGAAATTGATGTCACTGCGAACAATGAAGATCCTGATGAAATCAATTTCGAGTGGCCTGGAAGTTCACTTACAGCCCGTAACTTGCGCGGCAGGCTTACGCTATCGAACAAATCGAATAAAGAACCGGCGCCGCTCCAAAACGTTTTGGTTCAGGTGCTGGACTTGCGCACCGCGAAATTGCTTGCAAGCACGCATACAAACAGCGAGGGCTACTATGAGCTTCCGTCTCAGGACCCTGGCCTTTACGCAGTCCGAATTAACGAAGATCAAGACGATCTTAGTTCGCACACTGATGACATGGCCGTTGAAATCAAGACCAATGCAATTGAGGAAAACATACCAGTGATAAAGCTGGCGGTGACGGACTGCGGTACGGAACTTTCCCGTCCGCCGGACGAAGCGTTATTCGAGCGCGCTATGTCTGCTGTGGAACAAAACCGCTTTCCCGTGGCAAGCCTATCCCTGCAAACTCTTGTTAACACTTACCCCAATTCTGAGTATGCAAGCAAGGCGAAGTCAGTCCTAGAGGATCCGCGAATTGCGAAGTGCGGCGAATCGTTTAGCTCGGCTCAAAATGATTGCGATGGGAAATCCGCCGCAACACCTCCCATAGACTGATCCTGATTTGTTTGGGGTTTGCCGCAGTACAGCGCGGCTAAAAGCCGTGCCCGTGCCTTCGATGCAGAATCTCCAGCAGAACCGTGCTCCTGCAATTGTGCGTGAGGAAAGGTTGAGTCTCCCGCCCTGTCGCACAGAATGCGACAAGGACGGGGCACCCGGCTGCACGGCAAGAGAGTTTGCGTGAGTTCTTTCGGGTCAAAAGGTGCAGGGGTCCTTCGCTGCGCTCAGGATGACAATCTAAAATTTACTCCCCTACAGCCAATTGCGGGTGCCGAAATCGGCGAGTGAGAGGGTGAGGAGCAGCCCTAGAAAGAAGAGGGCGGAGATGATGACTGCTTTGGTCAGCTTCTCGCTCGTGTACTTGACGTGCATGAAGATGAGCACGACCAGCGTGGCTTTGAAGCTGGCGATGCAGAGCGCCACGACTGTGTTGAACGCGCCGAGGTCAATCTTTGAGACCGCATAGGTGACCCAGGTGAAAAACAGGAGCGTGCTCCCGATTAAGAGGTACAACCAAACCGGAACTATGTGATGTTCTTGTTCTGACATAAAGCCCTCAGGGGCTAAAGCCCCACTCAAAACAGACCGGTTATCGCAGCGCTAAAGCGCTGCGCCGCCCAAAAGCTCTACTTCCGACTTATCAAATACAGCAACGGGAACAGATAAATCCAAACCACGTCCACAAAGTGCCAATACAAGCCTATGTTTTCGACGGGCGTGTAGTAACGCGTGTCGAACTTGCCTTGTATCGAGGCGATGATGAGGTATGCCATCAGACCCAAGCCAATGATCATGTGCAGCGCGTGCATCCCTGTCATGGCGAAGTAGATGGAGAAAAACATTTCCGTGTGACGCTGGTTGACGGGGTAGTCGGGATGTCCCAGAAGCTTGCCGTCAAAGTTGAAATTGAGGCCCGGGATGTGGTGCTCTTCGTACTTGTCGTAGTATTCCTTCGCCTTCACACCAAGAAATGTAGCTCCGAAGAGCATGGTGAAGAGCAGGAAGACGACGAGGAGCTTCTGCTTGCCGAGCTGGGCGCAACGCACAGCCATGGCCATGGTGAAACTGCTGACGAGAAGGACGGCGGTGTTGAGAGCGCCCCAGCGCACATCGATGGACTGGCTGGCCGCGGCGAAGTCGTTGAAGTATTTGAGCCGGTAAATGAGATAGGCGCAGAACATGCCGCCGAAGAACATGATTTCCGTGACCAGGAAAAGCCACATCCCGAGCGAAGCGGTGTTCGCTTGCTGCTCCATATCGACAAAGTGGTGCCGCAGTTCGCGATGAGCTGGTTCGGCGACGGCAACGTGACTATCGCTCATCGGGGATGTCCTTTAATTCGTCGTAGTTGTAAGCCTCAAAGTCCACAATCGGGTCTTCATGGAAATTAAACGTTGGCGGTGGCGAAGTCGTCTTCCACTCGAGGCCGGCGGCGTTCCACGGATTGTCGGGAGCAATTTCTCCGTAGCGCAACGACCACAGCATGTACACCATGGGGAACAGGTATCCGACGCCTAGAATGGTGGCGCCCGCCGTCGAAAGCACGTTCAGCATTTGGAACTCCGGCGGATACTGGTAGTAGCGCCGCGGCATACCCACGTAGCCCAGAATGAATTGCGGGAAGAACGTAAGGTTGAAGCCGATGAAGCCAATCAGCGCGGCCAACTTACCCATGCCTTCGGGATACATGCGGCCCGTAATCTTGGGCCACCAGAAATGGAGTCCCCCTAGATATGCCATGACCACGCCGCCAACCATCACATAGTGGAAGTGGGCGACTACAAAATATGTATCGGTCACGTGGATATCGACGCCGAGTGTGGCGAGGAATAATCCGGTCAGTCCGCCGATGGTAAACAGGCCAATGAAACCGAAGGCGTACAACATCGGGGTTTCGTACGTAACCGACCCCTTGTACATGGTCGCCGTCCAGTTGAAGACCTTGATGGCCGAAGGCACTCCGATGAAAAACGTGAGGAACGAGAAAATCAGCGCAGCGTAGACGGACATTCCCGCGACAAACATGTGGTGCGCCCAGACCAGGAAGCCGAGAACGGCGATAGCCACGCTCGACAGCGCGACAAACTGGAAGCCGAAAATGCGCTTGCGTGAGAAGCAGGCGATGAGTTCGCTGATAACGCCCATCGACGGCAAAATCATGATGTAAACGGCAGGATGCGAATAGAACCAGAACAAGTGCTGGAACAGAAGTGGATCGCCGCCAAGCTTGGGATCGAAAATGCCGAGGCGAAATACTCGCTCGAGCACCAGCAGTACCAGGGTGATCGCGATGACCGGCGTGCCCAACACCATGATGAGGCTGGTGGCATAGTTCGCCCAGATGAAGAGCGGCAGACGCGACCAGGTCATGCCTGGGGCTCGCATGCGGTGAACGGTAACGATGAAGTTCAATCCCGTGAAGATGGAAGAGAATCCGTTGATGAACGCCGCCATCCCCGCTTCCACAACTTTAGGACTGGCGAAGGCCGTACTGTAGGGAGTGTAGAAAGTCCACCCCGTATCCACGCCGCCGGTCAGGATCACGTGCAGCATCAATCCGCCGGCAATCACGTAGAGGTACCAGCTCAACAGATTGATACGCGGAAAGGCGAGGTCCTTGGCGCCAATCATGATGGGCACTAGGAAGTTGCCAAGGATCGCGGGCACAACCGGAATCAAGAAGAAGAACACCATCACGATTCCGTGGCCGCTGAATAACCGATTGTAGGTATCCGCCTGCACTAAGTCGCCCGCCGGAGTAAGCAGCTCCAGGCGGATGAGGAGGGCGTAAATTCCTCCAATGAAAAAGAAGAACGTGACCACGAACATGTAGAGGATGGCGATGCGCTTGTGGTCCGTGGTTAGCAGCCACGACTTCACGCCATGCTCGGCATTCAGGTAATTTGTCCGTTGTTGCGGCACAACTGCGGTAGCCATAGCTTATTGCACCTTACCTGTCTTACTCGTTTGCGGCGCAGCCTTGGCGGCAACGGCGCCGGCTGGCTGCCCCGCGGCAGGAGTCAACGACTTCACGTAAGCCACCAGAGCGGCCAACTGCTCTTCGCTGATGATGCCCTGGAAGGTCGGCATGACCGGTTTGTACCCGGCAACGATTTTCGCGCCGGGATCGAGAATCGACTCGCGTACATAGTTTTCGTCAGCAATCACGGTGCGACCGTCTTCGAGCGCGACCGGCTTGCCGTAAACGCCCGTCAGCACGGGGCCGCGGCCCTGCGCGTCCGAGCGGTGGCAAGTTACACAGCCGAGTTCAGCAAACGCCTTTTCCCCGGTCTGCGCCAGCGGCGTGTTCGAACTGCCGCCGTTCAGCCACGACTGGTACTCGGACGGCGACTGAACAATGATGCTGCCAATCATGCCGGAGTGTTGCGTGCCGCAATACTCAGCGCAAAATAGATGATACGTCCCCGCCTGCGTGGCGCGAAACCACAGAATGCTGTAGCGTCCCGGCAGCACGTCCTGCTTGATGCGGAAAGCGGGAATATAGAAGCTGTGAATCACGTCCATGGAGGTCATGATGAGCTTCACGTCCTTGCCGACCGGCACGTGCAGCGTGTTGATTTCGCGCTGGCCTTCGGGATGTTCGATCTTCCACATCCATTGCTTCGCAACGACGTAGACTTCGGAGGCTCCCTGCGGAGGCGTGCGTTCGTGAAAATAAATGATCGCGCCCCAGAGGAAGAAGGCGAGGAAAAAGAACATGGGGAGCACCGACCAGGTGATTTCCAGCAAATGCGAACCTTCGATGGCCGTTGGCTGCACGCCCGGCTTGCGGCGGTACTTGACAGAAAGAATTCCGACCGCGCCGAAGATGAGGACACACATCACCGCCGAAACGAGGATCAGAAAAATGTAGACCCCGTCAACGCCTGGCGCCCAGTTCGACGCCGATTCAGGCCAAAATGGAGTATTGCCCATGTCTATCCAATCCGTGCCGGATGCGTCTGATAGGACGATTCGCGGCGAAACAGTATGAGAACCAAGCCGCCAAGAATGAGCACCGTGGCCACGCCTGCCAGTCGCAACACATTCATGATGACCGCGCCATATTTTCCCGTGGCCGGGTTGTAGTGGTAGCAGTAAAGAAGCAACTGATCAACCACCGTGCCAATCTTGTTTTGCGAAGCTTCAATCAAGCCGAAGCGCAGGTCTTTGGGAGCGAATTCGACGCCGTAAAAGTATTTGGAAATTTTCCCTTGCGGCGTCAGCACCATGATGGCTGCGGCATGAGCCCACTGGCCGGAGTTGGGGTCGTATTGATAGTCGAAACCAACGGATTTGGTGAGCGCCTCGATGTTGGCTTTGTCGCCGGTAAGGAAGTGCCAGCCCTGTTCGGCGCCGGGACGGTGATAGCGCAGCAGCAAGGATTTTTTCTTGGCGGCGGCTTGCTCTGTGGTTTCGCGCGGATCAAAGCTGACTGTCACGATGTCGAAATCAGTGGAAGGGTTAAATTGCAGGGCGCGCAAGGAGCCAATAATTCCGCTCTGCACCTCGCCGCAGAGCATGGTGCAGCCGTAGTAGGCGAGGTTGAGGATAACGGGTCGCTTGCCAAAGTAGTCGCCGAGGCGAACGGACTTGCCGGTTTCGTCACGGAATTGCAGATCGAGCGGAACCTGCCCGTCAAGGCGTTGATCGATGCCGACGTTCTTGAGCGTGGGCAGACGGTCGCTGGAGGGCGGAATGTTCCACTTCACAATGTCACCCTTCATCTGCGCCGCGGCCTCACCGGCCATGCCCAGCAGGAGGAGAGCGCTCAATCCGACCTTGCCCCATCCGAATTGGAAACTGCTTCTCACGTTATTTTGCAGCTTTCTTTGACTTGCCTTGAGCGTTTGGAACGGGTGTTGCACTCGACGGCTTGGTGGCAGCTTCTCCACGTACTGGCAAGCCGCGCTCGACGGTCAATTCCATGGCCCGCGCAATTGGAATCCGGGCTTGCCCAGATTCCTGATCTACCCATCCGTAACTCTGCAGGGTGCTTTCTTCGCCGTAGAGCTGTTGCCGCATGTCTTTCACGTCGTCGTCCTGTAATCGAGGCTTGGGAAACGCCTGGATCTCCATCGGCTCAACACTCAGGTCGTCCTTGCCATTCTTATCTTTCGCCGGCGTCATGTGGCGCGTATCCGCCTTCAGTTCAACCATCGCATTGGCGGGAGCGTGTTCCATTTGTGTCTTTTCGAGGTAACGGTACATACCCACCACAATAAAGAAGCTCACCACGCACAACACGATTAGACCAATGAGCGAGCCGACGATGGCGCCGGTGGTGAAGTCTTCCTTCTCGTAGTCACCGTGGCCATGGTCTCCATTGCCATTGCCGCCGCGTGCGCCGGAATTATGCAGTTTCTCACTCATGCGCAGGCTCCAACACCGCCCCGGTTAGTGGGGCGTGCAGCGGCAGCAGTGGCTGCCCTTGCAGGTTGCGGAAGAACAATGCCAGCCAGAAGCCGCCCATGGCAACCGGGACCATCAAATTCAGCCAGTGGAAATAAAAGCCGGCTTTGTTTTCGAAATTCGGCATGATCAGCCAGTAGAGATCATAGAAGCGCATGAATAGCAGCCAGCACGCGATCCACACTATGCGGCCCTTGTCTTTCTTGATCTGGGCCGAGAGCAAAACTATGAACGGAACAACGAAATGGAACAGCGCCAGAAACAGGCCGAAATATTGCCAGCCTCCGTGCAGCCGGTCTTTGTACCAGATGATCTCTTCTGGCAGGTTGCCAGCCCACATAATCAGCCACTGCGAAAACGAGAAGTAGGCCCACACCATGACGAAGGCCAGCATCCACTTGCCGTAGTCGTGCAGGTGATCGAGGTTCAGGATGCTCTTCATCGGCTCATAGCGGGCCAGAATTACCGCGACGATCGTGGCGAAGGACATCGCCGCGAGTAGTTGCCCAATGATGAACAACATGCCGTAGATGGTTGAGGTCCAACCGTAGGAGAGCGACATCACCCAGTCCACGGCGGCAAATGTGACCGTGAAGCCAAACAGAAGGGCGCCCGGACCGGCCAGCGCCCCACTGCGGCTGTGGCTGCGATTGCCCGCCTCATCCTGCTCCCGCGACCAGCGCGTGAAGAAATATGTCAGCAAACCCCAGATCGCGAAGTAGACACACGCACGCGCAACAAACAAATCCTGCGCCAAGTAGTGCTGGCGAATCCAACTGAGCGACTCGCTCTTCGCCACCAATTGATCGTTAGCCCACGGATAAATATGCGGAACGCCGAAATACCAAAGCGGAATAAAGAAAACGCCCATCAGCCAGAAATTCTTGACTGCAGCTTCGAGAATCCGCCGGATGACCAATCCCCAGCGTCCGTTGGTGAGGTGAATAATCAGCAGCAGGCCCAGCGATCCGAGGGTTACGCCGAGCCAATCCATGAAAGCCAGAAGATAGGCGCGGTAGAAAGCGTCGTGATTCATGGAAGCGCCGATCAACGCCAAAACTCCCGCGATCACGCCAACAACCATGGAACGGCTGCGGATCTTATCGATGGCAGCGGGCAGGGCGAAGTCCGCTGGATTGAGGCGTGTCAGAGTGCTCATTCCACGCCTCCTTCGTTCTTTGCCTTAACAGGCGCGGGCTTAAGCGGGGTCGCGCCCGAAGGCGCATCACCCTCAAAGGTCGGCGTCACACTGGGCACAACCTGGCCCGCGGGAATGTCTTTTGCCGTGGCACGCTGGCTCAACTGTAGCGCGCGAATGTAGGCGATGATCTTCCAGCGGTCTTCCGCGGGAATCTGCGCCGAGTAGCCTTGCATAATGCCCAATCCGTTCGTAATCACGTCGAAGTAGTAGCCTGCTGGCGCCTTCTGCAGGCGCTCAATGTGGTAGGAGGGAGGCATGCGGCTGAAGCCACGCGAGGGAATCATGCCCTTGCCGTCGCCCACGCGCGAGTGGCACGGCGCGCAAAAAATATTGTAGCGTTGCTGACCGCGTTCGAGCACATCGCGCGTCACCGGGAACGGCATGACTTCGCCGGGATTGTTACCTACCTTGCCGGTATAGAAATACGTGTCTTCATGCAACTGGCCGCGCGCCACCGTGCCGTCGACCGGGGTGCGCGCAGAGCGCATGTCCGGAAAGAAATCATTGCGCGACTGCGGCTTGTAGCGGGGCTGATCCTGCATATCCAGGCGGCAGGCAGCGGTCACCGCAATCACACCGAGAATTCCGACAGCGGAAGCCCGCTTAAGGCCGATAGCTCTTAGACCCATCACTCGGGCACCTCCGCGATGGAGATGGGCTTCAGGGTTTCGAGGAAGCGGCGCGTCTGCGAAACATCAAATTTCGGGTCAGCCGCGAAGACGCAAAGAAAGAAGCGGTCCTGCGAGGCTCGATCGAACTGCGGTACGTTAAACACTGGATGATACGGTTGCGGCAGGCCGTTCAAGATCAACATGCCGATCATCGCGGAAAGTCCGGCGAACAGCACAGTCAATTCGAAGGTGATAATCACAAACGAGGGCCACGAATTCAATGGACGGCCGCCAATATTCAGCGGGTAGGTAATCGCGGAGACCCAGTACTGCAAACCGTAACCGGTGCAGCCTCCAACGATGCCACCCATCAAAACAATGAACGGCACCCAGTCCTTCTTGAAGCCAACGGCCTCGCTCAGTCCGTGCACCGGAAAAGGGCTGTAGGCTTCGATATCGTTGTAGCCCGAGCGGTGCGTCGTCTTGGCCGCCTCCACCAGGTCGGAGGCTGAGCCAAACTCTGCCATCAAGCCGTTGAGGTTACTCATGTTTCACCTTCGACTCCGGCAAGAGCATGCGAATTTCGAAAATGGAAATCATGGGCAGCACGCGAACAAACAGGAAGATCATCGTCACAAACAAACCGATGGTGCCGAAATAGGTCATCCAATCCCAGCGCGTCGGGTAGTACATACCCCACGAAGAAGGCACAAAGTCACGGTGCAAGCTGAGGATGATGATGACAAAACGCTCCAGCCACATGCCCGCGAGAACCACCAGCGAAATCAGGAAGAGCAGGAACGGGCTGCGGCGCACGGCTTTGATCCACAGCACCTGCGGCACGATGATGTTGCAAACCCACAGCGCCCAATACGGTCCGGCATAGGGTCCAAAGAAGCGGTTGTTCACCGTGAACCAGTCAATCGACTTCGGCCCGGCATACCACGCCATGTAGATTTCGAGAATGTACCCGTAGGCGACGATTAGTCCGGTCGCTAGCATGACCTTGGCGGCGTTTTCAAGATGCCGCTCCGTGATCATGTCCCTCAGGTTGTAGATCGCGCGCACAGGGATGACGAGAATCAGCACCATGGCGAAGCCCGAGTAAATGGCGCCGGCCACAAAGTAGGGCGGGAACACGGTGGTGTGCCAGCCGGGTATGAGGGCAATTGCGAAGTCAAAGCTTACGACGGTATGCACGGAGAGCACGAGCGGCGTCGAAAGCCCTGCCAGCAGCAGGTACGCACTCTCATAACGGTGCCAGTGGCGCGCTTCTCCGCGCCAGCCCATGGCGAGCGCTCCGTAGATAAAGCGCGTGATCTTATTGGGAGCCCGGTCGCGCAACGTAGCCAGATCCGGAATCAGCCCGGTGTACCAGAAAACAAGAGAGATAGTGCCGTAGGTGGAGACCGCGAACACGTCCCAGAGCAGCGGGCTGCGAAATTGCGGCCAGTAGCTCATCGTGTTGGGAATTGGAAACATCCAGTAAGCCAACCACGGACGTCCGGTGTGAATCAGCGGAAACAATCCCGCGCACATCACGGCAAACAGCGTCATGGCTTCGGCGAAACGGTTGATTGAATTTCGCCAGGACTGTCGCAACAGGTGCAAGATCGCAGAAATCAGCGTTCCGGCGTGGCCAATACCGATCCACCAAACGAAATTGACGATGGCGAATCCCCAGCCCACGGGAATGTTGATGCCCCAAATCCCCGTGCCCTTGAAGAAAAGGTAGCCGACAGCCGTGCCGAGCATCATCACGAGGCCGGAGCAGAACAGGAATCCCGCCACCCAACCAACAGAGAGGGGCCGCTCCAGCACGATGTCGCTGATCTTCGCCGTAACGCTGGCAAGATCGTGGCCCGGCGCGAGAACGGGCACTTCGCGATCTAGAACTAACGGTTCCGTACTCATGTCTAACTGCGCTCCGCTGCGTGTTGGACGCCTTCGAGTTCTGGGTTGGGGTTGCGCACCTCGGCGAGATACGTGGTGCGAGGCCGCGTGTTCAGCTCGGACAACATGCCGTAGTTGCGGGCCTGGGCTTTCAGTTTCGAGACCTTGCTCTCCGGATCATTGATGTTGCCAAAAACAATCGCATTCGACGGGCACGCCTGCTGGCACGCCGTCTGAATCTCACCGTCGCGGATCGTGCGGTCTTCGCGTTCGGAGTCGATGCGTGCCACCGATATCCTCTGTACGCAATATGTGCATTTTTCCATGACGCCGCGGCTGCGGATGCTGACATCCGGGTTGCGCATCATCTTGAACTGTGGCGTCTCCCAGTCCTGATAGAGCAAGAAGTTGAAGCGGCGAACTTTATAGGGGCAGTTGTTCGAGCAATAGCGCGTCCCAATGCAGCGGTTGTAGACCATGTCGTTCAGGCCTTCCGTGCTATGGGTAGTGGCTCCGACCGGGCAGACCAGCTCGCACGGCGCATTCTCGCATTGCATGCACGGAACCGGCTGAAAGTGCGCACTGGGGTTGTCGCGGTCGCCCTCGTAGTAGGCATCGACGCGAATCCAATGCATGTGGCGTCCCACAACGACCTGCGCTTTGCCCACAACGGCAACATTGTTTTCCGAGTGGCAGGCAATCATGCAGGCATTGCAGCCGACACACGAACTCAGGTCGACAGTCATGCCCCAGGCGTAGCCCAGCTTGTTGAAATTTGGATCTTTGTAGTCGATGTTCGGATAGAGCGTGAAATCCCGATCGGGCGTTTCTTCCATTTCCTGCGCGAAGTTTGGATGGCTCTTGTATTCCTCTAGCGTGGCCGCGCGCATCACTGGGCGAGTGATGGTAGCGGTTTCAATCGTCTGGTAACCCTGGGTAGAGGCCAGTTTATACGTTGTGCCGACCGGCGTAATTTTCCCTGTCGAGCGCCAGGAAGCATCGCTGGCACGTACTTCGTAGAGATTGAAGCCCGTCCCATTACCCACGCGGCCGACGCGGCGGCGGCCATATCCCAGGAATACGGTGATGGCGTGATCGGGATGGCCCGCCTGAATCCACACGGGAACCTGGATCGTACGGCCTCCCATATCCAGCGTGACCATGTCTTCGCTTTTCAGATTCTCGCGCTTCGCCATCGCCGGACTAATCCATGCGGGGTTGTCCCAGGTCATCTTGCTCATGGGCTTGGGCAATTCCTGCATCCAGCCGTTGTTGGCGAACGAGCCGTCGTAGGCGGAGGGATCGCCGCGGAAACTGACTTCGACCATGGAAGAGTCCACGGCTGCAGTCTTGGTAGCGGGAACGCTGGCTTTCGCGCTCACAGACTTCGCTGGAAACGCTGTTCCAGCCACGAAACCATCATGCACAGCCTTGCGCCACCAGGTTTCGAAATCCGCAGCCTTTGCCTGTTGCTGCCAGTAGGTGCGAACAATCTCGTAGCCCGTCAACGTGCTCTGGCCCATCAGGGCGGCCACTAATTCATGAGCGCTCTTGCCGTCATACAGGGGTGCAATCAGCGGCTGCACAAGACAAGCCGAGCCATCGTAGGCGCGGCCATCGCTCCAGGCTTCGAGCCCATGCGCGGCGTTGACGTGCCAATGACAGAGTTCCGCGGTCTCGTCCTGATGGAGGCCGTGATGGACACGTAGCTCTGTGCCGGATTTCATCAGAGCTTCGGCAAAGTTCAGATCGGCAGGAGCATCGTAGACCGGATTCGCACCCAGCATGACAAGAACTTCCACCTTCTTGTCGCGCAAATCCTGTGTCAGCGCGCGTAGTGACGCCGTTTGATCGACCGGATTTGCGTGCACGGTGTCCGTGTAAACGACGGTTTTGCCGACGTTGCCGAGATGCGCGTTGATAGCGTGTGCCAGCGCTTGAACTTCCGGAGACTGCTGTTCACCTGCGATGACCACGCAAGATCCGGGGCGGCGCTTCAGGTCGTCGGTCACCACACGCAGGAAGTGCGAGTCTGTGGCGGTTCCGCCGAGGCCAAGTGTAGAGGCGAGCGATCGCGCAAACTCTTCAACTTCTGACGCACGTAGCGACAGCCGATGTTCCGCCTTCGCGCCCGTCGGCGATGGCACGCTCTCGACCACATACAGCCGATTCATGTTGCCATCGGGATTGCGGCGCGCCGCGTAGTCGTGTGTATAGCGAGCTGAACCCGGGAAGCTCGGCGATAAGAAATCGGCGTCGAGCGAGAGAATCACGTCCGCATTTTCCAGGCGATACTGCGTTTCGACAGCTTGCCCAAACGCAATCATCGACCCGGCGAGGGAATTGTCGCGGTGCAGCGGCGAGTACTGATGCCACTTAGCCTTCGGGTACATCTTCAGGAGTGCACGAATCTGGTCCGCTAGCGTGGGCGAAGAAATTGGACCGGTCAGCAGACGCAAACCTTCGCCGTCAACAGCCTTCTGGCCCGCCAAAGGCGTGCGGATGTCGTCGATGAACTTCCTCCACGACCGCGTGTCGCCGAGGTAGACCGGAGTCTGCGAGCGGTCGGGGTCGTACAAATCGAGAACGCTGGCCTGCGCAAATATGTCGGAAGCGCCGAGGCTCGCGGGATGGTCGGGGTTGCCTTCAATCTTGGTCGGCCGTCCCATATGGCTCTCGACGAGCACGGGACTGGCATAGCCGCCGAGCATGGTGGCCGAGGCATAGAACTGCGGCCGTCCGGGAATCAAATCCTCCGGCTGTTTTACATACGGAACAATCTGCTCGAGGGGCTGCCGCGTGCAGGCCGTCATTCCGGCCAACGCCATGGACGCGCCCATCAGTTGCAGAAAACCGCGGCGGGACACCGAATCGAGCCACTCCGAAGAACCCTTGGGGAACTCGCGGTGCATCATCTCGCGAAATTCCTGGCTGCCCGCCAATTCTTCAAGGCTGCGCCAGTACTCGGGGCCACGAGTCTCGGCAATTTCCTCGCGCACGGCGGCCAGGTCGAGAGGTTGACCCGGAATCTTGCCGGACTTTTTGCCGGGGCAAATGTCTTCGCGTTTTGTGTTCTCAGCGTCCATCGTCATTCGCCAGCTAAACCCTCGTGCCTGCTAAAACCGCAATCTACCGGTGGCAGGTGGAACAACTCGTAATATCGCTCACGTTGCGCAGATGGTATTTGGCCACCAGCGCTTTACCCAAAGCTTCCTGTTCGGCATAGGCTACGCCGTCCACTGTAACCGGGAAGTCTCTCGTCGGCTGCTTATATTCCATATTGAAAACTTGATCGCGTGGCCGCAGGAATTGCTCAGGAGCGCGATGGCACTCCAGGCACCACTCCATCTGCAGCGTATTGGCCGCATACATCAACGGCATCTTGTCGACAGGACCGTGGCAAGTATTGCAGCCCACGCCCTTGTTGATGTGAATACTGTGATTGAAATACACGTAGTCGGGAAGATCGTTCAGCTTGCTCCACACCAGCGAATGGCCGCTGCGGAAGCTCTCCCGCACCGGCTCCAGCATGGCGGCGTTCGTCCAAATCTGCGAGTGGCAATTCATGCAGGTTTTGGTCGGCGGGATGCTCGCAGCCGCCGCGTTTTCGACCGAAGTATGGCAGTACCGGCAATCAATTCCCAGCCCCGCTACGTGATGCTGATGGCTGAACGGAACCGGCTGCGGCTTGGTCACTCCTTGGTACGTGATATAGGGCGACCGCTCAAATACCATGAGACCTGCAAAAGCAGCGCCGCCCAGAAGCAGGACCGCAACGATGCTGGCCTTCGAGTAGAGATTGACGCTGCGATGAAAGATCTGAGCCATTCGAACGAAGTTTTTCCTATGTTATGAAGCGGGGCCGAAGCCCCCAAAAGCAGTCATTTTGACTGCCGAATATTGGTCACACAACGCCCTGTGATCGCTATCACTGAAACTGGAGATTATAAACAGGCTGACGAAGTTTTGTCTCGTGCTTTTTCGAGATTTCGCAGCGCGGGGGTATCACAATGGGAAAGAATTCACAATTGGCGCGCACTTCGCGAATCTGCGCGCGCCAACTTATCGCAGAAAATCAGCGCAGATTCATGGCAAGAATCCGCGGCTCCGTCATTTCTTCCATGGCGTAACGCAGACCCTCGCGCCCCAAGCCCGAATCTTTCACTCCTCCATACGGCATGTGATCGATGCGGAAGGACGGCACTTCCCCCGCCATCACGCCTCCAACTTCCAGTTCATCGAAAGCCTGAAAGATCCGCTTGGCATCGCGCGTGAACACTCCCGCCTGCAGTCCGTAGTCGGACTTGTTGACGCGCTCCAGCGCTTCCTCAAACCGGTCATAGGGCTCAATCGTCACCACGGGAGCAAACAATTCCTTGCAATTCACTTTCATGTCGGACTGCGTGTTCGTGAGCACGGTGGGTTCGAGCATGGATCCGTTGCGCTTGCCGCCGCACAGTACACGCGCACCTTTGGAGACGGCCTCTTGCACCCAATCCGCCGCGCGAATCGCATCCGATTCACGGATGAGCGGACCAATGTCCGTTGTCTCTTCCATGGGATCGCCCATGCGCAACTTCTGCACGCCCGCGACGATTAAATCCGTAAATTTCCCGTAGACGCTACGTTCCACAAAAATCCTCTGCACCGAAATGCACGTCTGCCCGGCATAACTGAAGCCACCTACCACGCAGCGGTCGGCGGCATAGGAAAGATCAGCATCGCTGTGTACAATCACGCCCGCGTTGCCGCCAAGTTCCAGCGCAACGCGCTTGCGTCCGGAGCGGCTCTTGATACTCCATCCCACCGGAGCGCTGCCGGTGAAGCTGATCATCTTGATGCGATCATCTTCTACGAGAACACCTGTGTCTTCATTGGACAGCATGAGAACATTCAGCCCGCCGTCGGGCCAGCCCGCCTGCTGCACAATCTCGCCCAGCATCAGCGAACTCATCGGAGCCTGGGGCGCGGGTTTCAGCACCATGGGGCAGCCGCAGGCAATTGCGGGCGCAACTTTATGTGCCACTAGATTCAGCGGAAAGTTGAACGGAGTGATCCCCGCAATCGGGCCAATCGGAAAACGCTTTACAATCGACCAACGTCCAGCGGTGGATTCCTGCCAGTCGAGAGGCAGATATTCGCCATATTGGCGCGTGCTCTCCTCGGCGGCAATTTGAAAGGTAAAGGTCGCGCGGTCCACTTCCGTCCGGGACACTTTGATCGGCTTGCCGGCTTCGAGGCAAATCATGCGGGCGAATTCTTCCTTGCGCGCGGTAATTCCCTGGACGATTGCTCGCAAAACTCTCTGCCGCTCAAATGCTGGCAGACGCCGGGTCGTGCCGAATGCTGCCACCGACGAGGCAATTGCCTGCTCAGCATGTTTGCGGGTCGCAACCCAGGTCCGGCTCACCACGCTACCGTCAAAGGGCGAAAGGATTTCGCAGGGAGACCCCTCCTGGAACCACTTCCCTCCGATCAAAAAACCACGGGTTGCGACCTCGATTTCGGCCATCGGTGCCATAAGAGCCTCCAAGAATTAAGAAGCATTTATTATAGGCTCGCGATAGATACCGCGTCCCTCCTTGCGAGAAGCGCGCAAGAAAAACGCCGCTCTCGACGAAAGTCAGGAGCGGCGTTGAGTTCAACGTAATAGTGGAGTTCTACACCATCTGAAGCACTTCTCCGGGCAGCCGCACCATTCTTGTCCTCGGTGCATCGGCAGGGCGGCGTGGAGCGTTCTGCTTCTTCACCATCGCCCGAGCCGCATTGCGCGCCTCTGTCTCCGGTGTGGACGCATGATCCGAACCCATCCGCTCCATCTTGATGCCGAGCGTGCGCTCGAGCTGGTGCAGTTCCGAGCGCTGTTCGCGCGCGAAGAGCGTCGAAGCGATGCCGGAGTTCCCGGCGCGCCCCGTACGTCCCACGCGGTGAATGAAGTTTTCGGCAACCTCAGGCAAGTCATAGTTGATGACGTGCGCGATGTCCTCGACGTGAATGCCACGCGAAGCCAAGTCGGTTGCGACCAGGACCTGATAGCGGCCTGTCTGGAATCCCGACAGCGCTGCGATGCGCTGCGACTGCGAGCGGTCGCCATGGATCATGGCGGCGGCAAAGCCTTCACGGGCCAGGTTCTTGGCAATCCGTTCTGTTCCACGCTTGGTACGGGCAAAAACCAGGCAGCGGCCTGATTCGCTGGCCAGCAGGCGTTCCAGAGCTTCCTGCTTGCGATCCGAAGGCACTTCGAAGGCCTGCACGCGAATATTCTCCGCCGGCTTCGATTGCGATCCAAAACTGAGCCGCACTGGATTCCGCATGTAGTCGTTCACCAGGCGTGCCGCCGAAGCTTCCAGCGTCGCCGAAAACAACATCGTTTGGCGGTCCTTGGGAAGAACGGAAACAATCCGGCGAATGGCCGGAAGGAATCCCATGTCGAGCATGCGATCCGCTTCGTCTAGAACTAACGTGCGCAGCCCGCGAAACAAAATCAGGCCGCGGTCGAGGAAGTCTTCCAATCGTCCCGGCGTCGCAACGACGACTCGCGCACCCTGGCGCAAGCTCGCAATCTGCTGCCGTTCGGAAAGTCCGCCAACAACCACCGCCGCCGGACCCAGCTTCGGTCCGCGCAGGGCGTTGTATTGATCGGCGACTTGCATCGCCAGTTCACGAGTCGGCACCAGCACCAGCGCTGTGATGCCCGGGGTATTTTTCTGGAGCAGTTGCTCCATGATGGGGATAACAAAGGCCAAGGTCTTGCCCGTTCCGGTCTGGGCCAAAGCGAGCAGGTCTTTACCTGCAAGGGCCTCCGGAATCGCCGCATCCTGCACCGGCGTAGGGGTTATAAACTTGGCAATGGAAAGTTGTTTTTGAGTGTAAGGGGAAAGCGATAATTCTGAAAAATTCTGCATGCATCCTTTTGGCTGGCGCAAGCGCGGCAGCACACACGGAAGCATCCGGCGAGCGGCTACGAAAAAAGCCAGTCTAGTGTTTCTATTTGAGTTACGCTGAAGACGTACGGTGGGGACTCAGGGGCGGGAATTCACAGTCGTTACTTTGAACCAGAAGTCTCACCACAAAACCGCTGAATTAAGCGTTACACGGAGTGTAGCATGGTTCCGCGAAAATTGTCAATTCGGTAAACATTCGTCGGAGAACACTTTTAGGGAGTGGGCACAGCCAGAAGATTGAGTTGTCATGCGATCTCCCGAGTGCCCTTGAATCTAACATGATTTTTGACTGCCGGCGATTCTGACGCGATCCACGGCAGGTTTGTCTTTTCCCCTGCCCCGGCGTATATTTGTAGCTGGAACTGTTGTGTAGTACTGGCTTTTGGCGAGACACACCAGTGGGCGCAAGCCCACATTTTTGTTTCTCCTGGCTAATTTTGCAGTAAACCCATTATTTTTCATGGCTTTAGATTTAGAGACTGTGCGCGGAATCGCCGAGCGCGTGGCAGCAGGTTACGGGCTCGAGGTTCTGGAGGTGGAGTATCGCGGTGGCGGTAAAAGCCGTGTGCTGCGCATATTTTTGGACAATCCAGCCGACAAAGTTACGCACGAACACTGTGCCAACGTGAGTCGCGAGGTGAGCACGATTCTGGACGTCGAGGATGTGGTGCCGGGCAATACGTACATGCTCGAAGTTTCCTCTCCAGGGTTGGACCGGAAGCTTTACAAAGCGGCGGATTACGAGCGTTTTGCGGGACGGCTGGTGAAGTTGATGACGTTCGAGCCGGTGAACGGCAATCGTCATTTCGAGGGGCGGCTGGTGAGTTTTGCCGAAGGACGCCTCACGGTGAACACCGCCGATCGCGGGCGGGAGAAGAAGAAGAAAGCGGCGGATGCCGGGGCGCCGGTAGAAATTGCTCTTTCGAATGTGGAAAAGGCAAACTTAGTACCTGAAATTTAGTTTTTGAAAATCTTAGGTTCTGAGAATCCTTTGTATCGGCTTTCATTTTGATTTTGGAAAGCATTCATGGCCAGCGAGCTCTACAACACGATTGACGCAATCAGCCGGGAAAAAGGCATTGATCCGCAAATTGTGGTCAGCGCCGTGGAAGACGCGATTGTCGCCGCCACGCGCAAATACTACAAGACGCAGGAGAACCTGCGCGCCGCGTTGGACAAAGAGACTGGCAAAATTCACGCGTTTGCCGTGAAAACTGTGGTGGAAAGCCGCGACCAGGTTGAAGATCCGAATCTGCAGATTGCCGTCGAAGATGCGCGCAAGGCGGATCCCAGCGTGGAGGTCGGCGGTGAATTGCACATTCCGAAGGCTACCGAAGGCATTCTCGGACGCATCGCCGCGCAACTCGCGAAGCAGGTGATTTTCCAGAAGGTTCGTGAAGCGGAACGCGACACGGTTTACAACGAGCACATCGGACGCGTGGGCGAGATTGTGAATGTCACGGTCAAGCGCGTGGAAGGCCCCGATGTCATTTTCGATATGGGCAAGGGCGAATCGCGCATGCCGCGAAAGGAACAATCGCGCCTGGAATCGTTTGCCGTGGGCGAGCGCGTTCGCGTGATTATTGTGCGGGTGGAGAAAGCGTCGAAAGGGCCGCAGGTCGTGGTTTCGCGCGCGGCGCCGGAACTGGTGCAGCACCTGTTCCAGACGGAAGTTCCCGAAATTTACGACAACACCGTGGTCATTCGCGCCATCGCGCGTGAGGCGGGAGAGCGCACGAAGATTGCCGTCATGTCCAAGGACAAAGACGTGGACGCCGTGGGCGCCTGCGTGGGCATGAAGGGCATGCGTGTGCAGTCGATCATCCGCGAACTGCGCGGCGAAAAGATCGACATCATCGAATACCACGAAGATGCGGTCACGTTCGCCGAGAAGGCTTTACAGCCAGCCAAGGTGAGCCGCGTAACCATCGTCGACGCCGCCGGGAAGCACCTCGAGGTGGTGGTTGACGACAGCCAGCTTTCGCTCGCCATCGGCAAGAAGGGGCAGAACGTTCGCCTCGCGGCCAAGCTTCTGGGCTGGAAGATTGACATCAAGAGCGAGGAAGAAAAGCGCCAGGAAGTCGAACAGCAGATGGCTGCCTTCGGCACGCAAACCACCACGTCGCTGGATAAGGTGGAAGGTCTGGGCGAAGCGCTGGTAGAGAAGCTCAATGCCGCGGGCGTGAGCACCGTGGAAGCCCTGGCGGACATGACGCCGGAGCAGCTTGAAGCCATTGAGGGCATCGGCCCCAAGACGGTGGAAAAAATCAGTCTAGCGGTCAATAATTATTTCGCCAGTTTGGACGCGGCGGAGGCTCTAGCTGCCGAAGGTGCTGCGGCACCGGAAGAGTTCTCGGCCGAGGCTGCACCGGGCGAGGTTGCGGAACCGGACGCAGTTCCCGCAGCGGATTCGGAAACCGCGTCGAACTTAGATTTGGCGGCACAGGAAGGCGCAACCGCGGGATCAGTTGAGGAAGCCCCTGTTCCAGAAGCTCAGGTTCCGGAAGCTCAAGTTGTGGAAGGCCATCACGAAGCCAGTCCGGAAGAAGATTCCGGGCCCAAGGCGTAGTTGTATGTTGTGCCATGTAACGCAGAGAATTATGGAAAGCCGTGAGGTTGCGATGAGCGCTTAACGGGCAAAGAGGAATGTAGAGGCGGATGAGCAAGATTCGAATCAACGATCTGGCGAGAGAGCTGGAAGTCAAGAGCAAAGCGATTTTGGATGCGCTGGGCGCGTCCGGGGTCACGACGAAAAAGACCCATTCCAGCTCCCTCGAGGCCGATGAAGCTGAAAAGGTCCGTGCCCATTTCCGCAAACACGGAGAAGGCAACGGCGCTAGCTCCAAATCCGCTTCCCGTGCCGAGAGCGATGGCATCAAGACCAAGATCGATCTCTCGAACATTTCGCGGCCCGGCGATGTACTGAAAGCTCTCACCCAGAAACAGGCAACACCCGCCCCGGCTGCCCGGCCTGCGGTTCCTCCCGTGGAACAGAAGCCGGCGGCGAAATCCCCCGCGCCAGTTTCTCCGACTTCTCCCGCTTCGCCTTCAGCTCCGCGGACTGCTTCCCCGTCTGCGTCAACTTCGGCGCCTTCTTCAGCACCCACTTCAGCGCCCAGGTTCATTACGCCACAGGCTCCTGGCCCACGGCCGACCTTTACCGTGCCGCCACCGAAGCTGCCCGCGCCGCCTGCGGCGAAGGTACCGGAAGCGCCCGCGGCGGCGAGCCCCACAACCGCAAATCTGGAAGCGGCAGCCGCGCCGCCTCCGGCGAAGGTTGCGCCTGAGACTCCAGCGCCCGTGGCTCCGAGGCTGGTAGTGCCCCCGCCGAGAACGATCATGCCGCAAACCGGCCCGCGCCCGGTTTACAAAGCGCCCTTGCCGCCTCCGATGGCTGCCGCGCCCACCACCAGTGCGCCAAGTGGCGCGCCTGGCTATCCTCCCAGGCCCGCGCCCGGACGTCCCGTCCCCGGCCAGCCTATTTTTCAGCGCCGTCCCCCTGCCGCAGCAGGACCTGGCGGTACACGGCCTCCCCTGAGACCCGGGGAACGCCGTCCCATGCATCCGACGCGCAATGCTCCCGTAGGCACGCGTCCGCCAGGAATGCGTCCAGGCATGGGCGCCGCCGCTGGACCAGCGCCCGGAGGCGCAGCACCCCCAGGAGCGCGTCCTGGAGGCCGTCCCTCGCCGCCAAGGCGTCCCGGCCAACGTTACATCCCAAAGGTTCAAGAAGGGCCCATGAAGGGCTACACTCCGCCGCCGCGGTTCACGCTGCCGACGGAGCCGCTACCCATCACGCGGAGCATCACCATCACCGAAGGCACCAGCGTGAAGGATCTGGCGGAGAAGCTGGAAATTCGCGCCAAGGATTTGATCGCCGGCCTGCTCGCCAAGGGCGTGTTTGCCACCATCAACCAAACGCTGGACGCCGATCTCGCATCCGAAATGGCTCGCTTCTTCGGCGCTGACACCAACGTGATCAGCTACGAAGACCAGGCCGCCAAGGAAATGGAGGCGGATCAGGAAACCACGGAATCCACGGTCGGGGAGATTACGCGGCCCCCGGTGGTCACGATCATGGGCCACGTCGATCACGGTAAGACAACCTTGCTGGACGCCATCCGCGCCACGAATGTTGCAGAAGGCGAAGCCGGCGGAATTACGCAGCATATTGGCGCCTACAAAGTAAAAGTGGTCGATCCGGAGTCGCCGGCATTTGGCCGCGAGATCGTGTTCCTCGATACGCCGGGTCACCAGGCGTTTACCCGCATGCGCGCGCGCGGCGCCAAGGTCACGGATATCGTGGTCCTGGTAGTCGCGGCGGATGACGGCGTGATGCCGCAGACGCTGGAAGCGATTGACCACGCCAACGCAGCGGAAGTCCCCATCATCGTTGCGGTGAACAAGATCGACAAGCCGGATGCCCTGCCGGATCGCGTCAAGAAGCAGCTTGCCGACCGCGGGCTGATGCCGGAGAGCTGGGGCGGCACCACAGTCTTCGTGGATGTTTCCGCAAAGAAGCAAACCAATCTCAACCTGATGATGGAACTGATCTGCCTCACGGCCGATCTGCGGGAATTGAAGGCGGTTCCCACGCGGCCCGCCAGCGGCGTGGTACTGGAAGCCAAACTCGACCGCGGACGCGGACCCGTGGCCACCGTGCTGGTACAGAACGGGACGCTGCGCGCCGCCGACAACTTTGTGGTGGGCAACGTCTTTGGAAAAGTTCGCGCCATGTTCGACGACCGCGGCCGTCAACTGGAGTTGGCCGGACCTTCCACCCCGGTGGAGATCATTGGGCTGGAAAGTCTGCCGCAAGCGGGAGATCAGTTCGTCGTGGTCGCGGATCGCGACAAAGCTCGTTCCATTTCCGAATATCGCGAACAAAGGGCGCGCGAGATGGCGCTGGCGCAGAGTTCGCGCGTTTCGCTGGAAGGCCTCGCCGACCAGATCAAGACGGCCAGCCTCAAAGAACTTGCTGTCATCCTCAAGGGCGATATGCAGGGATCGGTGGAAGTCCTGAAAGACATGCTTTCCAAGATCGCCACCGACAAGGTGCGCCTGAAGCTGATCCACGGCGGCGTCGGCGCGATTACGGAAACCGACGTCCTGTTGGCGTCTGCATCCAACGCCATCATTATCGGCTTCAACGTGCGGCCCGAGAGGAAAGCACAAGAACTCGCCGAGCAGGAAAAAGTGGACATCCGCCTGCATTCGATCATTTACGAACTGCAGGATGAGATCAAGCGCGCCATGAGCGGGCTGCTGGAGCCAACGTTCAAGGAGACCTATCTTGGCCGGGCCGAAGTTCGCAACGTCTTCAAGGTGCCGAAGGCTGGTACCATTGCGGGCTGCTTCGTGCAGGATGGCCTGGTCCGGCGCGATGCTGAAGTTCGCCTGATGCGCAACGGCGCTCAGATATTCAAGGGCAAAGTCGGTTCGCTCAAGCGCTTTAAGGATGATGCCAGCGAAGTCCGCAATGGCAACGAATGCGGCATCAGCATCGCGAACTACGGCGACATCAAGGTCGGCGATGTGATCGAGTTCTTCTCGACGGAAGTAATTGCCGCGGAAGTAATTGCGTAGAGCAGTTGCCAGCTATTAGCTGCCAGTTGCCAGTCTGTGAACACAACTGGATTGCTGGCAACTGACAACTGATAGCTGGCAACTGACTTTGATCGCCTTCCTCACCCTCGAACTCCGCATCGAAGCCGCCCAGTCGCTGAAGGACCGGCGGCAGGTGGTACGCAGCCTGAAAGACCGCCTGCGCACCAGCTTCAATGTCTCGGTCGCCGAACTCGAACCGGGAACCCTTTGGAATCAGGCTACTCTGGGAATCGTCAGCATCTCCAGCTCCCGCGACTATCTCGACGGCCTGATGAAGAACGTCGAGCGCCAAGCCACGCGGATTGCCAATAACCACGGGGCCGAGATCAGCGATTCGTACCTGGAATTTCTCTAAACAAACTCTGACTAACTTTCTAGATTTGTCATCCCGAGCGGAGCGAGGGATCTGCAAGTCCTCAACAAAATGCAGATCCCTCGCTCCGCTCGGGATGACAAAAATCAAAAAGGCTGTCGGTTTCAAACACAGGCCTATCGAAAAATTCGCTACCAAGGATCCTGTGCGCTGGGTGGGTTTCTGATAGCCTATAGAGTTTTATCTGGAGTGAAAAGACCGTGGAAAACCGCGCACAAAAGTATCATCGTGAACGCATGGCGGAACTCCTGCGGGAGGAGATCGAGACCATCATTGAAGGCGAATTGGCTGATCCGCGCATCGGTCTGGCCAATGTAACCGAGATGCACCTGGCGGATGACGGCCGCTCGGCCCGGGTAATGATCGCCGTCGAGGGCAGCGACGAAGACGCGGTTCAGACACGCGAGGGCTTGCTGGCTGCTGTTGGATACATCCGGCACGAGCTGATTGAGCGCCTGCACCTGCGGCGCTGTCCCGAGCTGCATTTCCAGATCGACAAATCGCACGCGTACGAAGCCCGCGTGGACGAGCTTTTGAACCGAAACAAAAAACGCAGCGCCAAGAAATACAGCACCTAAGAAACGTAGCATTGAGAAACGTCGAGGTTCGTAGTGCAGGCCAATGCAGTCGAAGAGATTCGGAGCCAGATTGAGCGGCATAGCCGCTTCGTGCTGACGTCGCATGCCCGCCCCGATGGTGACGGTGTTGGCTCGGCACTGGCTGGGCAGCAGATTCTCCGCGCCATGGGCAAGCACGCGGAAGTCGTGCTACACGATCCGGTGCCGCGCAACTACCGCGGGCTGCCGTTCGCCAATACGATCATCCACGCTGGCACTGTGGACGGCAGCTACGATGCCGCCATTCTTCTGGAGTGCGACAGCCTGCAGCGCACACGGTTGCAGGGTCTCGAAGGAAAATTTCTCATCAACATTGACCACCACATCGGCGGGCGTCCGTTCGCGAATGTAAATTGGATTGACCCGCAAGCCTGCGCGACGGCCGAGCTGGTCTACCGTCTCGCTCGCGAGTGCGGGGCGCCCATCACGCCGGAGATGGCCACCTGTCTTTACACGGGCCTGGTGGCGGATACGGGATCCTTCATGTTTGACGGCACGAACGAGCATACATTTGCGCTGGCGCGGGAGCTGGTTCTGGCGGGCGCGGCTCCGTCGCACGTCGCGCAGAATCTTTATTTTTCGCATTCGACTGCCAAAATGCGCTTGTTGGGTGCTGCCCTATCCAATCTCCACCGCGAGGGCGGCTTGGCGTGGATCTGGGTGACCCGCGACCAAATGGATCGCGTCGGCGCCCTGGAAGAGGACTGCGAAGGACTGGTGAACTACGCGTTGGCGATTCAAGGCGTGGAGGTGGCGGCGTTCTTCCGCGAAATGGCGGACGGGCGTTTTCGCATTAGCCTGCGCAGCAAAGGGCGAGTGGATGTGACTGTGGTGGCGGCAATGTTTGGAGGCGGCGGCCACCGGTGCGCCAGTGGCTGCTCGGCGGATGGACCCCTGGCCCACGCCATCGCCGATGTGATTGGCAAGCTGCGTCACGCTTCGTCAATCCAATAGACGGTACTGATCTAATTCGTTGCTATTGATAATGATGACCCTAGATTCCACGTGCAAGCGGGATCGGCAATAACGATCTGGACCATGCGGGACTTGCTGACCGCATGAAAACGGAGGAGCGCCGTGGCTGACGAACAAGTCATTAAACTTTTGGAAGAAATTAGAGACTTGCAGAAACTGCATGTGGAAAATTATAAAGATGCACTCAAGAACCAGCAGGAGTCCATTGACATCCAGAGGCGTGCGGTACGCCGTCAGAAGATAACACTTCTAGTATGCGCTCTTTTGCTCGCAGCCTTCCTAGGGTACTTGGCTTGGTCTTCGCACAGCTGACTTATCGGCAACACACATTTAGATCAGTGACCAATAGACGGATACAATAGTCGGCGATGGAAATCTCAATTCTGCGCCAGGCTGTTTCTTTCTCCGCCGCCATGCTGATTCTGGTAGCGTACGTGGGCCATCAGATGCACTGGATGGATTCGCGGAAGGCTAGCTACAACATCCTGAACGCCGCAGGCTCGGCGGTCCTCGCTTACATTGCGCTGCGTCCTTTCCAGGCGGGTTTTGTAGTTCTGGAAGGCGTGTGGACGGTTGTCAGCCTCTTTGCCTGGATACGGGGCTGGCGGCAGGCTACGAATCTCTCATGAACAATATCCCGGGTTCTGGCAGGAAGGGTTCAGGCAAGACCAGCTCGAGCAAGAATAGTTCTCGCCACGACTTGATTGTCCTCGCCGTGGTCTGCGGATTTCTGTTTTTTTATGGGCTGGGTGCTTTCGGCCTCGTAGGCGCGGATGAACCGCGCTACGCGCAAGTGGCGCGGGAAATGCTCGAACGCAATGACTGGATTACGCCCACCTTGGGCCACCAGCCCTGGCTGGAGAAACCCGTCCTCCTTTACTGGGAAGAGATGGCTGCGTTCCGCATCTTTGGCGTGAGCGACTGGGCGGCACGCATTCCTTCGGCGTTTTCTGCCTCGCTAATGATCCTGGCAATCTATTTATTCCTGCGGCGTTTCCGCCCAGGCTCAGAAATGGATGGCGCGCTCATGACGGCATCGTCCGCCGCTATTCTTGGGTTCGCACGAGCGGCCGCTACAGATATGCCTCTGGCGGCGAATTTCTCCATTGCGCTATTGGCCTGGTACGCATGGCATGAGAGCCAAGAGCGGCGCTGGCTTCTGGCGGGCTATGCCTTTCTTGGGCTCGCGACGCTGGCCAAGGGTCCCGTGGCTGTGGGTCTTCTCGCGCTGATTCTGCTGGCTTTCGCTGCCGTGCGGAAAAACTGGCGGTTGATTGCACAAACGTTGTGGCTGCCTGGCATCGGGGTCTATTTAGCGGTGATTCTGCCCTGGTTTGTGGCGGTGCAGTTGCGCAACCCCGAGTTTTTTCGAGTTTTTATTTTGGAACACAACCTGGCGCGCTTTGGCACGAATCTCTACCGGCACCAGCAGCCGTTTTGGTATTTCCTGCCGGTGGCGTTGCTCGGTCTGCTGCCGTGGATGGTCTTCGCAATTGCCGCCGTTGCGGAAACCGCTCGTGGCTGGAAGGCTGAGGGAAGAAGAATTTTTGACGGTGAAGACGGATTCGATGTCTTCCTCCTGCTTTGGCTGGTCGTTCCTATCGTTTTCTTCTCGATTTCGCAGTCGAAGCTGCCGGGCTACATTCTGCCCGCGCTGCCCGCAGCAACGTTGCTGGTCGCGAGCTACGTGCGGCGCAGGATTAGTTCCGGTCACTCCGCCAGCAAGATTGTGCTGTTGTTCCATGCCCTGATTGCAGGGATCCTCGTCATCCCATGCTTTCTAATTTCCTATATTGTCCAGGTTCACCGCCTGCCGTGGGGAAGGGGAACGCTGGTGGCATGTATTCTCGGTCTAGTTCTTGCACTAAGCATTTTTGTTGCCCTCTGCAGCCGCTTCGGTCTAGGTCTTCTGCATTTCACGACGCTGGTGCCGGTGGTTTTGGCGGTCGCCGCCATCCTCCGTCTGGGCGGTTCTGCACTCGATCTAGAGGACTCCGCTCGTACCGTCGCCGCAAGTCTGGCGCAGACGGAAGCGGCGCGTGGCATATCGAGTCCGCTGCCCGTGGCCGTCTTCGAAGTAGGGCGCCAGACAGAGTACGGCCTGAACTTCTACCGCAACCAGCCTGTGAGCAGCTATGACCGCGGAGAAATCCCCCCGGGCGCTCACCTGCTGGTCGCCAAAGAAGGCACCCAAAGCGATCTTGCTCGCTTGATTGGTTCGAGAGTCGTGACCCTGACCGGCTCCAATCCGGCGCAGCACTTGGAGTTTTACCAAGTGTCGAGTGCGGGAACGAGCGCAGGAACGAGCGCAGGAACGAGCCCCGGAAGATGACATGCTGGAAATGACCGCCGGGAACGTGGCTGTTGCCTTCTCCGGTCCATCCGGTTTGCCTTGATGTTCATCACGCACTAGACTTACGCTTCGCTGCTCGCAGGGCACTTGCGGGTGCCGCGGGATTATCGTGGAAATTCTCGACCTCAGGCATTTTTCTTCCGCTGATCTTCGCTCCCTTCTTGAGGAGGAAGCTGCCGCTTGGGCACGCGAACTATCGTGGGATTACAGTGGCTCGACGGAAATGGTGCTGCGCTATCTTGATTCCAAAATTCTGCCGGGATACGCCGCAGTGGATCGAGGCCGCGTTCTCGGCTACGCATTTTTCGTCTACGAAGGCAGCAAGGGCGTAATCGGCGATTTGTTTGTTGCCAAAGCCAACGGCGTTGCGCAGGTGCGCGAAATTGAAGCGCAACTCATGAAGCATTCCATCGAAACGTTGCAGCAGTCGCCGGGAATCCACCGGGCCGAAGCCCAGTTGCTGCTGCACGAGTCGGGCAGCATGATTCAACCTTTTCTCGACAAGGGCTTTCACTGTCATCCAAGACTTTTCATGGTGCTGGACATGAAACGAAACCTGGAGGCTCCGGCACCCATAAATGCCGAAATCGAGATTCGTCCGTGGTCAGAGAATGACTACCAGCCGAGCGCCGGTCTGATTACCGCGTGCTATCGCGACCACATTGATTCGGAAATCAACGATCAGTACCGCACGGTGAACGGCTCACTGCGGTTTCTTCACAACATCGTGCGCTTCCCAGGGTGCGGGCAATTTGATCCCGAGTCCTCTTTCGTTGCCTACAACCGCGCGCTGCGCATGACCGTGGGCATGATTCTCTGTTCGCGCATCCGCCATGACGCGGGCCACGTCACTCAGGTGTGCGTTCTACCCGAATATCGATCCCATGGGATTGGAGACGCTCTGATGCACCGGGCCGCGCAAGTGCTGCGCGCTCGTGGATTTGGCCTGTTGACGCTTACGGTTACGCAGGCCAACGAAGGCGCGGTCCATCTCTATGAGCGGTTAGGATTTGCAACGACGCACGTATTCGACGCCTTCGTGTGGGAAGGGTAGTTAAGTTCTAGTGCCGCAACAGCCACATAGCCCAGCCCGCCACGATCACGCCGCCTACGAACAGAGCAAAGCAATAGAGTCCGTAGCGCACCATGTCGCGGGTGGTTTGTTTTTGCGTGATGCCAAACACGACTGAAGCGAATAACGCGAAGAGCACGGCCGCGCCGAAATGAGATATCTGCGTCATTGCTTTTTTCCGATCGCGATATGGTACGCGTCAGCAGCGCTGATAAAGTTCAGCAGCCCCGCCACCACAATAAACTTCGATCCGTAGTCCGCTGTGGCTTTTGTGATCAAGCCGGGGTTCCAGTCGAGCGCACGGCTCACGATATAGAGGCCACCCGCGCACGCGTCTCCGAGAAAGCTTAGGATATCGAGCAAATCGCCGCCATTCGGCGAGTACACGTGGCCCTGCATCCCGATGCCGATCATGTACATGCTGACAATCGACGCCATTAACAAAACGCCGCGGCCGTAGCGCCTCTGAACCAGGTGACCCGCTCCTGGAACAAGCCAGCCGACCGCAGGCGCTATCACCGACATGGCGCTCGGCGTGGAGGAGGTTGCTGCGTTGTTGCTGTCTTCGGAAGTCTTATTGGTAGGATTCGCCATTACACCATCACAATCTCACGTTGAATTTTTCCGGTAACTTCGGCCGAACCCTGTCGCACAAGAATATTGATTTCACTCCGCACACCAAACTCCGGTAGATACACGCCGGGTTCAATCGAGAAGCAGCTATTGGGGAGAATCTTCCGCACGTCGTGCACTTCGAGGTCATCCATATTGGCGCCGTTCGAGTGAATATCGGTGCTGATCGAGTGCCCCGTTCGGTGAATAAAATACTCGCCGAAACCCTTGCCGATTATGTGATCCCGTGCCGCGCGATCCACTTCCCAGCCGGCAATTTGTTTTCCCGCGGTGACGGTGGATATCACTTTTGCGATAGCAGCATCGCGGGCTTCGGTGACGGTCTCAAATACTTGCCGGTGGCGGTCGGAAGGGGCGTTACCCACAAAACCTGTCCACGTAATGTCGTAGTACACCGAGTCCGGACGGTCCATTTTTCCCCAGATGTCGAGCAGAACCCAGTCACCTTCGCGGATTGGTTTCGAAGTCTCTGGACGCGGCTCATAATGCGGGTCGCCGCTATGCGCATTCACGCCCACGATGGGTGGGTCGTCTGTCTTCAGGCCCTCACGGCCAAAGGCCTCCATGATCCACTGTTGCATTTCGAACTCGTGCGTGCCGCCATTACGAACGCGCCGCCCGATTTCCTGAAAGGCCGCGGCGGTGACGCGATCGACGGCATCACGCGCTTCAAAGTGGCTGCGAATCTGGTCGCCGGACAAAGTCGATTCAAACCGCGCCACTAGATCGCCAGAGCTGACCACGTTTGTTCCAAAACTGCGAATCAGTTCGATGGTTCCCGCATCGATCAGCGAAATCACAAAAACGCGGTTGTTCGGCGAATACTGCATGGCTACCGTTTTGTATGGCGCCAGCATCGTCTTCAAATTCTCTTCGAGTTCCTGCCATCCCGCGTATTGACGCTTCGTTCCGGGCAGCGAGTCCAGATGCCCGGCCTCAATGCGGTGTACCAGCTTGGCAGGCTCGCCCTTCGCGGGGATCACGTAAAACCAGCGCCGCGTAACCATTGAGGTCGCAGACAGCCCGAGAACGCGGTACGCAATGGGATCGCGATGGTGGTGATCGCAGAAAAGCCAGGCATCGAAGCCTTGCTGTTGAAGGGCTGACTGGATATCGGACAAATTCATAGACGCAATGCCAAAGACGTTAATGCCTTAAAGACGAATGCCAATTATAGCGAAGGCTGGCAGATTCGGGCGAACGGACTGCCTCAACGAGCGTTAGCCAAGCACTTGCTTCTTCCGCGCAGGTGTCAGTTTTTCACACGCCGTTCGCAATACCAATCGGGGTGCACTGGCGCGAATCTTCATCAAAAAGGGGAGCGCTCGCTGCGGATAATCGCGAGTCCACTCCCGCAGGAGCCAGCCCAAGCCCTTCTGCACCATTTTGTCAGCGTCGTCAGCCTCATCGTGTAGCAGCAAGTTTGCGATCCGGATGATCTCCTTCTCGAACAACCCCACGCGCGCCCCTCGAATCAACGCCACCGCTGCGGCCCGCCTATGCCAGCGATTCTTGTTCTTCGCCCAGACAAAAACACGTGCCGCTCGATTTGGCTGAGCTAGCAGCATCGGCCCGAGCAGGGAGTGAACGAGCGCGTCGTGATCAGCCCAGGATGAGACGCGCGCAAGCCAGCTTTCAAAAACGCGGAAGTCATGATTGCCGAGCTGATCGGTGAGTTTCTCCAGAAGGAATACGGCGAAAACTTTCTCTTCGAGGATGTCCCCATGAAACAGGTCATCCGCAACCTTCATGAGGAAATCCAGAGAGTCTTCCCGTAAAATCGCCCGCCGTGTCTGCACTGCGGCTTTACGGAGTGCGGCTGTATACCAGCCGTGTGACTGGATTTCCTCTTTGAAAAACCACTGCACTCCCGCAGCATGCTGCTTCGATCCGCCGTCTTGCAGTTCGCGCCGAATCTGTTCTGCGATTTGTTTGGGAGTTTTCGCCAGGGGCATCTTAATATTCGGGGAAGAACTCACACAGCCTGCGCCACCGTCTTGCGCACCGTCTTGTCATAAATCCAAAGCAGCCCGGCCGTGGCCACACCAACACCGGTCACTGCCCACCAAATCCGTTCCGGCTGGTGTTGGACCTCTCCGAAGTGATGCATGAGCTTGCCGCCAAACCAGCCGCCGATGAACGAACCGATACCGAGCGGGAGAAAAGCAAATCCCATATACGTACCCTGCTGCCCCGGCGGCGCCAGACGGGAAATATACTCGTAATAGCGCGGCGTTTGAGTGATTTCTCCAAGCGCAACCACGATCATCGTGGCGATCACCATCGGAATTGTGGGATGTCCAATCAACAGCAGCCAGGCCAGACCCGAAATCAGCGTACCAAGGGTGATTGCCGTGAACGCAGGAATGCGCTTCGTGAGAACACTGACTGCCATTTGCAGCGCAATCACGGTCAGCGGTCCGGTGACCAGCAGTAGTTCTGTGTCCGCGGTGACATCGATGTAGTTGTGAATATAGAGCGGCAGGGTGATGAATAGCTGCCAAAAAACAATCCAGTATCCGGAGAAGATCAAAAGAAAAAGCATAAAACGGGGATTGGAAAGAACCGTGGCGAAATTTCTTGCCGCCTGGCCGAGGCTGGGTGCATCCGTCTCGCCCGCACCCTTCGGTTCCTTGAAAAAAAGCAGAACGGCAAAAAACATCAGAAACACACTGAGCGAGGCGACAAGAAAAACGCTCTCCACACGCAGGTGCGAATGGACCCACGAAGCCACGAAGGGTCCGGACGCGGAACCGATATTCACGAGCGTGTAATAGATGGAGTATCCGATGGAGCGGACATTCTCTTTGGAAGCTCGTGCCGTGGTACCAACGATGGCCGGTTTTACCATCGCGATGCCCAGCGCAGGTAACATCAAGACAAACGCCACCAGCACGACCAGCGGCACGGCGTTTCGTACCGGTGCAAGCCAGGGCGCGGCAATCGAGCCCAGCAGGAAATACGACGTCGCCAGAATCAGGTAGGCCAGGGAGAGGGCGCGGCGAAACCCAAGACGATCGGCAATGCTGCCTCCGAAGATGGCAAGAAACCAAACCAGCCCGCCGAATAAACCCGTCAAGCTAGAGGCTCGCTCAATGCCGAAGTTCAAGGACTCGTGCAAATACCGCGCCAGCGAAGCGAACGCCGCGTAGTAGGAAAGCCGCTCGAAGAGTTCCGTAATATTGGCTACCCAGAAGGGACGTTCGAAGCCCGTTCGGATGTCGCGCAATTGTTCTGATAAGTTCACCGTGACTCCTTGATTTGTATGACCGAAAAAATAGTTTCGCCCAAAACCGCGAGCGCTACGATCAAAGAGAACGGACCCCAACTCTTCAAGACAACACTACCAAAGAGCTTCAGACGCACGATCTCGAGTGTCAAAGCGATTAGATTGGCTCCGACGCAAGTGACCTTTAGTCCCTTGACGCTAGGGTAGTCATTTCGGAGTCGCAGAAAATTCAGCATGGCAACTAACGTCCAGAGAAAGGGAACGTCCAGCACGGCGCCGGGAGGATGCGAAATTTCAGTGAACAACATAAAGGAAACTGCAGCCAGCAGAATCGTCCAAGCGCATATGTAATCCAGATATCTCATTTTCTTGTTTCCCTCACACCGAAAATCGCCGTTCCCACACGCACGCACGTCGAGCCTTCTTCGATGGCGACCTCGAAATCATGGGACATGCCCATCGAGAGCACATCCATACCAACACTGGGCAGCCGCCGCGATGATACTGCATCCCGCAGTTCGCGCAGCTTGCGGAAGTAAAGGCGCGTGCTTTCAGGATTTTCTGCAAACGGCGGAATCGCCATCAGTCCTTGAATTTCAAGATGTTCGAGCCGCTGCGCTGCTTGCAGGATTTGCTCGAACTCCGGCGAACTGGGTTGCAATCCCGCCTTGGCTTCTTCGCCGCCGATGTTGATTTCGATCAGCACCCGTAGTTTTTTGCGGAGCGCGGCTGCTGCGGTGTTCAACCGTTCCGCCAATCGCAAGGAATCCACCGAATCGACAGCATGAAACAGTTCCGCAGCCTTGTTCGCTTTATTCGATTGCAGATGCCCGATCAGGTGCCACTCGGCGTCCGGCAGATCCCGGAGCAGCTCGGCTTTGGCTTTATCCGCGAATTCCTGCACCCGGTTTTCGCCAAAGACGCGAATGCCCGCTGTATAGGCCTCACGAATCGCCTCGGCCGGAAACGTCTTGCTCACGCCCATGAGAACAACATCATCTGCGTGGCGACCAACTCGCCGCGCCGCCGAGGCCATCCGCTCCCGGATTTCAGCTACATTCTCCGCGATGCCCATGCAACCAAGCTACATCATGGCCGTCGGCGGAGCCGGTTCGTCAGGGCTGCCCGCGCTGGAGAGTGGTAGACGGATCATCAAAACTGCTAAACCCACCAACACTGCGATGCCCGCAAAGTACGAAGCGTTTTCAAAGATTTGAGGGGGGTGATTGGGAGGTTGCCAGGACGGAACGAACTGCAAGCCGGCCCACACGAGGCCGAGAAGAGCCTCACCGACGATTAACCCTGACGAAGTCAGAATACCCGCATTCTCCACGCGAGCTTTTTGTGCAGGGTTGTATCCGCGGCGTTGTGCGAGCCAGTCTCCGGCCGAGCGGAAGACCCCGCCTAGGAAAATCGCGGCGGTTGTTTGCAATGGCAAGTACATCCCGACGGCCACGAGCATCGGACTCTTCACCTGCATCATGATCAACCCAATGCCCATAAAAATGCCTACTACTACCAACGGCCAGGGCATATCGCCCCCAACAATTCCTAGTGCCAGTGTGGCCATCAAGCCCGCCTGGGGGGCGGGAATCAGAGGATCGCCAAAACCGAGGCCACCGTGCCGGAGGTTTCCTTCGTGCAACCACATCAGCGGGAAGTACATCACCAGGCTGGCTACGACTACGGCGATGAGTTCCACAACCTGAATGTTTCGAGGAGTTCCGCCGAGGATGTAGCCGACTTTGAAGTCTTGCAGCAGTTCGCCAGCTACGGCTGCGGAAACGCACACCACGGCTGCCACCGCCAACACGGTTGCCACTCCTTTGATTCCGGAAACACCGAGCGACACCATCAACAGTGCCGCGATAATCAGAGTCGAGAGAGTCAAGCCTGAGATTGGGTTATTAGACGATCCAATCATGCCGACCAGGCTTCCGGATACGGTAGCGAAGAGAAAGCCAACGATGATCATGACCACCGCGGCCAGGATCGCTGGCAAGACCATGCCCGGACCGGAAAGATGCACATAGAGGAAGCACATGAGCACGAACATCAAGGCAATGAGTCCGAACACAACCTTGAAGCTCATATAGCGTTCCGTGCGCACCAGCGCCGCTTGTTGCCCCGAGCTCTGCCGCAAGTCCGAAAACGCTCTGCTCAGGCCTACCGTCAGGCTATTCCGCATTTTGTACAACGTGTAGGCGGCTCCTACCAGCATGCCTCCCACAGCGATAGGCCGAACGATGTAACGCCCTACGGCCGCCGCCATCGTCGCCCAATCGCCAGGAGTTCCGGCAGGGATGAACTCTCGTATGCGGGGTCCAAGAAGAAACATGAGCAGCGGAACCATCAAACCCCAGGCCAGCACGCCCCCTGCGAACTGGAGTGACGCCAGCCGGAGCCCGATGATGTACCCAACCCCAAGATAAGCGGGACTGATGCTGGGCGCGGCGACCAGGCTAGCGCCGCCAGCGTTCATCACGTTCGTGGTCCCCAACGTGCCAAGGCGGACCTGGCTCCGTCCCAGATTGCCTACGTTGAAATTGAAGTTCCGGTCTGCGGCGAACAGTCCGAAGCTGCCCAGTATATAAACCAGACCGCCGACTCCGACGTTCCAAAAAAGGTACTTGGCCGCTTCCGCGCTACTCTGACCGGCCTTGTGAATCTCCGATGCCGCCACGGATTCGGGGAAGGGCAACTCCGGATCCTCCACCATGCCGCGCCGCACGAGCGAGACAAACAGGACACCTAGAATGCTCCCGACTGTCATGAGTGCGGTGGATTTCCAATAAGCGTCCGCAAAACGAAACGACGGCCACGCCTTCGCAAGTACAAACGCTGGCAGGGTGAAGACGGCGCCCGCCGCCACCGACTCGCCGATCGATCCCGCAGTTCGAGCGATGTTTTCCTCAAGCAGCGTGCCCTTCCATGCCCGTATCACCGCCATCGCGATGACGGCGGCTGGATACGTTGCCGCAATCGTGATCCCGGCGCGCAAGCCCAGATAGGCATTTGCCGCACCCAGTACGACGCATAGAACCAATCCCAACAGCACGGCGCGGAGGGTGAACTCCTTCATCTCCATGTTCTCGGGGACGAAGGGGCGATGTTTCTGTGGGAGGCTTCCGCTCGGTGTGTTTGGCGTCGTCATTGGGCTAAGTCCTCAGGGGTGAATGGTTTCTGGACTAGATCGTTCCCGACAGATCGGATCGCTCTAGGCCAAGCGCGCACGTTACCACGCGGCGGGATGCTTTTACAAGCTATTGGCCTTTCGGCCATGTCCTTATTTCTCTAGATTCCTCCCGGAAAATTCAAAACTTTGGTCCCGTGTTTGTGTTAATCACTAGGGTAGAGATGTTGCTGACGGCGTTCTTAACCCGTCGGCTCCGGGCCGTTCCCATGACACTGTTTCATTGCTGTGACTGTTACCACGACCACGCGCATATTTCGCGAAAACGTAGCGCTTTTGAACGCTGGATTTTGCCAGTATTCCTCCTCCGCCCTGTGCGATGTGAAAATTGCTTTCGCCGCCAGTACGTGACCGTATTTTGTCAGGTGGTGCCGCAAGCCCCGACTCGGTCCGAACCTAAGAGCCGACTGGCGGCATAAGCGGGCCGCGGAGAAGAGTGCTCCGGAGCGGTGGCCTTCGGTGCGTTGCGCGTTCGATGCCGGGACCGCTATACTTTGCGTAAGCAGCCCGCGCTTGAGACGGGCTTGCGGGCTGGAGGTCGTCTTCAGCAGTACGGGCGACGGAACTCGGGCTACCGTGGTTAGCCGGGAAGGTGTTGGGCTAACTGTTGCCTCTTGGTTTGCCACTTCGCTGCGCCCGCTGGCCGACAATCTCTTTTCTCTTTGTTTCCCCGCGAATTGCCGCATTTGCTCTGAGCCTCTCTTGCGCGCCTCCCGCCTTCCGGTTTGCCAGGATTGCCGCGATTCCATCGTTCCCGTCGAGGGGAATCTGTGCCCCGTGTGCGGTGATCGCCTCTTCTCTTTTTCACGGCTCGAAGCTTTTTCACGAATCGAAGCAGACGCCGAAGCGGAACCGTGCGGCCTATGCCGCCGCGCCGCTCCTCCCTATACGCGCGCCGTGGCTTATGGTGCGTTCGAAGGCGCGCTGCGCGAAGCCATACACTTGCTGAAATACGAACGGGTGCTTCCGGCAGCGGATTTTCTCGGGGACAAGCTCAACGCCGTCCTGCCCCAACTCCCGCCCGCGGGTGAAGCCGGCCGGATCGTCATTCCGGTTCCGCTACATGGCAGCAAGCTGCGTCAGCGCGGCTTCAATCAGGCCGAGTTAATAGCCCGGGCGGCTTGGAAGCGGCAATTGCCCCCGAACGCTTCCGTCTTGAATACCAAAATTCTGGTGCGCCATCGCGAGACGGTATCGCAAGCTGGACTAACCCGCCATCAACGCCGCGAGAACCTTCGCGGAGCTTTTCGCGTGCCGGAGCCGGGCGCCGTCCGTGGCCGCGAGATCGTGCTTGTCGATGATGTTTTCACAACCGGAACAACAATTTCCGAGTGCTCTCGCGTGCTGCTGCGCGCTGGAGCCCGTCGCGTATGGGCGGTTACCGTGGCGCGGGCGGTGAAAGCGGATAGAATTAGACATGAGTTTGCTGCACAGGTGGCTGCCTAGCTGGTGAGACGATTGCAATGTCGCTGCGGACCAACAACTCGATAAGCTCCCAGGGTAGCGGACACGCCCGTCCGGAAGCTGTCGTCGCGCATGAAGCCCGCATGCCGCTGCACGCTCCGGTACTGGTTCTCAATGCATCCTATGAGCCAATCAACGTGTGCGCCGCTCGCCGCGCCATCATATTAGTCCTTAAAGGCGTGGCCCGCGCCGAAGAAGAGAATGGACACTACATGCATGCCGCTCGCGTGGCGATGCGCGTGCCCTCGGTGATCCGCCTGCTGGAGTACCGCCGTATTCCGCATCAGACGCGCGCTCTCTCGCGCAAGAATATCTTGCTGCGGGATCGGAACACTTGCCAGTACTGCGGCCAAATTCTGGGCGCCGGGGACCTGACGCTCGACCACGTTCTGCCGCGCTCCCGCGGCGGTGCGTCCACTTGGGAAAACCTGGTGGCGTGCTGCCACGGCTGCAACCGCCGCAAGGGTAATCAGCTTCCTCAGGAAGCCAATATGAAGCTGTTTCGCGAACCGCGTTCGTTCAATCTTCACACCAGCCGCCACATCATGCGCATGATGGGACACTCCGACGATAAGTGGCGGAAGTATTTGTTTTACTAGTTGATCCGCCTAAATGTTCATCTCAGCCTGAGACCACGACAGTGATTTGCACGGAAATCTCCCGGGGGCGGGTAAGTTTCGTCTGCCTGCCGCGTAGGATCTACTGCTGCAACCTGCGCAGCATCTCTCTAAGTCCTTGCTTCTACAGCTTTCTGAAATGGCAGTAACATTGCTCCCCTACCTTCACAGCACTTGGTTTCAACATCATGAAAAAAGCACCGTCTCAGAAAAGTGGAATGGTTTCCCCCCTTGATGACTCAAACCTGTTTGCTGTATGTAGACAACGATCCTGGTTTTGGTCTCTTTTACCAGGCTGTACTGCGGAGCTACGGCTTCGTGGTTGACATCGCCACGAGTGCTGTTGCGGCGATGGAACGAATTCATTCATCAGCGATTGATGCCGTGATGGTTTCCCACGGTGTGCAATTGCAGGACTTTCAACCGCGCGATCCTCAATCAAACGATTTTCAATCACAAAGCCTCCACTCCCATGCCCACCTATCGCCGCAGGACGGATGCGATGGTTTTGCTCTGGCGGTGCAAATCAAACAGCAAGCCCCCGACGTTCCAGTAGTGCTGCTCTCGCCGTGTGAGTCCGTTGTGGAAGACGCCACGCGCTTCGTCGATGGCGCTTTTTGCACGAGATTTTCTGTACTCGGGCTGGTGGATTTGCTAGAGAAGCTAACCGGCCATTCCGCGTCCGCTGGCGTTTTCCTGGTGCAGGCCAGGGAGAGCGCACTCGCCTTGCCGCTGGCATCGATGGGAAATGCACCCAGGCATCGGGCGGCTGTGACCATGGCTGCCAGCTAGAGGTTGCTTCTGGACGAAGCTTTCGCTAGGGCACGGCTTTAGAAACCATGCCCTAGCGATATATTTTTGTGGTGGAATTCCTTTAGGTGGGATTTTGGGCGCCGCCGCGCCTTACTTGTCGTAATTTAGCAGCGAAAACACGTCGTGGCCCTTCAGCTTGTCGCGGCCCTTCAGAAAATCCAACTCCACCACAAATGCCAGGCCGGCAATCTCGGCGCCCAGCGACTGCGCCAGTTTCACTGTAGCCTCAGCCGTGCCCCCAGTTGCCAGCAGGTCGTCCACAATGATCACGCGCTGGCCCTTCTGAATCGCGTCCTGATGGACCTGCAGCGTGTTGCTGCCGTATTCCAGGTCGTAACTTACGCTGGTTACGGCCGCTGGGAGCTTGCCCGGCTTGCGTACGGGGACGAACCCTGCGCCGAGCCGGTAAGCAACCGCGGGACCGAAGATGAATCCACGCGCTTCCATGCCCAGCACCACATCGATGTTCTGTCCAATGTAGTGTTCCGAAAGCAGGTCGACTAGTGTGGCAAATCCCAACTGGTCCTTAAGCAGAGTGGTGATGTCGTAAAAGAGGATTCCCTTTTTCGGGAAATCAGGGACTTCGCGGATGAGTTTCTTGAGTTGGTCAGGTGTCATTTTCCAGTTCTCATTCCAGTTCTCCGGGTTCGAATTCCACAGCTCGAATCACAAAGCTTGATGTGCAAGTTCGAATTTACAGCGTGCCTTCAATGCGGAAAGTCGTGTAGCCGGAAACCGGCTTGGCTTCGCGCTCATCCAGTTTTCGTTCCTCCACGGCATCCACGCGCGCGGCCCGTGGACCTTGCCAGAGCTTGGCATGCAGCCGGTCGAGCTGCTCCGGAGTTCCCCTGGCCAGAAGCTCGACGGCGCCGTCCGACTGGTTGCGAACCCAGCCGGCGACTCCCAGCTTGTGCGCTTCCGCCTCGACAAACCAGCGGAACCCGACACCCTGCACGCGTCCTCGCACAGTGTAGCGGCGAGCTTCCATTTGCTGCGTCATGCCAACGAGTCTCACCCTAGACGCTACCCGATATCACGTGGGGACGGCCGCCCTCGGCTATCCAGCGGAGCAACGCTCCGCAGCATTTCAACTAAGCCCGCGACAGATATGCGCCTTCAGAAGTATCCACGCGAATCTTATCGCCTTCATTGATAAACGCCGGAACCTGCACCACCAGCCCCGTTTCCAGCTTCGCCGGTTTGGTGACGGCGCTCGCGGTAGCACTGCGCATACCCGGTTCCGTCTCGATTACCTTCAGTTCCACCGTTTGTGGCAGCTCAATGCCCACCGCTTTGCCATCGAAGAACTCAATCGTGATCTGCAAATTCGGCGTCAGGTATTCCACGGCGTCGCCCAGAATATCCCGTCCCAGCTGCATCTGCTCATAGTTTTCGGTGTTCATGAAGCAATAGAAGGGGCCATCGTTGTAGAGGTACTCCATCTTCTCCTCGTCCACCATCACGCGCTCGATGGGGTCGGGAGAACGGAAGCGGTGTTCGAAAATGGCTCCGGTACGAAGATTGCGCAACTTTGCCTGAATGAAGGCGCGCAGGTTGCCGGGCGTACGGTGCTCAACACTAAAAACGGAGCACAGGTTGTTTTCATGCTTGATGACCATGCCCGGGCGCATTTGGGTCGCGGGAATTGACATAACTGCGGAAGTCTCCTGACAGATTTTCCTGATTGTTCAGCGGAGGGCAAGGAAATCACCCTCGCCGCCACACACGAGGAGTAATGCTTGATTGTACACGAGGGAGCAGTTAGCTTCAGTGGTCTCGCGATCATTCCACCCACGGGTGGAAGACTTCAGCCCAGTACGCCGCGTCCACTGACATGAGAACCCCCTCATGCCAGAAAGGGATTGAAAACCAAGGGGTTGGAGAGCTGACAGCCAAATCAGTACAGATGGAATTCCACCTCTACGTTAATCAGCGTTGCAACGGGCTTGCCGTCCTTTTCGCCGGGCTTGAACGTCCAGGTTTTCACGGCCTCCATCGCTTTTTCGTCCAAACCGAGGCCTAAAGAACGCGCGACACGCATATCGCGCGCGCGCCCATCCGCTCCCACAACCAGCGTCAGCACGACAACGCCTTGATATTTCGCCTTGCGAGCTTCCTCGGAGTACTCAGGATCGGGAGAGCTAAGGGCCACAGGGGCGGTCACGCCATTGCCAGGCCTGTAGGCGCCGGTACCGTTTCCAACGCCTCCACCGTAGCCGCTTCCAATTCCGCCACCACCACCAGGTCCATTGGAGGGCGGGCCACCAATTCTTCCCAAAGGATCGCCGAGTTGCGCCAGCACAGGTGGCGTTTCAGGACCTTTGACCGTCGGCGCTACTTGGAGCGCAGCGTCCGGAGGCGGGACCACCATTGGAGGGGTTAGTGGGACCTTGGGTGACGATTTAGGCAGCACTCCCTTGCTGGCTGGCTTGGGATCGTGCGCTCCCCCGCCAGCATCGTGGCCGGGCTGAAGCACGGGCGGCAGGACAAGATCAACTACGGGTCCGAGATCAGTTTTGGGTACCACGGGCACAATTGAAGCAAGCAAAATGACGGCAACCATCAGGGCCGTGACCAGCGCATACGAGTAAACAAAAGAACTGGGCTTCGTCTGATAGGTGCCGTAGCCCTCATGGAACAGCGTCGGCAGGATCGAAGGCTCCGCCTTCCGCTTCACTTCAGGCTGCGGGGGGGCGGGGGGCGGCGCACTCATCTCCGGCATGGTTACTGGGGCTTCCGGCATGGAATACCTGCTCGTATCAATATCTCCTCAGTATAGACGCAAACACAAGTCTTCTGATTGCATAAGGCGTTACATTTGTACTTCGGATTAGGATGCCGTCCGGCCCGTCCGGGTGGCTTTTTTTCCTGCTTTATTTGAAAATCGACTTAAAGAAATTCCCCACCTTTGCCAGAAACGAGCGCGGTTTGGGTGGATTCGCCGCTGGTGGTGCAGCTGGTTTGAGCTGGGGTGCAACCGCTATTTTGGCGGGTTCGGACACTTTTCCCTTGTTCGATTGACCCGCCTTGCCGGTCGTGGAACTCTTCACTTTCTTGGCCTTTTTCCCGGGTGGCGTTGCCGCCGGCAGCGGAAGCGGAGTTGCGGTTCGAGCCGCAGGCAAAGTCGCAGCCGCATGACTGATCTCGGGAGGTACATCCGACGCCCGGAATACAAACGGCGCATCCACTACCACCTGAGCTGGAGCCTGTTTCGCCGGCGGCGGGTTGGCCGGTGGGGGATCAACCGCGAGAACCTGCGCCATCACCGGCGCATTGCGCGGCAGTTCGGAGGTCGTCACCGGTGGCGGCGGCGGAACCGGCTTATCGGTAGGCGCAAGAATGGCGCGCATGCTGCCCGCTTCCGCCGGGACGGATGCCAGTAACTGCGGCGCGCGCGGCGGCGGGCAACCACATTCCAGCGGCACGTTGGCATCGGTCTGATTCAATCGCCCGGAGTGAAACACGACCTGCTCTGCCGGCTTCACCTGATACGTTCCATCTCCCATCAGCTCGGAAACCACGGCGGACGCGGTGTTGCCCTGCAGCCCGCGCACGCAGGTGTTGCCCTTCGGGTCCGCGCTGATGGCGTAGTGGAACTCGCCGGGACCGGCCAGTAATATGCGGAAATCCGGAGTGAGCACCGTGTCCGCGGAAGACGCCAGCGAATAGTGCAGCTCGACGGCGCCATCGCTCATGCCGACCATGAGAGTGCGCCCGTTCGCCGAAGGCGTTATGGAGGCGGTGGTTCCGGGGCAAATACGAACCTCGCCTCCGCGTTCTAGACGCAGGATGGCAGTATCGGCGCCCGCTGTGATGGCGGACCCGTGGGATGGGCTGAGCGTTGCTGGCACGACCGCCGCAGGTACAACCGCCGCTCCCCCGGGCAGGCCGAGGCCATAGGTACCGTCCGCTGGCTGAGGTGCAGGTTGCGCCTTCCCTACCTGGCTGCGCAAGTGGACAACAAATGAGGCTCCGTCTGGCTCGAAGGTGTAGTCGCGCTCTCCCACCAGATCGAGCACGATGCGCGTGACCGGCGGACTCTTGCGAAATTGATTGATGCGCAGCGAATGAACGTCCGGGCCGTTGATCTCCGTACTCGGCGGGTGCATACCAACCACAGTATCCGGAAGATCGATAACCAGCCGTTCGGGATCCTTCAATCGAGTGAACTCTGGAGCCACCGGCTTGGTGCACACGATGGTGAGGTCGAGACCTGCGGAAACGGCCGTGGTCTCGATTTTACTGAAGACAGCATAACCGGGTGCCGCAACAGAGGGCGGTTTGGGCGCCTGCCCAGAACACACGGACACCAGACACACGGACCCACCCAACATCAGAAGAAATACAAACGGGCTGGTACGGAGGTATCGCGGCAAGATTCTGGACTCGTCCTAAACTCGTTAGTCTCGGAGTTTTAACCATAGCATTGGTAGCGAGCACAGCGGAATAGGCTGCTACTTGGTCGTAAACTTAGGTTTAGCGGGAAAACGGACCACGCAACGCGATTGTCTTCGCCTTGTACTGCCCACAGGATTGCTGCTATGGTTTCGGGTTCAGAGCGGGGTTGGGTTTGGAGTGTATCGACCACGACGACTTCCGAAAAGTCACCTGGCCTACGACACCAAAGTGTGGCTAGTTCCGGTGCTAATCCCAAGAGCACATTGGGGTTGGCGGGCTTTCGGGCAATCCGTTCCGGTGGCAGGACCGTACTACTTGCAGGAAGGTTCAACAGGGGAGTGGTGAGCGCGCTGGGCCAAAATGCGCACAACGGCGAGGCGAGCGACTTGAGCCTCGTGGCCGGGGTGCGTGCCCGCGATGAAAGCGCGATGGCGGCGCTGTATGACCGCTACTCTTCCCTGGTTTATTCGGTGGCGCTGCGAGTTTTGGGCGACACCGGGGCAGCAGAGGACGTTTTGCAGGAAATCTTTCTGCAGCTGTGGAGGAAACCGGCGGCTTTCGATTCCGCGCGGGGGAGTATGGGGGCGTGGCTCTCGGTGATTGCCCGCAAC
>Ga0210384_10000384_pt1 | contig 67882 bp, 66 predicted proteins | sample IncBWH2MmetaG_FD_160574 | JGI IMG/M metagenome (GOLD analysis project Ga0210384, IMG submission 160574) | Forest soil microbial communities from Barre Woods Harvard Forest LTER site, Petersham, Massachusetts, United States - Inc-BW-H-2-M | ecosystem: Environmental > Terrestrial > Soil >... | reverse complement strand
ACGGTCTGTTCCGAAGACTTGGGTGACTTGGCCGCTAGCTCGCCGACATGCGTAGCTTGCCGATCAGCGCCTGGTGACGACCACCTCAAGATACTCGCTGGGTACCGCCATCGAGCCGTCGCTCGCGCGGTTGAACTCGCCGACCAGCGCGATCAGGTCGGCGGCGAGCGTGTCCTGCCTGCCGGCGTCGAGTGCGCCGAACGCCTTGAACATCGGGCCGTAGTAAGTGCGGAACACATCGAGCCAATGCTGCGCGGTGCGATAGCGCAACACGAATATGCGCGGCTCCGCCCTCACCCCGCCGTGCTTGCCGAACAGTTCGTCGAGCCTCGCAGGTGTGCCCCACAGCGCAGGTGACTTCACGCCGGTGGGCGGCGGCACGTGCTTGCCCAGCGTCTTGAACAGCTGGCCAACGAAGCCTTCCGGCGTCCAGTTGGCAAGCCCGATTTTGCCGCCGTGCTTGCACACACGAACGAGCTCGGCGGCAGCCTTGTCCTGATCCGGTGTGAACATCACGCCGAAGGTGGAGACGACGGCGTCGAAGGTCGCGTCATTAAAGGGAAGCGCCTCGGCGTCGGCTTCGCGGAAATCGACCGTCAGCCGTTCGGCAGCGGCACGCTCTCGCCCACGTTCGAGAAGTGCCGGGACGTAGTCGGTCGAGGTCACCTCGCACCAGCGTCGCGCAGCTGCGAGAGTGGCGTTACCATTCCCGGCGGCGACGTCGAGCACCTTGCTGCCTGCGCGCAGGTCGAGGGCCTCGCACAGACTCTCGCCCACGATCTGCAGGGTGGTGCCAACGACGGCATAGTCGCCGGTGGACCAGGCGACCTGCTGGCGCGTCTTGACGGCAGTGAGATCGGGCTGCGGGGGTTGCGGCTGGAGCATGGCGGTCGCGGACATGAGTTCCTCCTGTGTGTGAAACGTGAGAATCGCGTAACGAGCTACTCGGCGGCCTGGCTGAACGGTCCGGCCAATCGGGCGTCCACGGCAACGCCGTTGCGCAGCGTCTGCATGACCACGCAGCAGCGCTCTGCGGCCGCGAGGAGCATTTGCACTAGCCCTGCATCGGCTTGCGCGCCGGGCTGAAGATCCACGCGGCATCGCATCTGCTGAAAACCGACCGGCACATTCGGATCCACCATCAAACAGCCGCGGACGTCGACATCGGCTTCGACGGCTACGTTCAGGGATTGGATTTGCACTCCAAGCCGATCGGCGATTATGCGAAGCGTGGCGTCAAAGCAGCTGGCAAGAGCCGCACACAACATGTCGCCCGGGTTCGGCAGATCATGGTAACCGCCGATGGCCCGATGAATGCCAAAGTGCCATGTCGTTCCATGCGCCTGGCCCGGCACCACCGCGCCGTGGAAGACGTCGGGGGCGCCATCGCTGTCGGTTCGGGCGCAATCGGTGATGCGGGCGTCGGCGGTGCGGTAATGCGCGCGAAGCGGATCCTGGCGTTGCTTGACTATGCTGGTTGATGCCTCGTTGCCCATCGCTCGCCTCCTTGGTTCGGTAGGCGCGAGCGTGGCTCACCAACCAATGGCGGTCATGGGACGAGAGCCCCACAGGATTTTTTTCTTTTGCCTCAAGGGCGGCGATTCCTGGGGCTGTTTTCCCAGGTAGCGCGACACAAGCTGTTAATCGCGGCCCAGTCCTGCCTTGCGCGCCGCAACAATGGCCTGCCCACGATGCTCGACGCCGAGCTTCGAGAAGATGCTGGAAATGTGATTGCGCACGGTTTTGTCGGAGATCCGCAGCCGCTCCTTGATCTCCGCGTTGGTGAGTCCACGCGCGATGCTGTCCAGCAGTTCCCGCTCGCGCTGTGTCAGGCCGGACAGCCCTTCGTGCACCACAGGGCCGACGTCCTCATCGGCATCGAGGAAGTCGTCAACTTCCTTCCGAAACACTGCCCACGCCTTTTCTTGTGGCAGCAGAATGTGATTTTTGCTCTCAAGCGGCACGAAACGGGCCTTCGGAATCGCGGCTGCCACCTGTCGACCGGCCTCGAACGGAACCATGGCATCGTCACGCACATGAAGGACCAGTGTAGGTGCGGTGACCTTGCCAACCTCCGCCCGTATGTCGAAGGCGTGGAAAGCGTTCCACAGCCGGCATGCCATCTCGGCAGAGGCGCTGCGCCGCTGCAGCTCGCCGATCCATTTGAGTTGCTCCCTGCCACCGTCCGGCATCAGGAGGTTGGCAAAGATTTCCCGGAACGCTCCGGCTTCCCGGCCCCAGCCGACCTCGATCATCTGCGCCAGCGCCTGGGCCTGTTTGGCATACTTTTCCGTTACACCCGCGTATGCACCGCGCAAATAGGGACTATAGAGGACAAGCCTACTCACCCGATCCGGATGGCGCGCGGCATAGGCGATTGCGATCACAGCCCCCTGGCACAACCCTAGAAGCGGGAACCTGCGCAGGCCCGCGGCATCAACGACGGCCTCGATATCCGCCACCCACGCGTCGAGCGACAGATTGGTGACGTTGCGATCCGAAAGGCCCGACCCTCTGGGATCGAACCGGATGAGCATGCGCCGTTGCGTGAATGCATCGATCCAGTGCTGCCACACTGGACTGGACCAATCAAGCTCAAGGTGCGTGAACCAGTTATTGACGCGCACCAATGGTGGCCCTTCGCCCGCCGTCGCAAAAGCGATGCGCACGCCGTCACGCGAAGTGCAGAATTGGAGGCGTTGCTTCATCAGCGTTGCGCTACTCCGCCGAAGCCACTGCGCCCAGCGATTGATACGCTGGGATTCCCTGGGTGAACGCTGAGCTTGATGCGGATGGTAGCGATTTTCTCAGCCAGCCGGAAGGACCGACGTCGAGGCGGGTAGCCGGCGCCTCGTGGCGTGAGACGGGCGCTCGGACGCAGCGCCTGCTTCTATTCCAACAGCGGATGCCCGGCGGGCAGCTGATGTGCGTACCAGCTTGCGAGCCGATGCCGGATCGTCTTCTCGCCCAGCTGCTCTTCCGGCATTGGCGAGATGACCTTGTCGTGCACCAGCAAGCGATAGACGTAGAGTGCCTTGTCGCTCGCCGAGTCGGTCGACTCGAACTCGACCGCCTTACGCTCTTCCGCATACTGGACACCGGCGAGCAACGCCGCCTTGAACAGTTCCGCTTCGTGCTTGAGCTTCTTCATGAGCCCGCGTGCAGTGTCTGCGGGCCCGCAACCCTACCGTGACTTTCAGTCACTCCTGGGCGGGCGTCAGCGGACTGGTTTTTTGCAGTTTGCGCCGCGTCGCTTCCGCAACGCGCGCCTGCTGCTCCCCGTGGACCTCGACCAGCGTCAGCCGGGTGTCACCGGCGATGACCTCAAGGATGGGGTGGGCTGAATCGGCTGGCATGCGCAGCCCATGCACCTTCTCCCACGCGCGGATGCGCACGTCCGGAGGGTTCAGATCCGAGCGCTGCTCTTCGAGCTGGATGCGCCGTCGCTGGGCGCGCTCTTCTTCTTCAAACGCTCGCCGTGCGCGGTAGTCGTTGATCAGATCGCCGGCGGCGCGGTGGGAGGTGTCGTTTACCAGAGGCAGAGGCGTTAAGTCCAAAAGGTTCTCCTGTTTGGCGCGACCTCAGGTGGTCGCGCTGGCGCTCGGCATGCGCAAACTCGCGCGAGCGGTCCGTCGGCTTTGCGGCATTGCCTCGACGGCTCAAGCGAGTGTGCGCTTGCGACTGGAACATTGACAGTGAAATCGCAGCCTTGGGACCTGCGCAGCCGCTCGTGCCTGCGCGTGTGACCCGCTAATTACTAAGGAGGCGGCCGCGTACGCAGGAGGTGCCGTCGCGCCGCTGGAAGTGGTGCCACACTGGCGTCAGTCGCACTTCTGCCCGTATCGTTCAGGTTATGCAGACCGCCCTCGCCGATTTCATCCGCGACACCCCCGCCGGGCAGGAGGCGGACGCGATCCTGCGCAGCTGCGTGCACTGCGGTTTTTGCCTCAGCGGTTGCCCCACCTACCGGCTTCTCGGCGACGAGCTGGACAGTCCGCGCGGGCGCATCTACCTCATGAAGCAGCTGCTGGAAGGCGCGCAGGTCAGCTCCAGTACGCAGCTGCACCTGGATCGGTGTCTCACCTGCCGGGCCTGTGAGTCCGCCTGTCCGTCCGGTGTGCGCTACGGACGTCTGCTCGACATCAGCCGCAGTGTGCTGGAAGAGCGGGTGCCCCGCGCGAGCGTGCCGAAGCTCAAACGCCGGCTGCTGCGCGCAGTGCTGCCGCACGCACGCAGGGTGCGCGCGCTCCTCACGGCCGCGCGCCTTCTGCATCCGCTCCTGCCGCGGGCGCTTCTGGGGCACGTGCCGCGCAGCGACCGTTCGGCGAGTCGTAAGCGTCCGGGCTGGCCCGCCGCCCGCCATGCGCGGCGCGTGGTGTTACTCGATGGCTGCGTGCAATCAGCCCTCGAGCCGGGCATCAACCTGGCCGCCGCGCAGGTGCTGGATCGCATCGGCATCAGCGCGCTGCGCGTGCCGCGCGCGGGCTGTTGCGGGGCGGTGAGCCATCACCTCGCGGCGCGCGCCGAGACGCTGGCGCAGCTGCGCCGCAACGTCGATGCGCTGTGGCCTCTCATCGAGGCGGGCGTGGAGGCAATCGCGATGACGGCCAGCGCCTGCGCTTCGATGCTGACCGAGTACGGTCATCTCCTGCGTGCGGATCCACAGTACGCCGCCCGGGCGGCGCGCATCAGTTCGCTCGCGCGGGACATCAGTCAGATCGTAAGCGCGGAGGGCGCGACGCTCGCACAAGCGCTGCTGCCGGCAGCGCCCGCACCCGCTGCGGTGAAGGTTGCGTTCCACTGTCCCTGCACCTTGCAGCACGCGCTGAAGGGTGGCGGCGTGGTTGAGCCCATGCTGCGCGCCGCAGGATTCACTCTTACGGCGGTGGCGGACAAGGACCAGTGCTGCGGCTCGGCGGGAACCTACTCCATTCTCCAGCCTGAGCTGTCGCAGCGGCTGCTGCGCGCCAAGCTCGCGGCGCTAACCGAGGGCGCGCCCGATGCAATCGCGACCGCCAACATCGGCTGTCTGGCACACCTGCGTAGCGGCACCGCGGTGCCGGTGCGTCACTGGATCGAGTTGCTGGCCGAAAGGTTGCCGTGAGCGTCGACGAATGGGGCGAACGCATGCCGCGGGCGGTGGGCCTGTTCAACGCCGTGGCGGTTTCGGTCGGCGTCACCATTGGCAGCGGCATCTTCCGCGTGCCCGCCACGGTGGCCGGGCAGTTGCCGGATCCAGGTTCCGTCATCCTGTGTTGGGTGCTCGGAGGTCTCATCGCGCTGTGTGGCGCGTTGAGTCTCGCGGAACTTGGCGGCGCCCTGCCGCGCTCTGGCGGGGTATTCGCCTACATCCTGGAGTGCTTCGGACCGCTGCCGGCGTTCCTGTTTGGCTGGGCGGAACTGGTCGTGGTGCGCGCGGCGGCGCTCGGCGCCATCGCCACGATATTTGCGGAGTATCTGGGTTATTTCGTGCCGCTGAGCGCGCTGCAGGTGCGCGAGGTCGCCGCCGGCACCATTGTCGTGATCGGGGTGATCAACTACGTCGGCGTGCGGCGGGCCGCCGCGGCCTTGAGCGCCATGACGTCCGCCAAGTACCTGGCGGTGCTGGCTCTCGGGCTTCTCGCCTGCACCGCCAGCGGGGGCAGTACCGCGCATTTTTTACCGCTGTGGAGCCAGGCGCTGTCACCCTCGCTCATCGCCACCGCACTCATCGCCGTGATGTGGACCTACGATGGGTGGGCGGACCTCTCGATGGTCGGCGGTGAAGTCAGTAACCCGCGCAGAACGCTCCCCCTGGCGCTGATACTCGGCGCGGCCGGCGTGATGTTCGTTTACCTGGTCGTGAACCTGGGCTTCATGTACGCCATGCCGCTGCAGGAGATGGCCGGTTCGAAACTTATCGCGGCCACGGTGGCGGGGCGCATACCGTTGCTCGCGGGCGCGGGCACCGCGGTGATCGTCGGGGTCGTCCTCATCGCCACCTTCAGCGGCCTGAACGCCTCGATGCTCGTCGGCTCGAGGATTTTCTTCGCCATGGCCGATCGGGGCCTGCTGTTTCGCGCGGTAGCGCGCGTCTCGCCGCGCTTCAATAGTCCGTCGGTCGCAATCGGACTCGCCACCGCGCTGGGCGTCGTATATGTCCTGGAAAATGATTTCGCGCAGCTCGCCGACAAGTTCATCCTGGGGATCTGGCCTTTCTATGCGCTCAGCGTAGCCGGGGTATTTGTGCTGCGCCGCCGGCGCCCCGAACTACCGCGTCCCTATCGGGTCTGGGGTTATCCGCTCGTCCCGGCGTTGTTCCTCCTGGCCTCCGCGGGTCTGATCCTGAACGCGCTGGTCACCGATCCGCGCAACACCGGAGTCACGCTGCTGATCATTGCGGCGGGCGTGCCGGTGTACTGGGTGCGCGGCCGCGTGCTGCGGCGCGCGCAACCGCTAACATAAGCGGCTGGTTGCGAAAGGTCGGGGCATGAATCGGCGTGTGAGTCTCGTGGCGTTGGCGGTGGTCGCGGTCCTCGGGATCGGCGGCTGGTACTGGTGGGGCTCCTACGGCGCGAACGATCCCGACGCGGCCCTGTCGCTCTCGGGGAACGTGGACGTGCACCAGGTTGAGCTCGCCTTCCGCGTGACCGGCAGGATCGCGGCGATGCAAGCCCAGGAAGGGGACAAGGTGGCGGCCGGCGCGACGCTCGCCCAGCTCGATCGCGCGCCGTTCACCGCGGACGCGGACGGCGCGCAGGCCGACGTGGAACAGGCGCAGGCGCAGTTTGACAAGACGCGGCGTGGCTTCCGTGCGGAGGAAATCGCCCAGGCTGGCGCCACCGTGCAGCAACGCGAGGCGGATCTGGCCAACGCGCGCGTCACGCTGGCGCGTCAGCAGCAACTGGTCGCCGCGGGACTGGTGACTCATCAGCAGATCGATGATGCTCAGGCGCGCGTGCGTGGGAGCGAGGCGCAACTTGCCGGCGCGCGCGACCAGTTCATCCTTGAGAAGCGCGGCTCGCGGGTCGAGGACATCGCGGCACAGAAGGCAATGCTGGGCGCAGCACAGGCGCGGCTGGAGAAGGCGCGCACGGCGCTTGCCGACACGACCCTGCTCGCCCCGAGCCCCGGGATCATTTCGGTACGCGCGCGCGAAGCGGGCGCCATCGTCGAAGCGGGACAGACCGTCTACACGCTCACCCTGAATGATCCGGTCTGGATCCGCGCCTACGTGCCGCAGCCACGGCTCGGGCGCATCAAGCCGGGCATGACGGTGCGCATCAGGACCGACTCGATGCCGGGCAAGGCCTATGAGGGCACCGTGGGGTTCATTTCCCCGGATGCCGAGTTCACGCCCAAGAGCGTGCAGACCGAACAGGTGCGCGACGATCTGGTCTACCGCATCCGTGTCATCGCCAGCGATCCCGACAACGTCTTCCGCCAGGGAATGCCGGTGACCGTGCTGGTGCCGGCCGCGCCCGCGGCGGCTGCGGCCCGCTAAGGGCGTAGCAGGCGTGTCCGCGACGCTCGCGCCGCCGGCACCGGCACCCGCAGCGGCGGCCGCGCGGGTCGTGGCGCTCACCAAGAGCTTCGGCGCCACCCAGGCGCTCGCGGGGATCAGCGCGGAGCTGCCGCCGGGAAGGATCCTCGGTCTCGTGGGGCCCGATGGCGCCGGCAAGACCACGCTCATCCGCCTGCTGGCGGGGCTCATGGAGCCTACGACCGGAAGCGTCGAGGTTCTGGGTCGCACGCCGCGCGCCGAGGGCGGAACCACCCAGGCGCAAACCGGTTACATGCCGCAGCGCTTCGGCTTGTACGAGGATCTGTCGGTACTCGACAACCTCAACCTGTACGCGAACCTGCGCGCGCTCGACGCCGCCACCCGCAAGGAGCGCTTCATCCAGCTGCTGAAGTTCACCGATCTCGCGGCCTTCACCGCCCGGCTCGCGGGCAAGCTCTCCGGCGGCATGAAGCAAAAGCTCGGACTCGCCTGTGCGCTGCTCGGGCAACCGCGCCTGCTGCTCCTCGATGAACCCGGGGTGGGTGTCGATCCGCTCTCGCGCCGCGAGCTGTGGCGCATGGTGAGCGAGCTGGTCGCAGGCGGTGTCACGGTGCTGTGGTCGACTGCTTATCTTGAGGAAGCCGAGCGCTGTGCGCACATCTGGCTGCTCGATCGCGGACGACTCCTCTACGACGGTCCGCCGGCGCAGCTGAGCGAGCGGGTGCGCGGCCGGGTGTTCCGTTGCCGCGTGGCCGAGGGACGCGCGCGCCAGACCGCGGAAGCTGAGCTGCAGCGCGATGCCGTGCTGGACGCGGTCATCCAGGGAGCGAGCGTGCGGCTCGTGATCCGCGCGCAGGACGCCGCCGGCTTTGACGCCAGCGGCTACGAGGCCGTCCCGCCGCGCCTGGAGGATGCGTACGTGGAGCTGCTCGGGGGAGCGCGCAAGGGCGAGAGCCAGTTGGCGCGCGGCTGGCCGGCGCGTGCATCGACAAACGCGGCGGCTGACGGGGTGCTGGTGCGCGCCACCACGCTGACACGCCGTTTCGGGGACTTCGTCGCTGCCGATCAGGTCAGCTTCGAAGTGCACGCGGGCGAGATCTACGGGCTCCTCGGCCCCAACGGCGCCGGCAAGTCCACCACCTTCCGGATGCTGTGCGGACTGCTGAAGCCCACGAGCGGGGATGCGAGCGTGGCCGGTGTGAACCTGCTGCACGCGGCCAGCCGCGCCCGCGCGCGCCTAGGCTACATGGCGCAGAAGTTCTCGCTCTATGGGGATCTGTCGGTGGCGCAGAACCTCGACTATTTCGCCAACATCTACGGCCTCGACCCCGCCGCCCGGCGCGAGCGCGTCGCGGCCATGATCGAACTGTTTGAATTCACACCGCACCTGCAGGCGAACGCCGCGCTGCTGCCGCTCGGGTTCAAGCAACGCCTCGCGCTCGCCTGCGCAACGCTGCATGCCCCGGCGGTGCTGTTCCTGGATGAGCCGACGAGCGGGGTGGATCCGCTCATGCGCCGCGAGTTCTGGCATCACATCAACGCGCTGACGGCGCGGGGCGTGGCCGTGGTGGTGACCACGCACTTCATGGAGGAAGCCGAGTACTGCGACCGCATCGGGCTCATCTGGCGCGGACGCAAGATTGCGGAAGGCACCCCGGATGAGCTCAAGGCGAGCGTGCGCAGCGCCAGGGTGCCCGAGCCGACCCTGGAAGACACCTTCATCGCGCTCATCGAAGGGGAGGCCGCGTGAGCGACACGCGTTCGCGGCTGCGATCGTGGTGGCAGCAGCTCGCCGCCATCATGATCAAGGAGGCGAAGCAGGTAATCCGCGATCCCTCGAGCTGGATTATCGCGGTGGTGTTGCCGCTGACTTTCCTCTTCCTGTTCGGCTACGGCATTTCCCTCGACACCACCGTGGTCAAGGTCGCCATCGTGAGCGAGGACGGCGGCCGCGATGGGCGCGATTTTGCCGCCGCGCTCAGCAGCTCCAGGTGGTTCCTGGTGGTGCCGGCCGTCGACCGCCTGGCGGGCGAGCGGCTGCTGCAGGACCAGGCGGTCAAGGCGGTAGTCATCATCCCGGCGCAGTTCAGCCGCCTGCTCGACGCCCAGGATACGACCGCGCAGGTGCAGGTGCTGGTGGATGGCGCGGAGCCCAACACCGCCAACTACGTACACGGTTATGTGAGTGCGATCTGGAGCGCGTTCCTCGCCGCCCGCGGCCGGCAGCAGGGTGCGGCGCCGCCGACGCCGGTCAACATCGAGGCGCGCTACTGGTACAACGCCAACGCCATCAGCCGCTGGTTCCTCATCCCCGGATCCATGACCGTCATCATGACGCTGCTCGGCACGCTCCTCACCTCGCTCGTGATCGCGCGCGAGTACGAGCGCGGGACTCTGGAAGCGCTGTACGCAACGCCGCTCACCCGCGGCCAGATTCTCATCGGCAAGACCCTGCCGTATTTCCTGCTGGCGATGATTTCGATGGCGGTGTGCGTCGCGACCGCGCTGCTGTTGTTCCAGCTGCCGCTGCGCGGTTCGCTGCTGACCCTGGGACTCGTGTCGGCCGTATTTCTGGTACCGGCGCTCGGGCAGGGCCTGCTCATCTCGGTGACCATGAAGTCGCAGATGGCTGCCGCGCAGCTCGGGCTGATGACCGGTTACCTCCCCGCCATGATGCTGTCAGGATTCCTGTTCGACATCCATTCCATGCCGGGGTGGCTGCGGGCCATCACGCTCGTCGTCCCGGCGCGCTACATGAATGTGTCGCTGCAGACGGTATTTCTCGCCGGCGATGTCTGGTCCGTGCTGCTCCCCAACATGCTGTTCATGCTCATGGTCGGGGCGCTGTTTTTCGGGCTTACCTGGCGGCGCCTGCACAAGCGCCTGGATTGAGGCGCCCGACGATGCTGCAGCGCCTGCTCGCCATCATCCGCAAGGAGCTCATCACCATGCTGCGCGACCCGCGTGCGCGGCTGTCCCTCGTCATCCCGCCCATCATCCAGCTGTTCATTTTCTCTTCCGCCGCCACCATGGAGGTGAAGAACATCGCGCTGGGCGTCGTGGACCTTGATCGCGGCCCTTATGCCGCCGACGTGGAGCAGCGACTGAATGGTTCGCCGAGCTTCACACAGCTGCCACGGTACGCGAGCCTCGCCGCGGCGCGCGGCGCGCTGGAGCGTGAAGACGTCATTGGCATCCTGGTCCTGCCAAGCGGATTCTCTGCGGACCTGACCGCCCGCCGGCAGGCAAGCGCGCAGCTGCTGCTCGACGGCCGGCGCTCCAATGCGGCGCAGATCACCGCCCAGTACGTGAGCGCCATCGTACAGACGGAGGGTGGCGATTTGACCGGGGCGCCCGCGAGCACGCCACGCCCGGCAGCCGCGGCCGCGATGCCTAATGCCGACGTCGTCATCGACAACTGGTTCAACCCGAACCTTGACTACAAGTGGTTCATGCTGCCGAACCTCGTGGGCACACTGAGCCTGGGGGTGGCACTGATGATCACCGCGCTGTCAGTGGCGCGCGAGCGCGAGCTCGGCACCTTCGACCAGACGCTGGTCTCGCCGGCGACCCCGCTCGAGATCGCACTCGGGAAGCTCCTGCCGCCGCTCTTGGTCGCCGTGGTGCAGGCGACACTGTACCTGCTGATTGTGACGCTGCTCTACGGGGTGCCGTTCCGCGGCAACCTGCTGGTTTTCTACGCAGCCGTGCTGAGCTTCGCGGCGGCCTGCGCCGGTGTGGGACTCTTTATCTCATCGCTGGTGCACACCCAGCAGCAGGCGTTTCTCGGTGCGTTCGCGGTGCTCCTGCCGTTCGCGCTCTTGTCAGGGTTCGCGACGCCGGTGGAAAACATGCCCTGGTGGCTGCAGATGGTCACCGCCATCAATCCGCTGGCGCACATGCTGCGCCTGATGCAGGGGCTGTTCCTGAAGGGCGCATCGCTGGCCGCGCTCGCGCACGACCTGGTGAAACTCATGGAGATTGCGGCGTGCACGCTCGGGGCTTCGGTGCTGCTGTTCTACAGGAAGGCCGGTTGAGGCTTCGTATAAGATGGTGCGCCCCTAAGCAGATCGAGGTCTCATGAGCTCGCGTACCGCCGGCCACGGCGCCTTCGTGTTCGTGTTCATCGCGGTGCTGATCGATGCGGTCGGCTTCGGCATTATTTTGCCGGTGCTGCCGCGGCTCATCATGCAGCTCACCGGAGCGCCGATAGATCGGGCCGCCCAATACGGCGGGGCGCTGGCCTTCGTCTACGCCCTCATGCAGTTTTTCTGCGCGCCCATCCTCGGCAATCTGAGCGATCAGTTCGGGCGCCGTCCGGTGCTGTTGTTCGCGCTGCTGGCGCTCGGGTGCGACTACCTGATCATGGGGTGTGCGCCGGTGATCGGCTGGCTGTTCATCGGCCGCATGATCGCCGGCGTCGCGGGGGCCTCATTCACGCCCGCGTACGCGTATGTTGCCGACATCAGCGAGCCGGCACGCCGTGCCCAGAACTTCGGTCTCCTCGGCGCTGCGTTCGGCATCGGCTTCATCCTCGGGCCGGCCATCGGAGGGCTGCTGGGCGGCCTTGGGCCCCGGGCGCCATTCTTCGTCGCCGGGGCGCTGGCGCTCGCCAACACGGCCTTCGGTTACTTCGCGCTTCCTGAGTCCCTGCCGCGGGAGTCGCGGCGGCCATTCCGCTGGGCGCGCGCCAACCCGCTGGGAACGCTCGTGCAGATGCGCAAGCTCCCGGCAGTGAGCGCCCTCCTGGTTGCGCTGTTCCTGTGGCAGCTCGGGCACCAGGTTTTCCCCAGTACCTGGGCGTTCTACGGCATCACGCAGTTTCACTGGTCGAGCCGCGAGGTGGGCTATTCGCTCGCGTTCGTGGGCCTCGTCATGGCCATCGCGCAGGGCCTGCTGACGCGCACGCTGATCCCGCGCCTCGGCGGGGAACGGCGCGCGGCCGCCGCCGGCATGGCCGCAGCTCTGGTCGCCTACCTCGGCTACGCGTTCGCAACCCAGGGCTGGATGGTGTACGTGGTGTCCTTAAGCGCGTTCCTGTTCGCCCTCACATACCCGTCAATGAACGCGCTCGCCTCGCAGCAGACCCCGGCCAACGCGCAAGGGGAACTGCAGGGCGCCGTGGCGTGCCTGTACAGTCTGAGTTCCATCGTCGGCCCGCCGCTCATGACCCAGGTGTTCAGTTACTTCACTTCCCCCACCGCGCCGGTGTTTTTTCCCGGCGCGGCCTTCCTGGCGGCGGCGGCGCTCACCATTGCCTGCGCGCTCCTGTTCGTGAAGGCGGCGCGTGCCGCGCCGGCGCCCGCCGCCGCCCGGATTGCGGCAGAGCTTCCGGAGGCCTGAATGTCCGCGCGGGCGCAGCTGTGCATTTGTCTTGCCGCATTACTGGCGTTTCGCGCCGCCGCGGCGCTGGAACCTGCGCCGCGGGACTCCAGCGCGCAGCCGCCACCGATCCGTCACGTGTTCGTCATCGTGCTCGAGAACCAGTCTTACGCCGCGACTTTCGGCGCGCACTCGGCGGCGCCGTACCTCGCCACCACCCTCGCCGCACAAGGCGCGCTGCTCAAGCGCTACTACGCCATCGGGCACGCGAGCCTCGGCAACTACATCGCGCTCATCAGCGGGCAGGCGCCGAATCAGGAGACACAGCTGGATTGCCCGGATTTCACGCAGTTCCAGCTCAGTTCCCCGGGGCTCGACGCGCACGGCCAGGCGCACGGCGCCGGCTGCGTATACCCGCTGATGGTGAGGACGCTCCCCGGTCAGCTGAGTGCCGCGGGCTTCACGTGGATGGCCTACATGGAGGACATGGGGAACGACCCGCATCGCGAGGCCGCCACCTGCGCCCACGTGGCGCTCGGCGCGCGCGAGACCACGCTGCTGGCGCAGGTCGGCGATCAATACGCCACCAAACACAATCCCTTCGTGTACTTTCATTCCATCATTGACGATCGGGCCGGTTGTGATGCCCACGTCGTGAATCTCACGCGCCTGCCGCAGGATCTGAAGACAACTGCTGCGACCGCGAACTACATTTTCATCACCCCGAACCTGTGCAGCGACGGGCACGATCCGACGTGTGTCGACGGCCGGCGCGGCGGCCTTGCCGCGATCGATGGGTTCCTTAAGGAGTGGGTGCCGCTCATCACCCGCTCGCCCGCCTTTGTGGCGGACGGTGTGCTGATCATCACGTTTGATGAGTCCGACGGCACTGGCGCCGAGGGCTCGAGCGCGTGCTGCGGGGAGCTGCCATTGCCGGGGGCGACGTTCAAGCCCGGGTTCAACGGGCCCGGCGGCGGACGCGTAGGCGCCGTGGTGCTATCGCCCTTTGTGAAGCCGGGGACGGTGAGCGCCGAACCGTACAACCACTATTCGCTCCTGCGCACAGTGGAGGCGCTCTTTGGGCTCGCGCCGCTGGGCTACGCCGGCGAGCCCCACCTGAAGGTCTTCGGGCCGGACGTGTTTACCGCCGCCGCGCAGCATCCACCCGCTCGATGAGATCGGTCACCAGCGGACTCCTGCGGATCAGGGGTCCCAGGAACCCCTGCTGCAGCGGGCAGAAAGTCACGTCCTTCCCGAAGCGCCCCGGGTTGCGCAAGGTGAGGGTGACGCGCGCCGGATTCACCATCAAGGTGTAGCCGACGTTGACGATGTTGGCGAGCTCGATGCGCTCCTCGTCGTGCCCGAAACGCACCCGCAGCGCATCCCCCTCATCCCAGACTTCGTCGGCGAGGTCGGACACCAGGCGCCGCACCACAAACCAACCGAGCCCCAGGGCGAAGAGCGGCACGATGAGCGCCGGCAGCGGCAAACCGCTGCCCCGCCGGGCGGTCGCGACCGCCAGGCCCAAGGCGAGCACGGTCATGCCGATAAAGATGACCGGGAACACGCGTTTGTAGAACCACGTCTTGCCCGCGGAGATACGCCGGCCGGCCTGTCCTGGTAGCACCTGAAGCTCCTCCAAGGTTCGCAGTGGACAATTACCTGCCGAGGCAGTAATATCTCTGGCAGTCATATTGCAGGCAACCAAAAGCCACCGCGAACAGCCGCCAATGAGTCGCCGCAGCGCCATCAAAGCCGAAGGCCACCCGGGTGCGCAAGCCCCGCAGGAAGGCCTGAGTGTCGGTTACCTCATGAGCCGCGCGCGCGCCTCGCTCCTGTCCGGCGTGGATGCGCACCTTGAGCAGTTTGGCCTCAACGCCATGCAGTTCGCGGTGCTCAAGCACCTCGCGCGCGGCGAGGCGCGCACCGCGGCCGACCTGTGCCGCGTCATGTACTACGACGGCGGCTCCATGACGCGGGTGCTGGATCGGCTCGAAGAGCGCGGTCTGCTGCGCCGCGAACGTTGCCGCGAGGACCGCCGCGTGGTCTACCTGCGTGTCGCGCCCAACGGTCGCGCACTGCTGCCGCGGCTCATCGCAGCGGCAGCCGGGGTGATTGAGGCGCACCTCGCCGGATTCAGCCCCGCGGAGACTGAGATGCTCAGGGCCTACCTCAAACGGATGATCGAAAACGGCCAACCGGCGGGGGAGAATCCGCACAAGCCAGACGGTGGTAAATCATGAACAGCCCCATGCTCCGGCGCGCGGCGCTGGCAGTCCCCTTCATCAGCCTGGCGCTCGCCGGCTGCGTCGAGCGCGGCGGCTGGAAGCCCGCGGCACAGCTCGAGCCGCACTCGCTCGCGGCCGCACAGACACTCGCGCCAGCGCATCTGGACTCCGCGGCCTGGCCAGCCGATGGCTGGTGGCGCGCATTCGGCGACCCGCAGCTGGATGCCCTCGTCAACGAGGCACTCAGCGCCAGTCCGTCGCTGCAGATCGCGCAGGCGCGGCTGCATGCGGCCCAGGGCGAGGCTATTGCGGCGGGCGCGACGCGTCTGCCCTCAGCAGCGCTCGACGCGCAGGTGACGCGGCAGCGATACCCGGAACACGGCCTGTATCCGCCACCGTATGCCGGCAACGCCTTCACTGACGGGCGGCTGGCGCTGGATTTGAGCTACGACATCGATTTCTGGGGCAAGAACCGCTCGCTGCTGGCGGCCGCCCGCGCCGGCGTCGATGCGGCGCAGGCGGACCAGGCCGCAGCACGACTGGCGCTGGCGGTGGCGGTCACGCGTGCCTACATCCAGCTCGACCTGTCCTATGCGCTGCTGGACGTCGCCAATGACAACCTGAAACAGCAGACCTCGATCCTCGAGCTGACACAACAGCGCGTTGGCGCGGGCCTGGAGAACACCGCGCGCGTCAAGCAGTCCGAAAGCGTGCTGGCGCTGACCCGCGCCGGGGTTGCCTCCGTGCAGGCGAACATTGACCTCGCCCGCAACCAGATCGCCGCGCTCGTGGCCGCAGGACCTGATCGCGGGCAGCTGCTCAGCCGGCCGCATCTCGCCGCGCCCGCTGACATGGCGTTGCCCTCGGCCCTGCCGGCAGATCTTCTGGGTCGCCGTCCGGATGTCGCGGCGGCGCGCGCCGAAGTGCAGGGGGCGCAGCGTGGCGTGTCCGCGGCCGAGGCCGCCTTCTATCCGAACGTGAACCTGATGGCGTTCGCGGGTCTGCAGAGCATCGGCCTGTCGCAGCTGTTCGAGGCTTCCGACCGTATCGTCGGCGCCGGGCCCGCCTTGAGTCTGCCGGTCTTCAACCGCGCACAGCTGCGCGGTGCGCTGCAGGGGCGCCAGGCGCAGCTCGACGCCTCCGTCGGTCAATACAACCAGACGCTCCTCGAGGCTGTGCACGAGGTCGCGGATGTGGTGGCGAACTGGCGCGGACTCGAGCGCGAGAGTGCCGAGCAGCAGATCGCGCTCGAGGCCGCGCAGCGCTCCTATGACCTGACGAGTGACCGCTACCGCGCCGGACTCGACAACTACCTGTCGGTGCTTTCAAGTGAGAATCAGGTGCTGCTCGCGCAGGGCCTGCGCGCGCAGCTGCAGGCCCGCCGGCTTACCTTCAGCGTCGACCTGGTACGCGCCCTCGGCGGGGGCTTTACCGCCGTCGCGCCGAGCAGCTGATGGACGCCGCCGTCACCACCGCGCCGGCAGGGGTTGCGACCCAGCTGCAGCGCCGGCGCCGCACCGGGCTCGTCATCCTGGGTGCGGCGCTCGCGATTATTGCGCTCGTGACGCTGCTGTGGTGGTGGCTGTATGCGAGCAACTACCAGAGCACCGATGATGCCTACGTGGCGGGCGACCTGGTTGGTGTCATGTCGCAGCTCACTGGCACGGTGGTTGCCATCGGCGCCGACGAAACCGACCGGGTACAGGCCGGACAGGAGCTGGTAAAGCTCGACGGCACCGACGAGCGCCTCGCGCTCACGGCCGCCGAGCAGCAGCTGGCGCGCACCGTGCGCCAGGTACGCACCGTGTTTGCCAACCGCGGCCAGGGCACGGCGGTCGTGGGCCAGCGACGTGCGGATCTGGATCGCGCGCTGGCGGATTTGAACCGGCGCAAGAACCTCGCCGCCTCCGGGGCGGTGTCGGCCGAGGAGCTCGGGCATGCGCGTGACGCGGTGACTGCCGCGCGCGATGCCCTGACCGCCGCGCAGAAAACCCTCGCCGCCAGCGCCGCGCTCGTGGGCCGCACCGGCGTGGCCGACAACCCCGACGTGCAGGCGGCCGCCACGGCGGTGGAAAACGCCTGGCTCAACCTGCAGCGCACCAGCGTGCGTTCGCCGGTGTCAGGCTACGTGGCACGCCGCGCGGTGCAGTTGGGTGAGCGCATCACACCCGGCACGCCGCTGCTTGCGGTCGTGCCGCTCGAGCGCATGCGTATCGAGGCGAACTTCAAGGAAGTGCAGTTAAAGCACATGCGCATCGGACAGCCGGTCAAGGTGGTTTCCGACATGTACGGCGGCCGCGTCGAGTTCCACGGGACGGTGGCGGGCCTCGGCCTCGGCACCGGTGCGGCGTTCGCGTTGCTGCCGGCACAGAACGCCACCGGCAACTGGATCAAGGTTGTGCAACGCGTGCCGGTGCGCATTGCGCTCGATGCGGCTGAGCTGACCAAGCATCCGCTGCGCATCGGTCTGTCCACGGTTGCGACCGTGGACGTGCGGGATGACTCCGGGGTGCAGCTGGCAGCAGCCGCGCACGGGCAGCCGGTGCTCAGCACCCGCGCCTACGACATCGAGCGTGCGGAAATCACCGCGCGCATCGCGCAGATCGTGCACGACAACACCCGCGAGGGCGGCGCCGTCACGGCTGAGTAGCGCCGCGGTGCGCGCCCCTTGGCGCGCCGAGCAGCTCAATCAAACTCCAGGTAACACAGCGGCAGCGCGGTCGTGTACTTGATGGTCTCGAGCGCGAAGCTGGCACTCACATCCTGGAAATCCACCGCCGCGATCAGGCGCTTGTAGACCACGTCGTAGGTGTCAATGTCAGGCACCACGATGCGGATCAGGTAATCCACATCGCCGCTCATGCGGTGGATCTCCGTGACCTCGGGAATGTCGCGCACGGCGTGCACGAACTTCTCGAACCAGGCCGCGCTGTGATTGCCGGTCTTGAGCGTCACAAAGACCGTCGTGCCGACGTTGAGGGCATGGGCGTCAAGAAGCGCGACGGTCTGGCGGATCACTCCCAGCTCGCGCAACTTCTGGATCCGCCGCCAGCAAGGCGCCTTTGACAACCCCACACGATCGGCGATCTCCGCGGCCGTCAGCTCACCGTTCCCCTGCAACAGCTCCAGGATTTTCGCATCGAGCTTGTCCATGAAACTTTATCGCTCGTTAGACCCCTGACGCGCAACATTGTTGCGCAGCCTGGCAAGCTTTGCCATACCTTCGCAATCGCGTACCCCCGAGGGGTCATTACGATGACCCGATGAACCTCGCCCGAGCATTTACTGAACATCCCGCCTCGGTCGGGGAGTCCTACTCGCGGCATTGCGTGTGCGCCTTCGGCTTTGGTGTGCGCATGGTCGGTGCGGGGATCGCCTGCATGATTCACGCACTGCTGCCGTTTCTGTTCGTGCGCACCGGCAGCCGGACGATCACCGAGCTTCACGAGCGCATGATCGCCGACCGGCCCGCCGTGCCGCAGGCCATCAGCACTCCCTCACGCCTGCCGTCGTAACCGTGCGCGCTGTGCTGCGGGCGCTGGCCCCACGCGCAGGATTGCTGTGGCACGCCGCGCCCGGAGTCCTCATCGCCGTCGCGCTGGCGCTGCTCGCGCGCGGCATGGCCGATGCGCTCGCGCAGGGTGCGCTCGGTCTGCCCAGGTTTCCCCTGAGCCCCGTCATGTGCGCTGTCGTGCTCGGCATGCTGTGGCGCAATACCCTCGGCGTGCCCGCCTGGGCGGGCCAGGGCCTGAAGTGGGCGATGCACCAGCTCCTGCGCTGCGGCATAGCGCTCGTGGGCTTGCGGCTCACGCTCCTCGGCGCCACCGCCATCGCGGCCACGGCACTGCCGGTGGCGCTGACCTGCCTGCTGTTTGCGCTCGGGACCGGGCTCGCGCTCGCGCGCCTGCTGAACGTGCCGCGCCGCTTAGGGCTGCTGCTGGCGATCGGCACGGCAGTGTGTGGCGCCACGGCGGTGGTGGCGATGTCGCCGGTCATCCGTGCGCGCCACGCGGAAACCGCGTTCGCGGTCACCTGCGTGGTGCTCTTCGGTTGCGTCGCCATGTTGTGTTACCCCTGGGTGGCGGGTCATTTCTTTGCCGCCGCCCCGCGGCACGCCGGCATCTTTCTCGGCACCGCGATCCACGACACCTCCCAGGTGGTGGGCGCGGCGCTCATGTACTCGCAGCAGGCGCACCAGCCTGAGGCGCTGGCCGCGGCGAGCGTTGCGAAGCTGCTGCGAAATCTGTCGATCGCGCTGCTGATTCCCGTGGCGGCGTGGCTCACTCAGCGGCACGACGCGCGCACGCCGGCTGAAGCTTCGGGGCCGGACGCGGCTGAGGCGCCGCAGGCGGCGGGTCTGTCGGGCCACGTGCGGCTGGTGCCGATGTTCGTCCTCGGATTTGTGGCCTGCATCATTGTGCGCACGGCCGGGGACACGCTCCTGCCGGCTGGCAGTGCCTTGTGGCCGGCGCTCATTCACACCGGCTACACCACCTCGGACCTGTTCCTCACCTGCGGCATGACCGCGGTTGGCCTGTCGGTGTCATTCACCGACATGTGGCGCATCGGCTGGCGCCCGCTCGCCGCGGGCTTCGCCGTGGCGACGCTCGTCGGCGGCTGCAGCCTGGCTCTGACCTCCGGGATGCTGCGCTTCTTCGGCTGACCGGCGCGGCTGACACGCTACACTGGCGTGCCCGGGGAGGAGGGTGAGCATGGCACGAGTGCGACTCAAGGTTTCACGCCGCGCCGCCGAAGCGGCGGTGCGCACGCTGCTGCGGTGGGCGGGGGAGGATCCGCGGCGCGAAGGGCTGCACGACACGCCGCAGCGGGTGGTGGACGCTTACCGCGACTGGTTCTCCGGCTACCGGATTGATCCGGCCGCGTACCTGCGGCGCACTTTCGAGGAGGTTGGCGGTTACGATGAGATGGTCGTGCTGCGCGACATCAGCTTCGAGTCCCACTGCGAACACCACATGGCGCCGATCATCGGCCGGGTGCATATCGGCTACCTTCCCGCCAACAAGGTGGTCGGCATCAGCAAGCTGGCGCGCGTCGTGGACGGCTACGCACGGCGCTTCCAGGTGCAGGAAAAACTCACCGCCCAGATCGCCGGCTGCATCACCTCGGTGCTCAAGCCCCGCGGGGTCGGCGTGGTTGTCGACGCCACGCATCAGTGCATGACCACCCGCGGCGTGCACAAGCGCGGCGTTTCAATGGTCACGAGTCGCATGACCGGCTCGTTTCGCGACGACGCGCGCACGCGCGCGGAGTTCCTGCGCTTCATCGGCATCGCCGGCGCGCACGAGGTCTAGCGTTAAGGCAGTGCGGCGGCCGCCGCGTCGCTGCGGGAAGCGCGCTTGCGGTCCTGCTCCTTGAGAAAGCGCTTGCGGATGCGGATGGAGGCGGGCGTGACTTCGACCAGCTCATCGTCCGCGATGAACTCCACCGCGTACTCGAGATTGAGCTCGATGGGGGGCGTGAGCAGGATCGCCTCGTCTTTGCCGGCGGCCCTGATGTTCGTGAGCTTCTTGGTCTTGATCGGGTTCACCACCAGGTCGTTGTCGCGGCTGTGGATGCCGATGATCATGCCCTCGTAGAGCTTCTCGCCGGGACTCACGAACATGCGGCCGCGTTCCTGCAGATTGAACAGCGCGTAGGCCACCGCCTCGCCCTGCTCGTTGCTCACCAGCACGCCGTTGTGGCGGTCCGGGATCTCGCCCTTGACCGGCGCGAAACCATCGAAGATGTGGCTCATGAGGCCGGTGCCGCGGGTCAGGGTCAGGAACTCCCCCTGGAAGCCGATGAGGCCACGCGCCGGCACGCGGTACTCGAGGCGCGCGCGACCGTTGCCGTCGATGCTCATGTCGGTGAGGTCGGCACGACGCGGGCCGAGCGCTTCCATCACCGCGCCCTGGTGCGTGTCCTCGATGTCCACGGTGAGCGCTTCGTAGGGCTCGTGCACCACGCCGTTCACGATCTTGGTCAGCACCTGCGGACGCGAGACCGCCAGCTCGTAGCCCTCGCGGCGCATGTTCTCGATGAGAATGGTCAGGTGCAGCTCGCCGCGCCCGGAGACGCGCAACACCTCGGGCTCCTCGGTGTCCTCCACGCGCAGCGCGACGTTGCTTTGCAGCTCGCGGTACAGGCGCTCACGGATCTGGCGGCTGGTGACGAACTTGCCCTCGCGGCCGGCGAGTGGGGAGTTGTTGACCTGGAAGTTCATCGCCAGCGTCGGCTCGTCCACGCTGATCGGCGGCAGGCCTTCGGCGTGCTCCCGATCGCAGATGGTAAGACCGATGTTGACTCCCTCGATGCCGGTGACGGCGACGATGTCCCCGGCGCTCGCTTCCTCGACCGGGTTGCGCTGCAGGCCCGTAAACGCCAGCACCTGGGCGATCCTGGCCTCGCCGCGATCCTCACTCCCGTAGCGCAGCGCGACGCTCTCGCCCGGGCGCACCACGCCGCGGCGGATGCGACCGATGCCGATGCGTCCGACGTAGGAGTTGTAATCGAGGGTCGAGATCTGCAGCTGCAGGGGCATGTCCGCCTGCGCGGCCGGCGGCGGCACGTAGGTGAGGATCGCCTCGAAGAGCGCCGACATGTCCGGACGGCGCTCGGTGTGGTCGGTACTCGCCCAGCCCTGCAGCGCGGAGGCGTAGATCACGGGGAAGTCGAGCTGCTCATCGCTCGCGCCGAGCTTGTCGAACAGGTCAAAGGTCTGGTCGACCACCCATCCCGGGCGGCTCCCCGGACGGTCGATCTTGTTCACCACGACGATCGCCTTGAGCCCGAGCGCCAGCGCCTTCCTGGTGACGAAGCGCGTCTGCGGCATCGGGCCCTCGACCGCGTCGACGAGCAGCAGCACGCCGTCCACCATCGACAGCACCCGTTCGACTTCGCCGCCGAAGTCCGCGTGCCCGGGCGTATCCACGATGTTGATGCGCGTGCCGCCGTACTCGATGGCGCAGTTCTTGGCGAGGATGGTGATGCCGCGCTCGCGCTCGATGTCGTTGGAATCCATGATGCGCTCGCCCATGCGCTCGTGGGCGGCGAAGGTGCCGGACTGCTTCAGCAGGCAGTCGACCAGCGTGGTCTTGCCGTGGTCGACGTGCGCGATGATGGCGATGTTGCGGATCGGGCGGTTCATGGATGGCGTGGGGCCCAACATGGGGCGTGCGCGGCGGGCGAGGGGACACAGCCCCTTCGCCGCGGTGGCGAAAAAGGGTGCGCAGGGTAGCAGATTCGCCGGCTGGACGCTAAGCCTGAGGCAGGCCGATGCGCAGCTCCCGCATCGCGAGCCGCACCTCGATGAAGAATGCGATGAAAGCGGCCGACAGGCACACCATCGCAGCCACAAACAGCAGGGCGATCACCCATCCGAGCTCGGAGCCCAGAAAAGCGTTGGCGAACAGCGTCACGACCACCAACGCGACCAGCAGGGCGGCGATCGCACACAGCGAGATCGCCACGTTGATGTAGCCCGCACGCTTCGCCAGTACCGCGAGGTCCGCGTGCAGTTGCTTGGCACTGCCCGGGTGGGCCTCGTAGCGCTCCTCGAGCTTGCGCGCGCGATCCACGATGCGCGCGAGGCGATTGGTCAGCACCCCGAGGGTAGCGGCGACACCGGACAGGAGGAACACCGGCGCGACGGACGACTGGATCAGATGCGCGATATCCATACTTTCAATACTGCGGCGGCGCCGGCGGGCGCCGCGCGTGTTGTATCACAAACGCACAGACGGGATAGGTCAGGAACACCACCAGCGCCGCCACCGCCCGCGGCGGGCCGCTCTTGCGGCCGTCTTTCATCTTGTTGTACGATCGTTCAATAACGTCTGAAGCCAGGTCACACCCATGGATCGCGCCACCGCCTCCCGCTTCCCCGCGGCTGCCGCCGCTACCGACGGCCGCAGCCTCCCGGCGTGGATCTACCACGACGCGGAGTTCTTCGAGCACGAGCGGCAGGCAATCTTCCGCAACAGCTGGCAGCTCGTGTGCCACGTGAACGATGTGCCGCGGAGCGGGGACTTCCATACCTTCGAGTTCTTTGGGGAGTCCGTGGTGGTGCTGCGCGCCGAGGACGGAGCGCTGCGGGCGTTTCACAACGTCTGCCGGCATCGCGCCGCGCGTCTGCTCGACGGCCCGCGCGGCTCTTGCGGCCGGCGCATTACCTGCCGCTACCACGCCTGGAGCTACGCCCTCGACGGACGCCTCGTCGGCGTGCCCAACCGCGAATCCTTTCCCGGGCTCGATGTCGCGCGCCATGGGCTGGCGCAACTTGAGCACGAGGTGTTCATGGGCTTCATCTTTGTGCGCTTTGCGCCGGGGCTCCCGAGCGTGCGCGAAATGGCCGCCCCCTATGCGCAGGAACTCGCCGCCTACCGCCTGGAGGAGCTGGTGCCGCAGGGCCGGGTGACCCTGCGCCCGCGGGCCGTGAACTGGAAGAACGTCGGCGACAACTATTCTGACGGACTGCATATCAACGTCGCGCACCCGGGACTGACGCGGCTTTTCGGCCGCGACTACCGCATCGAAGCGCGGCCCTGGATCGACAAAATGTCGGGCCTGTTGCGCGAATCCCCCTCCGGCAACTGGTCGGAACGGCTCTACCAGCGCACCCTGCCCGCGGTCGCCCACCTGCCGCCCGAGCGGCAGCGCCTGTGGACCTACTTCAAGCTGTGGCCGAATCTCGCCTTCGACATCTATCCTGACCAGGTCGACTTCATGCAATTCCTGCCGGTGTCGCCCACCGCAACCCTGGTGCGCGAGATTGCCTACGTGCATCCGGACGCGCGTCGCGAGATGCGCATCGCGCGTTACCTGAACTGGCGCATCAACCGGCGCGTGAGTCTTGAGGACAAGGCGCTGATCGAGCGCGTGCAGGCGGGCATGGCCTCGAGCAGCTACACCACCGGGCCGCTGAGCGAGGGTGAGGTGTGCCTGCGCAGTTTCGCCGCGCGCATGCGCAGCCTCATTCCCGAAAGTGCGCTGGAGCAGGCACCCGCGCGCGGCTGGAGCCGTGGCTGATCCGGGCCTGAACGGCGCGCGCTGCGATGCGTTGATCATCGGCGGCGGACACAATGGTCTCGTCTGCGCGGCGTACCTGGCGGCCGCGGGGCTCAAGGTCACCGTGCTCGAGCGGCGCGCGGTGGTGGGTGGCGCGGCCGTCACCGAGGAATTCCATCCGGGATTCCGTAACTCGGTGGCCGCATACACCGTGTCGCTTCTGAACCCGAAGATCATCCGCGATCTGGACCTTGCCGGCTACGGCCTGCGTCTGGTCGAGCGGCGTTGCGCGAACTTCCTGCCGACCGCCGACGGGCGCTACCTGCTCACCGGTGACGGCCGCACCGATGCGGAGGTCGCGCGGTTTTCCGCCCGCGATGCGGCCCGGCTACCCGCTTACGGCGAGCGCCTGGCGGCGATCGCGGACGTGTTGCGCGACCTCGTGCTCACGACGCCCCCGAATGTGACCGCGGGCAGCTGGCGCGAGGCACTGCCGGAGCTCCTGGGCGCGGCGCGCCTCGGCGGACGGCTGCGCCGGCTCGACATGCCGTTGCGCCGGGAACTGCTGGCGCTCTTTGCCATGTCCGCTGGGGACTACCTCGACGGCTGGTTCGAGAGCGATCCCATCAAGGCGGTCTACGGCTTTGACGGCGTGGTCGGCAACTACGCCAGTCCCTACAGCCCTGGCTCCGGGTACGTGCTGCTGCATCATGTCTTCGGCGAGGTGAACGGCAAGCGCGGCGCCTGGGGCCACGCTATCGGCGGCATGGGCGCGATCACCCAGGCAATGGCGAAGTGCGCCGCCGCGCGCGGCGTGGTGATTCGCGTCAGTACCCCGGTGCGCGAGGTGCTGGTCGAGGGCGGGCGCACGACCGGCGTCGTCACCGCCGCCGGCGAAACGCTGCGCGCCGCGGCGGTGATTTCCAATCTCAACCCGAAGCTCCTGTACGGCAGCCTGATCGCCCCGGCGGCGCTGCCGCCGGAAGTTGTCGGGCACATGAGCCGCTGGCGCTGCGGCTCGGGCACGTTCCGCATGAATGTGGCGCTGAAGGAGCTGCCGGATTTCACCTGCCTGCCGGGCAGGGCGCCGGCCGATCATCACACCGCCGGCATCATCATCGCGCCGACGCTCTCTTACATGGAGCGCGCCTATTTCGATGCCCGCACGCTCGGCTGGTCGCGTCAGCCGATCGTTGAATTGGTGATCCCCTCGACACTCGACGACACGCTCGCCCCCGCCGGTCAGCACGTGGCGAGTCTGTTCTGCCAGCACGTGGCGCCGCAGCTGCCGAACGGCGCATCCTGGGATGCGCATCGCGACACCGTCGCAGATCTGATGATCGAGACCGTGAATGCGCACGCCCCCAACTTCAAGGCGGCGATCCTCGGGCGCCAGATCATGAGCCCGCTGGATCTTGAGCGCACCTTCGGGCTGGTGGGCGGTGATATTTCCCACGGCGTGCTGAGCCTCGATCAGCTGTTCTCGGCGCGGCCCATGCTGGGGTACGGCAATTATCGCGGCCCGCTGCCCGGCCTGTACATGTGCGGCGCCGGCACGCATCCAGGCGGCGGCGTCAGCGGCGCCCCCGGCCACAACGCCGCGCGCGAAATCCTCACCGACTTTCGCCGCGGGCGGCTGCGGCGGGCGGCGTGACCGCGCCGACGCGCGGGCGGCGGCCGCGTAGCGCTGCGCCCGCCAGGACCGCGCGCCCACGAACCCAGGGGCGAGCCGCCACCGCGCCTGCCGGTCCGCGCTTCCGGCGCCAGTTGCCCGAGGAGCGGCGCCGGGCGCTGATTCTCGCCACCATCGCGTGCCTGAAACGTTACGGTCACGAGGGCCTGTCGGTGCGCACCATCAGCGCCGCGGCGGGGGTCTCGGCCGGTCTCATCAACCACCATTTCCCCAACAAGGACCAACTGGTCGCGGCCGCTTACCGTTACTTCAACAACGAGCTCGTAGGCGCGATGCTCGCGGCCGTCGCCAGTGCCGCGGATTCGCCGCGCGCACGGCTGCAGGCGTTTCTCAACGCCTCCTTCTCCCCGCCGAACCTGGATGCGGACGTGCTCGCGGTGTGGGTGGTGTTCTGGGGCCTGTATCGGCATTCGCGCCTCATCCAGCGCGTCCACCACGAGACCCACGAGGACTACGTGCGACTCGTGCGCAGCATGCTCGCCGAGCTCATGCAGGAGGCGCGCAGCAAAGAGGCGCGCGCTGCGCGCGCCGATCTGCGTCTGGCCGCCATTGGACTGACGGCGCTGGTGGACGGCCTGTGGCTGGAATGGTGCCTGGAGCCGGGGACGTTTCGCCCCGCCGACGCCATCGCGCTGTGTGAGGCCTGGGTCGAGAGCCTTACACAACACCCCCGCGGATCTGCATTGGAATAGCTGATAATTGCCCCCACATCGAGCGGTGGGTTTTGCGAAGGCGCTCAGGAGTGGTGTTGGCAGAATCGAGGCGCGCGCGGGTGGTCATCGTCGGCTGCGGCTTCGGCGGCCTGTTCGCCACCCGGGCGCTGAAGTCGACGCCCGCCGACGTGCTGGTGATCGATCGCAACAACTACCACCTGTTTCAGCCGCTGCTCTACCAGGTCGCCTCCGCCGCTTTGAGTCCGGCTGACATTGCCCGGCCGATCCGCAGCATCCTGCGTCAGCAGCAAAATGCGCGCGTCATGCTCGGCGAGGTGGAGGCTGTCGATCTCAAGGAACGCTGGGTGAGCGCCGCGGGCGCCCGGGTTCCCTACGACTACCTGCTGCTCGCGCCCGGCGCCGTCGACGACTACTTCGGTCACGAGGAGTGGCGCCAGTACGCGCCGGGAATGAAGGCGGTGGAGGAGGCCACGCTCATCCGCTCGCGCCTGCTGCGCTCGTTCGAGGCGGCGGAGCTGGAAGCGGACCCGGCCGAGCACGCCGCGCACCTCACCTTCATCATCATCGGCGCCGGACCCACCGGCGTAGAACTGGCCGGCGCGATCAAGGAACTGGCCGTCGATGTAGTGGCGCGTGACTTCCGGGTCACCGACACGCGCCAGGCGCGGGTCATCCTCATTGAAGCCGGCTCGCGCGTACTGCCGGCGCTGCACGCGGACTCCTCGGCGCGCGCGCTCAGGCAACTGCGGGGGCTCGGAGTTGAAGTGCGCCTCGGCGCGAGCGTCACGCAGGTGTTTGCCGACGGCGTCGCGGCGGGCGGCGAGCGGCTTGGCAGTTACAACGTCATCTGGGCGGCGGGGGTGCGGGCTTCGCCCCTCGCTGCCACGCTCGGTGTGCCGCTGGGACCTGCCGGGCGGGTGAAAGTGCTGCCAGACTGCTCGGTCCCCGGGCACCCTGAAGCGTTCGTCATCGGCGATGCCGCGTACAGCGTCGACCCGCTGACCGCCCAACCGGTACCCGGCGTGTCACAAGGCGCGCTGCAGATGGGGCGTTACGTCGCCCGCGTGATCGACGCCGAGGTGCGGGGTGCGTCCGGCGCACGCGCCCAGGGGTTTCACTACCGCGACCGGGGATCGATGGCTACCGTCGGCAAATCGCGCGCGGTGGTCGAGTTCGGCCGGCTGCACTTCGGCGGTCTGGCAGCCTGGCTGGCGTGGATGGCGCTGCACGTCACGGTGCTCATCGGTTTTCGCAACCGGCTCGCCGTGCTGTCGTCATGGATTTACAGCTATGTCTTTTTCCGGCGCGGGTCGCGGCTGATCACGGACTCAGGGCCTGCGTCCATGCGGCGGCCGAGCGCGCCGTCCGCGCAGGATCGGTAGATGGCGACCCCCACCCATCCTCCGCGCCGCGCCAACAGCGTCCCTGCCGACACCGAAGGGGTGACTGTGCGCGGCTTCTTTGGCGTGTTTCGTTACAGCCGGCGTGCACTGGAGCTGGTATGGACCACCAACCGCCACCTCACGTTTGCGCTCGCCGCCCTGACACTGGTCGCGGGCGTCCTGCCGGCGAGCGTCGCCTACATCGGTTCCCTGATCGTCGATGCCGTGGTCAATGCCATTCGTGGCACCAGTGTCGCCAGCCGGGTCGTGGAGCTGGTGGTGATCGAGGGGCTGCTCGTGGCCTCGATCGCAGCTGCGCAGCGCGGCTTGTCCGTGTGCCAGTCGTTGCTGCGCGCCCAGCTTGGGCAACGCGTCAACGTGCTGATCCTCGAGAAGGCGCTGACCCTCGACCTGCAGCACTTCGAGGACTCGGAGTTCTACGACAAGCTGACGCGGGCGCGGCGCGAGGCGTCCACGCGGCCCCTGAGCCTCGTGACGCGCACCTTCGGGCTGGTGCAGAACGGTATTTCGCTCGTGAGCTACGGGGTGCTGCTAGCGCATTTTTCGCCGTGGGCGGTGATGGTGCTGTTGCTGGCGGGAGTGCCGGCGTTCGTCGCCGAAGCCAAGTTCTCCAGCGATGCGTTCCGGCTGTTCCGCTGGCGCTCGCCCGAGACGCGCATGCAGCTGTACCTGGAGACCGTGCTCGGGCGCGAGGACCATGCCAAGGAGGTCAAGCTCTTTGGTCTCGGGCCGCGACTGCTCGAGCGCTACCGCGACATTTTCCGCCGCCTGTACCGCGAGGACCGTGCGCTGACGTTAAGGCGGGATGCGTGGGGGTTCGGTCTCGGGCTGCTCGGCACGGCGGCCCTCTACGGCGCCTACGCGTGGATCGCGGTCAGCACCGTGGCACGCGTCATCACGCTGGGTCAGATGACCATGTACGTCGCCTTGTTCCGCCAGGGGCAGGCGGGCGTGTCGGCGATCCTCGCCGCGGTTGGCGGCATGTACGAGGACAACCTGTATCTGTCGACCCTTTACGAGTATCTGGAAACGCCGGTGCCGCAGCGTGCGGGCGCCGCCGTGCACGGGCCGCATCCGGAGGATGGCATTCGCTTCGAGGACGTGAGCTTCAGGTACCCGGACGCGGAGGAAGCGGCGCTCGAGCACATAACGCTGCAGCTGCGCCCGGGCGAAAGCCTGGCGCTGGTGGGTGAGAACGGCTCGGGCAAGACGACGCTCATCAAGCTGCTGACGCGGTTGTACGCACCGACGAGCGGACGCATTCTCCTCGACGGCCGGGACCTCGCGACCTGGGACGAGGCGGCGCTGCGCGAGCGCATCGGCGTCATCTTCCAGGACTTTGCCCGCTACCAGATGCTGGTGGGCGAGAACGTCGGTGCCGGGGACGAGCGCTTCTTCGAGGATGAGACACGCTGGCGCGCCGCCGCGGTCAAGGGCCGGGCGAGCGAGTTCATCGATACCCTGCCAGCGGGCTACCGCACGCAGCTCGGTAAGTGGTTTCGCGATGGACGGGAACTCTCGGGTGGCCAGTGGCAGAAGATCGCGCTGTCGCGCGCCTTCATGCGCACCCGCGCGGACATCCTGGTGCTCGACGAGCCGACGGCGGCCATGGACGCGCAGGCCGAGGCCGAAGTTTTCGAGCATTTCCGCCAGCTGGCGCGCGAGCGCATCACCATCCTGATCTCGCACCGCTTCTCCACCGTGCGCATGGCCGACCAGATCGCGGTGCTCAACCGCGGCTCGATCGTCGAGCGCGGCAGCCACGAGGAGCTGATGCGCCTGAACGGCACCTACGCGCGCCTCTTCAGCCTGCAGGCGCGCGGTTACCGTTGAGGAGGCGTCTGCGGTGGCTGTTGCTGTTGCCTGGCAGCTCGCAGGTCCGCCTGCATGCGGCGGTAGTCGAGCTTGCGGATCTGCGAGATGCGGCAGCGCCAGCTGCGCGTGGTGACGGAATCCAGCCGCGCGTACACCGAGCCGCCGGTGGAGGTGAGGCCCACGTGCAGGGCGCCGCGCAGGTCGTTGCACGGCGGGCTCACCTTGAGCAGGAAGGCGTTGTTCACCGAGGTGAACACCACCAGCTCATCGGGTCCCAGGGCTTCCCAGCCATCGTAGCGGCCGAGCCAGGTGAAATGATCGATGGTGGCGCCGGCGTAGGACTCGTAGCGATTGCGCACTTCCTCCGGATCCTGGCGCACCGGGATGCCGGCGCTGCACGCCGCTAGCAGCGCCAGGGCGACCGCGATCAGAGCGCGTGTTGGTCTGTTGCAGGGCATGGCTCTCCCCTTCGCCGTCCTAGTCTTCCGGGGTCAGCACCACCATCGCCAGCGGCGGCAGCCGCATTGACAGGGATTGTGACTGTCCATGCGAAGGCGTCGCGCTGGCGGTGAGCGCGCCGAGATTGCCCAGATCGCTGCCGCCGTACACGCCGGCATCGCTATTGAGACGTTCCCGCCACACCCCGCCGCGCGGTACGCCGAGACGATAACCCTCGCGCGGTACGGGAGTGAAGTTGCACACGACCAGGGCCGGTTCCCCGCTGCGGCTCTTGCGCAGGAACGCGATGACGCTGACGTCCGCATCATCGCAATCGACCCACTGGAAGCCGGCCTCCACGAAGTCCTGGTCGTGCAGGCTCCTGGTGCCGCGATACAGGCGGTTCAAGTCGCGTACCCAGCGCTGCACGCCGGCGTGCAGCGGGTACTGCAGTACGTGCCACTCCAGGCTCTCGTCATGCTGCCATTCGCGGCGCTGCCCGAACTCGCCACCCATGAACAGCAGCTTCTTGCCCGGGTGGGTCCACATGTAGCCGAACAGCAGGCGCAGGCTCGCGAACTGTTGCCACTCATCCCCGGGCATCTTGCCGATGAGGGCGCCCTTGCCGTGCACCACTTCGTCGTGCGACAGCGGCAACACAAAATTCTCGGTGAAGGCGTACCAGAGGCTGAAGGTGAGCCGGCTGTGGTGGTACTTGCGGTGCAGCGGATCCTGCTGAAAGTACTTCAGCGTGTCGTGCATCCAGCCCATGTTCCACTTGAGCCCAAAACCCAGGCCGCCGAAGTTCGTCGGCCGCGACACCATCGGCCAGGCCGTGGATTCCTCGGCGATGGTCTGGGTGTCCGGATGGTCACGGTAGACGGCGAGGTTCAGCTGCTTCAGGAACTGCACGGCGTCGAGGTTTTCGTGGCCGCCGAAGCGGTTGGGAATCCACTCGCCGGCGAGCCGGGCGTAATCCAGATACAGCATCGACGCCACGGCGTCCACGCGCAGCGCATCCACGTGATAGGTGTCGAGCCAGAAGAGCGCGCTGCTGGCGAGGAAGTTGCGCACCTCGGCGCGACCGTAGTTGAAAATCGAGCTCTTCCATTCCGGGTGGAATCCCTGGCGCGGATCTGCATGCTCGTACAGGTGCGTGCCGTCAAATTGCGCCAGCCCGTGCGCGTCGGTAGGAAAGTGCGAGGGCACCCAGTCCAGGATCACGCCGATGCCGCGCTGGTGCAGGTGATCGACGAAGTACATGAAGTCCTGGGGCGTGCCGTAGCGCGCGGTCGGCGCGAAGTAGCCGGTGACCTGGTAACCCCAGGAACCGTAGAACGGATGCTCCATCACCGGCATGAGTTCCACGTGCGTGAAGCCCAGGTCCACTGCGTAGTCGGCGAGCGCGTGCGCGAGCTCGCGGTAACTGAGCGAGCGGTTACCCTCTGCCGGCACACGTCGCCAGGAACCCGGGTGCAGCTCGTAAATCGACCACGGGGCATCGAGGGCGTTGGCGCGCGTGCGCGCCTGCATCCAGGTGGCATCGCCCCACTGGTAGTCGAGTTTGCAGACCACCGAGGCGGTGCGGGGCGGAACCTCCGCGAAGAACGCGTACGGATCGCACTTGTCCACCGCCGCACCCGCGTGCCCGGCTACCACGTGGTACTTGTAGAGGGCTCCGGGACCGACCCCGCCGATGGCGCCCTGCCAGATTCCGGAGGAATCGGCGCGGGCTCGCAACGGGTGCTTGCCAGGGCGCCAGGCGTTGAAATCACCCACCACGGAAACTGCAGTGGCGTTCGGCGCCCACACGGCAAAGTGCGTGCCGGGGCCGCCGCCGGCGTCGCTCACCGCATGGGCGCCGAGCTTCTCGTAGGCGCGGACGTAAGTGCCCTCGCGGAAGTGATAGATGTCCTGTTCCGTGAGCAGCACGGGGAAAGTCTAGCAAGTCACCGGCGCCTGTGCTGGTATGCGCGTCGATGAGCAGCGCCGCACCGGTTGTCATCGGCCATCGTGGCGCGAGTGGTTACGTGCCGGAGCACACGCTCGCGTCCTACTTCCTTGCCATCCAGTACGGCGCGGATTGCGTCGAGCCGGACCTGGTGATGACGGGCGACGGGGTGCTCATCGCGCGCCATGAGAACGAACTCGGCGGCACCACCGACGTGGCCACGCATCGGCAGTTTGCATCCCGCCGCACCACCAAGCGGGTGGATGGCACGCCCGTCACCGGCTGGTTCAGCGAGGACTTCACCTTACGGGAGTTGAAGACGCTGCGCGCGCGTGAGCGCATCCCGGACCTGCGTCCCGGGAACACGCGCTTCGACGGGCAATTTGAGATCGCGACATTCGAGGAAATCCTCGCCCTGCTGCAGGGTGTCGAGGGTCAGCGTGCGGCGCGCGCGCGGCTGCTGGGACTCTCGCCGCCGGCGCCTGTTGGCTTGTACCCGGAGATCAAGCACGCGAGTTATTTCGCCACCCTGGGTCTTGCCATGCAGGCGCCGCTGCTGGCACTGCTGGGGCAGTACGGCTACCAGGGCCGCGACCCGCGGGTGTGGCTACAGTCCTTCGAGGTCGGGTTCCTGCAGACCTTGAGCGGCATGACGCGCTTGCCGCTGGTGCAGCTCATCGAGGACCACGGTGCGCCTTTTGATCTGACGGTGGCGCAGGATGCGCGCACTTACGCGGATCTCATCACCGCGCAGGGTCTGAAGCAGATCGCCCGCTACGCGCAAGCGATCGGTCCTGCCAAGTCGCTCGTCATTCCGCGCCGTGCCGATGACACGCTGGGGGTTCCCACCACGCTCGTGGCGGACGCGCACGCGGCCGGGCTCGCCGTGAACCCGTGGACCTTCCGCCTGGAAAACGAATTCCTGCCCACGGACTATCGGCGTGGCGCGGCGCCGGCGGGAGCGGGAGATCTGCCTGGCGAGCTGCTCGCGTACCTGCGCACCGGCATCGACGGCTTCTTTACCGACCAGGCCGACGTGGGCGTCAGCGCCCGTGCGGCGTTCCTGCGCGGCTGAAGCTTGCCGTTACGGCCCGCGCCGCCGCGTGCCTGCGCCGCCGAGGAATACCAGCGACTCGGCGCTCGCGGGCTGCACCGTGCGCGCCACGTCCTCCAGGGCCTGCCGGCAGCGTGCGCCGGCATCCTGTGCTTCGGCGGCGGTTGCGCCGGCGTCGACCGGGCGCGCCAGCAGGTAACCCTGCACGCCGAGCGGGCCGCAGCGCATTAGAAAGTCCAGCTGCGCCGGGCGTTCGACGCCCTCGGCCACGACCTGCAGCCCCAGCCCGTGGCACAGCGCCACGATCGAGCGCACGATCGCCGCGGAACGCGGATTGGTGTCGACGCCTGCCACCAGCTGGCGGTCGAGCTTCACGCGCGTGATCGGCAGCTGCTCGAGCGAGGTAAGCGAGGAGTAGCCGATGCCGAAATCGTCGAGCGCAATGGAAACGCCGAGCGCCCGCAGCCGGCGCAGCGAGGCGATGGTCGCAGGACCGGTCTGGATCACCGTCTCGGTGATCTCAAGCTCGAGCGCGCTCGGCGGCAAGCCCGTCGCCGCCAGCGTGCGGGCGACGTGCTCGACGAAATCGCTCTCAAAGAACTGCGGCGCCGATACGTTCACCGCCACGCAGGCTTTGTGCCAGCCCTGCGCGCGCCAGCCGGCGGCGGTAGTGGCTGCCGAACGCAGCACCCAGTCGGTCAGCTCGTGGATGAGGCCGGTCTTTTCGGCGATGTGGATGAATTCCTGGGCGGTCGCGATGCGGCCGTCGGACTTGCGCCAGCGCAGCAGTGCCTCCACCGTCGACGCCTCGAACGTCGGCAGCGCCACCTGCGGCTGGAACATCAGCAGCAGATCCCCGTCCTCGACCGCGCGCCGCAGCGATTGTTCCATGCGGAAGCGCTGTGCGGCCGCGTCGTAGAGGGCCGGGCTGTAGATCGCGGCGCGGTTGCGGCCGAGCTCCTTGGCGCGGAACAGGGCCACGTCCGCGGCACGCAGCAGGCCTTCGGCATCGGTGGCGTGATCCGGGTAGAGGCTCGCGCCCAGGCTCGCGGTGGTGATGAGGACGCGGCCGTCAACCATCAGCGGCTGCTGCAGCGTGGCCACGATCTGCTCCGCGCAGCGCTGCACCTCGGCATCGGAGGTCACATTCTCGAGCAGCACGGTGAATTCATCGCCCCCGAGACGCGCCAGGAGCGAGGCGGCGCCAGCGGTGGCGGTATGCAGGCGCGCCGCGATCTGCTGCAGTACGCGGTCCCCGAAACTGTGTCCGAGGGTGTCATTGATCGACTTGAAGTTGTCCACGTCGACGAACAGCAGTGCGACGCGGCTGTGCCGGCCGGCGCGCGCCAGGGCTTCCGCCAGGCGCGTGGAGAGCTGGCGGCGGTTGGGCAACTGCGTGAGCGGATCATGGTGCGCCAGGTGATGCAGCTGCCGGGTGCGCTCGGCCACGTGGCGCTCGAGCTGCGTCTGGTGAGCGCGCAGCTTCGCCTCCGCATGCGCGATGCGATCCGCCATGGTGTTGAAGGACTCGGCGAGCTCATCGACCTCCGCGGAACCGCCACGGGGCGCCCGCGCGGCGCGATCCCCGCCCGCGAGCCGGCGCGTGGCCGCGGTCAGGCGGCGCACCGGCAGGCTGATGCCTCTGAACAGCAGCAGCGACACGAACAGCAGCAGTGCCAGCACCGCCGCCCCGGTGTTGACGAGCGTGTCCTCGGCGCTCTCCGCTGAACTCGCGGTGCGCTGCGCTGCCAGCAGCAGTTCGCGACGCGCTGGTTTCTGCAACAGGTCGTCCACGCCCGCGGTGAGCGCGGCGCTTTCCTCGAGCAGGCCGTGCCACTCCGAGCGGCTGACGGCGTCATAGCGCGCCACCTGTAGCCGCAGTTGCGTCGCGAGCACGAAATCCTCGCGCAGCAGCGCCATCCATACGCGCCCGGGAGAGTTCTGCAGTTCCGCGCCATGGGCGGCGAGCAGCGCGTTGAATTCCCGCTCGCGTTGCGCGAGCGCGGTTGAGGAGCCCGGTTCCCCGCGCACCGCATCCACCGCGGCTGCGAGTTCCGCGAGTGAGCGACGGGCGATGACCTGGGTGCCGTTGATGATGAGTCCCGAGCCCCCGGCGGAGGCGATGCGCTGGTAGACGCGGCTGAGCGCCGCCTGGCGCTCCTGTGCCCACTGCACGCGCTGCGCGGCGCGGCTGGCGAGCTGGCGGGCGTTGGCAATGTGGCGGGTGAGCTGCTCGCGCAGCCTGGTGGCTTCAGGGTCCGGTGGCGGGCTTGGCTTGCCCTTGAAATAAGCGCCTACCGCGGCCTCGAGCGCGTCACCGGCCTCCGTCAGGCTGGCGAAGTCGGCGGCCGAGCGGGCCTGCACGGACTCACCCACCGCACGGTCGTAGGCGACCAGTTGCTCCATGACCGCGCTGGCGCGGCTCGCGAGCGGCTCGTGCTCGTCCTGCATGCTGTGGATCGCATCGAGCGCCTCGCGTGCCGTGCGCGCGGCCAGCATCTCCCCGACGATGAGCACCGCCGCGACGGCGGTCAGTCCCAGGCCCAGCCGGGCGCCGATTCCCAGGCGCAGCCGCCGGGCACGGCGCGGCGGCGGCGCCGGTTGCCATTCGGACTCAGCAGTGTCAGCGGAAGGGTCCATAAGACATAAGCCGCCGCGAGCAAAAAGACGCCACTTTCTTAGTTAGTCCATTAACCGCTGGCATCATGCGCGATGGGGTCGTGGCGCTTCCGTGGGGCAGATCCCACAAAGCGCCCGCCGGACGTGACCGACCGCGCGGTCGGCGCGCGCGGGGGCGACAGGTCACGGTGGCGGTGGCCCTACGGGGCCGGCGGGTGCGCTCTTTGCCCTATACTAGGCGTCAATAATGAAGGGCGGCCATAAACCATGACCGAGCTGGCTGATACGTTCGACGCCGCGTTCTCCAAGGCCGTCGATCTGGGCAACCGGATCGCGGACAAGGATAAGGATGCTGATCTTTGGGATATCGCCGACGGCTTGCTTGCCGGCGCGATCCAGTACTGGCTGTACTCGCGCCAGCCGTGCGGCGATCCGCGTTGCCAGGACTGCATGCCCATCAGCACCGCGCAGGGCCGCATGGCTGAACTGAAGCGCCTGCTGGAGCAGCTGGCTTCGGAAAGCGAGTACTTCCACACCCCGACCGACGCCAACGCCGGCCGCGCCTGAAGCGCTACACCTTAAGAGCTCAGCCCGCGGCCTTCGCCTGCAGCCCGCCGCCCGCGACTTCCTCCAGCGCCAGCTCGAACAGCTGGAAGCCTTCTTTCAGCAACGCATCGCTGATGGTCAGCGGCGCGAGGAAGCGGATCACGTTGGAGTAGACGCCGCAGGAGAGAATCACCAGTCCGTGTCGGCCGGCCGCCTGCACCAGGGCCTTGGTGAGATCCGCATCCGGTGAGTCCGCGCGCCCATTCTTGACCAGCTCCACCGCCACCATGGCGCCCAGGGCTCGTACGTCGCCCAGGCATGGGAAGCGCACACCCAGACCCTTCAGACGCGAACTCATGAAGCGCCCGATGTCCTGGGCGCGCTTGAGGAGTTGTTCTTCCCGCATCACTTCGAGCACCGCAAGTCCGGCGGCACACGCGAGCGGCGAGCCGGCGAACGTGCCTCCAAGTCCCCCTGGCCCGGGTGAGTCCATGATGTCGGCCCTGCCGGTGACGGCCGACAGCGGCAGCCCGCCGGCGACACTCTTCGCGATGGTGATCAGATCCGGTTCGACCCCGGCGTGCTCGATCGCGAACATGCGCCCCGTGCGCCCAAATCCGGACTGAATCTCATCGGCGATGAAGACGATGCCGTGGGTATCGCACACGGCCCGCAGCTTGCGCAGCAGCTCCGCTGGCGCCGCATAGAATCCGCCTTCACCGAGCACCGGCTCGATGATGATGGCCGCGACGCGCGCCGGATCCACGTCCGCCTTGAACAGTTGCTCGAGCGCGTGCAGGGAGTGCTCGACCGTTATCCCGTGGTAGGCCATCGGGTAGGGCAGGTGGTAGACCTCCGGCAGCATCGGTCCGAAGCCCGCCTTGTAAGGCTGCACCTTGCCGGTAAGACCGATGCACGCCAGCGTGCGGCCGTGAAAGCCGCCGGAGAAAGCGATGACGCCCGAGCGCCTGGTGTGGAAGCGCGCGATCTTCAGTGCGTTCTCGACCGCCTCGGCGCCGGTGGTGAGGAAGATGGTCTTCTTGGGGCTGGCGCCCGGGGCGAGCGCGTTCAGGGCTTCGGCGAGCGCGATGTAGCTCTCGTAGGGGGTGACCTGGAAGCAGGTGTGGGTGAATTTCTGCAGCTGGCGCGCAATGGCCTGCTGTACCTTCGGGTGCAGATGGCCGGTGTTGAGCACGGAGATGCCGCTGGCGAAATCAATGTAACGCCGGCCCTCGACGTCCCAGATCTCCGCGTTGGCGGCGCGTTCGGCATAGACCGCGAGCGAGTTGGTTACGCCGCGTGGCACCGCCCGCTGGCGGCGCTCGTGAAGTTCACTGTTGGACGTCAAGATAAGTTCCTCGCGAGTTGCGCGGCGCGGTGGATGGCCGCGCGGATGCGTTGATAAGTGCCGCAGCGGCAGATGTTGCCGGCCATCGCCGCATCGATCTGGGCGTCGGTCGGCTGTGGCGTGTGCGCCAGCAGCGCCGCCGCGGACATGATCTGGCCGGACTGACAGTAGCCGCATTGCGGCACGTCGAGCTCGATCCAGGCCTTCTGCACCGGGTGACTGCGGTCACTCGACAGGCCTTCGATGGTGGTTACCTTCTTCACGCCGATGGCGCTCACGGGGGTGACACACGAGCGGATCGGCGCCCCGTCCAGATGCACGGTGCAGGCGCCGCACAGCGCCATGCCACAGCCATACTTGGTGCCGGTCAGACTCAGCGTGTCCCGCAGCACCCACAGCAACGGGGTAGCGGCGTCCACGTCCACGCGCGCGCCTTTGCCGTTGATGTTGAGCTCGATCATCCGCTGCTCCTGCACCTGCCTACTATACGGCCCGACGCGGTGCGCGCGCATCGCGGCGATCTTTCGAGGCATGCGAGGGCCGGGCAGACCCTCTACAATACCTTTATATAACGGACCAGCGGACGCGCCTTGACTGTAACCACACCCAGCACCAACCCGGCGCCGATCAGCGCCGAAGTCGTAATTGTCGGGGCCGGGCCCTGCGGGCTCTTCCAGGTGTTTGAACTCGGTCTGCTCGGCATCAGCGCTCACGTGGTGGATTCCCTGCAGCATCCGGGCGGGCAGTGCGCGGAGCTCTACCCGGACAAGCCGATCTACGACATTCCCGCCATACCCGTGTGCGGTGCACAGGAGCTGGTCGACCGGCTCCTGCAGCAAATCAAGCCCTTCAAGCCGCAATTGCATCTCGGCCAGGAGGTGGTAGCTTTTGCGCGCCGCGAAGACGGGCGTTTCCAGCTGTCCACCAGTGCCGGCACGCACTTTGACGCCGGCGCCGTGGTCATCGCCGGTGGCGTGGGCTCATTTCAGGCGCGCCGCATCGGCATCGAGGGAGCGGAAAAGTTCGAAGGTGGCGCTATCCACTACCGGGTGAAGAACGCGGGCGAGCTCGCCGGCCGGCGGCTGGTGATTTTTGGCGGCGGGGACTCCGCGCTCGACTGGACGCTCGAGCTGCTGCCGCGCGCCGCGGCACTCACGCTCGTGCATCGGCGCGCGGAATTTCGCGCCGCGCCCGCCTCGGTTGCCAAAATGCAGGCGCAGGTGTCCGCCGGACGCATGCGCTACTTCGAAGCGCTGCCTCAGTCGCTCATCGTCAGTGACGGCGTGCTGCGCGGCGTCAACATCAAGCTCCGCACGGGCGCCGTCGAGGCGCTGGCGGCGGACCAGCTGCTGGTGTTCTTCGGCCTGCACCCCAAACTCGGACCGATCGCGGAGTGGGGAATGGCGCTGGAGAAGAGAGCGCTCAAGGTCGACGCCGAGAAATTCCAGACCAGCCTGCCGGGGGTGTTCGCCGTCGGCGACATCAACACTTATCCCGGCAAGAAGAAGCTGATTCTGTCGGGATTTCACGAGGCCGCGCTGGCGTCGTTTGCGATCCAGCATCACCTGTATCCGCAGAAAAAGCAGTTTCTGCAGTACACCACCACAAGTCCGGTCATGCACCAGCGCCTGGGCGTACCGGACTGACCCGCTTAAGGAGACTTTGCATGAGCTACCTGCGCACCAAGCTTGCCGCCGCGGCCTTGCTGGCCGCGTGCACTTGGCCCGCGGCGGCCCACGCGGCCGACGCCTGCAAGCTCGACATCACGGGCAATGACCAGATGCAGTACGACAAGCAGGCGCTCAGCGTCGCCTCGAGCTGCAAGCAGATCACGGTCACGCTGCACCACGCCGGCAAGCTTCCCAGGGAAGCGATGGGTCACAATTGGGTACTCGTAAACGCCCCGGATCTGGCGGCGGTGGTGAACGCCGGCATGGGCGCGGGACTGGCGCATGACTTTGTGGCGCCGGCAGATGTGCGGGTACTGGCGCACACCAGGATCATCGGCGGCGGTGACAGCACCAGCGTCACCTTCCCGGCATCGCTGCTTAAGCCGGGCGGGTCCTACAGCTATCTGTGCACGTTTCCCGGACACTCCGCGCTGATGCACGGCACGTTCAAAGTTAACTGAAGCGGGCGCCACTGCATGGATCAGCGTCTCGCCGATCTGCTGAAGCTCCTCGAACTCGAGCAGCTGGAGGTGAACCTGTTTCGCGGTGAGAGCCGCGATATCGGCAGTCCGCAGGTATTCGGGGGCCAGGTGCTCGGCCAGGCCCTGTCCGCCGCCGCCGCGACGGTTGACGGTGGCCGGATCGTGCACTCGCTGCACGCGTATTTCCTGCGGCGTGGCGACTGCACCGCGCCGATCGTCTACGAGGTCGACCGCAGCCTCGACGGTCACAGCTTCGCCAATCGTCGCGTCGTCGCCATTCAGCACGGCGCGCAGATCTTCACCATGACGGCATCATTCCAGGGTACCGAGAGTGGCTTCGAGCACCAAAGCGAGATGCCGCAGGTAGCGACGCCAGAGCAACTGCAGGCAGCCGCAGGACCGCCGTCGGCGGTGCTCGCGGGGTTACCGGAACGCGTGCGGCGCTTCTTCGAGCAGCCACGGCCGTTCGAATTCCGCCTGCTGCAGCCAATCGATTACCTGCGGCCGCGGCGCGAAGCCCCGCGGCGCCAGATCTGGTTGCGCGCGGTCGCAGCGCTGCCGGATGACGAGATGCTGCACCGGCGGCTGCTGGCCTACGTGTCGGACTTCTTCCTGCTCGATACGGCGAATATGCCCCACGGCACCTCGCCGCTGCGGCCGGGCGTCGTCATGGCGAGCATCGATCACGCGCTGTGGTTTCATCGCACGCTGCGCGTGGACGATTGGCTCCTGTACGACATGGAGAGCCCGAGTGCTTCCGGCGCGCGCGGCTTTGCCCGCGCGCAAGTGTTTGCGCGCGACGGCCGGCTGGTGGCGAGTGCCGCCCAGGAAGGCCTGATTCGCCCGAAAAAAGACGCTTAGGCGCAGCGCAGACGAGCTCCTCAGTGCGCCGCCTGCTGCGCCAGCGCATCGAGGTCCTGCAACAGCAGCGGGTTGAAGCGCGCCGGCGCCTCCATCATGAGGAAATGCCCGGTGTGCGGCAGCACCTGCAGGGTGAACTGCGGCAGGGATTTGCGAATCCGCGCCGCATCCGTGGGCGCCAGATCCGAGTTGATCGCGTAGACCGGCACGTGAATCTGCGCGAGCACCGGGGCTAAGTCCATGGAGAGCAGCTGCTGCATGCTGGCGACGGCGATCGCGGGCGGCTCGAGCGACATGTCGTAGGCGACCTTTTGCGCCAGCAGCGCATCCGCACCCGCCGGGAAGAGCGAGTCGGACACCAGCTTGCGCGTCGCGCCGATGAAATCGGTGCGGAAGGGCGCGACGCGCGCCGCGACCTCACGCGCGGGCAGGGGCGGCAGTCCCACCGAACGCAGGGCATCGACCGCGATGACGCCCACCACCCGCGCGCCGATGAGCGGGGTGGCGGCAAGCGACACCACCGCTCCCATGCCGTGGCCGACCAGCACGATGCGGGTGTTGGGAATCTGCTGCGCGATCGCGGCTACGTCCCGGGCGTAGTTGGCGATCGACCAGTCGCTGCGGTTGCTGTCCGAGCCCCCGTGGCCGGCCAGATTCAGCGCCACCACGGTGTAGCGGCTCTTGAGCGGCTCGAGCTGCGCGCTCCAATAGTTGGCATCGCAGGCCCAGCCGTGCACCAGCAGCACCGCGGGCTCGCCGTGACCGTAGACGCGGAATTCCAGATGCACGTTGTCCTTCGACAGCGTGATGCGCGGCCCCTCGCCGGGATCGGCGACCGCCGGTGCGGTTGCGCTTGCCGGTGCCGCGACGCTTTCTGCGGGCGGCGGGCCTGCGCTGGCCGGCGGGTTACCCTGCTCGCCGCAGCCGGCGAGAACCGCCAGCGCCAGCGCGCCGGCCGCCACTCGCAACTGCAACGTCCGCGGCACCAAGGGTCAATGTGTGCCGGGCGCGCGCAACGCGGCGATGCGCTCATCCAGTGGCGGATGGCTCAGGAACAGGCGCCTCAGTCCGCTCGCGACCGCGCCGTCCGCAATGCCGAAGGCGGCGAACTGCTGCGCCGGCAGGGGCTCATGGACGCGTTTGAGCTCCTCGAGTGCCGCGATCATGTTGCCGCTGCCGGCGAGCTTCGCCCCGCCCGCATCGGCACGGAACTCGCGCTGCCGCGAGAACCACATCACGATGATGTTGGCGAGCACGCCGAGCACCAGCTGGCAGGCGATCACCGTAATGAACGAAGCGATGCCGCGGCCGTCGCTGGAGCGGAAAAGGGCGCGGTCGATGATGTTGCCGACGACGCGCGACAGGAAAATCACGAAGGTGTTGACCACGCCCTGCACGAGCGTGAGTGTCACCATGTCGCCGTTGGCGACATGGGTCATCTCGTGACCGAGCACCGCTTCGATCTGCTGGCGGTTCATGCGCTGCAGGAGCCCGCTGCTGACCGCGACCAGGGCCGAATTGCGGCTGGCGCCGGTGGCGAAGGCATTCGGCTCCGGGGAATTGAAGATCCCGACTTCCGGCATGCGCACGCCGACGGCGCGCGCGTGGTTCTCGACCACACTCAACAGCCATGCTTCCGTGGCATCACCCGATTGACCGATAACGCGCACGCCCATGGCGCGCTTGGCCATCCATTTCGACATGGCGAGCGAGATGAAGGCGCCGCCGAAGCCGAAGAACGCCGCCATCGCCAAAAGTCCCGCGAGGCTGCTGCCGTGAATGGCCAGCCAGGCGTTGAGTCCCGTCACCTGGGCGACGATCGAGAGCACCAGGATGACGGCGAGGTTGGTGGCAAGAAACAAAGCGATGCGTTTCATTGACAAATGCCTGTGAGGCCCGCAGACGGGCGATGGTGGCGCGCACCTGCGCGCCTTTTGAGGGGGCACTTTACCGGTAGCCCCTCAGCCTTAGCCAGCGTGGGGACGGGCGTTTTCAATTCAAGGGGTGCCAGCCGATGCCGGCAGCGGTCAATCCTGGTCCCGCTCGTCTTCGTCGTCCTCGTCCTCATCCAGGTCGTCGTCCTCGTCCTCGTCGTCATCCTCGTCCCAATCCTCGTCGTCGTCCGCCTCGTCTTCGGCGTCGGTTTCCGACCAGCCTTCCGGCTGCGGGATGCGCTCGAGGTCCATCTCGTGCCAGCTTTCCACATCCAGCTCTTCAATATCGCCGTCGAGGTACTCGATCTCCACCAGCTCCGAGTCCTCATCCACGGTCAGCACGCGGAATGATTCCTCCTCCTCGAGGTTTTCATACCACTGGCCGACCACCGGTTCGTAGTCTCTGCTCACCGCGAATCCACCTAAAGTTGTCGTTGTTCCGGGCGGTAATAAGTGTAGGGGCTGCGCCCGGGTTGGGCAACGCACACGGTTTGCGTATAGTTTTCCCATCATGAGCGTCCCACGTGCGGATTCCGCGGCGCCGCTGGCACGGGCGCGGCGCATTGTCGTGAAAGTGGGTTCGGCGCTGTTGGTGGATGCCGAGACCGGTCGCATTAATCGCGCCTGGCTCGAAACCCTGGTCGATGACCTGCTGCGGCTGCGCCGCCGCGGCCAGGGCGTCATCCTGGTGTCATCCGGCGCCATCGCGCTCGGCCGCCGCCGCCTGGGTCTGAAGGCGGGGACTTTGCGGCTGGAGGAGAGCCAGGCCGCGGCGGCGGTGGGCCAGATCAGGCTGGCGCATGCCTACAAGGAGCTGCTGGAAACTCACGAGGTTACCGTGGCGCAGGTGCTGCTCACGCTCGAGGACAGTGAGCGCCGCCGGCGCTACCTCAACGCGCGCGCGACGCTCGAGTCGCTGCTGGAGCTGGGTGCGCTGCCGGTGATCAACGAGAACGACACGGTGGCGACGGCGGAGATTCGTTACGGCGACAACGATCGGCTCGCCGCGCGCGTCGCGCAAATGACCGGCGCGGAGTGCCTGGTGCTGCTCTCGGATGTGGACGGGCTGTACAGCGCGGATCCCAAGCGGGAACCGGCGGCGCAATTCATTCGCGAAGTGCGCCAAATCACCCCCGAGATCGAGGCGATGGCGGGCCGTCCGGCATCGCCGCTTGGATCCGGCGGCATGGCCGCCAAGATCATGGCCGCCCGCATCGCCGTGGCGGCGGGGTGCCACCTGTGCATTGCCGCGGGCGCCCACCGCCATCCGCTGCGGCGCATCGAGGAGGGTGCGGTCTGCACCTGGTTCGTGCCGAGCGCGACCCCGGCGGCCGCGCGCAAGCAGTGGATCGCGGGTACGCTGCGCCCGGCAGGCGCAATCACCATTGATCGTGGCGCGTGGCGCGCGCTGCTGGAGGGCGCGAGCCTCCTGCCTGCCGGGGTAACGGGGGCCCGCGGGCGCTTCGACCGCGGCGACACGGTCAGCGTCCTCACCAGCGACGGCGCGGAAGTCGCGCGCGGCATCGTCGCCTATTCCGATGCGGACGCCGCGCGCATCATGGGTCGCCGGTCCGCTGAGATTGCCGACCTCGTGGGGTTTCGGGGCCGCGACGAGATGATCCATCGCGATGATCTGGTTCTCATGCAGGCGGCGGGGCCGTCATGAGCACACACAATCACGAGCTTGGTGAGCTGATGGCCGGCCTGGGCCAGGCCGCCCTGGCCGCAGCCGCAGTGCTGGCGCTCGCGCCCGGCGAACAGAAGAATGCGGCGCTGGCGGCGGCGGCGGCCGCGATCCGCGCCCGCCGCGCCGCGATCCTGACGGCCAACGAGAGCGACATGGCGCAGGCCCGCGCGCGGCACTTGAGCGCGCCGCGGCTCGATCGGCTGCGCCTCGATGAACGGCGCGTCGAGGCCATAGCGGCGAGCGTTGACGCGGTACTCGGCCTGCCGGACCCGATCGGGACCACGGACGCGCAGTGGCAACGACCGAACGGGCTGAGGATCCAGCGGGTGCGCGTGCCGCTGGGCGTGATCGGCATTATTTACGAGAGCCGACCCAACGTCACTGCAGACGCGGGTGCGCTGTGTCTGAAATCCGGCAACGCGGCGATCCTGCGCGGCGGCTCCGAGTGCGGACACTCGAGTGCGGCCCTGCACGCGTGCCTCGCCGCGGGCCTGAAGGCGGCGGGACTGCCGCTGGCGTGCATCCAGCTGGTGCCGACCGCCGACCGCGCGGCCGTCGGCTACATGCTGGCCGGCATGACCGAGTATCTCGACGTGATCGTGCCGCGCGGCGGCAAGACCCTGGTGGCACGCGTGCAACAGGAGGCGCGCGTACCGGTCATCGGCCACCTCGAGGGCAACTGCCACGTGTACATTGACCGCGACGCCGACGTGCGCATGGCGCGCACCATCGCGCTCAACGCCAAGATGCGCCGCACCGGCATCTGCGGCGCGGCGGAAACGCTGCTGGTGGATGCGGGCTGTGCGGCGACGCACCTGGAGCCCATCGTGCGCGACCTGCTGGATGCGGGTTGCGAGGTGCGCGGCGACCCCACGGTGCAGCGGGCCGACGTGCGGGTACGCGCGGCGACGGAAGACGACTGGTACACCGAGTACCTCGACGCGATCATCGCCGCGCGCGTGGTCGCGGACGTGGATGCGGCCATCGCGCACATCGCGCACTACGGTTCCGCGCACACCGAATCAATCGTGACCGAAAACCAGGCGACCGCCGAGCGCTTCCTGAAACGCGTGGACAGCGCCATCGTGCTGCACAACGCTTCCACGCAGTTCGCCGACGGCGGTGAATTTGGCATGGGGGCGGAAATCGGCATCTCCACCGATCGCTTCCACGCCCGCGGGCCAGTGGGCGTCGAGCAGCTCACCAGCTACAAGTACGTGGTGCGCGGCGCGGGGCAGGTGCGGCCGGGCTAGGCCTCGGGTGCGTGGCAAACCACTTCGATGTTGTGCCCGTCCGGAGCAATGATGAAAGCTGCATAGTAGTTCGCGTGGTAGCGCGGGCGCAGACCAGGCGCACCATTGTCTTTGCCACCCGCCTCCAGAGCCGCGCGATAGAAAGCCTCGACTTGCTGGCGATTCTCGGCCGTGAATGCCAGGTGAAGGTGCGCGGGCTTCTCCACGGTTTGGTGCAGGCACAATGAAGCCTTACCCTTTGGGCTAAGCTCAACACCGTATGTCGGCGGCCCCTCCGAGACAACAGCTACGCCGAGCGGTTCGAGTGCCCTGAGGAAGAACGCTTTGCTCGCCGCATAGTCGCTAACTCCGAATTTGACGTGGTCAAACATGTTCTGAGCCTTCAGCGGCGGTGATGGTGCACGTGGTCCTCGGCGCCTGGGTCCGGGTGCGATTCCGCAGGCGCTCCGGCGTGCGCCGGCGGGGCGGCGCACCGCTCGCAGTTCACCCAGCCGGAGTCACCGCTTACGTAATGCTCTTTCTTCCAGATGGGCAGGCGGTGTTTGACCTCGTCGATGATGTAGCGACAGGCGCGGAAGGCCTCGTCGCGGTGCGGCGCACTCACCCCGACCCACACCGCCAGTTCTCCCACGCCCAAGTCCCCGACGCGGTGCACGCACGCGGCGTGTGCGACGCCGAAGCGCGCGCTGGCCTCGGCGACGATGCGTTCACCTTCCCGCAGCGCGAGCGCCTCGAAGGCCTCGTACTCCAGATGCCGCACAGGCTCGCCCTCGTTGTTGTCCCGCACCCAGCCCTCGAAGGCCGCGTAGCCGCCACAGGCAGGGTCCGCAAGCTGCGCCGCGAGTGCGCGGGTCTCGATGGGCGTGCGGCTGAAGCGAAATACCAGCATGGCGTGGCTGCTGCGATCAGTCAGCCACCGGCAACCGGCGGGATGAACACTACCGCGTCCCCGTCCTGCAGCGGCGTCGACCAGTCACCGAACTCGCTGTTGATCGCCACCCGCAGCGCTTCCGCGGTGAGGGAGAACGGGTAGCGCCCGGCAAGTTCAGCGTACAGCTCGCGCGGGGTGGGCGCCGTGGTCGTGAGCGCTTCGTCGCGGCGGCCTGCCTGCTCGCGCAGCAGCGCGTAGTACTGCACGGTGATGTGCTTTGGTTGCGCGGAGGTCAGCGCGCCGTACTCCGTCGGTGTGTTGATGTTGTCGAGCGCGCGTGGATTCGGCTCATCGAGCAATGCCGTGTCGGCGCTGCTGAGGAACTTGCGCGGGCACTCCTTGCCGGCGGCGACCCAGGCGGACAGCGCTATGCTGCTGCGTGGCTCGTAAATCGCACACAGGGGCTCGGGCAGGCCGTCGTGGCTCGAGCGGTACGCGGTCGCCGCGCGCGCCGCGTCGCGGCTGCTGACAAGGTGCGCGAGTGAGGCGTCATCCAGCAGCGGCAGGTCGCACGCCAGCACCAGCCACGCGGCCTCAGGGTGCTGCGCCTGCGCGGCGAGGACTCCGGCGATGGGGCCGATGTTCTCGTGGGTATCCTTGATCTGCGCAAAGCGCGCGCGCAGCGGATCGGCGCCCTGGTCGGCGCGCACCGATACATAAACACGCGCCACGTGTTTGCCGAGCAGCGCCACGGCGCGCTCGAGCTGCGGCGTGCCGTCCCCGTAGGGGAGCGTCGCCTTGTCGCGGCCCATGCGGGTGCTGCGCCCGCCGGCGAGCACCAGACCGAAGAGCGGCGGGACCGCACCGCGGGCGGCGCTTACCGTGGCGTCGTCACGCGACGGGCGCGGGACACTCATCGCTTGCCCCTGGCGGTGGCGCGCTGGAACGGCCGGCGGCCGCCGGACTTCGCCAGCAGGCGTACGGACGTGATCTCGATATCGTGGGACAGGGCTTTGCACATGTCGTAGATGGTGAGCGCCGCAACCGTGGCGCCGGTGAGGGCTTCCATTTCCACGCCGGTGCGGTGATGCACCGACACCGTGCAGGTTACGACGATTTCCCCGCCACGCGGGTGCGCGATCTGGATCGCGCAATGGTCGAGTCCCAGCGGGTGGCAGAACGGAATGAGCTCATGCGTGCGTTTTGCCGCCATGACCCCGGCGACGATGGCGGTGTCGAACACCGGCCCTTTGCTGGTGCGATGGCCGCTGGCACGCAGTGCGCGTGCCACCGCCGCCGGCAGCCGCAGGCGCGCTTGCGCGACGGCGCTGCGCAGCGTCACCGCCTTGGCGCCGACGTCCACCATGGTGGGCTGGTGGCGCGCGTCCAGATGGGTGAGGCCGCTGCGTGCCATCAGCCACCGATGTAGAACATTTCAACCTTGCGCGCATCGTGCGCGCCGTCGCGCAGGTTCGCGCGCAGCTCGCTGTAACGGTCGGCGCGCTTGAGCCACACGTCGCGGATCACCTGCAGGAGCGCATCATCGCTTGCGCCGCCGCGCAGCGCATCGCGCAGGCTCGTGCCGTGGGTGGCGAACAGACACGTGTACACCACGCCGTCCGAGGACATGCGTACGCGCGAACAATCGCCGCAGAAGGGTTGCGAGACCGAGGAAATGAAGCCCACTTCCCCCTGGCCGTCCGCGAAGGCGTAGCGCCTGGCGACCTCGCCGCGGTAACCCGGATCCAGTCCCACCAGCGGCCAGCGGCCGCCGATGCTCGCCGCCAGCTCAGCTGAGGGCACGACGAGTTCCGAGCGCCAGTGATTGCGGTTGCCAACGTCCATGTACTCGATGAAGCGCACGATAATCCCGGTGCCACGGAAGCGTTCCACCAGATCAAGGACCGTGTGATCGTTGACGCCGCGCTGCACGACGGCGTTGATCTTCAGCGGGGCGAGTTCCGCGCGGCGCGCGTGCTCGATGCCATCCAGGACCTCGTCCACGCCCGCAAAGCCGCCGCTCATGCGCGCAAACACCTCGTGGTCGAGGCTGTCGAGACTCACCGTCACGCGCTTGAGTCCCGCCGCCTTGAGCTCACTCGCGTAGCGCGCCAGCAGCACCCCGTTGGTCGTAAGCGCGATATCTTCCACTCCGGGGATCGCGGTCAGGTCGCCGATGAGGTCCGGGAGGTTCGCCCGCAGCAGCGGCTCGCCGCCGGTCAGGCGCAGCTTGCGCACGCCGAGCTGCACGAACAGGCGCGCGAGACGCACGATCTCGTCGAACGAGAGCCGCTCGTGCGAACCGAGGAAACGATACTTCTCGTTGTAGGTCTCACGCGGCATGCAGTACGGGCAGCGCAGGTTGCACCGGTCCATGACCGAGATCCGCAGGTCGCGCATCGGGCGGGCGAAAGTGTCCCGTGGCGCGCGCAGCGCCTTCAGGGGGACGATGACTTCAGATGCGGACATGCTGCGGGAAGTATGAGCATGGGATGGGGGGTATGGCTATTGACCGCAAGGGGCGGGGACGTTCCACCCCCTTTTAAACGCCGCCAGCGCTCTATGACCAGCGGAACAGCCGCGCGACGAACCCCTTGGCATAGGTATTCGGCCCCGGGGGCAACTCGATGAAGCCATCGGTCCCGGCGAGGGCCGAAAAATCGCCCGAGCCATTGGTGGGCGCGGGCATCGCCCAGGCGCGACCCCAATCGTCATGCTGGACGCGCACGGGGAGGAAATAGGTCAGCGGCGGCGTCACGGTAACGGCGGCGCCGAGTGCCATGCGCTCGGGCGCGGACGGCTGCTCGCCGAGGCTTGCGGCCAGCGCCGGCAGCACGTAGCGCGACAGGCACACGAGCGTTGACACCGGGTTGCCTGGCAAGGCAAACACCGCCGCCCCCGAAGGCGCCATGCCAAACCACAGCGGCTTGCCGGGTCGCTGGGCGATCTTGTGGAAAACCGCACGCACGCCAAGCTCCTGCAGACACTCGGGAACCAGGTCGTAGCGCCCCATGGAAACCCCGCCGGACAACACCAGCACATCGTGCGTCTGCAGGTGGAAGTGCAGGCGATCCTTGAGCTCCGCGGCATTGTCATCGATGTGATCGTCGGCCACGCGCTGGAAACCGTGCTCACGCAGCGCCGCGACGATGCCGTAGGCGTTGGAGCGGCGCACCTGGTGCGCGAGCACCGGCTCCCCCGGTTCGACGAGCTCGTTGCCGGTGGAAATGACGGCGAGCATCGGCTGGCTGCTCACGCGGATGCGTGCCATGCCGGCGCCGGCCGCGGCGGCGATCTGCGGGGCGTGCAGGCGCACTCCGGCGGATACCAAGAGTGCACCCTGACGAGTGTCGCTGCCGCGGCGGTGAACGTTCTGCCAGGGCTCGATGCGCGTCGGCTCGAGCGCCGCCTCGCCGGCACTCACGGCGATCTCTTCGACCGGAACGACACTGTCGCAGCCGGCGGGCAGCACCGCGCCGGTCATCACTTCGATGCAGGCATCCTCGGCCGCGAGTGTCAGCGGCGGATCGCCGGCGGCCTGCGTGCCCTGGATCCTGAGCCGGCGCGAGGCCGCGCTCACCGACTGGCTGCGCAGTGCAACGCCGTCCATTGCGACGCGGTCGAACGGCGGCTGATCACGCTCGGCGTAGATGTTCTCGCGCAGCACCGCGCCGGCACACTGCGCCAGCGGCAAGGACTCGATCGGCAGACACTGCAGGTGCTGCCCGATGAGCCGGTCAGCCTCCGCCGGGGTCAACACTCATTTCTTCTTTTCGGTCCTGGCCCGAAACACCTTCACCTGCTCGTTGAAGCGATCGGCGACGCTCTGCTCCTGCTCGATGGCGGCGTTGTGTTTCTGCGCTTCGACCTTTTCCATGTCCGCCTTCTGCGCGGGCTTAAGCTGATCGCCCGCCTTGGCGATACTGTCCTTGACCTCCAGGTCAATGCAGGCGACGTAATCGGCGATGGCCTTGTCGTAATCCTTGACGGCCTTCTGTCCGGCGAGCATCTCGTCGATGGTTGCCGTGGCACCGTCCGGAATCTTGTTGGGAGCCGCGGGGTAGGTGCAGTCGGCGTACGCCGGGCCTGCGGTGAGTGCCGCCAGCGCCGCGATCGCAAGAAATGCCTTCATAGCTTCGTGTCCAGTCAGGAATGATTCGGGCCGCTATCTTAAGAGGCGCTCGCCGGGTAAGGCTACCTGAGTCGCCGCCCGGGCGCCGCTCGCGGGCCTGACGTGCAGGAAACAGCCGGGCGCGTGGTCGTTCACCACCCCGACGGCCTGCAGGTAGGCGTAGATGATAGTGCTGCCGACGAAGCGGAAGCCGCGCCGGATGAGATCCCGTGAAACCCGGTCACTCAGCGCGGTGCGGGCGGGCGTGCTGACACGCCGTCCCCGCAGCACCGGGCGGCCGCCGACGAATGACCACAGGTAGCGGTCGAACGAGCCGAATTCGCGCTGCACGGCGAGGAAGGCGGCGGCATTGCTGACGGTGGCCTCGATCTTGAGCCGGTTGCGCACGATTCGCGGATCGCGGCGCAGGGCAGCGCGGCGGCGGGTATCGAAGCGCGCCACCCTGCGCGCATCGAAGTTGGCGAACGCCCGCAGGTAGCCGGCGCGCTTGCGCAGCACGATCGCCCACGACAGCCCCGCCTGCGCCCCCTCGAGGATCAGCATCTCAAAGAGCAGCCGGTCATCGTGCACCGCTCGCCCCCACTCCTCATCGTGGTAGCGGACGTAGTCGGAATCGGAGGAATCCGCCCAGCGGCAGCGGCGTTTGTCGGCGTGCCGCTTCTTAACGTCCGACGCCACTGCGACCACCGCGCACGAGTTCCATATCGGTATTCACCGTCCGCACGCCCGGGACGGAGGCCGCGTCACGTCGGGCGGTTTGATAGTCCTCGGCGCTCCAGACATATCCGCCGAGGTGAACCACACCCTGATCGACATCGACGTCGATGTGCCGGGCATAGATATCCGGGTCTGCTGATAACGCCGCCTCCACCCGGCCGGCAATCTCGGAATCGGCCGCTCGTTGCGCCGCGGTCCGGTACGCGGTCGTGGTGCAGGCAGCGATTGCGCACGCGGTCACCACCGCTACCACGGCCGGCAGCACGCGCTTCGAAGTCAGGATGAGCATGCAATGCCTCCCATTGGCTGATGCGAATCAGACCGCAGCGATTCACCGAAAGTTCGTCCTGTTGCTGATCCCGCGCGCCCGGAGAGATTCGAACTCCCGACCCTCAGGTTCGAAGCCTGATGCTCTATCCAACTGAGCTACGGGCGCGGTACTGAGAATTCTACTGACAATTCGCGGCGGCGGGCGATGGCGGGAGCCCCCGGCGCGCGGCGCCGCGATTTCCTAAACCGCGAGGCTGCGGGCAGAATGCCGGCACACCAGCTTCAGCTTTGGGGGCGTGCGCCAATGAACCTCTTCGACCTTTCGGGCAAGGTTGCCCTGGTCACCGGCTCGAGCCGCGGCATCGGCAAGGCGATCGCTATGCAGCTGGCGCTGCACGGTGCGCGCGTGGTGATCTCCAGCCGCAAACCGGAGGGCTGCGAGGCGGCGGCCGCGGAGATCATCGCCGCGGGCGGGACGGCCTGGGTTCATGCCTGTAACGTCAGCCACAAGGCCGAGCTGCAGGGCCTGGTCGATGCCACGATCGCCAAATGGGGACGTATCGACATCGTGGTGTGCAACGCCGCCGCGAATCCGCACTTCGGCCCCTCGATCAACACCCCGGACGAAATGTTCGACAAGGTCATCCACACGAACCTGCACAGCAACGTATGGCTGTGCAACATGACACTGCCGGGGATGGCGGAGCGCAAGGACGGGGCGGTGATCATCGTGTCCTCCGTCGGGGGCTTCATCGGCAGCGCTTACCTCGGCGCGTATTGCATTTCCAAGGCGGCGGACATGCAGCTGGCGCGCAATCTCGCGGTGGAATGGGGGCCGCACAACATCCGCGTCAACTGCATTGCGCCGGGGATCATTCGCACCAACTTTTCGAAGGCGCTGTGGGCCGACCCGAAGCGCGCGGCCGGCTTCGAGCGTGCCAACCCCCTGCGGCGGCTGGGGGAGCCGGATGACGTGGCGGGTACGGCGGTGCTGCTGGCTTCGCGCGCCGGCAATTTCATTACCGGCCAGGTGCTGGTCGTCGATGGTGGAGGGCTCATCGGCGGCGGCGAGCCGCTCATGTAGGTAACACCCGCGGCAACGGGTCCCGCGGTGCGCGCAGGTCTTACGCCGGCCGTGCCACGGTTCGCCGGTAGCCGACCCACAGCAGGGCGAACCAGAACGGCGCGACGTAGAGCGCGACGCGGTTATCGCGGTCGAGCCAGAGCATCGCGCTCACGCCCAGAAGAAATGCGACCACCGCCCAGTTCGCGTACGGCGCACCCGGCATGCGAAACGGCGCCGCCTTCGCCCGGCCGGCCGCCACGGCGCGCCGGTACCTGGCATGCGCCACCATGATGATTCCCCAGGTCCACAGCGTGCCGATGAGCGCGATGCTGGTCACCCAGATGAAGGCTTTTTCCGGGACCAGGTAATTCAGGACGACCACCAGCAGCAGCACTGCCGCCGACGCATGGATACCCGCGGCCGGTACTCGCTGCTGGTTGAGCGTGGCGAAAATTCGCGGGCCCTGGCCGCGCTCGGCAAGCGCCCAGAGCATGCGGCCGGTGCTGAACAGGCCGCTGTTGCAGGAAGAGGTTGCCGCGGTGATCACCACCAGGTTGATAATCGCCGCCGCGCCGGGCACACCCAGCTTTCCGAACACGAAAACGAAGGGGCTCACCGTCGGACTCAACTCGGTCCACGGCACCAGCGCCATGATGATAATGAGCGCGCCGAGGTAGAAGATGAGAATGCGCGCGGTGATGCCGTTCGTGGCCCGCGGCAACACCACCGCCGGGTTTTCCGCTTCGCCTGCGGTCACCCCGATGAGCTCGACGCCCGAGTAGGCGAACATCACGATCTGCAGGGTCAGCAGCACGCCCACGATGCCGAACGGCAGGAAGCCGCCGTGCGCCCACAGGTTAGATAAGCTGGCGGTGGCGCCGAGCTCCCCGGTGTGGAACACGATGACGAACAGCCCCACGGCGATCAGAGCGACGATGGTCACGACCTTGATGAGCGCGAACCAGAACTCGAGCTCCCCGAACACGCGTACCGCCAGGAGGTTAGTGCCGTAGAGCACGCCGAGCGCCACCAGGGCCGGGAGCCATTGGGGCACTTCCGGCAGCCAGTAACGCACGTAGATGCCGATGGCGGTGAGCTCCGCCATGGCGGTGAGGATCCACATGAACCAGTAGGACCAGCCGGTCACAAAGCCTGCGAATGGCCCGCAGAACTCGGCGGCGTAGGTGGCGAAGGAACCCGCCACCGGACGATAGGTGAGGAGTTCACCCAAGGCCCGCATGATGAAGAAGATGGCCGCGCCGCCTACGCCGTAAGCGAGCAGAAGGCCCGGCCCCGCGTTGTGGATCGCCCGTGCGGAGCCCAGGAACAAGCCGACGCCGATCGTGCCGCCGATGGCGATCAGCTGGATGTGGCGGTTCTTGAGGTTACGTGAGAGATCGGCGCTTGCTTGCGGCATGGATGATCCCGGGTATCCGAAGGGTTGACTATAACTTCTCAGGCGAACGCGGGGGACCCAGCAGCGCGTAGCGCCGCCCCTGCGGCAGCTCGTAGCGCTGCACGATGACGGCGGCCCCGGAGGATTCGATGCTCGCGGCGACCCCGTCCGACGCGGCGGCGATCTTGTGATAGCGGCTTAAGAATCGCGTGAGGTTGCCGCCCGCATGCCCGGGCAGAAGCACCAGGATCCGTGCATCGCGCCCGCGCGCCTGCAACCAGCTGCTCACCGCGGCCGGTGGCGACGAGCCGTCGCTGCGCACAATGGTGAAGGACGCGCCGAAACGGTAATCGAGCATGGCGATCGTGGTCTCGTCCGGGTCGAGCAACGCGAGGGATTGCTGTGCGCAATCGGCATGGATGTGGCGCGCGAGCCGCGGCAGGTCCTGCCAGCGATCGATGACCGGCAACGCCACGATGCACCCCACGCTCAGGGCGCAGGCAAAGCCCGCGTACGTCCAGTTCAGGCTTCCGGCCAAGTCCCCCTGGCGCTGCGCTGCGACGGCGAGCGTGCGCATCGCGTGCGCGGCCGCCACGGTAAGCAACGCCCCCGCCACGCACATGGCCGGGGAGATGCTGCCGGCGGCACCCAGGAGCGCGAGCGCGCCGGCGAAAAGCCACGCGATGACGAGCACCAGCGTCGCGGTCGCGGCAACTGTGAGCCGATCGATTCGCTCCGGGCGCTGCCGCACCTCGTGCACCCACAGTCCGGCGAGCAGCGCGAACCCCAGCAGCGCGGGAGCGGCGTAGATGTCGCGCGCAGTGGCCGCCAGTGACAGCAGAACCAGGAACGGCAGGCTGGCGGTCACTGCAAATCGCCACGCCGAGCCCGCCGCATCCTGCGCCCGCGCGCGCGTCCACGCGCGCCGCAGCGCCGCCGCTACCACCAGCGTCCAGGGCAGGAGGTACAGCGGCAGCTCCAGCAGATACTTGCCGGGTGCGTTGTGGTGGCCGCTCGTGTAGTCGAGCCCGGCGGGGGAGGCGACGCGTGTGAAACGTCCGACTACGTTGCTAAAGAACAGTGTGCGCAATGCGTCGGCGCCATGCGCGCTGCGCGCGACCGCGAGCAGCCACGGGGCGATGATGAGCGCCTGCAGCGCGAAGCCCGCGTACAGCTCCCAGCGCCGCAGCTCCGACCAGCGTCGCTCCCAGACGATGAGTGTGAGCAGTGCGACGGCCGGCACGAGCCATCCCGGGGCGCTCTTGGCCATGAAGCCGATCGCCGCTCCGAGGTGCATGAGGAGGTAGCCACCCGCCTTGCGCGCTCCCGCGGGTGCCTGGTACCCGAGCCAGGCGCCCAGGAGCGCCAGCGCGCATCCCGCCAGGAGGCACGCGTCCGGGGCGAGCCAGATGGAAACGCGCAAGGCTGTGAGCGCCGAGCCGGCAATGAGCGCGGCGATGATCGCCGCCGCCAGGTCCGCGCCCAGCGCCCGTGCCAGCACACCGATCGAGAGCGTCGCGATCGCCGCGTAGACGAGATTCGGTGCGCGGGCGGCGGGCGCCGAATACCCCAGCAGCGCCTGTGCGCCCGCGGATATCCAGTAGCTCAGCGGCGGCTTTTCCAGAAACGCCGTGCCGGCGAGCTGCGGCAGCGTGCGATCGCTTTGCTGGCCCATGCGCCAGGTGATGTCAGCTTCCCGCGGCTCATCCGGCGTCCATAACTCGCGGCCGAGGATTCCGACCAGCCACAGCGGCGCCAGCGCCAGCACGATGCAAACAGCCAGGCGCCTCACGCGAGCTCCCTCCCCGGGCGCACGCGGTGCGCACTGTTCTGGAACCAGCGTTCGAGCGCGGAGACGTCGCTGTTGATCAGATGCAGACCCAGTTTCGAGCGGCGCCACAGGACATCCTGCGCGCTCTGCGCAAACTCCTCGCGGCACAGATAGTCGAGCTCGCACTCGTAGAGCTGCGGCAGGATCTCCCCGCCACAGTCCGCCGGGGAGGCCGCGTTGCCCAACACCCGCTCGAGCCGCGTGCCGTAGGCGTGCGCGAGGCGCAGGCGCAGGCGCGGGGGCAGCCACGGATAGCGCCGCTCGGTGCTGCGCAGGAACACCGCGAAGGACCCCTGCGGCATGTCCCCGCCGGGAAGCTTCGCCGCCGCGGTCCAGGCGTCGCCGCCACCGAGCACCGTCGCCAGCAGGTTCACCGCATCCTCGGCCAGGCGGCGATACGTGGTGATCTTGCCACCGAACACCGACAGCAGTGGCGCGGGTTGGCGGTCGAGCTCCAGTGCGTAGTCACGCGTGACCCGCATCGGATCGGTGGCTTCATCGGCCAGCAGTGGCCGCACGCCGGAGTAACTCCACAGGACGTCGGCGGGGGTCAGTGGCTGCGTGAAGTAGCGGTTGGCGAGCGCGCACAGGTAGGAAATCTCGCCGCTATCGATGCGCACCGTGCCCGGTTCGCCGTGGTAGTCGACATCGGTGGTGCCGATCAGCGTGAAGTCATGCTCGTAGGGGATCGCGAACACGATCCGCCGGTCTTCGTTCTGGAAAATATAGGCGAAGCGGTGCGCGAACAGGCGCGGCACCACTATGTGACTGCCCTTCACCAGGCGCACCGCGCGACTGGCGTGCACCGGCGTCGCCTCGCTCACGAAGCGGCTCACCCACGGCCCGGTAGCGTTGACGACGGCGCGCGCGCGCAGCACATGGCGCACGCCTGCCTGCAGCACGCTGGCGTTCCAGGAGTTGCCGTCGCTCGTGAGCCGCTCGCAGCGGGCGCGCGTGAGGATGCGTGCACCGCGCGCGCGCGCATCGATGGCGTTCAGGACCACGAGCCGCGCGTCATCGGTCTGCACATCGGAATACACGAAACCGCGCCGGTAATCGCTCTTGAGAGATGCGCCCGCGATGTGGGTGCGCAGGTCGACTGCGGCGGAGCCCGCCAGCTGGGTCCGCGGCGCCAGCGCGTCGTAAAGAATGAGGCCGGCCCGAATGAGCCAGGCAGGGCGCAGGTGCGCCGCGTGCGGCATGATGAAGCGCAGCGGCCGCATGATGTGGGGTGCGGTGGCCAGCAGCACCTGCCTTTCCACCAGCGCCTTGCGCACCAGGGAAAAGTGCAGGTCCTCGAGGTAGCGCAGGCCGCCGTGGATCAGCTTGGTGCTGGCTGATGAGGTGTGCGCGGCGAGATCATCCTGCTCGCACAGCACCACGCTCAAGCCCCGGCCGGCCGCGTCGCGCGCAATGCCGCAGCCGTTGACACCGCCGCCGACGATCAGCAGGTCGCAGGACGCTCGCGCCGACTCGCTCACGCGCCGCGCGGCGCCTGCGGCGCGTAGTAGTCGGGGTAATCCTGCGACAGGCCCTTGAAGCGGCGGTGAATCCACAGGTACTGCTCAGGCACCAGCCGTACCTGAGCCTCGATCAGGCGATTGAAGCGCTCGGCGTCGGCGGCCGGATTTTCGCTCGGAAAATCGCTGAACGGCGGATGGATCACCGCGCGATAACCCTGGGTTCCGGGCAGGCGTTGGAAAAAGTATGGCAGCACCGTGGCCCCGGTGAGGCGCGCGAGGCGCGAGGTGAGCGTGTTGGTGGCCGCGGGAATGCCGAACCACGGCACCATCTGCGCTCCCTTGTTGCGGTAACTCTGGTCCGGCGCGTACCACACGCACTCCTCGCGCCTGAGTGCGGTGATGAAGGCGCGAATGTCGTCCTTGGGGATCGGGTGTCCGCCGTGCGCGCAGCGGTAGCGGCTGAGCGCGTACGCCAGCACTTCGTTGCGCGTCGGCCGGTACAGAAAACTCACCGGCGTGACCGAGGCGAGCGTGCGGCCCGCCATTTCCAGGGGCGTGAAGTGCGCGGTGAGCAGGATGACGCCGCGGCCGCGTGCCGCGGCCGCGTGCAGATGTTCCGTGCCTTCGACCTGCACGAGCCGCGCGAGGCGTGCCGGGGAGCTCCACCAGGCGAGCGGGATCTCCAGCAGTCCCACCCCGAGGCTCGCGAAGTGCTCACGCAGCAGTGTCTCGCGCTGTTCGCCGGACAGCTCCGGCAGACACAGCTCGAGGTTGCGCCGCGCGATGGCGTTGTAACTGGTGGGCAGATGCCGCAGCCCAAGACCCAGCAGACGGCCGAGCCGCAACAGAACCGCAAACGGCAGGAGCGCCAACAGGCGCAGCCCACCCAGGCCGACCCACGTGAGCCAGTAGCGCGGCGCCAACAGCCGCAGTCGCATTGGAACCCCTCAAGGTCTGCCGCCCGTCCGTGCGCGCCAGAATAACGCATTCGGGCGCGACTATGATCCAATACCCGCGATGCCAGGCGGCGTGCTGAAAGTGCTCATCGGGGGCGCAGTCCTCGCAGTGCTCGTCGCGCTGCTCGCGCTCGGTGGCGAGCCGCTTTTCTGGAAGCGTTACGCCGCCTCGCTGGTCCTGCCCGCGAGCGCCGCCGGCACAATCTACCAACCACGCGAGCTTGTTCCCGGCGGCAACGAGCCGCCGGCGCCACGCGTGGTACCGGAGCTTGAGTCACTCGACGGACAGAGCCTGGAGTTGGCTGCCGCGTACGCCGGCGCTCATCACAGCCAGGCGCTCATCGTCAGCCGCCACGATCACATCGTATTCGAGCGCTACTGGCAGGGAACCGGCTTCGACACCGTCACCGACGCGCAATCCTTCACGCGGCTGCTCGCGGCGCTCGCCGTCGGCGTCGCGATTTCGCACCGCCTGATCGGCTGGCCGGATGAGCCGCTCGGCACCCTGCTGCCGCAGTGGCGGGCGGACGCGCGCGGCGCCATCACCGTGCGCAACCTCCTGCAGATGTCCAGTGGTCTTACGCCGCCGGCCGCCACGGCACTTCCCTGGGGCGCATTCGCGCAGCAGAAATTCGGCACCGATCTCATCGGCGCGCTCATGCGTGAGCCCCTGAAGGGTGTTCCGGGCGCTACCCGGGTTGAACAGGCGGCAGATCCGCAGCTGCTGGCGCTCGTGCTCGAGCGCGCCGCGGGACAGCGCTACGCGGCCTACCTGTCGTCCGTGCTGTGGCGGCGGCTGGGTGCGGCCGATGCCTGGCTATGGCTCGATCGCCCCGGGGGCGCGGCGCACGCGGCTTGCTGCATGCTCGCGCGCCAGGGCGACTGGATTCGCGTCGGGCAACTGATGGTGCGCGATGGCAACTACCGTGGCTCGGAAGTGATTCGCCCGGGGTGGGTGACCCTGATGCGCACCCCAGCCCCGGGTGATTCCGCCTACGGCGCGTACCTCAGGGTCGCGGCACGGGTCGCCGGTGGCAGCGAGCCGTATGCGGCGCGGGATCTGTTCGTCGTGGACGGAGGCGGCGGCGATCGCCTGTGGCTCGTGCCCTCCTTACAGCTGGCGGTGCTGCGCATCGCCACGCCCGGAGCCGCGGATCAATCCTGGGACGACACGCGAATTCCCAACCTGGTGGTGCGCGGCGCGCGGGATTTTCTGCCGCCCGCGGCCCAACCCGGCGCCGACGTCTCGGCGCTCGTCCCGGGTCACTGATCGGTGCGATGCACAGGGGTGGCCGTGCTGCCGGTTGCCACAGCACCAGCGTCAATCGTATGGCCCCGGCTGCTGCTGCCGAGCAGGGCGGGCATGCGGGCCGTTGCCGGTTTGACGAGGAAACTGGCGCCGAGGAGTAAGGCTCCGAGCAGACCCGCGAGCGGGGCCAGCCACAGCAGCGGCGAGCGCGGCGGATTCGGCATCGTGTAGCGCAGGACCGGGAAGCCGGTCTCGCTCTGCGCCTGCTCCACGCCCCTCGCCGCCTTCGGCAGGTGGATGTGGTACGTGTCCTGCATTACCAGGTTACCGTCGGTGTACGTATTGGTGAATTGCCACAGGTTTTCCCCGACCTTGGCGGCCTGCACACCTTTGACCATCTGCGCTTCCCAGGTGCCGTTGCCCTTGTACTCGGCGGTGGCATCCGCTTTCCAGCTCAGTGTCGAAATTCGGTTCATGTCATCGTTCTTGAGGTCGATGTCACGCAAGGCCATATTCGAATAGACGTGTTGCAGGTCGCGCTTGAGGAGCGACGGATTCCCGCCGTAGTTCTGCTTGTATTGCTCCCAGGCCATCGCCGGCTGGGTCACCTTGCGAACGAAGGTGGCGTTGCCGACGTCGTCGAGCGTGACTTCGAAGTCCTCCACCTGCACGCGCGGACCGCCCTGCGCGCACACCGGTGCGCTGAACGCGGCGGCGGCGAGGATGGCGATGAGTGTGGCGAGGATGCCGTACGTGGTTCGGTTCAGGTTCATGTCAGGCCCCCGGGTCGAAGGTGTTGAACACCTGGTGCAGCAGCGGCATTGCGGGTACCAGCTGTCCTTGCTTGGCGCCGAGCGTGATTACCACCGCGCCTCCGGTGAAGCTGCGGGCATAGGCCACCCATTCGCGCGCGGCGCCGCCCTGATCGAAGGAGGTGCGGCCGAAAAACTGCCGATAGTCACGGCCGCCGTTTTTTACCGGGGCTTGCTCCTTGAAGCTCAGATGTGCGCCTGCCGAAGTCGCATAGGCATTAATCTGGCTGAAGGCCGTTTCGACTGTTTGTGAACCCGGGAAGACGTACACCGCCAGGCCCAGGTTTTGCTCGGCGTCGAGCGCGCTGAGCGCGAGCGACTTGAAACGCTGCACCGGGTAGGGAGTGACGCTCCAGCTGGCCGGCAGCGTCAGAGTGAAAAAGCGGTTCGGATCGGCGTAGCGGTTTACAGCGACCCCCGGGTTCGGGTTCGCGCTCGGGGCCCGCGATGGCGCAGGCGCGGCGGCAGCCCGGCGCGCCGGCGGGCGCTGCGCTGGCGCCTCGTCAGCGTCCGCGCGACGGTTAGAGCCAAGCAGTCGATCGAAGGTCTCATCGATCTTCTGCCTGGCCGCAGGGTCATCAGGCAGCTCCGGGGGAATGATGCCGGCGGCGTGGTGCAGGTAATGCAGGTCGAGCAGCATGATCGATTGACCGATCTCGCGGCTGCCGCCGTTCATCCACATTACCTTCTCGTCCTCGCCGCGCTTCAGGGCCTCGTCAAACGTGTGCCGCTTTTCGCCCATGCCCGGTATGCCGACTTGTGTCGACTCGAAGCCGTGCAATTCGCCGTTCACCCTGACGCCGGGAAACGCGTGAGTCGAGGTCAGAAAGATGACCGGGTCGAGGCCGGCCGCCTCGGAGATCGTCGCGTAGAGTGAGGCCAGCTCGATGCACAGACCCGCGCCGCCGAGCAGCACCTCACGCGGCAGCCGCACCTTCTGGATCATGGTCACCGCCGAACCGATCTTCTGCCCGGGCAGGCCTTCGGTGCCCGCATAGATGATTCCGGAAGCCTGTTCGTACGCAAACACCGTCGCCATGAAACGACCGATCTCTTTTGGGCTGGCGCCCGCGCCGACCAGCGTCCCGCCCATCACCCTCTTTTCCAGTTGCTCGACGAAGTACTTGATGACCGGGTCGTCGGGCGTCACGAAGGCTGCTGCCAGCTGGGTGTTTTCGTAGTAGTCCGGGGCGGTGAGGAGCTCCGATTCGGGGAGGGTGGTATAGATCAGGTCGTTGTGGCCGTGCAGCTGAAACTCCATCTGCCGGGTTTCGTGCTTCTCGCCGCGGTGATCCGCGTATTCGACCCGCATTTCCACCTGTTCGGTCGTGGTCGTCGTTTTCAGGGCCACACTGTCTGGCAGCCGCGGATAGAACAAGGACACGACGCTCTGACCAGGCAGGATGCGCGGATACTCTCTCGGCGTGGTCCAGGTGATGAGGCCCGGGATCTGGTAGGAAACGGTGACATTCTCGACCGGCGCGCCGCCCTCGTTCTTGATGACGACCTTGCTCATCCAGTACCGACCGTTACCGGCGGCGGGATTGCCGTACACCTTGTAGGCGCCGCTCATGATCGCGGGCTTGGCTTCGATGTCGAAGGCCAGGCGTCCTGGCGGCGCTCGGGTGAGCGCATAGGTCACACCGAGGGCGATCGCGACCGCGAGCAGCGCGGCTCCACCCAGCCTCAGGACTTGTCTGCTCATCGCAGTGACCTCACTCGTGAATTGGCGCCGATCGTGCCGAGCTCATGCAGCAAGTGAAAAAACGCAACCAGCCGGCTTGAACGAAGCCTTTGGAATTGGAGCAAGCGCGGCGTCGAGCCGTCCGGCGCCAAAAGCTGGTGGCGTGACGTGCAGTCCGTGCATTGAGTAAACGTACCCCCGCTGCTGCACAGCACCATTTTGTTGTGCTCGACGTTGGGTCCGGTGCTGCAGCGTTTTCAGTGTCTTCGCGTGTCCTGGGTTCGTCAAGCGGAAATCACGCGCTTCGGTACGAACACTTCGTTACACGTGGGCGCGCGTCTCACATGCTGGCGCTGCGCGTCGAGTCTCGCGGTGACGGCTCCCGGCGAGCGGCTGCTATCCGAGTTTCCGCTTCACCGAGCTGAAGTTTCGTGCGAAGCTCCGCGCAAGTGCCGCGCGGGGCGGGCCGAAATTCAAAACGACAAACGGGGGGAATCACATGGATACATAAAGTCCAGATCTGGGCCAGCATCGCCCGGAATCATTCGAGCGTATTGGAATCCTCTTTCCTGCCGACGATGTGCCGGCCGCGCCACTCAAGGCGGGCTACGGCAGATGCTCAGTCAACGGCTGCCCTTGCCCGGGATTCGCGGGCAATCAACAGTTGTGCGAGAACTGCGGCCACAACTACTCGATGCACTGGTAAAGGGAAGTCAGATGGATACATCAGATCCGGACGTCGGCCAGCGTTGTCCAGAATCATTCGAGCGTGTTGGGATCCTCTTTCCTGCCGACGATGTGCCGGCTGCGCCACTCAAGGCGGGCTACGGCAGATGCTCAGCGCCCGGCTGCCCTTGCCCGGAATTCGCGGGAAATCAACAGCTCTGCCAGAACTGCGGCCACAACTACGGCATGCACTGGTAGGTCGGGCCGGGGGAACACCGGATCACCGCGTTCGCTCATCGCCGCCGACGCGACCCGAACGGGCGCGGGTGGCGAGCGGCCCCGGCGCTGGGCTGCCGGGCAGCGCACGCGGGTTAAACGTGGATTTCGGTCTCGAAGATCGACACCGCCTGGCCGCTGATCCAGACCGCTGCGAGGCGGGTGTCGGCAAATTCCAACTCGACGTCCACGCGGCCCGGCCGATGCAGCGATTGTCCCTGCACGCCGACAAAACGCGCCTGTTCGCCCACGCGCGTCAGCAGTCCCAGATCCGCCAGGTACGCGCCCAGGAGTCCATGCGCGTTGCCGCTCACCGGATCCTCCGCAATGCCGAGCGCCGGACAGAACATGCGCGACTCGGTCAGGTGGTCCGTCGAGTTCGTGGTGAGCGCGAACACGAAATAGCCGGCCGCACCGAGCTGCGCCGACAGAGTCGTCAGGCGCGCCATGTCGGGCTTGAGGTGTTTGAGCGGCTCGGCGCCGCGCACGCCGATCAGCAGACGCGTGGCACTGGCGCCCGCGATACGCAGCGGCAGGCGCGTGTCGAGGCTGCCGGAGTCCAGCGCCAGCGCATCGAGGACCGCGAGGCGCTCGCGATCGTTCAGCTCGCGTCCGAGCGGCGGGGCGCTCTGGCGAATTGCGATGCGCCGTTCTTCGTCGTTACCGCGCACTTCGATATCAACAATGCCGGCCTTGGATTTCTGGCGCTGCTTGCGCGGTGCGTCGTGCCGGCGCGATAGTACGTACTGCGCCGCGACCGTGGCGTGGCCGACGAATCCGGCTTCGAGCCTGGGTGTGAAAAAGCGCGCGCGCATGCTGTGATCGGCGCCATCGGCAGCCAGGATAAAAGCGGTCTCGGCGTTGTTCAGCTCACGCGCAATCGCAAGCATCTGCGGCTCGGTAAGCGAATCCGCATTTAGCACGACCCCGGTCGGATTGCCCGTGAAGGGCACGCGGGTGAAGGCATCCACCTGGTGAACCTGAATCTTCCGCGTCATCCCTTCTATCATAGCCGCAGCCTGCGACGCTGGCGCGTGCAATACTGCCGCGAGCGGTGCATGGGGGGAAATGCCATGGACATCGGGGTAGAGATCAGCCTGTATCCGCTCGCGGCGGACTACGCGCCCCTCATCCGCGACTTTGTCGCGCGCTTCAACGCCGACAAGCGCTTCCGGGTGCACACGAACAGCATGAGCACCCAGGTGTTTGGGGCCTTCGAGCCGCTGCTGGAGGCGCTGCGGCAGGAGTTGGGTACGACGTTCGCCACGCTCACCACCGGTACGCAGCGGGCGGTGTTCGTGCTGAAGGTCTACGGACCGCTGCCACCTGCTTAGAGGAACACGGGGGGCCGGCAGCGCGGCTGGCGAGGCGCCTGATGAAACGGCACACTAACGCCTCGCGGCGTCTCGACCGCAGCCAATGGAGTTCCGAGGGTAGTAAGCATGGCGCTATTGCGTGTCGTCGATCGTGACGGCGTCGAACACGAAGTGGATGGCAAGACCGGCATCAAGATCATGGAGACCCTGCGCGAGCTTGATTACGGCGTGGCCGCGATCTGCGGCGGCATGTGCTCGTGCGCAACCTGCCACGTATTCGTTGATGCAGAGTGGCAGTCGCGCCTGCCCGCCATGATGTCCGATGAGCGTGAGCTGCTGACCGAGCTCGCCCACTATCAGGATGACTCGCGCCTGTCGTGTCAGGTCGAATTCACGCCTGAGCTTGCGGGCTTGCGCGTCAGGCTCGCGCCCGAGGAGTAGGTCAAGGCGGTGAATCCTCATTCCCCTGGGTTCATCCTGGTGCTGGTCGCCGCGCTCGCGCTCATCGTGCTGCGCGTGTTTTTCAAGCTGCGCGCCGCCCACGGCGCGCGCCGCGAGAGCTGGGACGCGCGGGTCATCGAGCGCCTGCGCTCGCAGGGCTATGCGCCCTTCAACGAGTACCCGGTGGATTTTTTTCTGGCACTGCCCGATGAGGCCGCCTGCCAGGCTGTGCGCGCGCGCCTTACGCCTGAGTTCAGCGTGGATGCGAAACCGCTCGAGAACGATCCCGACCACGGCTTCAGCCTCCATGCCTCCAAGACCATGCGGCTGCTGGTGCCCGACATCCAGGACATCAGCCGGCGCCTGACCGCACTCGCCACCGAGTTCAAGGGGCGCTACGACGGCTGGGCGGCGTAGCCAGGGCGGGGCGCTCAGCGTTTCTCCGTCTGTCGCTTCACCGCTTCGGCGGCGGCGGCGATCGCCGCCGGGTCGCCGAGGTAGCGCCGGCCGCGGGGCTTGAGCGCGCTGTCGAGCTCATACACGAGCGGCACGCCGGTGGGGATGTTGAGATCGACAATCTGCGCCTCGCTGACCTCATCCAGCATCTTGACCATGGCGCGCAGGCTGTTGCCGTGCGCCACCACCAGCACGTTTCGCCCGGTGCGCAGCTCCGGTGCGATGCGCGCGTGCCAGAAGGGCAGCACGCGCCCGAGGGTGTCCTTGAGCGATTCGGTTGCCGGCAGGAGCGCCGGGTCGACCGAAGCGTAGCGCGGGTCGCAGCGCGGCTGACGCTGATCGTCGGCGGCCAGCGGCGGCGGCGCAATGTCGTAACTGCGGCGCCAGATCTTCACCTGCGCCTCGCCGTGCTGCGCGACCGTTTGTGCCTTGTCGAGGCCCTGCAGTGCGCCGTAGTGGCGTTCGTTGAGGCGCCACGAGCGCTCCACCGGCAGCCACATGCGATCCATCTCGTCGAGCATGATCCACAGGGTGCGAATGGCGCGCTTGAGGAGCGAGGTGAATGCCACGCCAGTGGCAAGTCCCTCCTTGAGGAGCTCGCGGCCGGCCTGCGCGGCTTCCGCGCGGCCCTGGTCGGACAGATCGACATCCGTCCAGCCGGTGAACAGGTTCGCGACGTTCCAGGTGCTCTGGCCGTGGCGCACCAGGATCAGCTTGCCGGGCGCTGCGTGGCCGCCGTCCGCGCCGGGGGCTTCAGTTGGCAAGCTTGCGCACCGCTTCCAGCCCGACCGTAAGGGTTGCAAAGTCGCTCGCGCCCGCAGCGCGCATGTCGGTGAGCGTGCGCTGCCAGTGGGCCAGCTCCTTGCCCGCAGCCGCCACCCAGGCGCTGACCCGCTCCGGTGCGCCGCCGCGGCTCTTGCGCGCCAGCACGCGCTCGGTCAGGCGCCGTTGCACGCGCAGTGCCCCGTCGCGCAGCCCGGTGCGGGCGATCGCCTGCCAGGGGCCCTCCACGGTGAGCTTCTCGATCTGCGCGCGCAGCCAGTCGAAGCCGATGCGGCTGCCGACCTCAAAATACACGCGCGCAGCCTCGGCGACGCTCACCCGGTGCGCGGCGCTTACTTCGACAATATCAAGCGCCGCGTTGAGGGCCTCGAAGCTGGCGATCCGCGCCGCCAGGAGCGGCGGCAGCCCCGCCTCGACGTAGTGCGTGCGGGTCTCTTCGAAGCGCGCGAGCTCGCCACCGGTGATCGCGCCGGAAATCACGGCTTCAAGCTCCTGCACGCCGGCGCGGAACTCGCGCACCGCGGCATCCACCTGCAGGCCCCGCGGGCGCGAGGTCAGCAGCCAGTAGGTCGCATGCCGCAACAGGCGGCTGGTCTGGAAGGACGTCTCGTACTGCAGCTGCGCCGGCACCTTGTTGTCGAGCTTCTCGATCTGTTCCCACACGGCGCGCATGGCGAAGATTTCACGCGCCGCGGTGTAGGCGCGGGCAATGGGGGCGGCCTCGGCGCCGGTGTCTTCCTGTGCCCGCGGCACGAACGTCGGGCCCATGCGGTTGACGAGGCTGTTGGTGGTCGCGGTCGCGATGATCTCGCGACGCAGGCGGTGGTGGCTGATGGCGCGCGGGAAGCGCTCGCGCACCGGCGCCGGGAAATAACGCGCCAGCTCCGCCGACAGATACGGGTCCTCCGGCACGTCGGAGGCCAGCAGGTGATTGTTGAGCCAGATCTTGCTGTAGGCGAGCAGGATCGCAAGCTCCGGACGCGTAAGTCCCGCGCCGCTCTTGCGCCGCTCGGCGAGTTCTTCGTCACTCGGCAGGAATTCCAGCGCGCGGTTCAAGTCCCCCGCACGCTCCAGCGAGCGGATCAGGTGCTGGTACTCGCGCAGGCGGGCGGCGCTTTGCAGCTCGAGGGTGCTGATCGCCTGCCCCTGCAGGTAGTTATTGCGCAGCACCAGGGCCGCCACCTCGTTGGTCATGCGCGCCAGCAGGCGGTTGCGGTCGCCGCGCGTGAGTTTGCGTTCGTGCACCAGCGGGTTGAGCAGGATCTTGATGTTTACTTCGACGTCCGAGGTGTTGACGCCGGCGGAGTTGTCGATGAAATCGGTGTTGAGCCGCCCCTTGGCGAGCGCGTACTCGACCCGGCCGCGCTGCGACAGGCCGAGGTTGCCGCCTTCGCCGACCACCCGCGCCCGCAGCTCCCGGCCATTGATGCGCAGACCGTCATTGGCGCGGTCGCCGACTTCCGCGTTGGTTTCGGTGCTGGCCTTCACATAAGTGCCGATGCCGCCGTTCCACAGCAGGTCGACCGGCAGGCGCAGAATCGCGCGCATGATCTCGTTGGGCGCGGCGCTCGGCGCCTCCAGTCCCAGCAGCGTACGTGCCTCTGCGGCCAGGGGGATGGATTTAGCCGTGCGCGCGAACACCCCGCCGCCGCGGGACAGCTGCTTGCGATCGTAGTCGTCCCAGCTCGAGCGCGGCAGGGCGAACAGGCGTGCGCGCTCGGCGAAGCTCGCCGCAGGGTCCGGATCCGGGTCGAGGAAGATATGGCGATGATCGAACGCGGCCTGCAAACGGATGTGCCGCGAGAGCAGCATGCCGTTGCCGAACACATCGCCCGACATGTCGCCGATCCCGGCAACCGTGAAGGGTGTTTTCTGCGTGTCGACCCCGAGTTCGCGGAAGTGACGCTTGACGCACTCCCAGGCGCCGCGCGCCGTGATGCCCATTTTCTTGTGGTCGTAGCCCGCCGAGCCGCCGGAGGCGAAGGCATCGCCGAGCCAGAAGCCGTACTCGGCGGAGATGGCGTTGGCAA
>Ga0210384_10000383_pt1 | contig 67923 bp, 64 predicted proteins | sample IncBWH2MmetaG_FD_160574 | JGI IMG/M metagenome (GOLD analysis project Ga0210384, IMG submission 160574) | Forest soil microbial communities from Barre Woods Harvard Forest LTER site, Petersham, Massachusetts, United States - Inc-BW-H-2-M | ecosystem: Environmental > Terrestrial > Soil >... | reverse complement strand
TCCGATCTCTACCGCGAACTCGGCGACCAGCTCATCCCGTACGTCAAAGATCTGGGCTACACACACATCGAGCTTCTCCCCATCATGGAGCATCCCTTCGACGGTTCCTGGGGCTACCAGACACTCGGCTATTTCTCTGCCACCAGCCGTTACGGCTCGCCTGCCGAATTCATGGAATTCATCGACCGCTGCCACCAAGCCGGCCTCGGCGTCCTTCTCGATTGGACTCCCGCGCATTTTCCCCGCGACACTCATGGCCTCGCCCAATTTGACGGCACGCATCTCTATGAACACTCCGACCCGCGCCAGGGCGCCCATCCTGATTGGGGCACGCTCGTCTACAACTACGGCCGCAACGAAGTCCAAAACTACTTGATCTCCAACGCTCTCTTCTGGCTCGACAAATATCACATCGACGGCCTCCGCGTGGACGCCGTTGCCTCCATGCTCTATCTCGACTACTCCCGCAAACCCGGCGAGTGGATCCCCAACCAGTTCGGCGGCCGCGAAAACCTGCACGCCATCGAATTCATCAAGCGCATGAACGAAGTGACCCATCAGAAATTCCCGGGCACACTTACCATCGCCGAAGAATCCACCTCCTGGCCCGCCGTTTCGCGCCCCACCTACCTCGGCGGCCTCGGTTTCAGTTATAAATGGAACATGGGCTGGATGAACGACACCCTAAAATATTTCTCGCACGACCCCGTCCACCGCAAGTACGAGCACAACAAATTGACCTTCTCGCTCCTCTACGCCTTCACCGAAAATTTCTTGCTTCCCTTTTCCCATGACGAAGTCGTCCATGGGAAAAATTCTCTCCTCCACAAAATGCCCGGCGACATTTGGCAACAATTCGCCAATCTCCGCCTGCTCTTCGCCTATCAGTACGCTCACCCGGGAAAGAAACTATTATTCATGGGCCAGGAATTCGCCCAGCGCCACGAATGGAGTGAAGCCCACAGCCTCGATTGGCACCTGCTCCAGCACGATTCCCACCGCGGCATCCAGAAGCTCGTCATGGATCTCAATCATCTCTACGCCGCGGAGCCCGCTCTCCATCAAGTCGAATTCGAATGGCAAGGATTCGAATGGATTGACGCCAACGATTCCGACAACAGCGTTTTCTCCTTCATCCGCCGCGGCAAAAAACCCGAAGACCTTATCATCGCCGTCATCAACGCGACTCCCGTCGTCCGCGGCGGCTACCGCCTCGGCGTCCCCAACGCCGGCTATTACAAAGAAATCTTCAACTCCGACGCCGCTCACTACGGCGGCTCAAACGTCGGCAATCAAGGCGGCCAGGACGCCGCCGACCAGCCCGCCCAGGGCCGTCCTTATTCTCTTGTGCTCACACTTCCGCCCTTGGCCGCCATCTTCCTTAAATGGATTCCACTCACGCCGTAACCCGAAACCTCAATTCCGCTAGAATGAGACACTTCCGATGGCTATGCCCGACAAATGGAAACTCGTCAGTTGGTCCAGCCTTTTCTTTGCGATTCTCCAAAGCGTCTGCAGCGCCTTCATCGCTCTCAACGGCGTCCGCCTGCTCATAGGAATCGGCGCGTTTGCTGCCGCATCTGGGGCATTGAAGCTCGCCGACCGCATGCACATCGACGCCATCCGCATCCCCATGATGCTGCTTGCTTTGGCCGGCTCTCTCCTGAACCTCATTGTTCTTTGGCAAGTCTGGAGACTGCGCAGGCGCCCCGCCTCCGCTTGGCGCCAGCAACCCGTGTCTAAGCGAAAGCTAGCGTCCGAGTGGCTTCAATTCTCCCTCTCTGTGCTTACGCTCGTCCTGCTGGCCGCCGAATTTTTCGCTCATCGTATCCTGTTCCGCGGCCGGTGAACTTCTGCTATCCCTGCCCGTCTCCCGGCGGTACTTGCTTCGCTTTCTCAATCTCTTCCTTCAGACGCTCGTGCAGCCGACTGCTGTACCCCACCGGCAATTCAAATGTCCGCTCATCCGCCGTCAAAACCAATATGTTCCGGGTCGAATCCAGTATCGCCGAGCAAATTTCGCAGTGTTCCAGGTGCCGCTCAATCTCCTCGCGCAGTTGGAAATCGACACTCTTGTCGATGTACTCCGAGATGTGTTCCCACACGTGTTTGCATTCCAGCTTCATGACGCTCTCCCGAAGAATCCTCTGCGCGCCGGCGCCGTTGTTTTCAGGAAGGGTACCAGCCGCTTTTGCAGCAGGATGCGCGCGCGGTGCAGCCGCACTTTCACCACATTTGCGCTGAGTCCCAGCGCCTGCGCCGTTTCCTCCACGTTCAATTCTTCCAGGTCCCGCAACGTAAACACTTGCCGGTAGATGCCCGGAAGCTCCTTCACCGCCCTCCTTAGAGCTTCCCGTATCTCTTTCCGCTCCAATCTTTCCAGTGGAATCTCTCGCCAGTCCGTCAGTGGCGCCGGCGTGTAATCTCCTTCATGCTCCTCCGCTTCTTCTTCAATCGATTCCTCTGCCGCGCTCTTGGCCTTCCGCAGCCGCTTCCGCCCTTCGTTGATCGCAATCATCGTCAGCCAAGTGCTGAACTTGGCCTCTCCCCGGAATGATTTCAGGTTGCGGAATACGCTGATCACCGCCTCCTGCGCCCCATCCTCCGCATCCGCCTCGTTCTTCACAATCGAAAACAGCGTCAGGTAGACCATCCGCTCGTACGGCCGGATCAGCTCATGAAACAATTCCCTCTCGCCGCCAAGAATCCGCGCGATCAGTCCCGCCTCATTGGTTTCTTTCATCCCCATAACAAAGTGTCGCCGCCTTGGTCAGACTTGCGTTGCACGCGGTCCAATCAAGGCGGCATTCCTCTGTTCGCTGTGCGCTCTTCCCCTCAAAACTTCTCCAGCTTCGCCACGCCAAATATCTCGTGAGACCTCACGGAGTAAATCGCCACTGCCTGATACTGATTCAAATCCGCCGTCGCCGGCAAATCATAATTCTGATCCCCCTGGTTCCCCTTCAGCGAACCGAGCTCCACGCTGTCCAGCTCGCCTTTCACCATCTCCTGCCCCAGCGCCTTGTCATCCGCGCGTACCAGCAGGACGTGCACGTCCGGCCCATTCGACGTCGTGAAATCCGAGAGCCGCAAGTATTGCTTGCCATCCGCGGCCTTGTAAATCGTTGCACGGCCGTTAGTCGGATGAACTTTCCCTTCCAGCCGCCCCGTGTACAGCGCTTCCGGCTCCGCGCTCAATCCCATGGGCGCAGCCTCATTCACCTTTTGATTCACAAAAAGTTTCTCCGGCCGGAACGCCCACCACGCCGCCGCTAACACCGGAATCCCTATCGCCGCCAGAACCCATTTTTTCCGTGAAATCCAGGAACCCGTATTCGTTTTCATCGTTTTTTCTCTCAAGAAAAAACCGGACAGGTTGCCCCGCCCGGTTTCTCTCCCGTTCGAATCCTTAGAACTTCTCCAGCGGCGCCGCGCCGAAGTTGGCATTGAACCGCTCGCAGTAGATCGAAACCGTCCGGAATTTCGTCAGGTCCGTCCCCGCTGGAATTTCGTAGTTCTGGTCGCCCTCATTCCCCTTCAGTTTCCCCAGCTCGATCTTTTCCGTGTGGTCCTTCAAGAAGTTGGCGTCATCCATCGCATCTTTCGTAGCCACCAGAATGACGTGTACGTCCGGCCCGTTCGAAGTCTTGAAGTTGGTCAGCCGCAACACTAGCTTTCCGTCTGCCTCTTGATACAGGGTCGCCCGGCCTTCCGTCTTGTGCACTTTCCCGTGGAACTTGCCCGTCTCCAGCGTTTTCGCCTTCCCATCGTGCATCATCTTGTCATCCTGCATTTTGTCCTGTTTCATGCTGTCTTGCTTCATGCTGTCTTGCTTCATGGGCTCTGGTTTCATCGCATCCTGCGCGTACCCAGATCCCGGAAGCAATAAAGCCGCCGTCAGCACCGCAAATCCCAATCCAGCCTTGATCGTACGAACCATTCGAATTTCTCCTCTATGTAAGATCTCCGGGGAGCCCTTTGAGAGCTTGTCCCTTTCGCCCCATTCGAGTTCGCAATTCGGCAAAGGTTACAGCCCATTGCTCAATCCGCGGCTCGGCTCCCGGATGCTGTCCTCGCCGCAATCTAGCTGGCGCTCCGGGCGCGGCTCACAGGCGCTCGCGCCCCAGAGCAGCTACAATCAAACAGTCCGCAGAATCGCTTTCTACGAACCGAGGAGCGCCATGGAACACAATTTGCCGCAAACGATTTCTCTTCTCTCTCGCACCCCCGCCGCTCTCAATGCCCTTCTGCGCGATCTTCCGGATTCGTGGACACTTCAAAACGAAGGTCAAAACACTTGGACCGCCTTCGAAATCATCGGCCACCTGATTCACGGCGACCGCACGGACTGGATGCCGCGCGCGAAGATCATCCTGCAATCCGGCGAGGCCCAGCCGTTCCCGCCTTTCGATCGCTTGGCACAGATCCGCGAGAGCCAGGGCAAGTCCCTGCCCCAGTTACTCGATGAATTTGGCGATTTACGTTCGGAAAACTTGCGCGATCTGCGGGCCTTAAATCTTCGCCAGCAAGACCTGGCCTTGCGTGGCCGACACCCCACCCTTGGAGTAGTCACTCTCTCCCAGCTTCTTGCCACCTGGGCCGCTCATGATCTCACCCATCTCCACCAACTCTCCCGAGTCATGGCACACCAATACCGCGAAGCCGTCGGCCCCTGGAGCGCCTACCTCGGCGTCCTCCAGTGCGCCGGCCACAGCTCTCCCTAGCAAATTCAGAGAGCTCCGCTCGCAACTAGCCCCATCCTAGTCCTCAGAACTGGGTCGACAGCTCTTTGGGAGGTTCGCTCGCCGCGTGAATTTTCGGGCTTTGGCCGTCGATTCAGTAGTCCCAAAAATTCCCGTCTTCGAAGAAGAGTTCCGCGGTCGCGACAGGAACATTTGAACTCCCGCCTACAACCAGTACGATCCCGCCAACGATGTCCGTCTGCAGCAGTGTTGCAGAGTGTCCCGAACGCCCGACCTCCATACCGCCCGTGATGCTGAAGGAACCGGTCGTCGGATTGTATAGCTCGGCGGTGGAGTTGTTATCGCCGCCCCCTGCTATGAGCACGTTTCCGCTCGGAAGGAGCGTCGCCGTGTGTGAATTTCGGGCCGCGGTCATCGATCCTGTAGTTGAAAACAAACCCGTAGATGGGTCGTAAACTTCCGCAGTGGAAGTAACCTGCAAATTACTGCTGCCCGGAACAGAAGCTACGCCACCGACGATCAGCACCCTGCCATCAGCGAGCAGCGTCGCCGTGTGTTCTGCGCGGGCCATAGCCATGCCACCGGTGGCGGTGAAACTGCCAATCGCCGGATCATAAACTTCCGCCGTGGAAGTTGCGTTTGGCGAGTTTAGTTGGTAGCCACCTACGATGAGGACTTTCCCATTTTTTAGCAGTGTGGCAGTGTGCCGAAAGCGTGCTACGAGCATCTCTCCCGTTTGAGTGAAATTCTCACTGCTCGGATCATAGAGTTCGGCATTGGCCACATCCCTTCCCCCACCTGGTTGATCTCCCCCCGCAACCAGAACTTTCCCATTCGTGAGCAGAGTCGCTGTATGCCCGCCGCGGATGGCCGTCATATCGCCCGTCCGCTTAAAAGAACCAGCAACAGGGTCGTAGAGTTCTGCAGAATTTTGCGCTTGCACATCAGCGAACGGACAGTTGGAAGTGTCTCCAAAACCTCCAGCCACCAATACCTTTCCGTTCTGCAGTAACGTGGCGGTGTGAAGGTCGCGCGGCGCGGTCAATGTCCCGGTTGGAGCAAAGGAGCCAACAGCAGAATCATACAGTTCTGCCGAGGCGATGCCGCCGATACACAAGGAGTCATCCCTGTCATTTGTACCCCCAGCCACCAGCACGTTTCCATTGGCTAGCAGCGTGGCACTATGAAATGCACGCGCTCCATGCAGCCTCCCTGTTGGTGTAAATCCACCCGCGGAGGCAGTCACGGTAATTGTAGAGTGCGCGGTGACCGTCGTGTCCTCTACGCTGGTGGCGCCCACATGATAGAAACCTGTAGCGCTCGGCGCGGTATAGAACCCGGCTCCGTTTACCAGTCCCCCACCTGTCTCCTGAATTGTCCAAGTCACGCCAGAATTGGCAAGCCCTGCAACAGCTGCCGTGAAGGTCTGCGTCCCACCAGGAAACAGCGAGACCGCCACCGGAGAAATTGTCATTTGGGGCTGTGCAACAACAACCGCTGCGGCCGTGCCTTTGGCAGCTGAATTGGCCTGGCTCGTCGCCACGACGTGGAACGTGCCATCCGTATCTTGCGGAGCCGTATAGATACCCGCGCTATCGATCGTGCCGCCGAGGTTTTCTTGCACGCTCCAGGTGACCGCCGTGTTGGTTGTTCCGGTAACCGTGGCCGCAAAAGACTGTGTCGCGCCTCGCAACACGGTGATGGAATCGGGCTTGACCGTAACACTTATGAGCGGAGGAGGAGGTGGCGCGGGGGTAAACGAGGGAGTTGAGCCTCCGCCACATCCCCAGACGCCGCTCATCACGATGATAATCAGTGCAATGGCAATCGGATGAGATCTCATGTTCGTGAATGATTGAGATCCCCTCAATGGGCGCGCGTTTTGCATGTTTCACCTCTGAAAGATCGATAGGACTAGAAAGATCGCAACATCGGGCGCAACCTCGCGTTTTGTCTCCTTCGTCGCATGACTGCCTCCGCGCCTGTTTCCTGGATTCTGGACTTGCCCGAACTATTCATCGTCTCGGTCGTGGTCCCGGTCGTCGCCTCGCTCACGCATCGCGTGCCTCGACACGTAATCCGCCACCGCTCTCCCTAGCGCATTTGCGCGTACGCACGAAGTCCGGAAGTGAATCCCGCCAAAGACGCGCGCATCGGCGATTTCCGCTGTCGCGTCCGAGAAGCTCGAAAACGAACGAGTGCCCGGTCGTACTTCCGAGGTGACGGTAAACGCTGAGTTCTCTCCAAACGCCGCGGCGAGGATAAAAGCCGCTGCTCCACTCATTGAAGAGTGGGCCGACGGATACTCGGGATGCGCAGGAGTGCCGGTCAGAGAGTCCAGCCATGGCTCCCATAGCGGGTCGGCATCCATAGGCGTGAGACCCGCTCGGATCGCGGTGATCGGCCGCCAGAAAACGAAGCGGTACTTGCTATCCCAGCACGCGATAAGCGAATCGGAAAGGGTGATATTCAATAACGCAAACAGGTGCGCATTCTCGGTCAGAGTGAGCCCGCGTGCGGCGGAGAGCTGCGCCGCAATGCGATCCCAGGCAAGGGGTGTATTCAATGCCCAAAACAAGGCGAGTTCCGATTGATCCGGAGTGCGCATCGAGCCGGAGAGAATTCCCATAACCTTCACTTCGTTGAGATCCGCGGTGTACTCTGGGCTGTTGAGGGCCAGCGGCGGTGGCAAGCGGAACTGCGATGGACGGGTGAGCACCCACGGCGTCATGGTGGCGATCTGCGGTGTTGCTCCTGAAGCGTTGGCAGGCGGCGTGGGGCGCCAAACGCCCACGTTCGGCGCGCCGAGGAACGGCGGGGGCGGGGGTGCGAACCCGTCGGTCAGCCGGAAGTTCCAGACGGCATCCGCAACGGTTTGGCCCCAGGCGACACCGGCCGCGATGGATCCAGCCTTTTCGGTCAACGCCAGTGCCGTGAGCGACGCATTCCTCCGAGTAGTCAGCATCCCGCTTTGCGCCGGATAAAGATTCAGGAGGATCGCGTAGGCCGCCTGAATCGCCGCTGCGCGCTGCGATGCGTTATGCGGCGCATCCGGCCTTACAAGCAACGGGCGGAAGCGCGGCTCGATGCCGTTGACGGCGTCGAATACCGAGGCCGATACCAGTGCGACTAAGCGGCTGGTTACATTCGGAGCAGTGCCGGCGGTAAGTACCGTGGTGTTCATAATGTCGATCCACTCCAGCACCGGATCTGGTGTGGCGGCCGAGACTGTTACGGGATCAGTAGCAACCAGCACCACAAGCAGCACCAGCATCACGCTCCGAATAGTCACGCCGGCGGCTTGCTGGCACAGTGATAGAAAAAGTCCTGGGTGAGACTCAGTTGATTTACGAACTTTCTGAACGACTTCCAACAGAACCCTTGTTGAATTTCGAATTTTGGACATAAGCTCCTCGCCCCGGTTGTGTCTTCGATTGTTGACTCACCCGAGTGCGCCGACATTGAAGCGAAGTGGGACTGCGGCGCAATGGTGGGCGCATGGTCTGTACATGTTTTGAGTCTGATGGTTCAGCTCTTTGAATTCAGGGGAGTTACCGGGTACACGCATCTGAACGGGCACATAATTCCTTCGTTTCCAAGTTATTGGTGATAGACTACCGGCAAATTTCGAAAGCCTGCTATGGAAGCCACAGCCCGAACCCGCAGGACCCGTTTTGGTGCCTTTGAAGTCGACTTGCGTTCGGGCGAGGTGTACAAGCACGGCATTCGCCTGAAGCTTCAGGACCAACCTTTCCAGGTGCTTGCGCTCCTGTTGGAGCATTCCGGTGACGTGGTTACGCGCGAGGAACTCCGTCAGAAACTCTGGCCTGGGGACACTTTTGTCGACTTCGATACCGGCCTGAACAGCGCCATCAAGAAACTGCGCGATGTGCTGAGCGATTCTGCCGACGAACCCCGCTATATCGAGACTCTGCCCCGCCGTGGCTACCGCTTCATCGCTCGCGTCGAAAACGGCGCCCTGCCCACATTGGCCGTCGTTGAAGAACATCGCGCGCCAGTGGTACCTATAGGGCCAGCGCCTAAGTCCTGGATCAAGAGCCGCTTTGTCCTTGCGTCTGGTGTCGCAGTCTTCCTCATTGTTGCCGCCCTCGTAACTTGGCGTGTCTTTTTTGCTCGGCCCGCTCTGACGGGGACCGACGTCATCCTCCTGGCAAGCTTTGTCAACAAGACTGGCGATCCCATCTTCGACAACTCTCTGGACAAGGCCCTCGAAGTCAAACTCACCGAGTCCCCTTTTTTGAGCATCTTCTCGGAAGCAGACGTCCGCCAGACGATGCGCACGATGCGCCATGATCCAAGCGAACGAGTTACACAAGAACTCGGTATCGAAATCTGTAAACGCCAGGGGCTCAAAGCTGTGGTGGTGCCGGAGATTGCTGCGTTTGGGAACAGATACTTGATCACTTTGGAAGCCATCGACGCCCGCACACAAAAGTCCATCGCGCGGCGCCAGGAGGAAGCAGACACCCGGGACAAGCTGATCGCTGCGCTAGGCAAGGCAGCTTCTCAGTTGCGAAAGCGATTGGGCGAAAGTCTGAGCTCTCTCGAAAAGTACAACGCTCCGCTTGACCTTGCGACCACCAGCTCCCTACAGGCATTACAAGCCTACAGCACCGGGCAGACGCTCTATCGTTCGGGAAAACGGCGTGAGTCTATTTCTCTTTTTGAAAGGGCCGTCGAGCTGGACCCGCAATTCTGTTCTGCTTACGGTGCGCTCGGCAGTGCGTACCACAGCGTGGGTGACGAGCAAGCTTCCAGAAAGAATTTTGCCAAGGCCTTCGAGCTGAAGGATGGCCGTCTCACCCAGGAAGAGAATTTTGAGACTACCGGGCGCTATCATGGGGCTATAAGCGGCAACCTGGACAAGGAAATTGCTGTGGCCAGTTTGTACAAGCTGGCGTATCCCCGCAGCGTGGATGCTTACAATCTTTTGGGGATCGCTTACGCCAAGCTAGGCAGAACGCAGGACGCCCTCCAGGAATTTAAGTGGGCAATGGACCATTCCCCTGTGCCTTCCTCTGCGACCTATTCCAATGCCAGCCAGGCGCTCATGATCTTGGGCCGTTTTGACGACACCAAAAAACTCCTCGACCAATGGCATCAGAAAGGTTCCCTGACCCCGTTTCAGGTCATCTTGCGCTATCGAATCGCCTTCTTCGAAAACGATGCCGCCACTATGGAACGCCTTGCGCGGGATGCTCCGTCGGATGATATCCCCTGGATTCATTTACAAATGCGGCTTGCATGCTTGCGCGGCGATCTTGCGAAACTCCGTTCACTGAGCGAAACCCTCGTGAAGCTTCAGACCCGCGCGAACCGCATGGAAAACGCCGCCTTCGAACTTGCTTGGCATGCGGGCATTGAATCCTATGTTGGAAACTATGCCGAGGCGCGCAAGCTCCGCCGTCAAGCGGAGCAGGCGGGTAATGACAGCGCCTTGGGACTCATGGAAAGTGCCCAGGCTTTGGGTGAGGCGGGCGACGCGGCGCAGGCCGAAGCATTGGCGAAGAAACTGGATCAGATGTTTCCTGAGGACACATTCCAGCAGAACGTCATACTGCCGGTTATTCGCTCGGTCAGCGAGCGCCAGCGAGGGAACGCGGTTAAAGCCGTGGATTTGCTAGCCCCTGCCGCGCAATACCCCAATGTGCTGGTCTTTTATCACCGTGGGCAGGCCTATATGGCCGCTCGAGAGTACGCCAAGGCTGCCACCGATTTCGAGAAGGTCATCGACCATCGCGGATGGCCCGAATGGGAAGTGTTTGCTCCGCTTTCACAACTCGCTCTCGCGCGCTCCTATGCCATGCAAGGAGACGGTGAGAACAGCCGCAAAGCCTACGATGATTTTTTCACCACCTGGAAAAACGCGGACTCGGATATCCCGATGCTCCGTCAAGCCAAAATTGAATACAAGAAGCTCAACGCAGTCGCTTATGTCGCCGCTTCTACATCGGCGAAAAAGCAATAGCTCCGTTTCTCTAATGCTCTTGCCCCTGCCGGAATCGCCGGAAGTTTGGAGCTCGGCGTTTTCGGTCGTTCGAAATCACCCCCACCCTGTCCCCGCGGACGGGTAACTTTTCGAAGAACGTCCCCTCTTGTCTCCCCTCCGTCATTTCCCCGAACAGGTATCATCGATTTACGTAGGGAATCCATATGCCTCGCAACTTTGCAGTCCGGCTTTCGTGCGCCAAAGGAGATAGCGACTCCTGGGTCACGCTCAACGACCGCGACGAATCCCTCGAACAGGTCCTCGAGAAATCCTGGGAGTTCAAGTGCCGCGAGCACGGCGCCCAGCTCGGCGTCCCCCGCGAAGTCATTGAAATCGCTGCGCTCGACGCTCCCCCTTCGCAAACCGGGCGCTCCATTTCTCGCGCCACCGCCAGCCCCACTAAAAAGATTGCCCGCGCCAGCGCGCGACTTTCCATGCGTGTCCCTGTGGTCGTCTACGGCTTCGCCGGAAAAGGCGGCGCCTTCCACGAAGACACCGAAACCATCATGGTCAATGCCAGCGGAAGTTTGGTCATCCTTAAAACTAAACTGGAAGTCGGCGAAACAGTTTTTCTCATCCACAAAGCCAGCCGCGCCGAGCAGGAAGTCCGCGTAGCCTACGTTGACCGCTACTCCGATAACGAAACGCGCGTCGGCTTGGCCTTCAAAAAGCCCATCACCGATTTCTGGAAGAAAAATCGCAAAGAGCCGCGGATTGCAAAATCTCTCCGCGTCATCGTCAAAGGCATCGACTCCAAAGGCAATCCCTTCGCGCAAACGGCCTACACCGTCGATCTCAGCAAGGATGGCGCCCGTCTTGACGGCATCGGCTTCCTCACGTCTCCCGGCCAGACCATCGAAGTTCGCCGCCGCTGGAGCCTGCGCAAAGGGCAGTTCCGAGTCGTGTGGATCGGCCAGGTCGGCACTTCCGAATCCAATCACGTCGGCGTTTACGGCCTGCAGCGCGACAAAAAACTCTGGCCCGTCGAGCTACCCGATCCCGGCAAGCCCGGGTCCAAGTCAAAAACAAAGCCAACCAAAAAGTAAGGGTATCCCCGCTGTCGTTACTCTTGTCTTACTTTCCAGCCGGTGCTATAACTTCATCAACTCTCCCGCCAAAAGGAGGCGTCTTCCGCCTCGAAAAGGAGTCCCCGGTCATGAACAAATCCTCGCTTGCAGTTCTTTTCGTGTTCCTTGCGTTTCCGGTTTTCCCGGGCAGTGGCCCCACCGGGCAGCAGAACCTGAAGCCTCCGTGCAAAGCCTCCCTCGCCGATTGTCCCGACGAAGGTTGCGGCACGGAGTTCGATCCCAATCTCAATCTGCGCAAAAACATCCGTTCTGACGATCAAACCGCAACGCTGCGAAGCCTCACGTGGATGAAAAAATTGGAAGACCCCGAGAGTTTCGCCGAAGGTGAGACTCGCGAAGAATTAACGGCGCTCGGAGAAGGCCAGAAAATCACCGTGGCCGCCTATTTGCTGGTCGCCAAGCCCGAGCTCGGCGGTGAATCTTGCAATTGCGGCCTGCACACTCCCGCGGAAACGGACAACCATTTGGTCCTGGTCACGCGCACGACCGTGAACAAGTTTCCCGTTGCCAGCACCACCGCTGCGAACGCCAAGGTATTCCACTCCCGCGAACTGGAATCGCAGACCGCGGAATATACGCCGCGTGTCCGGCTCACGCATCCGAATTTCACGCGTGAAATCATTCAGCCAATGATCGACGCCACTCCACAGAAGGCGCTTTTGGTTCGCGTCACCGGCCTGCTGCTTTTCGATTCCGAACATTTCATCAAGAACCATCTAGTGCGCGTCAACAACTGGGAGATTCACCCCGTCCTCAAGATGGAGTTTTGCACTACCGGCGAGTCCTGCCGCGGCAACAGCGACGCTGGCTGGAAATCCATCGACGACGTGACGTAAGACAGAGAACAGAGAACAGGAATCATTGATCAGAGACCATGGGCCATGCAGTAACATTTTCGATGTTGCTCAGAGGCTTGCTTCTCTGATCTCTGTTCCCTTGCTCGCCGGAATTTTGCACATGCGTCCACAGATTTGCACAAGCGTTTCATCCGATTTTGATTGACGCCGAAAACCAGAAGCCTTATCTTGCGCCTCAGATTGAACCGGGAAGCTTAAGAACTTTACGGCTCAGTTTTGAAGGCGTAGCAAGCTTAAACCGCAGGTTGCGCCGCGAACTGGAACGGAAGCTCCAAAGCCTTGCCGGCCCCGTTTAGAGGGCGCAACCCGCTTAACCGTGGGTTACGCCGCCAGATGGGATCGACGAGGTGAGAAACTGAACGGCTCAGTTTAGAGGGCGTGGCGCGCTTAACCGCCGCTGCGTCTGCGAACTTGAACTGCGAAGCTCGAAGCCCTGTTTGCTCTTTTCGGCGGGCGCAGCAAGCCTAACGGTAGGTTGCATCGCCGGTTGGAAGCGGCAAGGTCACAGACTTTACGGCTCAGTTTAGAGGGCGCAACCAGCCTAAACAGCGGTTGCGCCCTCAATTTTTGTGCACCGCACTTCTTCTGATTTCTGACTTCCAATTTCTCGCTTCTCCTCTCGAATTTCTGCCATTCTAATTCCCCTTTGAACACCGCCAATCGGATTTCACACCCACTCCGTATTCCGCGCGCATATTCTGGATTCAGCGGTCATCCTCCATGAAAGAACCCTCTTCCCTGCGCCACTTTGCCGGCCCCGCGCTGGGCGTCGCCCTCGGTCTCTCATTCGGCTACACTCGTCGGCCTCATCCTTGTCGGCGGTTTTCTGCTCCTCTTCGGCTGGGTGCTGGTTTTCGCGCCAAGCACTCGGGCTTGGCGGCCGGCCGGCGGCCTGCTCGTTGCCACCATCGGCATTGCCGCATGGAGATTCTGCGATGGCCTTGCTTCCAGCCTGGGCAAAGCGCATCAGGTCGGGCGCCATGCTATGCAGTTGGCGGTTCTCGTTTGTCCCCTCATGGCTCTCGGCGGCGGCCTTGGCAGCATCCAAATTGGCGAGGGATTGTTCCCTATTGTCTTCGGCACATTGCTGGGCATCGAATCGCTCATCGTACTGATTTGGCTTTCACGCGCGAAGACCGCCGAACCAGCCCCTTTGCCCCAGGCGTGACGACAACTCGCCCAAACCTCATCTTTACACTTCCCAGAACACCCGTGCGCAGGTATCGTAGCCCGGGCCGTGCTCTCGGAAGGAGAATGGGATGCTTTTTCTAAGACGCAAACTGCTTCGAACTCTGTCATTTGCTTTCGGGTCCAGCTTCATCTTGGGGCGGAGCCAACTCGGCATAGCCGCGCAGGCACCCGCGCAGCAAAGATCTCCCCTTCCCCTGCAGGGGCTGCTGTTCGCGATGGGGTCGCTGGGGCAACGGAAATCGAAAAAGTGACCGGAATCGGAGGATTCTTCTTCCGCGCCAAAGATCCGAAAGCGCTGGGGCTTTGGTATCAGCAGCACCTGGGAGTCTCGCTCATACCAACGAGCTACGGGGAATCCCCTTGGCAGCAAGAGGCCGGACCCACCGCTTTCGCTCCATTCAAGGAGACCAGTGGCTATTTCGGGGATACCACCAAAGTCTGGCTGCTGAACTTTCGTGTCCGCGATCTCGACAAAATGGCAGCCCAGCTACAAGCCGCTGGAATCGAGGTCAAGGTGGACCCGCAGTCCTATCCCAACGGCCGCTTCGCCCGCGTGCGTGACCCTGAGGGAAATCCAATCGAATTGTGGCAACCTGCAGTGCCAGGCGCTTCACATTAGGAAACGTCGAGTTCAGTTCGTATGCCTGATAGTTTTGGCATGTGCTCTCGCCTGCGGGTGTTCGGCACGGCAGGAACGAGAGGCAACACTCAAACAGGACTTGCTAGTGTTGCGACAAGCCATCGACAACTACACGGTGGACAAGCAGCAACCGCCTCAATCCCTGCAAGACTTGGCGAACGGGCATTGTTTAAAAGAGATTCCAACGGACCCGTTCACGCTGAAAAAAGATTGGGTGTTACAAGTCGACCATGTAGTTCTGAGCCCGGAGCAATCGAGCACCGGGATAGTTGACGTTCATTCTGCTTCGGGGCAGATCGGCAGGGACGGTAGAGCGTACAACGAGTGGTGACGACTGAGGGATTCCAGGCGACTGGTCCAAATCTTGTGCTGAGTGACCTCTAGCGTGGCAGCAACTTCGTGGGCCAAGTCCGATTCGCAACCTCTTGGGATGATCAGGAAAGCGCCCGTAAATTGTTCCGAAGTCGATCCGAATCGCCATCGCGCAGAAGTGCCTCGACTGCGGCGTGCGTATTCCTCCAGACCGGAACGGCGCGTGCGAGCAGCCTTCGCCCCTTTACCGTCAGGGTCATCAGACGTCCGCGGCCGTCCGCAGGGTCTGCCGTGATCTTGAGCAGACCGCGGCGGCGCAAAGGCTTGAGAGCGGCCGTCAACGTGGTCCGATCCATGGCAAGTAGCAAGGCCACCGCCGCCATACCTGGCGGTTTCGGACGGTTCAGAGACATCAATAGCGAGAATTGTCCGTTTGTCAGACCGAGTGGGCGCAACGCATCGTCGAAGCGCCGTGCCAGCGCTCTTGCCGCTCGTTGTATGTGGAGACAGAGACAGGAATCGCGGACTTGGAGCGTTGTCTCAAACGTAGGGCTCGCAACAGTGACCATAGACAAATAATATGGATATCAATCTATCTTGCCAAGAGTTCATGACGCATGGTACGTTGATATCAATGTATGCTGCCGGAGCAGGATCACCCCTCACCGATAATGTGATCTTAAGAATCAGGAGAAATCATGGAACGAAAAAGCATGAGGACGATCGCATTAGCGAACCTCGCTGTGGTCGTCATGTTCGTTGCGGCGTGGGAAGCAAAAACTCAGGACACCAAAATACCTTATCCGGGCATGGCCCCAATCGATCAGTACTTGATGGCGGATCGAAATGCGGAGATCGCAATGGCACGTAGTGCTGCGCCGGACTCCATCTCAGGCGACGCTGGAGTCTTGGTCCTCGGGCGACATGGCTACGAAACGGCGATCCAACGCAAAAACGGTTTCGTCTGCATCGTAGAGCGGTCATGGATGTCTCCATTTGACTTCCCGCAGTTCTGGAACCCCAAGATGCGCGGTCCCATCTGCTTCAATCCGCCGGCGGCGCGATCCATCCTGCCACTCACAATCAAAAGGACGGAGTTGGTATTGGCTGGACTGTCCAAAGCTCAGATTATCGAGGGTGTCAAAGCATTCCAGACGAAAGAACTGCCAACCCTGGAACCGGGCGCTATGTGCTACATGATGTCGAACCAAGGGTATCTAAACGACTCCGCCGGGCATTGGCTTCCGCATTTGATGTTTTACATCCCCCTGACGGATCCCAAGGTTTGGGGCGCGGATCTGCCTGGCTCCCCGGTTATGTTGAATCCACAGTTTCAGGGCGCCCCGGAGCCAATAACCGAGTTCATGATTCCAGTCGGCCATTGGTCTGACGGGACGGCTGCTACGCCCAAGGATGAGCGCTGACGTTTCGCACTATTCGGCAGCATTGACAAAGTATACCCATCACCCCGGGCAAAGAGCGGGAGGTCGTCGGAGTCGAGGTAAATCCGCCGTCCTCCTGCCCAGCTAGGTCACAGGTCCTGATAAACGCGCTAACCGAACAAATGGAATCGGACCAAGATCAATACACCGGTCGTAGTCAGGGTTTGTGGAGTCCTTGTCGCTCTTTGAGGATCTGCCACCCGCCCGCGAATTATGGCTTGGGAGTTTCCTTGGCCGGAGCTGCGGCGGGAGCTGAGGCCCGGTTATAAAGGATCTTCTTGGCGCCGCCGTCGCAAGTGCCGACGACTTTGCCTTCCGCGTCCTTGTCCTTCTCAACGATTTCCAGGGTGTAGCCCTTCACGCCTTTTGCGTCCAGCTTCTTCGCGATTTCATCCTTCAGCTCTTCACAAGCCTTTGCCCCTTGTGCGTGGGCGGGCATGGAAACAAATAATAGTACGCCAATTGACGCCAGTAATTTCATAGTCTGACCTCCGTAGTTGGATGCCGGATCACATCGGAGCATAGCACCGGTTCAGCGCATCCAGCCGTCCACCGCGCAGCGCCTTCACCCTAAAAGATACGGATAGGTTCAAGCTGCCACCGGCCTGTTGCCCCTCAGTGGACAATAGTTTCTGTTAGCCCCATCAGCAGTAGATGAGCAAATTGCGCAGCGGCCAGGGGCCGGCTGAAGAGGTAGCCTTGCCCTTCCGCGCAGTGATGAGCCTGAAGGAATGCGCGCTGTTCCTCCGTTTCGATGCCCTCGGCAATCACACGCTGCTTGAGATTTTTGCCCATATCAATTATGGCGCTCACGATGGAAGAGCCATCGGGATCGGCAGTGATGCGGTGGACAAAGGACTTGTCAATTTTCAAGACATCAATGGGAAACTGCTGAAGATAGCTGAGGCTGGAATAGCCGGTGCCGAAGTCATCCACCGCAAGTTGAACCCCCATGGTTTTGAGCTCTCGAAGTACGGCGGCCGTGGACTCGGCATCTTCCATAAGGACGCGCTCGGTGAGCTCAAGGTCGAGATAGCGCGCTTCCAAGCCGGTTTCCGACAGTATCGTCCGGACACCTTCGACAAAGCCCTTACTGCGGAACTCGACCGCGGAAACATTGATGGAAACCCGCTTAAACGGCAGTTCCGCGTCTTGCCATTCGCGCGCCTGCCGGCATGCTTCGCGCAGCACCCAACGGCCGATCGGAATGATCAGGCCACAATCTTCGGCGATGGGCACGAATTGGGAGGGAGGGACAAGTCCAAGGCCAGGCTGTTGCCATCGTATCAACGCCTCGACTCCGGTGATCTCCCCCGTGTCGAGATTTACCTTGGGCTGATAATGCAGCAAAAACTCTTCTCGCTCGAGAGCACGGCGCAGGCTGCCTTCCAGAGATTGCCGCTCCACGGCCCTGAGATTCATTTCCTCCTTGAAGAACTGGAAATTGTTGCGCCCGTTTTCCTTGGCGTGGTACATGGCCATGTCCGCATTCTGGATCAGCGTTTCGGCATCCTCTCCATCTTCCGGATAGACGCTGATGCCGATGCTGCCCTCGATATGCAGGTCTTGCCCTGCGATGGAGTGGGGTGCGTTGAGCGAAAGAAGAATCTTTTTTGCGCTGGTGGCCGCATCTTCCGGAAAGGTAATCTCCGAAAGTAGGATCACGAATTCATCTCCGCCCAGGCGGCTGACGGTGTCCGAAGCGCGCACGCTGGCCAGCAATCGCTTGGAAACGGACTCGAGAAGCTTGTCGCCTGCGGCATGTCCCAAGGAATCGTTGATGCGTTTGAAACGATCCAAATCCAAGAAAATCACAGCCAGCGGTCTGTTCCATCGGCGACCCAAGCCAATCGACTGACTGATCCGGTCGTTGAGCAGCAGGCGATTGGGTAGATTCGTGACCACGTCGTGTTGCGCCGAGTGCGTCATTTGGACCGTCATGGCCCGCGCCTCGCTGACGTCGTGGAAAACGATTACCGCTCCGGTGATGCGGCCTGCCCGGTCGTGGATCGGCGCGGCGGAATCTTCAATGGGGGATTCCAATCCGTCCCTGCGGATGAGGATGCAATTCACGGTCAGTCCCACCGTCCTATTTTGTTCGATGGCCATCTCCATGGGATCTCGAGCGGTCACGCGTGTGCCGCCGTCAATAATTCGGAAGACTTCGGCGAGGGGTTTGCCAATGGCTTCTTCCCGGGGCCAACCGGTCATGGCCTCTGCAACAAGATTGAGATAGGTGATATTGCCGGAAATATCGGTACAAAGGACGGCGTCACCAATCGAGTTGAGCGTAACCACCGCGCGCTCTTTTTCTACATACAATGCATCCTCGACGGCCTTGCGTTCTATGGCGTTGCGCAGTGCGCGCGGCAGCGAATAGCTATCGAGGTGACCCGCCAGGAGATAATCCTGCGCACCGCGCCGTACGGCCTCTTTCGCCAGGGCTTCATTACCGTTGCCGAGGACCAAAATCGGGATGTCGGGCGCGGCGCTGAACAACTTGTCGAACGTCTCAATACCGTGACTGTCAGACAGGGACAACTCGAGTAAGACAGCATCAATTGCATTTTTGCTCAGCCGCCCAAGAGCCTCGGAAAGTTGGCGAACCCATACCACCTCGAATGAACCGCTGCCGGCCGCGGCGAGCGCTGAGCGAATCTTGTCGGCGGCCGCTGGATCGTTTTCAATTAGAAGGATTTTTGGAGGGAGAATAGCAGTAGTCATTGTGCCTTTCAACAGGCCTCAGGGTCAGTTCTCTCGGCGTGCCATGCAAGCCGAACATTGTTGGATTTAACTCATGGAAAGACTATCTCTGGACACAATTTAGTTCTGTCTCCAATAACACACTGAGTACTACCGTAGTATCTATGGGGACACATACTCTAGGCAGGTACTCCCGATGCTGAGGACTCGATTACTTCCAGCCGCGGATGGATTTGGGACTGATCAGGCTGGGGTTATGGCTTTCGGCGCGATTACTCATGCGCAGGGAGTAGCCATTGGCGAGGTAAGAGGGGATATCGCGGTCATCGGAGATAGGGATGTACGGGCCTTCTTTTCCGAGGCTGACATGGTAGCGGTTGTCTTTATAGCGATGCGGGAGCAACCGGATACCAGACTTTCTGCCGCGAGAGACGATGGCGAACATCATGGCCTGTCCTCCAAACGATGAGTCGGACTAGGGGAGGGCAATATGCGCGTTTGGTTTGGGCAGCGCAAGACGGTCGCTGAAGTTGGCTGTGGACAGCTGTGGAAATGAAGAGAGGCGGATTAAGGATTCGCCAGGGGAAAGGCAAGGGTGGCGACGCCTTGACCGGGTCGGGATGAATTCCGTCGCCGCTATAAAGGCGTTTTTTCTCGGGAACTTTTGGCGGGCTGCAGCGTATCTGTATGCAAGCACCGGCCCGGGGCCGGCCAGGAGGCAATCCGTTATGAGCAGCGCAAGACAGAGTTTCATTGGCAGGGTGGCACTCATTGCCGCTACCGCGATAGTTCTTTCGCCAATCGGGGCGTTGGCGCAAACCGCGAACGACAAGACAAGTTCCTCTGCTGCAACGACTTCCACGAAGGCCGACCGCTGGCTGCATGTCCGCGTCATCAGCACCGACGGCAAGGGCGAAACGGTCCGCGTGAACGTGCCGCTGGAGCTGGCGGAAAGAGTGCTCCCGGCGGTGAACCACGACCGGCTGCACAACGGCAAAGTCAAGATTGAGTGCGCGCACATGGATGACGTGGACCTCCACGCGCTCGTCGATGCCATTCGCAGCTCAAAGGACGGCGAATACGTGACCGTGCAAAGCAGCGACAACGACGTGCGCGTGGCCAAGCAGGGCGGGTACCTGCTGGTGCATGTCCTGGATCACGGCTACCGCGGGAAGCATGGGATCAAGGATAAGGATGAGGCTGCGGAAAAAAGCGCCGTGGGAAAGAGCAATGAAAAGAACGAAGTGGAGGTCAAGGTGCCGATGAAGGTGATCGATGCGCTTTTCTCCGCGGGCAAGGATGAGCTGGACCTCGTGGCGGCGCTGCATGCGCTGTCGGCGGCGGGCGATACCGAGCTGGTGAGCGTGAAGGATCGCGACAACACCGTGCGCGTGTGGCTGGACTCGAAGAACGTAACGGACTAATTGGCTCGCTAACAGAATGATTTGAATTTTGCGCGCGAAAATCGCGGCGGCAGGAGGCGGAGATGATTTTTCTGGCGAAGGCGGCGCTGGGACTTGGCGGGACACTGGTGCTGGCGGGCGCGTACACGTTTCATGAAGGCGTGATCCGCGTGGACGTGGACGAATTCCGCGAAGGCGGCTCGCACGTGCACTTCTGGGCGCCAGCGGCCGTGGTGCCGATGGCGTTCCGGCTGATTCCGAAGCAGCACATGCAGCATGTCTCGGAGCAGGCGCGGCAGTTTGCGCCGGTCGCGCACACTTTCGTGAGGGAATTGAAGAAGTTTCCCGACTTCGAACTAGTGGACGTGCGGGATGCCAATGAACACGTGCAAATCCGCACGCACGATGGGAAATTGCAGATCGATGTTGTGGATTCCAACGAGAACGTGCACCTACTGGTCCCACTGGCCGTGCTCGATGACATTTCCAGCCAACTCGAGGCCAACCTGCCCGGCGCGTAAGAGCGTGAGCCTGGCGAGTTCGTACAAATAAGTTAGGAAGCGGCAGAGTCGGCGAGGCCGGGAGCGGTTCCCTTCCCTGGTTGAAAATAAAGTTCCTGGAAGATGGCGTCCTTCTTCAAGCCGGCGGTTTCGAGAATGCCGCGAGCGTTTTCTATCATGTGGGGATGGCCACACAGATAAGCGGTGGTCTCCTGAGACTGCAAACCCCATAATTCTATATACTTGCGGAGCCGATCATCGGCTCGGCCTGTCTCGCCGGCCCAATTCGGATCCTCTCCTGGACGGCTCACCGTGGGAACATATTTGAACCACGGCGCTTCCGCGGCAACCTTTCCTAATTCTTCGCGATAACCAAACTCCCACGACCGGCTCGCGCCTTGAAGACAATAAAGTTTGTGGTCGCCGGGCATGGCGCTGTTGCCGCTTTTCCAATCGCGATAAAGCGTTCGAACGTAACTGACGAACGGCGCGATGCCGGTGACGGTGGAAACCAGGAGGTGGTGAGTACGGCCGCTGCGGAGGTCAAGGGTGAAGCGGCCCTTAGCGATTTTGCGGCACAAGAGGGTGTCGCCTACGCGGAGAGTGTGGAGATAAGGAGTGAGGCCGCCGTCGGGGACGAGTTCGAGGAAAAACTCGAGAAATTTTTCGTAAGGGGAGGAAACAATGGAGTAGGCGCGCTCGGTGCGCTGGCCGTCGCGTTCGAATCCGAGAGTGGCGTACTGGCCGGCACGGAATTCGAACGGGCTGCCGGGATCGAGGCGCAGGAGCCACAGGTCCGTGGAAAGATCGCGACGTTCGAGAATGCGAGCATGAAAATGCTTATCAGCAGCGGAAGGGGGCATGTGCATCCTTCTACCAGGGCGCAGAGCTATTTGACCACAAAAGCGAAGCGCGCGGAGAGAAGATCGGCCGCGTGGAAAACTACGATGGAGATTGAGCCGGCCAAAAAATGATCGCCTGCGATTTGAATAGTGAGAACAATGCGCCGCCAAGCCGGGGAAATCCTGCGCTATTCGTAGGCCAGTGCGACGACGGGATCGTAACTTGCGGCACGCAAAGCGGGGTAAACCGCGCCGGTGGCGGCTCCGAAGACCGCCAGCATCACGGCGGAAAAAATCCAACCGGGCGAAATCAAAATCGTGAGACCAGGATTGGTCTGCTTCAAAATGGCCTGGGTGAGAAAAGTGATGGCAATGCCGAGGCCGGTGCCGAAAAGGGTGAGGATGAGAGTTTCGCCGAGGAGCATGCGGACGACATCGAGGCGGGAGAAGCCGAGAGCTTTGAGGATGCCGATCTCGCGAGTGCGCTCCATAACCATGGTGTGCATATTGAGCAGAACGACGAGGAAACTGACGACGATGCCGAGGGCAACCATGGTGCGGGTGAAGGGGCGAAGCTGGGGCAAATTCGAGGAACTCATGAGCGAAACGTATTCGGAGAGCGAGCGAACGCTGTTGTCGGGCATTAAGGCTACGATTTGGGCTCGCGCAGCTTCGGTATCGCCCTTGCTGCGAACGTAAAACATGGAGACGCGTTTTTCGGCGCCGGCAAGTTCCTGGGCGGTTCGAACAGGAATGAAATAGCGCGCGCCTTTGCCGTGGGCCACGATGCCGCAGACGGTAAACTCATGATTCAACAAGGCAATGTGGCTGCCCACTTTCAAGTGACGCGTCTGGGCGATGATGTCGTCGGCAATGAGTTCGTCGGGCGATTCGAACGGGCGGCCGGTTCGAAACAAGAACCCTCTGCTGAGGGCGTTGAATTTTTTATAGTCGATGCCATAGACCATGACTAAGCTCTTTGGTTCCGTGAGGATGACGGTGGGAGCGGCCACGTCGACACTATTGAGTGCTTCGAGCTGTTGCCCGAGCGACTCCTGCATGACGGCGCTTGAGAAGGCGAAGAAGATCGAAGAGTTGGGCGGCTGCACGATGATATCAGCGCCGACGCCTTCGACGCGCTTGCCCCATTCGGAAATGACGCCGGAGGTGAGGCCCACGATCAAGAGAACAAGAACAACTTGAATGGAGATGGCGATAACGCTGAGAAAACTGCGAAGCGGGCGAGCGGAGATACTGCCCCAAAACATTTGGAGAAGAGAAAATGGGCCGTCGTAGGTGTCGGTCATGAGGCGCAACCAATTTCGTACTGTATCATCTTGAATTCGCGTGGGCAAAGCGCGAGCAAGGCGAGTGCCGAATAAGGAGAAGAATATTTCGGGGACATTAAGATTTCAACACAAGTGTTGAAAAGTTTGTGGAAATCGCGCGAGGGCGACGACCTAACTTCCGATTCTTCAACGGAGTTGCACGCTTTGCACAATTTGAGTGCAAACCATTCGAACGGAGAGGTAGCGGAGAAATGCCATCGCGCGCGAAAAACAAATGAATTGTTCGTTCAAATGGATGCCCGCCGAAAATATTTGACGGACGCGGAGAAAATATTTTCTTTGCTTCTCAATCGTTTGGATCGCTCAGCAGTTTTTCTGTTTAGTACCACTTCGGCGGACGCTGGAGATGGACTTTGAAGGTTTGCTTGGTTTCGGTGATGTCGTACCAGCGGCCGTAGGTTTTCCAGCCTTCGGCGACAACTTGAATCAAGACCCTGCCCAGCGGTGCGTTGGCAACATGCGCGACGCCCTCACGATTTGTTTTTATGTTGAGTTCCAGCTTCTGGTCTTTCCTTAGTTTGCGTTCTTCGATGTACTTTACGTAGACGCTGGCGTTTTCGACGGGCGCGTCTTTTTCACCGCCGCTCACTTCAATGGTGACGCGGCTCAACTGTTCGTTGGGAGACGGAGAAGCGGGCGGATTTGCCGGCGGCGGATTCTGAGCTGCGGCGTGGGTCACCGTCAGAATGGCTGCGGCGAGGCCCAGACCACAACAAGCTATTTGGAACTTTTTCATCGGTTGCTGAACTCTATACTCCACGGAGTAAGGGCCTGGGTCAAGTCGGTCTCCTGACAAATTCGATGCGGATGGGAGGCGATATGCTGCTCGGGAGATTCCGATTCGTGGAAACCTGAGGCGCAGTTTATTTGACTCACTGAAAAGGGTCATGTAAGTTCTCAAGAAACTGGTCGGCAGGCTAGACCGTCATGCATCAGCCATGAAACTGACGTGGACCAGTACGGGGTCATCCGTCCTAAGACCCGAAAATCTGCCAAATCCGCCGCACGGTCCTCTCTGCGACGGAAACCGTATGCCGTGGAAAGAATCTATTCCGGGTAGGGGTCAGCCACGAATCTAGCCCCGCACAGCCGGGTCAGACGAGTTATTGCAAGGAGAGCACGATGGGTTTTGCGACCAATGCCATTCATGTCGGGCAGGAGCCGGATCCGGCGACAGGAGCGATTGTCGCTCCAATCTACCAGACGTCGACTTACGTAAACGAAGAGTTGGGAAAGAACAAGGGATACGACTACGCGCGGACGAATCATCCCAACCGCAAAGCGCTGGAGCGCACGGTGGCAAAGCTCGAAGGCGGGCACAGCGCGTACGTTTTTTCTTCGGGAATGGCGGGGATTGACGCCGTTTTCCGGCTCCTGCGTCCCGGGGACCACATTGTGCTTTCCGAAGCGGTGTATGGAGGAGTGTTCCGGCTTTCGACGCAATTGCTGGTGCACTTCGGGCTGGAGTTCAGCTTCGTGGATACTTCGACGCCGGATGCGGTTCGAATGGCGCTGCGGCCAAATACAAAAATGCTGTACGTGGAGACGCCGACCAATCCGACGCTTCGGGTAACGGATATTTCGGCGATGGCCAAGGTGGCCAACGAGCGCAACGTCACCATCGTAGTGGACAACACGTTTTTGAGCCCGTACTTGCAGCGACCAATCGAGTTGGGCGCGCATATCGTGGTGCATTCGATGACGAAGTATCTGAATGGCCACAGCGATTCGACGGGCGGTGCGGTGGTTTTGACGCGGGCGGAAGATGCGGAAAAGATTTACTTCATTCAACGTTCCGCGGGGAGCGGGCTGGCGCCGATGGATTGCTTCCTGATTTCGCGCGGGATTAAGACGCTGGCGGTTCGCATGCTGCAGCACAACGCCAACGGGATCAGCGTGGCGCGGCATCTGGACGCGCATCCGAAAGTGAGGAAAGTACATTACCCTGGATTGCCATCGCATCCGCAGCACGAGATCGCGCGGCGGCAGCAGAAAGGGCCGGGCGCGATGCTCTCGTTCGATCTCGGCTCGCTGGAAGCCGCGCGGCGGTTCCTGAATCACGTGAAGCTGTGCGCGCTGGCAGAAAGCCTGGGTGGGGTGGAGACTTTGATTTCGCTTCCGGCGATGATGACGCACGCCTCGATGCCCAAGGAAACGCAGGAGCGCGTGGGCATTACCGAAGGGCTGGTGCGGCTGTCGGTGGGGATCGAGGACGTCGAAGACATTATTGCCGATTTGGACCAAGCGCTTCTGTACGTTTGAGAGACAAATACTTCTACACAAGGCAGACAGACCGTCTGGGTTGTGTGAATTGAGGCTCGATTGTTGGGCAATCAACGAAGTAAAGGTGTATAATTCAGTAAGTCAAGTCACACACCTTCCGCCGCGCTCACCCAGGGCGACGGTCCTGTGCCGCAAGACCTATATCCTGCCGACCAGCAAGAACGATACGGGTGTCGCCAGCCGGTAGAACGCTTCGCCAGCTGGAACGAAAGGGCTCCGATGACTGAAAGCGTAAGCGTCCAGTACGTTGGTTTCCAAGCGAAGGCGCTCGGGCGTGAGTATAGCTTTATCGTGCGGCGCGCCTTGAACGAGACCAGCAAATTCACGCTGACAATTGGCAACGAGGCATTTGATTCCCGGCGTGTGCGCTTTCAAGACGCTCCGGAGATCTGCTCGCTCAGGCTCCATCGCGAGCTGGCTGTTTTCGGAGACCATCCTCCGCAGGAACATTACAACATCAGCGAGACCGACCTGGACGACTACCGAAACTGCCACGCACCTAAGCCTCGGGGTTACCCTTACAAGCCAAAGGCTCCGCAGGACCTGTAGTTTAGGACAGACTCAGTGGCTGAGCGAGTCGATCGCGGTGTTCTTGAGGGCGTGGGCCACGGCGTCCATGACGACGACGTCGTTTCGGCCGTGGTCGGTGATGGAGTCGTAGAGTAGCTGCGCGGGGCCGGGGTTAAGTTCCCTACCGTATTCGTCGGTGATCTCAGCGGCCATTTGTTGGAGCATCTCGCTGGACTCGGCACCCAGGTCGGCGCCGGTGATTTCAATTTGCTTGCCCATGTAGGCGGCGGCGATGCGCGCCGCAAGCTTGTCGGCGGTCTGATAGTAGGATTCCGAAATTTGGCGATGGCCGTCCTCATGTTCGATGACATGGGGGGTCACGCCGACGGGCACCCAGATGTTGATTTGGAGCTGCAGGGTCACATTGATCTGCGTGACGGTAACGGTGGCGTGCGTGGCATCGGTTGGCCGAGATTCGCCGCGGACATTGGCGCTGGAGAGGAAATTGGAATCGCACTCCGCGTTTTCCCCGTGGGACAGCGGCGGCATATCGGGCGGCGGCGCGGCCGGGTCAAACATGTGATTCGCGAATGCAGCTGGCTGCTTGGTGATCGTGGGCGCGGGAGAATCCCCAGACGGCCGCCGCGATGAGGAGCCGCGCCATGCAAGCCAGCCGAAGAGAAGTCCTCCGAGCAAGACGCAAAGACCGATTACGATGCGCGAGGGCAATGGCATCTCCGTATTCCATTTTCGAAGAAGACAGTGCGCGAAAGTGGAGTTTGTGGACGGCGAATGACGCGGAAGGCACTCTCAAGCTTTCGCAAGGTTCTCCACTTTCCGTCGCTATCGAGACTCTCGCGAACGCAGAAGGCGGGACAGCGCTATTTGCGTAAGAACGCAACGCTTCCCTGCAGCCAAGCAAGATATTTGTTGGAGCCTTCGGAGATCGGGAGGGCCAGGAATTCCGGGAGGTCGTAGGTGTGTAAGCGCTTCACTTCTTTTTCGAGGACAGGGAGGCGTTTTGCGGAGGTTTTGATCACCAGCAGGTACTCGCGGGCGTTTTCCAGCTTTCCCTTCCAGGTGTAGTAGGACTCGACGGGGCTGAGTGTGACGTTGACGCAGGCCGCGAGGCGTTTGCTGACGACACTGCGCGCGATGAGGCGGCCTTCCGTGAGCGTGCCGCAAGTGACCAGCACCAAACGATACCGTCGTGCTGATTTCATCGATTCCTCCCCCGTTCGAACGCCGGGCGTGGCGAAATGCTTTGGTCTTCGGCGAAGTGAGACTAGAATACCGCTCCATGACGACATCTCCCATCAAGTTTGGAACATCTGGCTGGCGCGGGCTGATTGCGGACGATTTTACGTTTGCGAACGTGCGGCTGGCGGTAAATGCGATTGCGGAGCACGTAAAGACGAAGGCGGAGCAGCCGACGATTCTGGTCGGGTACGATACGCGTTTTTACTCCGAAGAGTTTTCTCAGCTGGCCGTGGATATTCTGCAGCAGCGTGGGATTCGAACGCTGCTTTGCGAGACGTTTACACCGACGCCGGCAGTAGCTTACGAAATCATGCGGCGGAAGCTGGACGGAGCCATCAACTTCACGGCGAGCCACAATCCGGCGCAGTATCATGGCCTAAAGTTTTCTACGGCGGATGCGGGGCCGGCGCTGCCGGAAGTTACGAAAGACATTGAAGCGCGCGTGGCAAAGATGATCGCCAAGGATGGGACGTTTCCGATGACGCCCGCTGTAAGTTCTCATAGCAAAAATGGCATCGGCGAGAAGGTGAATCTGCGGGAGAACTATTTGAAGCGCCTGGAAGAGTTGGTGCGCTTCGATACGCTGCGAAAGGCGAAATCCAAATTTGTGGTGGACGCTTTGCACGGATGCGGCGCGGGTTATCTGGACCGAACGCTCGCGGATCATGGCGTCTCGATGCAAGTGATGCGCACGGAGCGCGATTGTCTGTTTGATGGCACGGGCCCGGATGTGTCTGAGGAAAATCTTGCGCCGTTGCGCAAAGCTGTGGCGGATTGGAAAGCGACGGCGGGGCTGGCGACCGATGGCGACGCGGACCGCTTTGGGATTGTGGATGGCGACGGCACGTGGATTCAGCCAAACCTGATTCTGGCTCTGGTGTACGACTATTTAGTGGAGACGCGCAATTGGAAGATGCCGGCTGCGCGCAGCGTGGCCACGACGCAAATGATCGACGCGGCGGCGAAATCGCACGGGCAGAGTATTTTTCAGACGCCGGTAGGCTTCAAATACATTGGACAATTGATTCGCGAAGACAAAATCGCGCTGGGCGGCGAGGAGAGCGCGGGGCTCACCATCCGCGGGCACATTCCGGAGAAAGACGGAATTCTGGCGTGCCTGCTGGTGGCAGAGATGATGGCGGCGCGGGGCGCTTCCATCGGTGAACAGATTCGGGCGATGTTCAAAAAACTGGGGCGCGAATTCTGGCCGGTGCGGGAGAATCTGCATCTCAGCGACGAACAAAAGGCAAATGCGGTGAAGAGGGTGGCGGTGGACGCTTCGACACTCGTGGGGCGGAAAGTGGTATCCATCGACCGCACGGATGGCGCAAAATTTGTTTTCGAAGACGGGTCGTGGATGTTGTTGCGGCTGTCGGGGACGGAGCCGCTCCTGCGCTTGTATGTAGAAGCGGAAAGCGCTGCGGCCTCGGAGAAATTGACGAAGGAAGTAACCAAGTGGGTTCTACAAAATTGAAAAAAATGGATGCCGGCGAGAGATTTGGGGCGCTCTTGAAGCAGAACGGGCGCGTGCTGTTGGGACTGCTTGTGGTGGTGCTGGTGGTACATGACATTTTCGGCATGCACGGCTACCTGGCGATGCGGCGCACGGAAAACGAAATCAAGAAGGTGCTAGCCGGTCTTGAGCAGTTGAACAAGGAGAATCTGGAGCTGGCGCAGGAAGTGAAAGAGCTGAAGACCGATCCAAGCAAGATCGAAAACATCGCGCGCGACGAGTTGGGGCTGGCACGGCCCGGCGAAGTGATCATCAAGATTCCGCAGTCGCGACAATTGCCGCAAAGCTCTACGCGGAAGCCCTAACAGCCCGTTTTTTCCACGAAGTCCGCAACAAAGACAGCACAACCATCGCAACGAAAATCACGATTAGGCCGCCGGTGGCTTTCAGTTCGCCGCACTGGCCCTTTGGCAATATCGAGAATCTTCCATAGACGAATTCGATGTGCACCCAATAGACCAGCAGAGAGGTCTTGCCGAGCTGGATGATGGGGCTGAAACCCTTCTGCGCGAAACCCCAGCGGCACCAGGTGTACACCAGAAAAAGAATGACGAGCAGGATGCCGCAGCGCAGCAGGAAAAAATCCGGGTTGCTGTGCCAGTAGTCGTAGACGGCGTAGAGATGGATAGGTGAGGAATCGAAGAGCATCGAGAAATAGCCGGCAAGAATTCCGGCGCCGCCGAGCGCGGCAAATGCCAGGCCTTCCCTGCGCTGGGCAAAATCCGAAAATAGAAAAAAGCCGACAGCGAGGCCAGCGAAGGCGAATGCCGACCAGGGAAAGAGCGGAAAGAGCCACGGCTGCGGCTGATTGAAAATGTGCACGCCGTTGATGTAGGACTCGAGAGGCCACGGCAAAAATTTTGGGCGGTAGGTGGTCCAGAGCGGTGGGGTCGCCATGGCGACGACGGTTGCGGCGAAGAGGCCAGCCGTCAGGGTGCGAATGCGTGAGGCCGAAGCATCACCGGAGCCTGCGGCCCAGCAGAGTACGCCCATCAGCATCATCGAAAGACCAAGAATGTTTAGTACGTCAACGCGCAGCAGATCGGTCCATGGAGACCATGGGTAACCCAGCGCAAATTCCTGGACGCGAAAGAGCAAGCCCATCCCAAAGATTTCCGCGCCGCGCAAAATCGTTTGCTTAGCGATGGCTTGGCGATCGACGCCCTTTTCGCGAAGGCGCTCCGTAATGAGCGCAAAGGAAAGTCCCGCCAAAAAAATGAAAAGCGGTGCGGGTAGCGTACCGCCAAGCCGCGACCATGCAAGAAGAGGTGACTTACGCGCTTCCGGGCTCAGCCAGGAGTCGTAACAATGCGTCTGGAACATCAGGACACAAGCAAGGCCGCGCATCCAGTCGATATACGCGAGGCGTCTTGCGGCGGGTTGCATTTGGTCTGTCATCGCTCTGCGTTACAATCCTCGTTTGCCTGCCACCCGCCAACTCGGGCCGCTCTCCATGCTCGGCCTGTGGGCGACGCTCACTCTCACCGGAACGCTGTACGCCGCCTGGTTCGGCTATGGAGGCCGCGGCTTTGCGGCCACACTGACGGCGTTCGCATTCTTCTTTCTGGTAATGCTGCTATTTGCCGCGCGCGGCGTGTCGGATGGACTCGCAGCGCGCTTTGGCGCCGGGAGCGGTTACTTGCTCGGCGTCGCGGTGTTCCTTGTCTACCTGATTTACGGCCTGGGGACAAATACTTTCGCGTTTACGCGTGCCGCGGCGATCGTCGCTTTCATCTTCGTTCCGCTGGCGCTGGCAAGTTCGGCCAAGCAACGGCCTCCTGGAGCGTGGCAGGACTTCCTGACGATTGCGGGAATTTGGGTGGCCGTAAAATTTTCGCCTTCGCACTGGTTGTGGCCGTATCCGGGCGGGCGGCTGGCGTATGTATTCACGGTGCTGCTCTGCGTCAACGTCGCGCTGGCGGCTTTCGTGCTGTTGCGCCGCGTTGATGGCATCGGGTATTCGATCGGCTGGGGCCGCCACTGGGGATTTTTCGTGTTCGCGAGCTTCGCCGTCTTTGCGTGCATCGCCATTCCGCTAGGTCGGGCCATCCACTTCATCGAATTCGCGCCGCGCTGGAGCGAATGGAAGTCGCTGCCGCTTACGTCATTGGGCATTCTTTTCTTCATCGCCTGGCCGGAAGAGCTTCTCTTCCGCGGCTTGGTGCAGAATTTGCTCGCACGCGCGTCCAAGAGTGATCTCGCGGGCTGGTGGACGGCCTCCATACTTTTCGGCTTCTCGCACATCACCAACATGGGCTTCCCGAACTGGCGCTACGTGCTGATGGCTTCGATCGCTGGCTTTTTCTACGGCTGGACATGGCGCAAAACGGGATTGATCTTCGCCTCCGCACTGGTGCATGCGGCGGTCGACGTACTGTGGCATTTCCTGTTCCGCACGATTTAGCTCACGCCGAGAATGTATTGGCATGCGTTGGGCCACGGCCATTGCTGTTATCCATGGTAATTGGTTTCCCATTGCTGGATTGGATGACAGACGCTGCGGAAGGCCTCGACAGAATATCGGTTCCCGCTTTACTGTCTAGAATTGCAAGACCATCAAAGAGACCTAGCCTGGTGATGGAGACTCTTGGGCGCCATGACCTCTCCGTTGATGCTTGAGTTCGTGGTTGTGTCCAAGGACTATCCCACGGCGACTGCGGTCTCCCGCGGCGTGAAGAAGTGTGGAGGCAAGTTCAGCCTTTCCCCAACGGCAGATGCCGCCCGCGAATCCCTGAGCCGGCGCAAAATCGACGGGGTCTTTGTGGATCTGGAAGTACCCGATACGCTGGCGTTGATCGCGGACATCCGCCACGGAACGTCCAATGCCAAGGCGGTAATTTTCGCGTGCGTGCGAAGTTCCAAAGAGGCATCCGTGACCTTGAGCGCGGGCGCCAACTTTCTGCTGCTGAAGCCGCTGAACGCCGAAGGCGTGGCAGTGCACATCACCATCGCAAGAGAATTGCTGGAGCGCGAGCGGCGGCGCTACTTCCGGCACGCCGCAAGTCTCCCCGTAACTTTGAAAGACGCGGAGGGCGAGCAGAACGCCAAGATGACCAACCTGAGCGAAGGAGGGATGGCGGTGCGCGCGGCGAGACCGCTGATCCATTCCTCGATGATTGAATTCGATTTCGAAGTGTCGTTTGGAGCGGCGGTCCGTGGCCGAGGCGAGGTCGCCTGGACAAGCAAAGAAGGAATGGCCGGGATCTTCATTCATACCCTGCATGGAAAGGGACGCGAGCATTTGGAAGCATGGCTCCTCTCGCGCGAGCAGCTTGCAGCGACCGGGGTCACCGCAGAAACCTCTTCGTAGGCACGTTCCCCAAGAACTCGTTCCGGATTGAACTGCAAGCAGACGAAGGATAGACTGCGACGCAACCGGTGTGCACTAAATCAGTGCGCCATGCCGAAGTCTTTAGGAAGAGATGCAGGAGCACGGCCCCGGTTCCCGATTGGTGCACAGATGTCACAAAATTCTCCGATCAGCTCGACGCGTGGGTTTCGAATGCACATCCGCGAAAACGAGGACGCTACGGTCGTGGAATGTCACGGGAAATTAACGGTGGAAAACGCTCCTCTGCTCAAAAGTGAAGCGAAAAGCGCAATGGGCGCGAAGAAACGGATTGTTTTGGACCTGAAGGAAGTTCCTTTTATGGATAGTTCGGGACTCGGGACCATTGTGGGACTCTATGTTTCGGCGAGAACCAGCCGCTGTGAATTCAAACTGGTCAATGCTAATCAGCAAATCCGCGAACTCCTGGGGATCTCCAACCTTTTCTTGTTGTTCGAAAGCACCGGACGCCACGGCGGCAAAATGCTCTAAGGGAGCGGGGAGACAAATGCCCCTCTGCGTCGTCTATTGACAGCAGTTACCGGACCCGGGCGGGAATCTGCAAACGTACCTTTGCAGTTGGAGGCATCGGATGGAAACGCTGTGGCAAGACGTGCAATTCGCCGTTCGAATGATGCGCAAGAACCTGGGTTTTACCACGGCGGCGGTGCTTTGCCTGATGCTGGGGATTGGCGCGACCACCGGGATTTTCACGGTTGTGAACGCCGTGCTGCTGCAACCACTGCCTTACTCCAATCCCGAACAGCTCGTTCGCGTTTACACCGAGTTCCCGACGTTTCCGAACGGCGGGCTGCATCGCTTCTGGACTTCGGGGCCGGAATTCCTGGATCTGCGGCGAGACACGCATTCCTGGGCATCGCTCGACGCGTGGGTAAGTGGAGGAGTCAACCTGGCTGGGAAGACGCAGCCGGTTCGCGTGACGGCGGCTTTCGTGAGCGGCGGACTGCTGGAATCCTTGGCGGTGTCACCCATCAAAGGGCGTTTGATTTCGCAATCGGATGATTTGCCGGGAGCGCCGGCCGTTGCCGATCTTTCCTACGGCACGTGGCAAACCGTTTTTGCGGGGGATGCGAATGTCGTCGGACGCGAGACGTATCTGGATGGAACGAAGTGCACCATCATCGGCGTCATGCCCAAGGGCTTTCAGTTTCCTCCGGGCGAGCAGGAGCCGGCGCAAATTTGGAGCGCGCTGCAATTGGACCCCGCCAAACCGGGCAATCGCGGCGGACACAATTTTTATTTGCTGGGCCGGCTCAAGCCGGGAATCAGCGGAGGCGCGGCGCAAGGGGAACTCGCGTCGCTTGTTCAGAGCTACGGCGAAAAAAAGGTGCCAAAGGTCCATAGCTTCGACCCGAAGAATCACACCATCGTCAGCTTTCCTCTGCAGGGAGAAGTAGTTGCTAGCGTTCGGCCGGCACTATTGATGCTGCTCGGCGCGGTGGTGTTTGTGCTGCTGATCGCCAGCGTGAATGTGGCGAACTTGCTGCTGGCGCGCGCCGAGGCTCGGCGGCGCGAGATCGCGATTCGTGGCGCGCTGGGCGCGAGTCTGGTCCGGCTGGCGCGGCAATTTGTGACCGAAGGAATTCTGCTGGCGCTCTGCGGCGCTGTTTTGGGCGTGGGACTTTCCTTTGCGGGAGTCCGTTTGGTGCAGCTTACCAACGCGGGCGGCATTCCGCGCGCGGATGAAATCGCGATGGACTGGCGCGTGCTGGCCTTTACGCTCGCAACCAGCGTGCTCACCGGGATTCTCTTTGGACTGGCGCCGCTCGCGCCGCTCCTAGTCAGCGGAATCTCCGAATCGCTGAAGGATACGGCGGGGAGCACGACGGCCGCGGCGGGAGCGCAAATCTTCCGGCGCGTTCTGGTGGCCTGTGAGCTGGCGATGGCGCTGGTGCTGCTAATTGGTTGCGGCCTGATGCTGCGCGCATTCTGGAAATTGCAGGAAGTGCACACAGGCCTGCACGCCGATGAGGTGTTGACCATGCGTGTTTCGCTGCCGAGCGGAACGTACACGGACAATGCCAAGATTACCGATTTCTGGACGCGGTTCGAAAGCCGTTTGACGAATCTCCCTGGAGTGCAATCTGCCGCACTGGTTTCCGGATTGGCGCCGATGCGCCCGCCGAACATGAACGACACTGACATCGAAGGATTTGTATTGAAGGAGGGCGGCCCGATTCAAAACGTCGATTTCTACCAGTCGGTGAGCAAGGATTATTTTGCAACCATGGGAATCGCCTTGATCGATGGCCGGCTGTTCGAAGCGCGCGACATCCAGGACGTGCCGGAAGTGGCCATCGTGAACAAGACCATGGCCGCGACGTTCTGGCCCGGCCAGAATCCCGTCGGACGACGTGTGCGGCCCGGCGGAAGCAAGACGTGGTGCACCGTCGTCGGAGTCGTGGACGACGTAAAGAACGCCGGGCTCGACCGGCCGGCGGGCACGGAAATCTATATGCCGCATCGCCAGCCGGCGGGGCAGGGCTATAACAACATGTATGTGGTGATGCGCGCACAGGGCGGCGATCCGCGCATGCTGGCGAGCGCGGTGCGCGAACAACTGGGGGAAATCGACCCGACGCTGCCAGTCGACAACGTGCGGCTGATGGGCGATGTTCTCCTGCGTGCGCAAGCTCGGCCACGATTTCTGACGCTGCTGCTTTCCCTTTTTTCCGGCGTGGCACTGGCCATTGCGACGGTGGGAATTTACGGAGTGGTGTCGTATTCCGTAGCGAGGCGCACGAAAGAATTTGGTTTGCGCATGGTGCTGGGCGCGCAGGGCAGCGACGTGCTTGGACTGGTGATGAAGCAAGGCGCTGGAATGGTGGCGATTGGAATTGCCGTAGGATTGGCGACGGCGTTCGCCCTGACGCGCCTGATGGCCAGCTTGCTCTTTGGCGTGACGGCCACGGATCTTCCGACATTTGCGAGCGTCACGATTCTTCTATTTGGCGTGGCACTGGCCGCCTGCTACATTCCGGCGCGGCGCGCCACGCGCGTCGACCCCATCCAGACGCTGCGCTACGAGTAGTGCGGCGTTGCAGCTACCCTCCACGCATGCGGTAGAATAACCTAACCGGCCAGCTCCGCATCTAGCAGCAATAGTCCCGGTCTGTGATTTCCTTGGAGGAAGAAAATGTCAAAGCCAATGACGCCTGAACAAGCTGTTTTCGTGTTGAACGAAGTGTATCTACCCGCGCTGAAGGCTGAGCATCGCACCACTCGAGCGGTGCTGGAAGCGGTGCCGGCCGACAAGCCGGACTTCCGGCCGGATCAATTCTCGAAACCAGCGCTCGAATTAGTGCGGCACATTGCGGCGGCGGAGAATCGGTTTCTGGAGACCACCATCAACGGTGAATTCAGCACCGCACCGGCGGCGTTTCCGGAGAGCGCGAAGACTCCGGCCGACTTTGCGGCGTGGTATGCGGAGCGGTTCGAAGCGAATTGCCAGGCGCTCACCAAGCTGAACGGCGAACAGCTCATCAAGATGGTGGATTTCCGCGGACTCTTTCAGCTGCCGGCCGTGTCTTTCGTGCAGCTCGGGTTGAGCCACACCATCCATCATCGCGGCCAGTTGTCCACCTACCTGCGCCCGATGGGCGGCAAAGTGCCCGCCATCTACGGCGAAAGCTACGACAGCGCGCAGGCCAAAAAAGCCGCTGGAGGTTAGCCGCGAGCGGCGGCGCATTTTCTTCTGGAGGATTTAACACAAGTTGGGATTCCCGCAGGGCGCCTGTCTCTACGTTTTCCGCTTGCTTAAGCGGTCAGCAGGACCCGCGAACAAGAAGGTATCTATCCACGGTTGGAAGGGATAACCTCGTTTAAATTAAGTGGAGGTAATCATGAAACGCTTCTTTCTGGCTTTGGCCGTATGCTTCGTCTTTGTGACGACGGGCGCCGCTCAACAGTCCCCTGCGGATCGTCCGGCGACCAAGGAGGACGTCCAGCGATATCTCGATGTAATGCATTCTCGCGAAATGATTGACCAAATGATGGAAGCGATGGTTAAGCCGATGCATCAGATGATGCACGAACAATACTTGAAAGATAAAGACAGACTCCCGGCGGACTTCGAAGTGCGCATGAGCAAGATGGTGGACGATATGATGAAAGGATTTCCCTGGGATGAAATGCTGCAATCCATGGTGCCGGTATACCAGAAGCATCTAACGAAGGGCGACATTGACGCGATCGTGGCATTCTATGCTGCACCGACGGGCCAAAAACTCCTAAAAGAGATGCCAGCGATGATGGCGGAGGCGATGCAGGCGATGATGCCCCTTTTCCGCAAGCAGATGGACGCGATGACAGAGCGAATACAGCAGCAAGTCGCGGAAATGCTCAAAGACTCCGGGCCCAAATCTGGCGAAAAACAAGCCACACCGAACTGACAAATACAACTGGAGCTGCACGGCAATCTGCGTCAGTAGGACGCTACCGGACAACTCCGCTAAGAGGGCTCGAAGCGGAAGCGTACAGCCGCTTGGGCATGCGGCCGGCAAGATAGGACTTGCGCCCGGCGAGGACAGCGTCGCGCATAGCTTCGGCCATGAGGACGGAGTCGGCGGCTTCGGCGATGGCGGTGTTCATGAGCACGCCGTCGGCGCCAAGCTCCATGGCGACGGCGGCGTCGGACGCGGTGCCCACGCCGGCATCGACAATCATGGGAACTTCGGTGATGCGTTCGCGGAGAATGCGGAGGTTCGCGGGATTTTGCACGCCGAGACCGGAGCCGATGGGTGCGGCCAGAGGCATAACCGCGGCGGCGCCGGCGTCAATGAGTTTGCGCGCGGCGATGAGGTCGTCATTCGTGTAAGGGAGAACGACGAAACCTTCCTTCACAAGGACGCGCGTGGCTTCGATGAGCTGCTCGGTGTCTGGAAATAAAGTTTGCTGGTCACCGATGACTTCAAGCTTGACCCAATTCGAAAGGCCCACTTCCCTGCCGAGTCGCGCCGTCCGAATGGCCTCGTCGGCCGTGTAACAGGCAGCCGTGTTGGGCAGGATGAATATTTTTTGGCGGTCGATGTAGTCCAGCAGTGATTCTTTCGAACGATCGGTGAGGTTCACGCGGCGGACCGCGACGGTGACCATATCCGCGCCGGAGGCCGCGTGTGAGCGGGCCATCTCCTGAAAGCTGCGGTACTTCCCTGTTCCAACGATGAGGCGAGATTTGAAAGCGCGGCCCGCGATGACCAGATTGTCCGGCATGGGTGACCTCCCTGGGATTTTAGACCTTCAAGGGCGCGAGGACAAATCCAGGAAGATGAACATAACGCGGACACCCGACCCGATCGGAGTAAACGCCGCGCGCAAAGTGTCCGTGGAAATAGTTTTTCTAATTCCATTGATGCGGTGTAAACTCGCAAGCCGAGAGACCAGGAGATAGGCAGACCTCGTTGACCGGCACAGAATCCCGCTTCCATGTGACTTCCAGGAATTGTAATCGTCTATAGCCGAGGTGGTTGTGTGTCCACGGGAATGGCATCGGTGTCGAGATTCGTAGAGAATTCTTACGGAGGATTTTGCAATGAAGATTCGAGTAGTGCTGATGATTTTGGTTTTCGCGATACTGGCAGGGCGCGCGCGCGCACAAAGCGCGGATGTGGATATCCCCTACCAGAAGTTTGTGCTGAGTAACGGGCTGACGGTGATCGTCCACGAAGATCACAAGGCGCCGATTGTAGCCATCAACACCTGGTACCATGTGGGATCGAAAAATGAGAAGCCGGGGAAAACAGGCTTCGCGCATCTTTTCGAACATTTGATGTTCGGCGGCAGCGAACATTCGCCGGGCCGCTACATCGACGCGATGGAAAAAATCGGTGCGACGGACCTGAATGGCACGACGAACAACGACCGCACCAACTATTTTGAAAACGTTCCAACGTCGGCGGTGGACCTTACGCTGTGGATGGAATCGGACCGCATGGGTTTCCTGCTGGGCGCGATCGATCAAAAGACGCTGGACCTGCAGCGCGGCGTGGTGCAAAACGAAAAACGGCAAGGCGAGAACCAGCCATACGCCGTTGCGTTTGACCTCATCACAAAAAATACCTATCCGGCCGGGCACCCCTATTCCTGGACGGTGATCGGCGAAATGTCTGACCTGAACGCCGCGTCGATGGACGACGTGAAGGAATGGTTCAGGACGTATTACGGGCCGTCGAACGTGGTGATTACCCTGGCGGGAGACATCGACGTAAAAACCGCGAGAGAAAAAGTGGAAAAGTATTTTGGCAATATTCCGGCTGGGCCGCCGGTGGGGCATCAACAAGTTTGGATTGCCAAGATGACGGGGTCGCACCGGGGAACGGTGCAGGACCGCGTTCCGCAGGCTCGAATTTACAAAGTCTGGAATGTGCCGGAATACGGGAGCGCCGACGCCGACTATTTGAATCTGGTGGGCGACGTGCTGAGTTCGGGAAAAACCTCGCGTTTTTACAAACGGCTGGTGTACGACGATCAAGTCGCCACTAACGCAAACGCGTTTGTGCGCTTGAACGAGATTGGCGGGCAATTCTACGTGCAGGCAACTGCCAAGCCCGGCGGCAACCTCGCGCAAGTGGAAAAAGAATTGGATGAAGAACTCGCACGCTTCCTGAAGGAAGGACCCACGGCCGAAGAGCTGGCCCGCGCCAAGGCACAAAATGAAGCGAACTTCGTGCGCGGTATCGAGCGCATCGGCGGATTCGGCGGAAAATCCGACAGGCTGGCGCAGAGCCAGGTGTTCCTGGGAAGTCCCGACGCCTACAAAGCGACGCTGAAGCGCATTCAAAATGCCACCGCGGAAGATTTGAAAACGGTGGCGAACCGCTGGCTTACCGACGGTGTTTATGCGCTGGAGGTACAGCCGTTCCCGGATTACAGGGTGGTCGCGACCGGAGCGGATCGTTCGAAGGCTCCTGAGACAACAACGCCGCCGGAGTTGAAGCTGCCGAAACTGCAGCGCGCGACGCTATCCAATGGGCTCAAGGTAATTCTGGCGGAGCGTCATGAAGTTCCGCTGGTGAGTTTCTGGATGGACGTCGACGCTGGCTATGCCGCGGACCAGTCCTCCGCGCCGGGAACGGCAAGCATGACCATGTCGCTGTTGAACGGTGGAACGAAAACCAGGACGGCTCTGCAAATAAGCGATGAACAAGCATTGCTGGGCGCGCAGCTATTTGCGTTTTCGAATCTGGACTTGTCAACTGTGCGGCTTTCGGCGCTCAAATCCAAACTCGATCCATCGCTCGACTTGTTTGCCGACATCATCCTGAATCCGGTGTTCCCGGATTCCGATTTCAAGCGGCAACAAAAGCTGCAGCTTGCCGCGATTCAACGCGAACAAGTTACACCCATCCAAATGGGACTGCGCGTGTTCCCGGGGCTGTTGTACGGTCAAGGACATGCTTACGGGAATCCGCTGACGGGATCGGGGACCACGGCCAGTGTCGGAAGCATGACGCGCGAGAATCTCGTGAAATTCCACCAGACGTGGTTCAAGCCGAACCATGCAACGCTGGTCATCACCGGCGACACCACACTAAGCGAAGTTACGCCAAAGCTCGAAAAACTGTTCGCGGGCTGGAAGCCGGGGCAAACCCCGGAGAAGAACATCAAAACGGTGCAATTGCCGTCGAAGTCCGTGGTCTACCTGATGGACAAACCCGGCGCGCAGCAGTCCATCATCATCGTGGGCAACATTGCGCCGCAGACAGCGAACCCCAATGAAATTGCCATTCAGGCGATGAATGACGGCTTGGGCGGTAGCTTCGGCTCAAGAATCAACATGAACCTGCGTGAAGACAAGCATTGGTCGTATGGCACCAGCACCTTTCTCTGGGGCGCCCGTGCACAGCGGCCATGGGTGACTTTTGCGCCCGTGCAGACGGACAAAACCAAGGAGTCGCTGGCCGAACTAAACAAGGAGTTTCGCGGGATTCTCGGCGAACATCCGATAACACCTGAGGAGCTGGCGAAAACCCAGGCCAATGAGACGCTTAGTTTGCCCGGATCGCGCGAAACTCAGGAAGCCGTCGGGGATTCGATCAACGAGCTCGTGCAATTCGGATTGCCAGACGATTACTACGATACGATGGCAAGCAAGATCCGGGCGCTCAAACCAGCCGATGTTGCAAGCGCGGCAAAAACCATTGTGCATCCGGACAATTTGATCTGGGTGGTCGTCGGCGACCGCTCGAAGATCGAAGCCGGTATCAAGGAACTCGGGTTAGGTGAGATGAAGTTGCTGGATGCGGACGGAAAACCACTGTAGCCCAGTAGGCCTGGCTGGAGACTAGCTCTGAATTAGTGGGCGGCATGTCGGATCGATATGCCGCCCACTTTTTCTTGCATTCTTGTTCGAGCGGTCGCTTACTGCAAGTGCGCTTCGAGAAACCAGAGGTCTTTGTCGAGTTCACGCGTGAGGGCGGTAAAGAGATCGGTGGTGATTTTGTCGCCCAGATCGTCGCTCTCATTGACGGCCTGACGCAGCGCATTGGCGTGATGGGCCACGTTGTGAACGAGCCATTTGAGCTGGGAGGCTCCATCCGAAGCGGTGAGATCGGCTTCCTTCAAGCCGCTCTTCGCGGCCGCTTCACGAGTGGTGCCGTTGGCCACGCCGCCGAGAGTGACGACGCGTTCAGCGATGGTGTCGGTCTGGTCCTCGAGATGCGCCGCTACGGAATCGAAGAGTTGATGAAGCTGGATGAAGTGCATGCCTTTGACGTTCCAGTGCGCCCATTTCACCTGGCTGCGGAGATCCACGCTATCCGCGAGGCGGGCATTCAGAAGCGCCACGACAGCTTGCCGGTTGGACTCGATTTCTTCGCCCACGCTGCTCTTGTACATGCGAACCGCTGCGGTCCCTGTTTTGCTCATGGCTGATTCTCTCCTTTTTGGCGTTGGGGGGATTCACTGGCTTAGATGTCCGAACGCTGTGACTTGTTTCAATAAAAACTTCACATTCTTCAGCCTGAGGCGGCGTGATGTGTGACACCGGAGGAAGTGCCCAAAGTCACAGGAGACGAAAAGAAATCCGAGAAAGAGCTAATCCTGATGAATAGGGCGAGGTTCCGCGAAGTCCGCGTAGAGGGATTCGATGACTTCGCTGAATTGCTGCTCGACGACACGGCGCTTGAGCTTGAGCGTGAAGGTGAGGCTGCCGTTGTCGAAGGTGAAATCTTCTGGAAGCAGGGCGAAGCGCTTGATGTTTTCGTACTGCGCCAGATGAATGGTGAGGCGCTTCACCTCCGCATCGATGAGCGAATGAACCGCGGGGTGCGCGGCCATGGCCTTGTTGGAAGCGAAGGTGATTCCCTGCTCCGCTAATCTGGCGGAGACGGTAATTGGATTTGGGACGATCAGGGCGACGATGAATTTTCGTTTGTCGCCGACGACCATGGCATTCAGGATGTACGGGCTGGTCTTCAGGGCGTTTTCGATGGGTTGCGGGGCGACAAATTTTCCGGCTGCGGTCTTGATCAAATCTTTTTTGCGATCGGTGATGTAGAGATAGTTGTCTTTGTCCAGATAGCCGATGTCACCGGTGTGGAACCAGCCGTCCTCATCAATCACTTCGCGCGTGGCCTCGGGATTTTTGTAGTAGCCCTGCATGACGCAGGGACCTTTGACGAGAATTTCACCATCCTCCGCAATGCGAACCTGAACGTTGGCAATGGGCCGGCCGGAACTGCCGACGCGATTTGCAGGAAAATTGTTGGAGACGATGGGTGAGGTTTCCGTCAGTCCGTAACCCTGATAGATGGGTATTCCGACAGTCCAGAAGAATTCGGCGAGATCTTTGGACAAGGGAGCGCCGCCGGAGCAGACCAGGCGCAGGCGGCCGCCGGTCCCTTGCCGGATTTTTTCGTAAACGAGCCGGTTGGCAAGGCTCCATTGGAGTTTGAGTACGAGGCTTGCGCGAGTGCCGGTCGTGCGCCATGGAATGGAGCGCCGCGCAACTCCCATGGCCCAATCGAAGAGCATGCGTTTGATGCCGGTGGCTTTGGAGCCTTGTTCGACAAGACGGGCGTAGATTTTTTCGAATACGCGCGGGACAGCCGCGGTGACGGTGGGACGAACCTCGAGAAGGGCTTGTGCGACGGCCTCGACGGATTCGACATAGGCGAGGGGCGCGCCTTGAAAAATGTAGATGTAATCGATGATACGACCATAGACGTGGGCGAGTGGAAGAAAGGAGAGCGCGACGTCCTTGACGGGATCGATGCGGAAGTCATCCCCTACATCGGAAACATTGGAGCAAAAATTGCTATGGGTCAGCATGACCCCCTTGGGCTCGCCGGTTGTGCCGGAAGTGTAAATCAGAGACGCGAGCTGACCAGTGAGTACCTGCGAGGCGCGCATGCGATAAGCGGAAATGTCCGTTGCGCCGGCGCCGGCGATCAGCGTTTCGTAGCGCAGACAATCGGGCGGAAGATCGGGGCCAGCGTCGGCAACTATGATTTGCTCGAGTTCGGGAAGATCGGCGCGAACGGCAAGAAGCTTGTGGAGTTGCGGGAGACCGGCAACGAAGATGACTTTTGCACCGCAGTGTTTCAGGATGTAGGTCATGCGGTCGGGCGATTCGTTGAAGTAAACCGGGACGACGACGCCGCCCGCGCCGCTGGTGGCAAAGTCCGCAGTGTGCCATTCGGGGCGGTTTGCGGAGAAAAGACCGACACGGTCGCCGGGTTTGACGCCAAGTTCCACCAAGGCTGTAGAGAGGCCGGCAACGCGGCGAAGGAATTCCTGGGAAGAGATGGCCTCCCAGCTGCCGTCATGGCGCATCATCTGGGCACGCGGATTCGGTAGATTATCTACGGCGTTGAGGAAGCGTGAGGGAAGCGTTCCGTAATTCATGGCCTGAATTGCACTTTACTCCATCGGATTTGGTCGTGCAATGAGCTGCGGAGAGTGATCTGGATCAAAGATTGGTTTTCAGTTTTCAGTTCTTAGTTTTCGGTTCCTAGTTCTCAGTCTTTGGCTTTAGAATATGGCCGTTTGAAGACCGGAAGGCTCTCGCTGAAGAGTCCTTGCTTACAATAAAAACTGAAACTCTGACGAAGTTTCAAACATCTGTATATGGTAGGGGCCTCCAGCGATGAAGGCACGGAGAGGTTCAAGAACATGAAAACATCCGGATGGACCACAGAGGCCTCGGTGCCGCGAGCCGGCAAGAGGATTTTGGTTTGCGTGCTGTTGTCGGGTCTATTCTTCGGGACATGGACTCCGAATCTGCTGGCCTATCAAGACGCGCCGGCCCCCGCGCAAGCGGCGGCATACCGGCAACACACTCCCGAGCAGTTGCAGCAGATGGTAGCGCCCATTGCGCTGTATCCGGATTCACTGGTCGCGCAGGTCCTGGCGGCGTCGACTTTCCCCGAGCAAGTGGTCGAGGCCGACCGATGGGTGCAGGCGCATCCAGATTTGAAGGGCGACGCTTTGGGTCAAGCCGTTGACCAAGAGGCTTGGGACCCGAGCGTCAAGGCGCTCACCGCATTTCCATCCGTGCTTGGGAATATGGACAAAAACCTGTCCTGGACGTCTTCTTTGGGCGACGCTTATTACAACCAGGAACAGGATGTGATGGATGCCGTGCAGGTGATGCGCCAGCGGGCGCAAGAGGCTGGCAATCTGAAGAGTACGCCCCAGCAAACGGTAACGACACAAGACTCCACGATCGACATTGAGCCAACCGAGCCCGAAGTCGTTTATGTCCCCGCGTATGATCCGTGGCTGGTCTACGGAGGGCCGATCGTGGCCTGGCCAGGATGGTACCCGTACCCCGGAATTTGGTACGAAGGCCCGTACCTCTCCTTCGGAATCGGCTTCGGAATCGGCTTCTACGGTGGGTATGGATGGGGGTGGCATCACTGGGGATTCGATTGGCACAACCATTACGCGGTTTATAACCACTACAGGTACTACTCGCGGAGCAATACGTTCTATAACCGCAACAATTACTACCGAGGAGGAGGCGCGCGCGGCGGGGCTGTCAATCGTCCGGGCGGAGCGAGCAGACCCTTTGAGGGAAACAACCGGGCTGCCCGCGGATACGCAGAACCCCGCGGTCAAAGCGGAACGCGGTCGGGCGCATTCAGCGGCTACGACCATGGTGGACAGACAAGGGACTTCTCTTCCCGCGGAAGAGCCAGCATGGGTGGCGGAGGAGCACCTCGCGGCGGCGGTGGCGGAGGAGCACCTCGCGGCGGCGGTGGCGGAGGAGCACCTCGCGGCGGCGGTGGCAGGCATCCGTAATTGCAGTGCCGTTCTATTCCAAAGAGTTTAAAGAATACAGAACTGGAGAGATGCAATATGCGGAGAATGAGACTGAACTACGAGCAATTTCGTTGGGCCACTCTTTCTAGATTAGCTGCCATCGCGATCCTTGGGGTGGGGTGCTTTCCCGGCAGTTCCGTGGCGCAGCAGCAGGGCCCGAAAGCATTTTCATCGCCGGAGGACGCGAGCAATGCGCTTGTCGCAGCCGCGCGAAACAATGATGAAAAAGCGTTGATGGAGATTCTGGGACCCGACGGAAAGCAAATCGTGTATTCGGGAGACGAAACCGAGGACGCCAATAACCGCGCGAATTTCGTGCAGAAATATCAGGAAATGCACCGCCTGGTGAAAGAGCCGGATGGGATGGTGATGTTGTATATCGGCGCGAAGAATTGGCCGTGGCCCATTCCGCTGGTGAACAAGGGCAACTCCTGGTATTTCGATACCGGGGCAGGCAAGAAGGAAATCTTGTACCGGCGAATTGGCCGGAATGAAATGTCGAGTATTCGCGTGTGCCAGGAGCTCGTGGAGGCCGAAAAGGAATACTATTCCGCGCAGCGCAACGAGTACGCCCAGAAAATCTTCAGCGATGAAGGGCGGCACAATGGCCTTTATTGGAAAGCTGCTGAGAGCGAACCCCAGAGTCCGATCGGACCGCTGGTGGCGGCGGCCGTTGCGGAAGGCTATGTCAAGCCCCAGGACGGGCCACCGACCACCCCCTACCGCGGCTATTTTTACCGCATCCTGAAGGGCCAGGGGAGAAACAGTCCCGGCGGGGCGAAAGACTACATCGTAGACGGCAAGCTGACCGAGGGATTCGCCTTCGTGGCCTATCCGGCAGAATATCGGTCGTCTGGAGTGATGACCTTCATCGTAAACCAAGATGGAGTGGTATATGAGAAGGATCTTGGGGCGAAGACCGCAGTTCTCGCAAAAGCCATGAAGGAATACAACCGCAATGCAAGTTGGCATGAGGTTGAAAAGATGCCGGAGCAGACTGCCGGCAAGCAGAAAACCAACTAGTGCCTCACTCGGGTCTTAAAGAATGCAGTTGTGTGCCAGTCCCTCACCCCCATCAACTGAGGCGGGTAATTCCGGGGAAGCCGTCAAAACCGGAATCAAAGCTCAGAATTCGTTTGATTCCATGCTGCTCCATGACTGCCAGGTGCACGGCATCACGCGCGGACATCTGGCGCCTCCCCATCACTATTTCTTTTGCACGCTCGGCCGTGGCGCGATCCACGGCCAGCACTTCATCGGCGATGCCAAGTAGAACGTCGAATGCGGGTTGGATGGCGTCGCGCCGGTTTATGGCCACGTAGCGGTGGAGGATTTCCTGCAGGACCTCGGCGTCCGTTACCAGGCGTTGGCGGTCGCTGATGAGGTTTTCGAGCGATCGTTGTGCGTCAGCCTTGTGCGGATGGGGTGCGCCAACGAGATACATCGGGATGTTTGAGTCGATCAGAATCAAGGGTGCGTAGCGGCGCCGTATCCGCTCTCGATCTCCGCAAGCATGCGGTCGATATCCGCCGAGGGAAAGTCGTGCCGCGCGGCGGCGCGAATCACTTCGAGCTTCTTCCCTGCGCCAGCGCCGGGTTCACGGCGACGCGCCAGCTCGAGAGCCTGGCGGACCCATTCGGCGATAGACATGCGGCGGGAGCGGGCGACACGCTGAATCTCGCGATATTCGGGGTCTTTTAAGATGACTTGAAGCCGTTTGGACATAGGAATGAGTCTATCTGACTCATGGCGATGAGTCAAGATGACCAACGGCTGAGTCGCCATACTCGCAGCGATGCCCTGGACTCTATTTGCGATGAGCGCCGAGTAGCGTGACGGCGATAAGGCAGCTTGCTGAGGAGCGGTTGTGCCAGGCGTGGCGTGTGCCGTTTTGAACTACGCAATCCCCTTCTTTGAGGAGAACTTCGGCGCCGTCATCCAGTTCGAGAACTACTTCGCCGGAGACAACCACGTCGAAGTCCACCGTGTCAGTGGTATGCATGCCAGGATGATCGCGTTCCAAAACGTCGAGCATGCCGGGCAACTTTTGCCGAATCTCTTCGATGGCGGACGCGCTGTTGAGGTGATCGATGCGTGTGGTGGTGTCCGGCGGGATGGTGAAGAAGCCAAAGCGGAAACCGTGAACTGAGGGGAAATAGCGAGGATGCGCCGGCGGGGTGCCGTCCGAGGGAAGCTCGGGGACGGAATCGCATCCCCATAGGCGATGGAACTCGTAGCCCGGAAAAAGAGCTAGGGTTACCGGCTTGACGGGCGAGGTACGCATGAAAACGGACTTGCCGGACTCGTTCTGTCCAGTTATGACGCACTTGATGTCCATGAGAGCTCCTGGAAGCGCCACGAATTATAGAACATTGCCTTCGGGCGTAGGCGGCCGGACGGAGTAAACTCGAGCCATGGTGTTCACGAAGCGGTTACGCGAGGGCGTTCAGCTAGGGGAAATCACGTGCAGCGTGCGGTTCTGGATGCATCCGCATGTGCGAGTTGGCGCGCGATACGCGATGGGAGAAGGCGCGATCGAGATCGATTCGATCGAGATGATCGGGTTTCCGGATATTACTCCGGAGCTGGCGCGCGAGTCGGGATTTCTAGGCGTGCTCGATCTGCTGAAGGTGGCGAAGCACGGGAAGAGCGAGAAGATTTATTTAGTGCGGTTCCACTATGTGAGGCCGCGGGGCAAGCGAGGCGGCAAGCGGAGGACCTCGTAAACCACAACGCACTGTGGACCGACGGAAAAAGTTCCGGAAACGTCAACGAGTTATCAGCCAGGAGTAGTCAGAACAACGATTCGCGCTGGAAAACCCTTGCCCATCAAGAATACAAGCGGTCGCCTCTTTGTCGAAAAAGCCAAACGCCTTTCGCTCGTATACACAATGATGTCGTAGGTTATTTGCGGACCGCCATTCGCGGACATGAAGGTCAGGCTGCAAAGAAAAGTCCCGTCGGTCAAGCCTTCCAAGACTGTGTCGCCAGTGCAACCGGGTGCAAAGTGAATTTCAAATCGACCGTTAGGGTTCTTAATAAAGAAGTTCTGTGTCTGACCAGCTCTATGGTCCAGGCTTTGACCGCTATCGACGAACTCGTAGGTAGAGCCTTGTTTCAAACGCAAATTGCCCAGCCAATATTTCGTCTTAGGCTGGGGTGGCGTGTACATCTCGAAGGTGTCTGCGGCAAGAGCTAGTAGAGCCTTGTTGATTGTTGCTGTAAGCCACACAACCTTGCCGCCATTAGCACGAAAACTAACCAGGCCAGACCTGTAATCCAGTACGCCTGACTCCACGTCCCACTGTGGGCTGATGATACCCGAACCGATATTTCGACTGGCTGGGCCGAATCGCTTAACTATAGCGGCTGAGACCTCGTCTTCTTTCTTGCCTTGGATTTCTTTTGCCAGCATTTGAATCGATGTTGGAGAATGAGCAAGCGTTAGATTTGCGGCATTTTGTTCCGCGCAATCGGCAAAGCACAAAGGAACGGCTATGCTGGAACACATTGCAAGAATCGCGGAACGAAACAACAGTACGAATTCCTTCGCTCTCACGGGAATACTCTCCTAAATTCAAGCTGAGAACAGTGTACCCTTGTCAAGATTTCCAATCGAGTACATACCTGATAAACGCTGCCAGCGGGCGGATGCCGGGGAAAATCGGGGCGGATGCAAAAGGTGGTTACGTGCGCTAGTATGAGCAGCGGAGTGCGAAATTTATGAGCGCGACTTTACCAGGGACGGTGGCAGAGGCGGGATTGTCAAAGGGGCCGTATCGCGCGCCGCGCGGGACGACGATTTCGTGCAAGGGGTGGCAGCAGGAGGCGGCGCTGCGGATGCTGCTGAACAATCTCGATCCGGAGGTGGCGGAAAAGCCAGAGGAGCTGGTTGTTTATGGGGGGACGGGAAAGGCGGCGAGGAATTGGGAATGTTTTCATGCGATTGTGCAGTCGCTGAAGGCGCTGGAGGCGGACGAAACGCTGCTGGTGCAATCGGGGAAGCCGGTAGCGGTATTTCGAACGCATGAGTATGCTCCGCGAGTGCTGCTGTGCAATTCGAATCTGGTGGGGCATTGGAATAACTGGGACAGGTTTCATGAGCTGGACCGCGCGGGATTGATGATGTACGGGCAGATGACGGCGGGGAGCTGGATTTACATTGGGACGCAGGGGATTTTGCAAGGGACGTACGAAACATTTGCGGCGGCGGCGAAAAAACATTTTGGAGGGAGTCTAGCAGGAAGGCTTGTTGTGACCGGCGGCATGGGCGGAATGGGCGGAGCGCAGCCGCTGGCAGCAACGATGAATGGTGGGGCGTTTCTGGGGATTGATGTCGATCCGGAGCGCATCAAACGGCGCGTGAAGGCAGGTTATTGCGACGTGATGGTGACTTCGCTGGATGAAGCGCTGCGGATTTTGAAGAATGCGGTGCGCAAGGGCGAGCCGACTTCGGTCGGGCTGGTAGGCAATTGCGCGGATTTGATTCCGGAGCTGGCGAAGCGCGGCGTGGTGCCGGATTTGCTGACGGACCAGACTAGCGCGCACGATCCCATCGACGGATATGTGCCCAATGGGATGACGCTGGACGCGGCGCTGGAGCTGCGGAAGAAAAACCCTGGAGACTACAAAAAACATTCGATGGCGGCGATGGCGATGCACGTCCAGGGGATGCTGGAGTTGCAGAAGCTGGGCGCGGTGACGTTCGACTACGGAAATAATATTCGGACATTCGCGTTCGAACAGGGAGTGAAGAACGCTTACGACTTTCCAGGATTCGTGCCGGCGTATATCCGGCCGCTGTTTTGCGAGGGCAAAGGGCCGTTCCGGTGGGCGGCGCTTTCGGGAGAGGCCTCGGATATTGCGCGGACGGATCAACTGGTTCTGGAAATGTTTCCGCAAGAGGAGCATTTGCAGCGCTGGATTAAACTGGCGCAGAAGCGGGTGAAGTTTCAGGGACTGCCTTCGCGGATTTGTTGGCTGGGTTATGGCGAGCGGGACAAGTTTGGATTGGCGCTGAATGAGCTCGTGGCGAAAGGCGAAATCAAGGCGCCGGTGGTGATGGGCCGCGATCACCTGGATTGCGGGTCGGTGGCGTCGCCGTATCGCGAGACGGAATCGATGCGGGATGGATCGGACGCGATCGCGGACTGGCCGTTGCTGAATGCGCTGATCAATACGGCGAGCGGCGCTTCGTGGGTGTCGATTCACAATGGCGGCGGCGTGGGGATCGGCTATTCGCAACATTCGGGACAGGTGACCGTGGCGGATGGCACGAAAGAAATGGCCAAGCGCATCGAGCGCGTGCTGACGAATGATCCGGGGATGGGCGTGGTGCGGCACGTGGACGCGGGGTATCCGGAGGCGATTGCCTTCGCGAAGAAGACCGGCGTTAAGGTTCCGATGCTATAGTTCGTTGGCTCCTCACCAACGCGGAGAGCGATTCCCAACATATCTTTCCTGAGAGCCCCGCATCTAATTTGAAGTCCAAGGAGGCACCATGTACACCATTTTGGGAGCCACGGGAAATACGGGATCAGTGGTTGCGCACAAGCTGCTGGATGGGGGCAAGAAAGTTCGTGTTGTAGGACGGGACAGCAAAAAACTGGCGCCGTTTGTCAGCCGAGGCGCGGAGGCATTTGCGACAGATATTCTCGATACAGATGCGTTGAGCCGAGCGTTCGCGGGAGCTGAGGCGGTGTACGCGCTGATTCCTCCCGACGTGAAGAGCACGAAATACCGCGAACACCAGGAAGAAGTGACGGATTCCATCGCCAAGGCGCTGAAGACGGCCGGCGTCACCCACGCCGTGACGCTGAGCAGCTTTGGCGCGGACAAACCGGAAAAGACCGGCCCGGTGGTCGGACTGCACAACATGGAGACCAAGTTGGCAGGGATTAGCGGGCTGAACGTTCTGCATCTGCGGGCCGGGTATTTCATGGAAAACACGCTGGGGCAAGTTGGAGTGATTCAGGGGTTTGGAATGATGGCGGGGCCGGTACGGGCGGATCTTTTGGTGCCGATGATCGCCACGAAGGATATTGGTGCGGCGGCGGCAGAGGCCCTGGTGCGGCTGGATTTCAAAGGCCGGCAGACGCGGGAGCTCCTCGGACAGCGGGACATCTCCTACAACGAGGCGGCAAGAATTATAGGCGCGGCGATTGGGAAGCCGGCCCTGGGCTACATTCAATTGCCGGATGAACAGGTAATTCAGGCGATGACGGGCATGGGAATGTCCAAGAGCCTGGCGGTATTGCTTTGCGAAATGGTGGGGTCGTTGAATAACGGCTACATGAAAGCTCTGGAACCCAGAACCGCGGCGAATACGGCGCCAACGTCGTTCGAAACGTTTGTGCAGGAAGCGTTTCTGCCGGCGTTCAAGGGGCAAGCGGCCAGCGCGTGAGGAACGGGACAGGCAGGAGCGCCTGTCCTACTCCCGACGTGCAGGAAATGTGTGTGTCCGGCATAATACTTGAATCTTGCCGGATTCCCTCCTCATTACCGGTGCATCGCAACTATTGACGCTGCGCGGAGTTGGGCCGCGGCGGGGCGATTCCCTTTCCAACTTGGGCATCATCAAGGATGGCGCGTTGCTGGTGCGCGGGGGTGTGATTGAAGACATTGGGACGCGCGCGGAGATGGAGGCGCTGCCGGAGGCGCGATCGGCGGAAAAGCTGGATGTGGGCGGGCGCGTGGTGCTGCCAGGATTTGTGGATTCGCACACGCACCTGATTCATGCGGCGAGCCGCGCGGAAGAGTATGAGCTGAAGATTGCGGGCGCGAGTTACGAGGAGATCGCGCGCAAGGGCGGCGGGATTCTGAATTCGGTGAAAAAGCTGCGGGCGGCAACGAGCGCGGCTTTGAAGAAGCGCGCGCAGGCAGCGCTGAAACAGTTTGCGGCGCACGGAACGACAACCCTGGAGGCCAAGAGCGGTTATGGGCTGGACGTCGCGAACGAACTGAAGATCCTGGGGCTGCACAAGGAATTGAACGCGGAACAGCCGTTGGAAATTGTCTCGACGTTTCTCGGAGCGCATGTGGTACCGGCGGAATTCCGCGGCAAGGCCGGCGGGACGGAACGCTACATCAAGCTGCTGACCGAATCGCTGATGCCGCGGATCGGGGAGACGCGGCTGGCGGAGTTCTGCGACGTCTTCTGCGACCGCGGGGCGTTTACAAAGGAGGAAGCGAAGCGCATCCTGCAAGCAGGGAGGCAGTGGGGCATGCTGCCGCGGCTGCATGCGGAGCAACTTTCGAGAAGCGGGGCGACGCAGCTGGCGGTGCAATTGAAGGCAGTGAGCTGCGATCACCTGGAGAAAGTGAATCGCGCGGACATCGCGGCGCTGGCGAAATCGGATACCGTGGCGACTCTGCTGCCGGGCTGTGATTTTCATCTTGGGCTGAAAGAGTACGCACCGGCTCGGGCGCTGATTGACGCGGGAGCGATCGTGGCACTGGCCACGGATTACAATCCGGGAACGAGTCCGACGCTGAGCATGCCGATGATTCTGTCGCTGGCCTGCACGCAATTGCGGATGACACCTGCGGAGGCGATTACCGCCGCAACTATCAATGCGGCTTATGCCCTGAGACGAGAAAAACAGATAGGATCGCTGGAGGTTGGCAAACAAGCGGATTTGGCGGTATTCGAAGTGGCCGACTACCGCGAAATTCCCTATTATTTTGGTGTGAGCCATTGCTGGATGACCGTGAAGCGTGGTCGCGTAATCCATGGCAACCAACAAACCTCAATCTAACTTTTCGAAGCGCCCTATTAAGAGGGTGCGCCTGCCGAAGATTGGGTTGCGGAAAACAAAGGGACTGTTCGAGGAATATTTCTACGGATTTCTGGTCGGAATCTGGCTGACGCTCAGCCTTCTGCTGAAAGCCGGGGGAATGGACACCTCCGATGCCATGGTGATGGGCATGTGGGTAGCGGGGGGAACGTGGTTCGCTTGGCAGCTGAGAAAGTACTTCAAGGAAAAATCGAGCCTGACAGCGGTAAGAAAGCAAGCGCAACCCGCCAAATCGGCACAGCAGGTGGAGAAGATGCCACTTTCTCCAAACCTGAAGCCGATGATTGGGCCGCAGTGGCCGCTGAAGACAGAAGCGGGAGCAGCTAAGGCCGCACCGGGCGGGGGACAAACCAAGAAACCGGCGTTCGTTTATACACGACCCACGCTGCCGGACCGCAAACCAAAACTGCCGGCCAATTGGCCCGGGCGACAGGACAAAAAACCAAAACCATGAATCGATTGATTGAATGCGTGCCGAATTTCTCCGAAGGGCGGGATGCGGCAAAAGTCGACGCGATTGTTGCGGCCATGAGCGGCGTGCCGGGCGTGTACGTTCTGGACCGGGAGATGGACGCGGATCACAACCGGTGCGTGGTTACGCTTGCGGGCGAACCGAATGCCGTGGCCGAAGCGGCGCTGCTGGGAACGGGCAAGGCGATGGAGTTGATCGACTTGACCAAGCACACCGGCGCGCACCCACGCGTGGGCGCAACGGACGTGCTTCCATTTATTCCGATCGAAGGCGTGACCATTGAGGATTGCGTGGCCTTGGCGCGATGGGTGGGCGAAGAGGTCTGGAAGCGCTACCGGATACCGGTTTTTTATTATGAAGCGGCGGCCACACGGCCGGATCGCGCGAACCTGGAAAATGTGCGGCGCGGGCAATTCGAGGGACTGCGCGAGGAGATGAAAAAGAATCACGACCGCCAGCCGGACGTGGGGGAACCGAAACTGCATCCGACGGCGGGAGTAACGGTGGTTGGCGCGCGAAAGTTTCTGATCGCGTACAACGTGAATTTGAATACTTCCGATGTGGGGATTGCGAACAAAATTGCCAAGGCGATCCGGTTTTCGTCGGGCGGATTGCGTTACGTGAAATCGATGGGCGTGGAGCTGAAAGCACGCAAGCTGGCGCAAGTGTCCATCAACCTGACGGATTTTGAGCAAACGCCCATGCATCGCGTGTACGAGATGGTGAAGCGCGAAGCGGAACGATATGGCGTGATGCCGGTGGGCAGCGAAATTGTGGGATTGATTCCGAAAAAAGCGATTGAGATGGCCGCGGATTTTTTCCTGCAACTGGAGAACTTCTCTCCTTCGCAGGTGTTTGAGAACAAATTGGCGGCGGCGCTGAGCGGAGCTCCGCTGGACGTCGCGAAGGATGGAAAACTCGCCGGGCTGGCACGGCCGTTCCTGGACGCCGTGGCTTCGCCGACAGCGACGCCGGGAGGCGGGAGCGTTTCCGCAATGGCGGGAGCACTGGCCGCGTCGCTGGGACAGATGGTGGCGGGCCTCTCACGCAAGAAAAAATCGCAGGCACAGTTTGTGGATCGGCTTTCCGCGGCATTGGATGAATTGCGGCGGGTTTCCGATGAACTGGCGGAGGCCATCGACCGCGATGCGGCTTCGTATGACGCGGTGATGGCGGCATTCAAAATGTCGCAAGGAGATGCTGAAGAAACGCGAAAGCGCGAAGCGGCGATTCAGGCGGCGACGAAAGGAGCGGCCGAAGTGCCGCTGCAAGTGGCCGAGCGGACGGTTGCGCTTTTCGAACGCCTGGGACAACTGGAGGGTATCGCAGCGGCATCCATGAAGTCAGACTTGGAAGTAGCGCGGCTGATGGCCGGTGCAGGGGCCCGCGGGGCGCTGGCGAACGTGGAGATCAATCTGGCCGGGATTATGGACGCAGCGTATGTGGCGTCGATGCGGACGAAAATAGCGGCACTGCGGGAGCGACTTGGCAATACGCCGCGCGCCACAAGCGCGTAGAATAGACATTCCCCCCGCCCCTTCGAAAGGAGCAATACATGAAACTGTCCACGAATTCAGGAGTGTCTCCGGCACGCGCGGTCGCATTCCTTCGCAGACTCGTGGCTGCTGGCATTCTGGTGGCGATGGTTCTGGCGGTTCCGAAACCTGCCAGCGCCGGCCGCCTGGGCCCGGACATCATCGCGCTGTTTCCCAAGCAGGTAGGAGAGTTTGCGTATGCCGATTTGAAGAAGGCACGGACGTTGAAATGGTTTCCGCAATTGAAGGAGCAGATGCTCCCCGAGCGCTTCCGGCAATTCGAGAAATTCCTGGCGTCGGCGGGAGTGGACCCGAATTCGCAAGTCGATGAACTAGCGTGGGCGCTGGTGCCGGAAGGGATGACCGCCAAGACCGAAGACGCCGGCTCGACGGCAGTGCCAACCGGAGAAGAGGTTGTGGGCGTGGCGTTGGGAAGCTACAGTCCGAATTCGGCGGAAGCGTACTTCAAGCAACAGAAGCTGCCGACATTCAAAGCGCGAGGCTACACGCTGTATGCGTTCGGAACGGGCTCTGGGCCGGGCGATCTCTTTTTCTTTTTTCTGGATTCGAGCACCGCGGCGTTCGGCCACCGGGCGGTGCTGGAAAAAATGATTGAAGTGCGTTTTGGCACGGAAGAAGGACTGCTGCGCAACGACCGGCTGTTCCCACTGATCAATGAAGCGAATGGCTCGGGCGTGGTGTGGATCGTGCTGGACCCGGCGTACACGCGGCTGGCGATGCAGCAGCTGGCTCCTGAAGTGGAGCAATTCCCTGAAGCCGCGAAGCTGGTGGCACGCATGCAGAACATGATCATCAGCATTGAGGCGAGCAGCAGCATCGATGGGAAATTCCAGGCAGTGTGCGGGTCTACCGAAGATGCCAACACGCTGGGGCAATTGATCCAGGCGGGGTTTCTCTACAAACATTATCAGGCGCAGAAGGACAATCCTGATCTTGCGGCACTCCTGGATCAAGTGCGGGTGACGCCGGGGGGCGACCGGTTGACGCTGCGATTATCTCTAAGCGATGACCAGATCACCGCGCTCATTCGAAAGAATACGTTCGCGTTCAAGATGTAGAATTCTCGAAGAATTGCAAAGCAATCAAGTAAGGGCCGAACAGCACTGCTGTTCGGCCCTTTTTGATTGGTGGTGCTGGAAGAACGGCCCGCCTCAGAAGGCGAGCCTTATCATGAAGTTTTCCGTTGTCAGTGATCAGTTCTCAGTAAGAGGAGAAAGCTTATTGGAATGAGCGTTGCTGAGCGCGGAAATAACGGCCCGTCGGCCGCGGCCGGTGGGCCCTACAATTTGGGCGCGACTCGGCCGATGTATTTCGTCAGGCGTGTCACGGTTTCGCCGCCATGGGTTTCGTATTGAACGCGGTCGACACCCGCCAAGCCGCCTGGGGCGGCGCCGCCACCGCCCATTTTTGCGGCGAAACCGGCAATGGAATCGAGTCCGACAGCGGGGAGAGATTCGCCTTGATGCGCAAGAACAACTTCGATGCGGTCTGGGAAGCTTGTGAGCGTGACATCCAGGTGAGGATGGTTTCGCGTCAAGTGGTCGAAGGCCTCGAGGCAAGCGGCTAGAACGGCGGATTGCAGTTGTGCAACAGCGTCGTCCTTTAGTCCCGCGGCGTCGGCGAGGTAGCGGGCCGCGCCTCCGACGGCGGCGGCGAACCGCGCATCGGGGTCGATCTGAATGTGGAAAGATTTGGGTTCAGTGGCCACGGCTGCTAGCGATGGAGACGTCACAGGCTTCCCGGCAATCCGGGCAATAGTAGAGACCGTCCATGCAAAGGCGGACGTTGTGCTGTCCTTTGCAGATGGTGCAGTACTTTTCGCAGACGCAGCGCTCTTCGGGCAAATCGCACTGCGCGCAAACGGTGGGAGCTTGCATAAGGGCCTCCAAGAAAACTGTACCTGAGCGATAGCGGCGCGGCAAGGCGAAGGTCAAGCGGATACGTCGAGTCGTTTACCTGTTCGTTCGGTCGCGCGGCCAATTCCTTTTTCCATGACGTCTCGTCTGTTTCCGACTACACGGAAGTTTGAATGGGAGCGGAGGGACCGGATCAACGCTGCTTATTCATTTATTCATCTTTGAATATGATTGTCCATTTGGCTGCTAAGAGGTCTTTCACCGCAGACTCGGTGGCTATCATGAATGACGCTACACTGCTGCAGACATCGTCATAACGCACTTCGACGAGGGTGACTATGCAGCCCGAATGTTGATAGAGCCCCGACAGCAGTGCATCAGCAACAGTCTCCGCCACTGCTCGCTCAAGCTCGGCCTGTTCGCTTTCGTAGACCGTCGATGGCCAAGAAGCCCTCGATTCAAAAATGAGATCATCTGCCGGACTACATTCGAATCGTACAAATGCGTAGGTCGAGTGATGACCCCACTGCCCACCGCGATACTCATGCTCGACATGCGTAGTCGATGCCAAACGGTAGAAATTGCGCGAGCGTTTGAGTTCGCGAAGTCCTTCGAGTGCGGTCCTGCCGAAGCGAGAATCCATGGATGTTCCTAGTATAGTCCGCCTTGAAACTTAGTAGAATCCGCTTGGGCTATTAGCGGAAGACTGGCTTCTCAGCCTTGAGCCGGCTTCTTTGACCCGTGTGTTAGCGCGTGTTAGTATCAGATTCTTCTGAGCTCCTGGAATGGAATCCGTCACAACTCCTACTGCAAGCGAGCTTCGCAAGACGCCGCTGAATGCGTTGCACCGCCGCCTGGGCGCGAAGATGGTCAATTTCGGCGGCTGGGACATGCCGGTCGAATACCCGTCAAGCGGCGGATTGATTACGGAACACAAGGCCGTGCGCGGCAGCGTCGGCGTCTTTGACGTCAGCCACATGGGGGACATTCGAATCCGCAGCGGCAGCAAGCCAGGCGGGGCGCTGGCAGCGGTGCAGCACATCAGCATGAACGATGCGTCGAAGCTGGCCATCGGACAGGCGCACTATTCGGCGATGCTCTATCCGGAGGGCACGTTTGTGGATGACGTGATCGTGCACAGGCTGGGCGAGGATGATTTTCTCCTGGTGATTAATGCGGGCACGCGCGAGAAAGACATCAACTGGGTGCGCGCGAACACCAAGGGCTTCGATTGTGTGGTGGAGGAACTGAGCGACGCATACACGCAATTGGCGATTCAGGGGCCGCGGGCGGTCGATGTGGTGCAGAAGCTGACCGACGCGAATCTGAGCAGCATCAAAAACTATTGGTTCACGCATGGAACGGTCTGCGGATTGAAGAACACGCTGATCGCGCGCACGGGTTATACGGGCGAAGATGGATTTGAGATTTACGTGCCGTCTGATGTGGCGACCAGCGAAAGAGTTTGGAATCAGGTGATGGAAGCGGGGCGCGAGTTCGGAATCATTCCCTGCGGGCTGGGATGCCGCAACACGCTGCGGCTGGAATCGAAGATGGCGCTGTACGGGCACGAGATCAGCGAAAAGATCAACGTGTGGGAAGCGGGTTTGGAGCGCTACTGCAAAATGGAGAAGGGCGATTTTGTGGGGCGCGCGGCGCTGGAGCGCGCCAAAGCGGCAGGGCTGAAGCGCACGCTGGTGGGTATTGAGATGATCGATCGTGGAATTGCGCGCGACGAATACTGCTGCTGCAATGAAGCGGGCGAGGCCATCGGAGTGGTGACGAGCGGTTCGCCTTCGCCGACGCTGGGGAAAAATATTGCGCTGGCTTACGTGCCTCCGGCGCTCTCGGCCGTGGGGACGATTTTGTACGTTGAGATTCGCAGCCAGAAATGCAAGGCGCAGGTGGTTCCGACTCCGTTTTACAAGCGGCAGAGAAAAGCGGCGGCACCCAGCGTATCCTGATTCGAACGAAGAGATTTGAAGGAGCAGCCTGATGGCGTATCCGAAGCAGTTCCGCTACACCAAAGAGCATGAATGGGTTGACGCGAAGGGTGACCTGGCGACCATCGGGATCACCGACTACGCGCAGCACGAATTGGGCGATGTGGTTTTCGTGGAGCTGCCAAAGCCGGGCGCGAAGATCGAGGCGGGAAAAACCTTTGGGACCGTGGAATCGGTCAAGGCCGTCAGCGAGATTTATGCGCCGGCAGCGGGCGAAGTGCTCGAAGCCAACGGTGAGTTGCACAATACTCCGGAGAAGCTGAATACCGACCCGCACGGCGCCGCATGGCTGATCAAAGTACGCCTGGCGAATCCCGCCGACGTTGCCAAGTTGATGGACGCGGCCGCTTACGAAGCCTACATCGCCGAAAAATCCAAGGAAACCTCGGCCTAATGCGCTATCTCCCGAAGAGCCCCGCGGAGCGCCGGGAAATGCTCGGCGCCATCGGCGCAAAATCCATCGACGAACTGTTTTCCAGCATTCCGGAACGATTTCGGCTGCGCGAAGCCTTGAATATTCCGGGGCCGTATTCGGAAGCTGAAGTCATCCAGTATTTCAAGGAGCGCGCAGCGGAGAATTCGAACGGGTATACGAGTTTTCTCGGAGCGGGGGTCTACAACCATCTGCGCTCGGTGGTGACAGACGCGATTATTCAGCGCGGGGAATTCCTCACTTCCTACACACCGTATCAAGCGGAAATCACGCAGGGGACGCTGCAGGCCATTTTTGAATTTCAGACGCTGATGTGCCAGCTCACCGGCCAGGAAGTCGCCAACGCCTCCATGTACGACGGCTCCACCGCGATGACCGAAGCGGTGCTGATGGCCGAGCGGCTGACCGGGCGCCGGCGCGTGCTGGTGGCGCGCTCAGTGCATCCCGAATACCGTGAGGTACTGAAGACTTACGCGAAGAATTCCGGATTGCACGTGGAAGAGATTGCCTTCACGCCGAGCGGCACCTTGGATCTCAATGCGTTAAAGGCCGCGCTGAAGGATGACGTCGCCGCCGTGGTGGTGCAATCGCCGAATTTTTTTGGAGTAATCGAAACGCACGCTGCGTTGGCGAGCGCAGCACACGCTTCAGGCGCGATGTACGTCGTAGCCGTCGCTGAAGGGATTTCGCTCGGGCTGGTTCGTCCGCCAGCGGAAGCGGACATCGTGGCGATGGAAGGCCAGAGTTTCGGCCTGCCGCCGAGCTACGGCGGGCCGTTCGCCGGAGTAATTGCTTCGCGCGATAAATATGTGCGGCAGATGCCGGGGCGGCTGGCGGGGCAAACTACGGATTCCGAAGGCCAGCGCGGTTTTGTGTTGACACTGGCGACGCGCGAGCAACACATTCGCCGCGAGAAAGCCACTTCGAACATCTGCACCAACCAGGCGCTATGCGCGCTGGCTGCGACCGTGCACCTGACACTGCTCGGCAAAGAAGGCGTGCGCGAGATGGCGCAACAGAATTTGTCGAAGGCACAATTCGCGCTTGCCGAATTGCTGAAGGTTCCTGGAGTGAAGCGCACCTTTGATGCGCCGTTCTTCAATGAATTTGTGGTCGAGCTGCCACGCTCGGTAAAACTAATCAACGGGCAGCTACTGCGCGACAAAATCATTGGGCCGCTCGCGCTGGGAACAGCATATCCGGAGCTGACCAAGCGCGCACTGGTTTGCGTGACGGAAACCACTTCGCGCGCGGAGATCGAACGATTTGCGGGCGCATTGAAGCGCGCGCTCGAGCAACCAGTTTAGTCGGCAAACAGAAAGCCGGGAATGAACGACAAAATCAAAAAAGCGTCGCGCCACACGAATCAAAGCGAAGGACTGATTTTCGAGAAATCGTCTCCGGGCAAGCGCGCGTTCGAATTGCCTCCGCTCGATGTCCCCGCCGCCGATCCGGCGAAAGCGCTGGGAGCGAGCCACCGCCTCGAAGGCATCGAGGGATTTCCTGAAGTCAGCGAGATCGAAGTAATCCGCCACTTCACGCGCCTTTCAACATGGAATTACGCGATCGACCTGGGGATGTATCCGCTGGGCTCCTGCACCATGAAATATAACCCGCGCGTAAACGAATTCGTCGCGCGCCTCGACGGAATTGCGACTGAACATCCGTACCAGCCACAGGAACTTTCGCAAGGCTGTTTGAAAATTCTGCGCCTGCTTGAAAAGTGCCTGCTGGAAATTACCGGGATGGACGCCATTACGCTGCAACCCGCGGCGGGCGCGCACGGCGAGATGACCGGTCTGCTGCTGATTCGCGCGTATCTAGAGAAGCAAGGAAATCCGCGAAAAAAGGTGTTGATTCCGGATTCCGCGCACGGAACGAACCCGGCCACTGCGGTGATTGCCGACTATGAAGTCGAAAACATCAAATCCGAATCGCACGGGCAGATCGACGTGGACAAGCTGCGCGATCTGGTGACGCCGGATGTCGCGGCGCTGATGATCACCAATCCTTCGACGCTTGGCATTTTTGAACAGCGCATCCCGGAAATCGCGGAAATCCTGCACGCCAAGGGGGCACTGCTGTACATGGACGGCGCCAACATGAACGCGTTGGCGGGAGTAACGCGGCCAGGCGATCTGGGCGTTGACGTGATGCACTTGAACCTGCACAAGACGTTTTCCACGCCGCACGGCGGCGGCGGCCCCGGCGCTGGGCCGGTAGCGATGAAAAAGATTCTCGAACCGTTCCGGCCTGTGCCCATCCTGGTGGAAAAAGAAGGTGGGCGTCTGGTGCTGGAACCAGTGCGGCCGGATTCCATCGGCAGAGTGAAAGCGTTTGCGGGTAATTTCGGCGTGCTGGTTCGCGCACTGGCGTACATCCTCGCTTATGGGCCGGGAGTCCGGCAGGCTACAGAGGACGCCGTGCTGAACGCGAATTACATTCGAAAGCATCTCGAAGGCGTTTTCGATCTGCCCTATTCCCTGCCCTCCATGCATGAAGTGGTGTTCAGCGACGCCATTCAGAAAAAAAATGGCGTGAACACCGTGGACATCGCCAAGCGGCTAATCGACTACGGCTTTCATCCCTACACGACGGCGTTTCCGCTAATCGTCCCCGGCGCGCTGATGATCGAGCCGACCGAATCGGAATCCAGGGAAGAGTGCGACCTGTTCATTGACGCGATGAAAGCGATCGCGGAGGAAGCCGCCACGAATCCAGAAATTGTGAAGACCGCGCCGCACACCACGCGCGTCCGGCGTCTCGACGAAGTCGGCGCCGCGCGCAAGCCTATCTTGCGCTGGAAGCCGGCTCCCCCACGAAGCGAAGCCGCAGACTAAGCAGCCTCGGCCGCGCCGATCGCGGTCGTCCGTGCTTGCCAATTCGTTTCAAGACACACAGCGCCGGCGCGCGCCGGCCGCAAGCGTGCTTCCCTGTTAGAATTTGGAAAGACTTTTTCTCTTTCGAATTAAGAGCGCATGACACCCGCCATCGAAGCCTGGCTGCCGAAATCCGTGCTCCTTTTGCGCGGCTACGATCGACATAAATTCCTTTCCGATTTGATCGCGGGCGTGACCGTGGGCCTCGTCGCGCTGCCTCTGGCGATGGCCTTCGCCATCTCTTCCGGACTTTCGCCGCAAGCGGGACTCTATTGTGCGATCGTGACGGGGTTTTTGATTTCGGCGCTCGGCGGATCAAAAACGCAGGTTGGCGGCCCAACGGGCGCATTCGTCGTCGTGGTGGCCGGTATTGTAGCGAAGCACGGAATCGACGGCCTGTTCATGTGCACGATGATGGCGGGCGTCCTGCTCGTGCTGCTCGGCGTAACGGGCATGGGCGCCATGGTGAAGTATTTTCCCCGTCCGGTGGTTGTCGGCTTCACAAACGGCATCGCCATATTGATCGCCAGCACGCAGATCCGCGATTTCTTCGGACTAAAGATGAATCGTGTCCCCGGTGATTTTTTTCATCGCATGATGGCGTTTGGACAGGCGTGGAACACGTTCTCGGTGCCAGCCACGGCGCTTTCAATCCTTTCGATTGCCCTGATGGTTTTCTGCCTCAAGTATGCGAAGAAAATTCCGGGAGCAATTTTGGTTACGTTCGGTGCGACCGCGGCCGTCATCTTTTTGCATCTGCCCGTCGAAACCATTGGCACTCGCTTCGGAGGAATTCCCAGCGGCCTGCCGAGATTGGCGGTCCCGCAATTTCATTACGACATCTTCCGGCAACTTTTATCATCGGCTTTCACCGTTGCCATGCTGGGAGCGATTGAGTCGCTGATGTCCGCTGTGGTCTCCGACCGCATGAGCAATGACAAGCACAATCCCAACGTGGAATTGATCGGCCAGGGGATCGCGAACATCGTTTCGCCTCTCTTCGGCGGATTGCCGGCGACGGGAGCCATCGCCCGCACGGCCACCAATGTACGCGCGGGAGCGAAAACGCCGATCGCGGGGATGATTCACGCGTTGACGCTGCTGGCGATCGTGCTGTTCGCGGCGCCGCTGGTGAAACAAGTGCCGCTGGCGGCGCTGGCCTCGATCCTGATGATCGTGGCCTACAACATGGGCGACTGGGAGGAGATTCCCGAGATTCTGAAGCTGAGCTCGGCGGACATCGCGGTGTGGCTGCTGACCTTGACGCTCACGGTGGTAACCGACCTGACGTTTGCCGTGGAAGTGGGCATGGTGCTGGCCGCGCTGATGTTCATTCGAAAGGTTTCGAGAACGACTACGGTGAGTCCGGTCACGAAAGACTATGTGGAAGACAGCCGCGTTCACGTCCTCCAGGGCAAAGACATCCCGGACTACGCCATCGTTTATCGGATTCACGGGCCGTTTCTTTTCGGCGCCACCGACAAGTTTGCCGATCTTCTCCGCTCCATCGAGGAGTTGCCGCCCATCGTCATTCTGCGTTTGCGGAACATGACCGCCATCGACGCCACCGGACTCGGCGCCATTCGCGACCTTGCCGACACGCTGCACGAGTCAGGGCGTTCGCTGCTGCTTTGCGGCGCGCGTGAGCAGCCGTCGCAGCTGATGAAACAATCCGAATTCGAACGCCACGTCGGCGCGGCAAATATTTGCGGCAGCATTACCGAGGCATTGCAACGCGCCGCGGAAGTCTACCGAAGAGACCACGCGGCCAAGGACGCGGAAAGACTTATCCCAAGCAGTTGAGACCTCGCGGATATTTCTTTTTGAAGCATCCAGGAATTCCAGTACCAAACCTCTCTTAGCTGAAATTTCCTTCAGATTCACGCTGTTTTCGAACTTGATTCATTAGGCCGAAACCAGAAGTTCTCCACTCTGTAACAGTGCGCGCCTACCCTCTACGCCGGGACAGTTGGCTCGATCCTCTTTCCCAAACAAAGGAGATTCCCTTGAAACAAAGATTGCTCGCTGTTGCACTCTCGATTGGCTTGCTCGGCGCCACGACTCCGGCCCCGGCGCGCGCCAACGATGAATTTGGTGAAGGACGCAAAATCAAGCATGTTCTGCTCATCAGCATTGATGGGATGCATGCGGTTGATTTCGAAAACTGCGTGGCATCCAACACTTGCCCGACCTTGGCCGCCTTGGGCAAGACCGGCGTGAACTATACGCGTACGAGTACTTCACGGCCCTCCGATTCTTTCCCTGGGCTGATGGCGCTCGTGACTGGTGGCAGCCCCAGAACAGTAGGCGCGTTCTATGACGTGGCGTATGACCGCGTCCTCGCTCCTCCAAAGACCGCGACCGGTAACGGACTGCCGGCTGGAAACTGCATCCAAGGGCAGATCAACGGAACGCAGACCGAATACGAAGAAGGCGACGAATTTGACGAGACCAAGGTCAACGGCGGCGGTCCCTATTCCACTTTCGACGGCGGCGTTCTTTCCATCGACCCCGATCGGTTGGAGCGCGATCCTTTCAATGGATGCCAGCCGGTTTATCCCTGGAATTTCGTGCGCACAAACACGATTTACGGCGTGATTCACGCGGCGGGCGGCTTTACGGCCTGGTCCGACAAGCATGCCGTATACGCGGTAGTCTCCGGACCGACGGGAACCTCCAGCCCCAGCAACGTCGACGACTACTACTCGCCCGAAGTGAATTCCAACGTGATTGACATCCCCGGTTTCAAGACCGCGAACGGGACCGACTGCTCCCACATTTCCCAGAACACCAACAGTGACTGGACCACGGACTTCGACTCCATCAAGTGCTACGACCAGTTGAAAGTCAACGCCGTCGTGAACTGGATCAATGGCAAGAGCCACCTCGGAACCAGCAAACAGCCGGTACCGGTCATTTTCGGTATGAACTTCCAGGCGGTCAGCGTCGGACAAAAGCTCATTGAACCGGCGTCGGCAACCAGGACTGACGCAAACTCAGGCGGTTATGAGGATGCCCAGGGTACCCCAAGACCTAAAATGTCGGCCGAGATCGCATTCGTGGACGCGGCGATCGGACAGATGGTTACCGCACTCAGGAGCCGCCACCTGCTGGACTCGACTGCGATCATAATCACAGCCAAACACGGGCAGTCGCCGATCGACCCGAACCGCTTCTTCCCGATTCCGGGGAATTCGGGAAACAACGGTACGCCACCATCCGGGATCATCTCGTCGTTTCTCCCGGCGGTCTACAACGACCCCAACAACGGGCTCGGGATAGCCGAGGATGACATTTCCCAGCTGTGGCTCACCAATTCCAGCGACACCAGCAAAGTCGTGGGCATGCTCGAAGACAACGCCGCTGCAGCCGGAATCGGCCAAATCCTTTATGGCGCTTCGGTTGCGACTATCTTTAACCCGCCCGGCGTGCCCAACGTTCCTGGTCCATGCTGCCGCCTGCGGGAAGGCGGCGACCCGCGCACGCCTGACATCGTCGTGTTGCCAAACGTCGGTGTGGTCTATACGGGCAACTTAAAGAAGCAATCCGAGCACGGCGGCTTTGCTTGGGATGACACCAACGTGATGCTGCTCGTCTCTAACCCTGACTTCCGTCCCAAGACCGTTAACAGCTTTGTGGAAACTGCTCAGGTGGCTCCCACCATCCTGCAAATCCTGGGACTCGATCCGGATGCGCTGGATGCCGTGAGGGCGGAAGGCACGCCGGTTTTGCCGTTCCTGTTCAGCGACGGCGGCCGCGACAACCACTGAGAGTAGCCAACTCACGGAACGTTCAAAAGCAAGAGGGCGCCCCGGCCACGCCGGGGCGCCCTCTTGCTTCTTCAGAGATTGTCCGCGCGATTCTTCTGAGCGAATTCTGCGCCTCGGCGTTGATTCTTCCTTCTACTTTGAAAACCGCACGGAGTCGAGGATCGAGGAAAAAGTCTTGTCGTAGTTGCTGTAAGCCGCTTCGGGCGCGACGCATATAAAATACTGCACGCCCTCGGGCCGCAGCACGGTAATGACCCAATCGGTCTCCGGGCCACCGGCGGGAGAATCGTTGCTCAAGTAAGTCGAAAGCCCGGGAAGCCCGTTCAGGCGAAGGCGCTCACCCTGCCGGGTAATTTTCATGCTCGGGTTGGCCTTCTGCAGGTCCTGAAGTACTTGCCGCGTGCCATTGTTCAAGGCGTTCGAATCGCCGGGATCGTTCTTCACTCGCGATAGACTCACGATCAATCCATATGCCAACGCGCTGTGGCCGCTGCCGTCGTCCACTACCCCGCCTTCCGGAGCGAAGGAAACGCCGCCACCGTCGCTATCGGGATACCTCTTCCAATTGTCGGGGTATTTGAGAGTGTAGGCGCTCGCTTGATAGGTCGCGAAATTTCCCGAAGGGGGCCCGGGCGCGGCTGCGGCTCCCGGAACTCCCGGAGCGGGCTTTTTCACCACCGGCAATGCCAGCACTTCGCGCTTAGTGGCTTCAAACTCAGCCGAGTCCCGTTTGGCATTGGGCTTTACGATGCCGAGTTTTTCAATTTCCTCGTTCACACGCTCCACGCGGCGCTCGGGATTCGGATGATCGGACAAGAACTCCGGCGGGTTCTTCCCTTTCGTCTCCGCGTCGAGCTTTTCGAAAAACTGCGCCATGGCGCGCGGGTCGTAACCCGAATCGTAAAGAACTTGCGTGCCCACGATGTCGGCCTGCGATTCCGCCGCGCGCGAATAACGCAAGAGAAGGCCGCCGGCCGTGAACGTCCCCAGCGTCGTCAGCAGCGCCCCGCCCGTGCTATCGCCGAAAATCGCGCCGAAGATTCCCAAGCCCGTCTGGGCCGCCATCGCCTTGGTAGCCTGGTTGGTGCCGTGCCGCAGGGCCACGTGCGACAATTCGTGCGACATCACGGCGGCGAGCTGCGCTTCATTGTCCGCTGCCTCGATCGTGCCGCGATTCACAAACACATATCCACCCGGCAGGGCAAACGCATTGATGGCTTTGTCATTTACGCAATGAAATTCGAACGGATACTGCACGCCACCGGCAGGAAGTTTTTGGGCAAGGCGAGTGCCCAGTTCCGTCAGGTAAGCATCGACTCTCGGCGCGTTGCAAAGCGCCAGCTGCTTCTGAGCATCAGCGGCAGCCCGCTTCCCAAGTTCAATGTCTTCTTTCGGGGAAAACGTATTCAGACCCGGCTTGAATTGTGTGCGTTGCGCGAACGAAGTCGAAACAAACGGAAAGACCATTCCGAAGAAAAAGAGCGCCCCAATCGCAAACCTCACCACACGGGCCTGTGGCCTTCGAATGGCATTAATCCTGGACGACTCTGAACTGGGCCGACGCGCACTCACACCAGCCTCCCGAACCCTCGAAAAGTAGGATGGCCCGCTACAATGCAAGGTTACTTCACATCGCCGAAGGTTGAAAAGAAAAAGCCCGGATGGTGAGCCATCCGGGCGAAAACCGAGTGAGAAGAAGTTTTGTCTAGCGAGCCATCCGCGGTGAAGGCTCCGGAGTCGTCGAGGCGGGAACATCAACCGCCTTGCCGCTCTTGGCAGGAACTGCGCGAACAGAGAGAGCAGGTTCCGGGCGGCGCGCCGGCAATGCCAGGTTTTCGCCCTCGCGGACAAAGGTGAGCTGGTCTTGCTCCTTGTTCCAGTCGATGCAAACCAGGTCGCCGAGATGCACTTGCTCGGTGGCCAGCAAATTTGCCAGAGGATAGACCACATGGCGCTCAATGGCGCGCTTCAGGTGACGCGCACCGTAGCGCTGGTCCGTGCCTTCCATCAGGAGATAATCGCGGCCGGCGGGCGCGACACGGAACAGAAACTGTCCCTTGGCCGTCTCCAGCACGCGTTGCTGCACCTGGCCGAGTTCGATTTCCAAAACTTGTTCAAGCTGCTCACGCCGCAAGGGATGAAACACAACCACTTTATCGAGGCGGTTCATGAATTCTGGCGAAAATTTGCGACGCGCCGCTTCCGTGGCCGTGCGTTGCACTTTTTCATCAAGACCGGCCGCGGGAGTGTCTTTCGGTTGCACAAAGCCCATGCCGCCCTGCATCAATTCCGTAATCTCTCCGCCGCCGAGGTTGGACGTCAGAAAGATAACCGTCTGGGAGAGGTCCACGCGACGGTTGTCGCCGAGCGTCAGTGTGGCTTTGTCCAGCATCCCCAGGAGCAATTGCCATAGGGCATCGCTGGCCTTTTCAATTTCGTCGAAGAGTAGAAAGCTGAGCTTCAGTTTGTCGGTATGGCTGGCGGAAAGCGCTTCTTGTGTGATCAGCGGATGTGTTTCCCGGTGACCAAGGTAGCCCGGAGGCGAACCAATCAGCTTAGCAATCTCGTGTGAGTGCTGGAACTCCGCGCAGTCCACCTTAATGACCGCGCGCGGATCCCCAAACAAAATCTCGGCAGCTGCTTCCACAATTCGCGTTTTTCCAGAGCCGGTCGGCCCCAGGAACAACAGATTGCCCACGGGGCGGCCTGGCGAGTTTAGCCCGGCGCAAAACACCTGGAACATATCCACAAGGGACTGTACGCCCTCTTCCTGCCCAACAATCTTGGCACGTAGAGAAGACTGAAAGTCACGAGTATCGTTGCTGCGGATGGTGGGATCCAGCTGCTGGCGGGCGGCGGCTTTCATTTCATCGATCCTTCCTTGCGTCCAGCTGCCCTGGGCGCAATGCGCGTCTCAACCATGCGCAAACCTGGAATAG
>Ga0210384_10000381_pt1 | contig 67983 bp, 67 predicted proteins | sample IncBWH2MmetaG_FD_160574 | JGI IMG/M metagenome (GOLD analysis project Ga0210384, IMG submission 160574) | Forest soil microbial communities from Barre Woods Harvard Forest LTER site, Petersham, Massachusetts, United States - Inc-BW-H-2-M | ecosystem: Environmental > Terrestrial > Soil >... | reverse complement strand
TGAGAGTCGGGTTTAAAGTCGGGAACGTCGTTGCCCGCCCATTTTTGGGCTCCTTCGTTCCACCAAACCTGCTTGCGTGACGGATCCCATGGCTTCCCGTCGAGATCGCAAGATGCGCGATTGTATAGCACCCGGCGATTCGCGGGCCACGAGAAAGCCCAGTTCTGATAAATTCCCAGCCCTGAAGGGTCGTCCGTTCCTCGGCGGGCGGTCAAATTACCAGCCTCGGTGAAAGAACCCGAATATATCCAGTTCCCACATGACGTAGTGCCGTCATCCTTCAACCAGGCAAACCCGGGCAATTGCTGGCCGGTTTTTATTTCCTGCTGGGTTTTTTCATCCTTCAGATCCGCGAGCGCCTTGCCGTTGATTTCTTTGGCTACTTCAGTGAGCGAGGGGTGCTGCGGATCGGTGTAGGACCACGTAACATGCAGGACCGGGTCGGGGAATTTGCCCCCCTCTTTCTGATAGAGCGCCCGAACGCGAAGGAAAATTTGCGCCAGGATGTCTTGATCCAGTCGTGCATCGCCTGGGGGCGGCACGGCAACGTTTTTCCACTGCAGCCAGCGCGCCGAGTTCGTCATGCTTCCGTCTTTTTCCGCGAAGCCTGCGCAGGGGAGGCGGTACACCGTGGTATTAATCTTCTTCATTTCGTCTGCCGTCGTCCCAGGCGCCCTCCAGAACTCGCTCGTTTCATCCGGATAAATCTCGCCCACGACGAGCCAATCGGCCTTCTTCAATGCATCAATATTCTTCTGCGTGTCGGGGCCGATCATGACGCCATTCATCCCGAATGCGAACATTCCCTTCACGTTGCCGCGGTACATTTGATCCCAGATCTGGGTCCAGGAATAATTACGGTCGATCTTTGGCAGGTAGCTGAAGGCAAAATCATTCTGCTTGGTTGCTGCATCACCGTAGAAGGCCTTCAGAAGCGAGACTGCGAACTTCGGCGTATTCGAATAGTAATTAAATGAGTCCCACACGCCGGGTTTTGAGGTCGTGGGTGTAATGCGCTTCAAGTACGCCGCCAAATCCACGTCATTTGGGTTTGCCATTTTCAGATAGCCGGGCAGGGTATCGAATACGCCTGCCATGTCCGTCGCGCCCTGAATGTTGGAGTGCCCACGCAAGGCATTTACGCCGCCCCCCGCTCGCCCCACGTTGCCGAGTAGCAGTTGAATCATCGCGGCGGTGCGAATGATCTGGGTGCCGAAGGTGTGCTGCGTCCAACCCACCGCATATATGATTGTTGCGACCTTTTTCGTGTCCCCGTCTTTGCGGATGGATGTGAAAAAGTCATAGGCTTTTAGAAGTTGGTCTTTGGGAATGCCCGTGATTCGCTCAACCACTTCTGGCGTGTAGCGCGAATATTGCTGCTTCATCAACTGGAACACACAACGTGGGTGCTCAAGCGTCAGATCGTACGCCACATTCGGAGGCAACAAAACCGGAGGCGGCGGTCCCGTCGGCGATCCAGGCTTGGCAGCACTCGCCAGGTGCAGCGCGGCAGGTACAACCGCCGCGGCAGGGTGAGAAGTAGTGGCTGCTGTAGCACCACCTGCCAGGGCTCCGCCTTCTTGATAATTCCAGGTGGATTTGTCGTAGACCTTGGTCTCAGGATTAAAGCCTGAATACAACCCGTCCTCAGGCAGCTTGAAACCTTCCTTTACGACGAACGCAGCATTGGTGTAATTGATGAGGTAATCCTTTGCGAACCGGTTGTTTTCGATCGCGTAGCGGATCAATCCCCCGAGAAAGGCAATGTCCGCGCCGGCGCGAATCTGGCAGAAGAGGTCCGCCGTGGATGCGGTCCGCGTAAAACGCGGGTCCACGACGATCAGTTTGGCATTGCGGTTGCGTTTTGCCTCGAGGACCCACTTGAAGCCGCAGGGATGGCACTCCGCCGGGTTGCCGCCCATGATCAACATCATGTCGGTGTTTTTGATGTCAATCCAGCCATTCGTCATCGCCCCGCGTCCGAACGTTGGTCCCAAACTTGAGACCGTTGGGCCGTGTCAAACCCGGGCCTGGTTTTCCAGGTAGCAGACCCCCAGGCTGCGCATACTTTTCACGACGAGATAGTTGAATTCGTTTGTGTCCGTACATCCGCCAGTAAAGGCTATGCCTTCGCAGCGGTTGACGGTCTTGCCATTCGGGTCCTTCTCGACGAACGTCTCATCGCGCGTCTTCTTTGTCCATCGGGCAACTTCGTCTAATGCCTGATCCCAAGAAATGTCTTCCCAATCCGTCCCGCCCGGGCGACGTACTTGCGGCTTCAACAGGCGCCGCTCATTCAATATGTCCTGCTCGAGTGAAGCGCCTTTCGGGCACAGGGTGCCGCGATTGATGGGATGATCCGGATCGCCTTCCACATGGATTACTTGGGCCGTGACGTTCTTGGCCTTATCACCCAGGGTGTAAATGATCACGCCGCAACTGACCGAACAGTACGGACAGGTGGACCGGGTCTCTGTCGCGCGGGAAATTTTCAGCTCTCCCAGTTGGGCGTAAGCGGGAGCGAGATCAAACCCGAACACCGTTGCAGCAGCACCGCCAATTGTTGCGACTTTCAGGAAGTCGCGACGACTCGTTTCCATGAAATGACCCTCCGGGGTTCAGCCTCTAACGGGGTCTCCGCTATTCGCTATGAAACCATTGATGTCCTGCAAAGCCCTTTCGTCGCACAGCTTGACACCGGAAAAAATATGGCCTGCGGAATGTCTGCGAGGATGAAAAAAACTTGGCGGCGGCGAGCTCATGGCCATCAGACCGCTAGCTTGAGAGACGCAATTACATGCAATGGAAACGACCTGCTTATTGGATGAACAACAGCGGCTGACATCCCACACCCGAACCATGGCTGGTCTCCGGGGCTACGAAACCACTGCAAGCGCGGATTATCTGTATGGATAATGCGGTTGTCAACGTATTTCAAACTGCGCGGCTGCGTATGGAATCCGGACGGTGGGATTCAACATTTTTCAACTACCTCCGAGTGCTAGTCCTCCGGCGTGTGCCCCCGAGTCAGGCGGAAGACGGCCAGCACCGGAAGGGGGGACTTCCTTGCCGCCGTCTTCGCACCGACGTGGGACAACCTGGACAGCCCGTTAACGCGAGCCGGCTAGTTCCGGAAACGCAGCCTCACAATGACCGCAAGAATGTCAGGAGCTGATTCTTCTGTTGCGGCGTCAGAAAACGGAACCGCTCGGAGGTTTCTTCAGCCTCTCCTCTGTGACGCTGGATTGCACCTTCGAACGTAAGGGATGCGCCATCGTGCATTTTTTGTGGACGTATGCGTGTTCCCCAGAGCGGCACAGTGCGGATCTTTTGGGAAGTTCCCTGACCGCCAGCCTGCACGATGCCATCGCCTGTTCCAATGTCATGGAGCAGATAATCACCGTAGGGGTGGAACACTTTGTTTCCGAGAGCATCCGGCAGGGTGTAGGTGCTCCCGTTGAGCGTCGTTCCCGGAGGCGCTGTGGTCAGATTTGCGACATGACAAGAAGTGCATCCAATGTTGGCGAACACTGCCGCTCCCGCCACACCGTCTGGTGAAGAGGCAAGCGCTTGATCTCGCGGCGGCGCCTTTGTCGCTCGCATGAATTTCGCAAAGTTGTCAATGTCGCCATTTTGATCGTTGGGCTCGACCATGCCTGGTGGATTGCAGAGCGTTGTGGCTTCCGATGAGAACAACTTGTTAGTGATCCCCATCTCATTCACATACGCATCACCAGAAAAGGAAAGCAGGCTAGCATGCTGATCCTTCCATCCGAAACGGCCTACAGCCATTGTGCCGCCCTCGAGCACCGGCACCTCCACCCATTCGCCGTGAATCCTGCCGTTTGTCTCTTGGGCTTGCTTCGCAGAAATATCTTTGAGTTCATCATCTGGAACAGCTTCCACAAAGCCATCACCCAGTATGCTCACAGACATTCTGGCCGCGCGGATATTTTCCGCTTCAGGAACGTATCCCTGCGCATCAGAGCAAATGGCTCTCTGATTGATCAGAGATCTCGGACCAAGTGTAGAGCCATCCCGCATTGTCAAAGTTGCACCCACAAAATTTCCTTTGGAATCCTGGTGCCCCGCGCGCAACTCTGATACCTGGCTTGGCCCACCAGTGACAACGTTTTGGTGGCATTCCCGGCAGGATTGAGCATTGTAAACAGGGCCAAGTCCGTCGGGCGAAATTTGCTCAACCTCCACGAACACATTTTCAGCGGTGGTGAAAGTGGCTTGATCAACCGCTCCGTTAGTCTGATCGTCAAACCCGGTTGGAGCTTCTGTGAACTGCTGCTGCGACTGCGTGGCAGCGGCGGCCAGAAAAAATGGAAGTACGAAAAACAAAACGACTGTGAGTCGCCTCATAAATTCCTGATCTCCCTCGGGGCCGGGCTAACGGTCGGCTGTGGTGTTCACCCTCCACTGTGCTGAACTCGTAATCCTGTCCAACCCCAATGGCGGTGATGCGGCCGAAAGTGGGTCGAATTTACGATGGAAGGTTGAAAGAAACTACTGGCCGGAGGTCCCAAATTGGAACAGGCGAATAGGCTGTACTCGTCATGTTCCTCCAGTTTGCCGTTATTTCGCCCATTCCAGGATTCCTGCGGACAGTTCAGTGAATGATCAACTTGTGCGGCCCGGAGTGAAGCTGCGTGGGGTCGCAGGCGTTCGAAACCTCCGTTGGTCGAGTGCCGGATTTGATCTGCGCCTGCAGCACCTGTTTCGACGCGGCCGCTTGCTGCGTTGGGGAACTTGTCTGCACAATCCGGGAAAACAAAGTGCCTTCCCTCTCCTCACCGGCTCATTTTTGCGCATTGCCAATGCGACCAGCGTCTTTGAGGGTGGCACCGGGATTGCATCATGCTGGCGGGGCTTGTAGCTGTCTGCGGGGACTTGTCTAAGGGGAGTATGGGGCGGGGTTGGAAACTGGGTAGTGCACTGGCGGGGGAATTGCCTCTCCGTCGGGTGTTGGCCGGTTGTATCCTCGGCCTGGAGTGTTTGCTGGTCTGGTTCTTCCTGAGCTCTAGGCAGGGAAGCTCACGTCATTCCCAAAATGATATTCCTTCTGTTGCTGCTCACCGGTCACTTCTGATACTCGATTCCCCGGCATTGCATAGTCGATTCGGCCTATTTGGCCGGCGACTGTTTCCTTATTCCGTAATTCCAGGCGGAGTTGAAAACGGGATCGAGCTGCGGCAAGCGATAACGAATGACACTGTGATCTCTGCGCATTATGCAGGTTTCACGCTGGCGAAGGCCCGGGTTATTCTCGCGGATCAAGAACGCGCCGTGTATGTGTCTTACCGGCTAGACAACCACGTTTATTGGACTCGGCAAAAGCTGCGGCTGGCCAAGGGCGAGGCGTTAATTACTGATGGGAAGATTACCGCGAGGACGCGCTGCGGAAACCAGATCTCAGAAATTCCTCTTGCGCCCTCCTCACCCGCCGAGCCAGCAATCGAGGCTCTAGAGAAGCCTGAAGATCCTCTACTTCTCGCGGAATTAAATCCGCCGTTTGAATTGCCGCTTGACCCGCCTCCCACTACTGATATTCAAGTCATTGGCCATGCCGGGAGATTCTTTTTACCCCCGCTCCTCCCCGTTTATCTCGGGAATCCGGGTTCGAGTCCGGGAATTCCGATAAGCCCCCCGCCGCAGCCTTCAGTTCCCGAACCGGCCACGTTGCTCCTCGTCTCGATAGGTCTCTGCGCTATCTACATGACTCGAAAGAAATGAAGAAATTAAGAATCTCGTAGACTTCTATTTCAGTTTGTTCACCTTGACAATCCATGTTCGACGGGCTATATGACCGCCGCAGAGTGACTCTCCGGATGGGAGTTTTTCCTGAGCACGTCATGTAGTGCGCGAGCGGATTCGTCGATACGGGGCTTGCGGCAACATGAGGATCCCATAATTCAGTTGGTGCCGCGTCGGGCGGGCGGACGCCCGAAAGGAGTGCTTCATGACCTGGACCCAGGTGTATGACCCCCTCGGCATGTGGTGGCTGTCCACGCTGGTCGCAGCGTTGCCCATCATTGTCCTGTTCACTTTGCTCGCGGGCCTAAAAGTGAAGCCGCACTGGTGTGCTATTGCGGGGGCATTCACCGCGGCCACAGTGGCGACTCTCGTCTTCAAGATGCCTTTGGGCTTGGCGGCCATGAGTTTCGGATATGGCGTGGCGTTTGGCATCCTGAAAATCGCTTGGATCGTTCTCGCCGCGGTCTATCTGTACGATATTTCCGTGGAGACCGGCCAGTTCGAAATCATGAAGGAATCCATAGCCACGATTACACCGGACCGCCGCCTGCAGGTCCTGCTAGTCGCTTATTGCTTTGGCGCTTTTATAGAGGGCGCAGCGGGTTTCGGGGCTCCCGTAGCAATTTCCGGAGCTTTCATGATTGGGCTGGGTTTCCGGCCGTTCCATGCAGCCGCCCTCAACCTTATAGCCAACACTGCCCCAGTGGCCTGGGGTGCAATCGGAACTCCGGTGCACACCCTGGCAGCAGTCACGGCGATGAGCGAGTCAGATATCAATGCAATGATTGGGCGCATTTTGCCGATCACCGGAATCATCGTTCCCTTCTGGCTGGTGAAAGCGATGGTGAGCTGGTCGGAAACGTGGGAAGTAGCGCCAGCGATCCTCGTGGTCGGCGTTTCCTTCTCCGTAACGCAATGGTTCTGGTCGAACCACATGGACAGCAACCTGGTGGACATTATGGGTGCGGTCGTTTCGATCATATGCACCGTTGGTTTTCTCCATTTTTGGAAGCCAAAGAGGATCTGGCGATTCGATTACGACAAGGAAGATGCCAAGGCAGTGCTACCTACAAAGGAAGTTGCCGATCAATTCGGCGGTGAATGGACTGCTAAAGAATATGACGGATACGTCGCTCCCCACAAATACACTGCCGGCCAGATCATGAAGGCGTGGATGCCGTTCGCCATTCTGTCTCTGTTCGTACTTGCCTGGGGGCTCAAGCAAGTGAAGGGTCCCCTGAACCTGGCCACGACTCCGTCATTCCGAGTTGTGATGGCCGACGGAAAGGTTCGCCCAGGACCGCCGGGATGGGATGTCCCCTATTTGCACAACGCCATCACCCGTGCAGCTCCGGTTGTCGCGAAGCCGACGCCGGAAGCCGCGCGATACGATTTCAACTGGCTCACAGCAACCGGCACAGGATGTTTCCTGGCCGCGCTGGTAGCTGGAACGCTGCTCGGAGTTAGCCCCATCGGTCTGATGAAAATATTCTGGAAGACACTCGTGCGTATGCGACTTGCCATGGTCGCTATATCATTCATGCTGGGACTGGCTTTCGTTACGCGGTACTCGGGGCTCGACGCCGTCTTGGGGCTCGCCTTCACTCGAACGGGATGGTTCTATCCATTTTTCGGAACATTCCTGGGTTGGCTGGGCGTGGCGTTGACAGGCAGCGACACATCCTCGAACGCGCTTTTCGGCAGCTTGCAGAAGATCACCTCCCAGCAGCTCGGCATTGACCCCGTGCTGATGACTGCGGCAAACAGCGCCGGTGGCGTGATGGGCAAAATGGTGGATGCACAGTCCATAACCATTGCGACCTCAGCGACAAACCAAGTGGGCAACGAGGGAATTATTTTCCGCTTTGTTTTCTGGCACTCCATCGCGCTTGGCACCATTGTCGGGCTGATCGTCATGATGTACGCCTACGTCTTCCCGCACGCTGTGCCACATGGCTTGACGTTTATCAAGTAAGAATTTTGGGGGCGGGGGAATCAAAAGGGGCTGCACCGCGAGGCGCGGAGCAGCCCTTTTTTCGTGAGGAATTTACTGCGCGACCAATGCGGAGATAAGCGTGCTTGCCTTCGGCGAGCCAAGCCCTGTCACGTAGTCGTACCCCGGAGCGGCCGTACACCATACGCCGCAAGATCCGTTGGTACCCTGAGTCACCGAGTTGAACTCTGTTACCAAAGATTTCTTCCCAAGCACATATAGCGAGTTGTTCGTGCTCGAAAGATGGCTCTTGCGCGCGGCAACGCGCATTGAATTTGCGATGGCCAGCAACGCGGCCCACTGAGGCGTGCCGGCGCTCGTGCCTCCTACCTGAAACCACCCGGATCCTCCACCGAAACCGAACGAGTCATACACTGCATACCCTGTCCCGGGATTGGCGTTGTAGGAAACATCTGGCGCGCCCCGCATACCGCGTGGATCCGCGCCGATGCCGAAGAGCGCTTGATAAAGAGGCTGGTGCTCGAACTTGCTTAAGCCGCCACCGCTTCCGCTCCAGGCAGTCTCGCTCTGATAGCCGGCGTTGGCATCAAGTTGAAGCGAAGTGCCACCCACGCCTACTACATAAGGTGAGGCGGCAGGATACGCGACGCCAGTCCCAGTGTCACCCGAAGCAGCCAGAAAAGTTACACCTGTTGTGACGAAGTGATTGTCGAGGCGCACTTCACTGGAAAATTCACCGGCGGTCCAGCTCATCGAAACCACCGAAGCACCATTGCGCACCGCAACGTCCACCGCCGTGAATAGGTCGGCCAGGCTGTTGGTCGCCGACTCCACAAGAACAATCTTTGCTTGTGGCGCAATCGCATGCGCCCACTCGACATCGAGTGCTATTTCAATCCCCCAGTTGGCGTTCGTAGCCGGCTTGCGTCCGTTACCATACACCTTTCTGAAGCACCCATTACTGCTTGAGCAGGCCGGCAGACCAAACTCGCGATCGAATACAGACAGGTCGGCTTCGATGTTGGGGTCGTCATAAGCGTCCACAATGCCAATCACCTGGCCAGACCCTTCGTTGGCCACCTGGTCAAAACCATAAGCGTGCCGCATTTGTGAAGGATTGTAAGCGGATGATGGTGGGCCCGAAATGCCGCTTTCCGGAGTCGCGTGTATTACATAATGTGGGCGCATGAAGCTGATTGGCTCGCGGTTCTCTTCACTGCTTTCAAGCCGCAGCGAAAGTGGCATCTGCGCAAAGAGTGACTGGCAGAAGCACAGCGACATCACCAGAATCATTGTGAAGCGTACGGACTTCCTTGTCCCCTCAGTGGTTGGCATGTCGAATCCCCCAGGCTGACTAGCAACAAATACAGGGTACCGGTCCGCACGGACTCCCTGCGATAGGCCAAGGGGTTCTATTTGCTGGTACGAAAGTCTATTTCATGATCTGACCCAGGTTGGCACAGACTGCGGAGAACACAATGAACAAGCCTCGAAACGCATCGACGCTGTTAGAGCGCCTGAAAACAGGCCTCTTTAATTGGGCATTGGGGAAACACACAGTCGCGCTGGAAGGTGCTTGGGAAGGCTTTGCACAAAGATTCTCGGCTGGCTTCTAATAACTTGGCTTCGATGGGCTTTCGGATAGCTCTCGATAGATGAAGTAGGTACCTACAGCGACGATGGCGACTGCCGTGAGCTTCAAGAGGAGGTGCGGATTCACGGCTGGCTTCACACCTGTCCCATAGGGCCCCTGAGCTGCGTTCGGCTGAGGCTGCACAGGATCTAAATCCATGGATACGCGGAAGGATTTTCCCTCAGGAATGGTGTGAACTTCACCATTGTTATCCACTAGCAGGTCCCCGCGGTAGGCAGAAACGATCATTTCCCTCGGCCCGGTCAGTGTCACCTGTCCATAGGTTGCGCCAGCGGCGGGACGAACAATGCCAAGTGGGGTTTCAAGCTCAAAGGGCTCGGCTGTCGCAGAAGAGAAGCCTACCGTCCCCCGATTAACCACCGCATGGAATGTACTTGTGTTCTCCGCTAGGGTAGCCGCGCTTCCGGAGAGCAGATAAAGTTGGCCCGCACCAACCTTCAATCTCATGGTGCCGCCTGTGCCCGTTGCGATCGAGTCGCCGGGATAAACCGTGGCGCCCACGGTCGCCTTGGCGCTTCCGAGCAGGGCTTCATCCGCCTGGATAACCATACCGAGTGGTTTTTCGTTTGCTGCGAAAAGCGGTAGGTTCAACAAACCACCCACTAGCAATGCAACGAGGCAGGAACGAGCGATCTGGCGCACGGCGTCCTCCGAGAGGGCTGCACCCACAAATTAGTCGCAGTGGCGTTAGATGTCAATACCTGAAACGACGGAAAAGCAGCACTCAAGAGAAGACGATGCTGACGCGCAGGGTCGATGCACCGATCCGAAATTCGGATTTGTGCTCGAGGCAGGCGGAGACGACACGTGTCTTATCGAGGTACGTCCCGTTCGTGGATCGCAGGTCTCGGAGGAAGACGGCGTCCTTTTTCACTTCAATCGCGCAGTGCAAGCGGGAGACTTGCGGGTCGTCAATTTCGAAATCCGCGCCCCCACCTAGCCGCCCGATAGTAAGAAGTGGCTGCGTCATCTCACGCTCTGCCGCGAGTGATGCGCCCGCTACCACAGTAAGGGTGATTACCTTGCCCGCAGGAAGATCAAGTGTCGTGGCGCTTTGGGACTCCGAGTCGTTCACACGCACAGCCCCCAGGCGACTATCCAGCGGCGCGAATGGATCTGCGATAAATGTGGAAGCATCAGGGTCCGGTTTGGCGACATCAAAGAGCGAGCTCCGTCCGCACATCCAGCAGCGCATTTGAAGAAACTTTCTGCCTCGAGTTTGGGCGTCATCCACATCGATCTGGGCATCACAATGAGTGCAGCGGAGACGCATATTATTTCGCCTCTACCATCGCTGTCAGGAAATAAAGCCGACTCTGCGAGCTCAATGTTTCGCTGATGTCAATCTGGGCTGCAGATCGAACCGCGCTCAGCGCGCGCAAGTCACCGTTGAGCATGAAATTTATTGTGCACGAGGCCCCACTGGCAGATGCTCCTCGAGGTAACGGATGAGCAGGCTCCGGATGTGAAGCGTGGTTCCCGGGCCCTCGTTGATCGCATGAGTCCGGCTAGGATATTCCATGAAGTCGAATGGCTTCCCGAGCTCGATCAAGCGATTTATCAGGAATTCAGTCCCCTGAAAATGAACATTATCATCGCCAGTGCCATGCACCAATAAGAGCTTGCCTTGCAGACCACCCGCGAAATTAACCGGCGATCCAGCACGATACCCGTCCACATTTTGTTGCGGCACACCCATATACCTTTCCTGATAAATCGTGTCGTAGAGTCTTTGATCCGGTACCGGAGCCACGGACATTCCCACCTTGTAGAGATCCGGAGACCGAAACATCAAATTGAGCGTGTTGGAACCACCTCCACTCCAACCCCAGACGGCCACGCGGTCAGCATCAATATAACTTCGCGTTCGCTCTAGCGCGACGAGCGCGGCGGCCTGTTCTATCGAGGAAAGCACGCCCACCGAGCCGTAAACCATTTTGCGCCAGGCGCGCCCTCTGGGCGCAGGGGTGCCGCGATTGTCAACGCTTGCGACGATGTAACCCTCTGTGGAAATGAGGTGATGGAATGGTCCGTGGATTATATCCCACTCGTCACGCACGGTCGTGTCGGCGGGTTCTCCGTACACGTACACCAGCATGGGATACTTTTTTGCTGGATCGAAATCCGGGGGTTTAAGCATCCATCCATCCAGGACCACGCTCTCGCCGATGTCTAGACGAAAGAATTCCACTGGTCGCTTCAGGATCGGCGCGGCATTTCGAAGCAGTGCAGCATTGTTCTCCAGCACCCGGGCGCTGTGGTGCCCGGTAACCTCCACCAGATCCGTCACGGGAGGTAAATCAAAAGTCGAACGTGTGTGGAATGCCCATCTGCCATTGGGCGATATGTCGTAAGAATTGGTTCCCGGCGAAGCCGTCGGAGTAACCCTTTGGGCGGCCCCGCTGCCGTCGATTCGCACACGGTATAAATAGCGCTGTGTAGCGTTGTCCGGTGAGGCGATGAAATAGATCCAGCCGCCGTTCTCGTCAACTCGCTCCAGATGCATGACGTCGAAAGCGCCAGGTGTCAGCAGTCGCTCCCGTTTTCCATCGCGGGAAATAATGTGCGCATGTCTCCACCCGTCTTTTTCACTCAGCCAGACAAACTCTTTACCACCGCCGAGCCACGGAATTTCGTCCATCACATCAACCCAGGCGGAATCGCGATCCTGGTAAATCGAGCGAACTACACCGGTGTCAGCATCAGCGAGTAGCACATCGTCGGTATTCTGCAGGCGGTTCAGGTGCTGCATCACGAGTTCAGTTGAGTTGCCACCCCAATCCATCCGCGCAATGTAGTTTTCGCGTGGATCGCCCGGAACCAGCATCCAACGCGTCTCTCCACCTTCAGCGCTAATAACGCCGACGCGCGCAGCAGGATTTGTGGTTCCCGTCTGCGGATAACGGACGTCGAAGACTGCTGGATAAATTCCCACTTGGGGATAAGGAATGCTCGTAACCACCTGACGGACCGCGCCCAGGTTGTATATCAAAGGAAAATTTCCCACGCCTTGAGTGTCGAATTGCCAGTAGGCGATATTTCTACTGTCAGGACTCCACCGAAATCCATCCCGGATCGCAAGTTCTTCTTCATAAACCCAGTCGGCGGTGCCGTTGATGGTGGTTTCCGAGCCATCATGCGTGAGTTGCGCAATCTTCCCTGTCTGGAGGTCCTCCACAAAAATGTTGTTGGTGTGAACGTAGGCCACTTTCGTTCCATCGGGAGAAAATTTCGCAAACATCAGAGTGGAAGGTGCGGCGTCGCCCCCAAGTTTGCGCAAGAGGTGGGTTTCACGGTCGAGCACCCATTCGTCCCCGCGCGTGTTTTGGCGCCATACCTGGCGCGAATTCGTGAACAGCAGCACGCGTTTCATACCGGCCGACCATTCATAGTTCTCGATGTGCAATGCAACGAGGTCGCCTGATGGAATCAGCTCGGACGCCGACACTAGAATCGTCCTCGTCCCTGTGGCAGTTTCGTACTTCACGATGTCCATAGCATCTTTCTGGACTGTCGAGGGTTCGACCGTGGTGTAAGCCTCGCCTCCATTCAGCCACCGCGCCGGTCCAAAAACTTTCACTTCAAAATCATCCGACGCGTACATTTTGTGCAGGAGCGTCCCCACCTCGGGTTTTTCCTGCGCGATTGCCGAGTCTCTCAATCCAGGAAGTCCTGCTAGGAGCAGGTCCACCAGGAGCAGACATGCAAATCCGCGCAGTGTAATTGGGGTGATCGATCCGTGACGAAGTGTTAGGACGCGATTCATTCGATAATTCTCCTCACTTGTGGTGAATCTTGGAGGCCGAAAGCGCTGGATCGCAGCCTCAACCTTACTGGACGGCAAGAACAGGTTTTTCCAACACATCCATCCTTGGAGCGATCCCTAGGCCAGGATTTCCAGACGCAGCCATCCGGCCATTCTTCCTCTGTGGCGCTCCATCTGCGATGCTTAGAGTTACGTAACTATTGAAGTCCGTGGACGAGAATAGAAATTCCGGCGGAGTGCTGTGAGCGAGATGGGCGATCGCAGCCGTCGTAATATCGCCGCCCCAGGTGTCTTCGATAGTCAGGGCGATTCCTAGCGAAACGCACAGATCGCGGATCTGTCGCGCCTTCGTAAGTCCACCTACTTTTGAAATCTTCAGATTGACGACGTCCATGGCGCGGTCCTTGTATGCGCGCACCACCATCTCGACGCCGTCAATCACCTCATCCAGAATGAACGGCCGGTCAGTGTGTTGGCGCACGGCCAGGCATTCTTGGTAACTCGCGCAGGGTTGCTCCAGGTACACATCCATGTCGCGGACTGCGGCAGCCACCCGCAACGCTTGATGTTGTGTCCAACCCGTATTGGCATCGGCGATGAGCGCATCTCCAGGTGACAATTGCTTCGCGACAGCACTGATCCGCGCGATATCTGTGTCCGGCTCGCCGCCTACCTTCAATTGAAACTTCGTGTAGCCTTCGCCACGGTATTTCAAAACCATTTCCACCATGGCCTCGGGCGTGTCCTGCGAAATAGCACGATAAAGCGCGAAATCCTCGCCAAATCGTCCGCCAAGTAACGTCGCGACAGGTTGATTCGCAACCTTGCCCAAAATGTCCCAGCAGGCTATATCTATTGCTGACTTCACGTACGGATGCCCGCGCATTTCACGGTCCATGAGTCGGTTGATCAAGCCGAGTTCGGTGGGATTCGAACCGATCAATTTCGGTGCCAGTTCACTGATTCCCGTGCGCGCCCCTGCCGCATACGCCGCCAAATAGGCCGACCCTAGCGGGCAGATTTCTCCATACCCCGTAATCCCTTGATCTGTTTCGATTGCTACAACGGTCGAATCGAACACACGGACCACGTTGCCGCCGGACCACTTGTAAGCGCCTTCGTGTAGTGGCAGTTCGATCCGGTATGCTTTGATCTCCGAAATGCGCATGGAAAATTTAGCCTTCGTATTTAGGTGTTTCGGCGGCGAGTATATATCAGGTCGGGAACTTTTCGACGGCGGCAGCAGCTCTGCCGACTAGAATGGAGGCCGTTGTGGAAATAAATTCGGAGGGGACGGCTTGGCTGCTACTTTTCCTTCAGAAAATGCAGGAAGAGGGTGAGATAGCGCCTCACATTGCTGGTGATCAAGAAGTGTTCGCGGACGTGCTCGTGGCCTTGCTCGCCGAGCCGCTGCGCAATTCCCGGATTCGAAAGCAAGAAGCGGATCTGATAGGCAGTCCCTTCAATCGAATGTGCAAGCAGGCCGGTATGTTTGTGGATTATCTGTGCGGGGATTCCACCAACCGCCGCGGCAACTACAGGTTTCCTCTTCCAAAGCCCCTCGGTGACGGTCAATCCAAATCCTTCGCGAAGACTTTTCTGAATAATGATCGTGGAAGCCCGCTGCAGCGCGTTGATTTCCAGCGCGCTCCAGGGAGGTAAATCCAGGATGTGAATGTCGGGATCCTTCCCTGCAACCTCGCGGACTTCCGCCAGCACTGCTTCGCCCTCCGGGTCATCCGCTGCTCCACCACCCGCCAGAACCAACTGGCAATCAAAATAGCGCTTCACAATCTGATAGGCGCGTACCACGCCCAAAGGATCCTTTAAACGATCGAACCGCGAAATTTGAGTCAGGATCGGGCGTTGAGAATCAATCTGAAAACGGCGAAGGGTCTCGGCAATCATATCCTGTTCAACTTCGCGATTCTTGTCCGAAAGTGGATCAATAGAAGGGTAAAAAAGATATTGCGGGATGGGCAATCGGCGCGCAAAGGCCGGCGAGGAAAAAATGGCCGCGTCGTAGCGGTCCACAAACGGCGCGAGGAAATCCCATACTTTCAGGTCAGGTTGGGACAAATCAATATGACAGCGCCAAACCCAGTGCCCGGAGTGATTGGCGCGAGACTCGATCAACGCCGCGGGCTGTGGATCATGAATCACAACAAAATCGGAATCGAATTCAAGACGCACACGATTTTGCTCCGTATAAGCCAGGAAGGTCTTGAAGCTTTCGTCGGGCAGATCGTAACGCTCGCCATGGAGCGCGTTGTGAAAGGCCTTAGTGATCGCAAAGAAATCGTCGCCCCCGGTGATCACATCCCAACGAATCGCAAGTTTCAGTTCATCCAGCAGCGGGACAATACGGTTCAACATTTCCGCCACCCCGCCCCCGACAGCCGTAGAATTCACCATCTGAATGCTGCGTCCCTCCAACCGGGCTGCTAGGGCGCGTAGCTCCGCAATTTCCCCACTGCCGAGGATGCCCGTGTAGTCGTCGAGTTTGTTTGCGCGTGGTGCTGTTTGAGTTGTGCTCATCCGATGAGTTCCCTTCCGATAAGGTCGATCATTCTCGTGCGAACACCATCCAGCGTGTTGGTGTACACATCAATCTGCTCTACTCGCCTGCCAAGCTCCTTCAGTCCAAGTTCTTTGGTGAGCCATTGTGAAAAATCATTTGAACGCAGGTGCAGCCGCAAACGCGAAGTCATGAAGTGAAACTGCAAGGAGGCATGGCTGAGTGTCTTCAATCCATCACGGAATTCATCCAGTGTCTCGGCTTCGAATCCGAGGGGGACATCTTCCTCCACCGTTTCGCAGAAATAGAAAGGCTCAAATGCCGCCTGCTGAGCTTCTCGCGGGTTCAATTGGCAATAGTCGCCCACAATCCGGCGCAAGTCACCGCGGAGGTCCGCCAGAGAAACATAGTCGCGGATATCAAGTGACGCCAGCCGTTCAGCCAAAGCCGGGCGATTGCAGGCGCTGAATACCCATTCCGCAAAATCATTTGAGAAGCCTTCCGTCAAAAAATGGTGCCGCCCCAGGCTCTGAAAGGTGTGGTAGAAGATCGATGCATCGCTGCAATTCTCGATGCCGTGCTGCAAATCCAGCAGGCTGATAGATTTCTCGTTACCAATACGTACCAAGTATGACGCAGTGACGAATTGAAACGGCTTGTTCGCCTTCATGGAAGTTCCTTTTCGAGCCGCGTAAGGAAGCGCAGTACCTCGGCCGGATTTTCAAGAACGAATCGCGCGCAGGTATTTTTTTTGTTCCCGACTTGAACAGTAATCTGATCTGGAAGGGCGGCGAACGCCGACTCATCGGTTGCGTCATCTCCCGCATAAATCGCGAGTGTCCGCCCGGCTCGCGACGCCAGCAATTCCTGAACTGTGGCTCCTTTCCCCGCAATCTCGCGCGGCAGGAGTTCCCAGACCTTTTCTCCGTTCAAAAGGGAGAGGTTCCGGCTGAGTGGTGCAAGAATTCTCAACAAGATGATATTTGCTTCACGAATGATTGCTGCGCTGGCCTCTCGATAATGCACAGCCAGACTCAGAACCTTGTCTTCGAGCCAAATTCCCGGCAAGATCCCCAATTGTGACCTTACCTCTCGTTTCGCACGTGCAAGCGCGAGCCGGCTGGGCTTGCTCAGTGTTGTTTTCTTGCCTGCTTCCTCGGCGCCGTGCAGTCCGAATGTCTGGACTCCCTCCATTCCGAACATGGTCTGAAGATCTCTAAGTCTCCGGCCACTCACAATTGTGAGCCGTACATTGGAATGCTCCTTCAGGCTCTGAAGAATCCGCTTGACGCGCTGCGGCACTCGAACGTCGCCCGGTCGTCTGCGCAGGTTTACTAGCGTGCCGTCAAAGTCCAAGAAAACCGCCAACTCCTTTGCGCCTCGGATGCGTGCTCTGATTTCCGGCCAGGCTCCCAACAATGGCCGGGGTCCAGGGCGCGAAGGAAGCTCTGCAGCCGCTCGAGAGCCCAACTCGCTGGCTGACTCAAGATAATCTCCATTAGTTGGGACTTGGTGCTCCATTGACCTGCCTCTCCCGCGAACTCGGCTCCCTTTGCGCCGGGTACCAGATTTTAGTCCGTGGCTCTTCATGAGAGATGGCTCGCTGCCGCCTCCGTCTCTTCGATTCGAATCTCAGAGAGTTCGGCAATCAGATTTCCAGCCCAGCGGTACACGTTGTGCTCTTTCACGGTTCGGCGCATGCGCTGCATCCGGACCCGCCGCTCCCCCGCGTCCATTTCTAGAGCCAAACGGATCGCTGACCCCAGTTGATCCGTGTCGTACGGATTTACAATGATGGCATCTCGCAATTCCCTGGCTGCTCCGGTGAATTGACTCAGGATCAGAGCTCCTTCCTCGTCGTCGCGTGAAGCCACAAATTCTTTGGCCACCAGATTCATTCCATCATGAAGTGACGTGACCATGCACAGATCGGCCGCGCGGTAATAGGGCAATATTTCGTGATGGCTGTGATGTCTTGAAAGGAACGCTATGGGCTTCCAATTCCCGGTCTGGAAGCGAGCGTTCACCCGCGCTGCTTCTGCTTCCACCTCCGACAGAAATTCGTGATAGCGCTGTATGTGGGTGCGACTGGGCGCCCCGATTTGTACAAAGGTGAATTTTCCTTGATAAGAAGGCCACGTTTCGAGGAAATACTCGACCCCTCGAAATCGTTCAATTAATCCTTTGGTGTAGTCAACACGGTCCACTCCGACTCCGAGAAAGTTCGCTTCAATGCCCAGGTTTTTCAGTAGAGCAGCGCGAAGTTCATACGGCGAGGTCTGCGGCGGAGCCTCCATCTGGGATTCGCGAATATCAACGCTGATGGGGAACGGCCGTACAAACGTTAAATGATCGTTCCGCTTCACCGCGAATCGCTCCCACTCGATCCTGGATTCCAGAGCTTGATCGACGGTTTCGAGAAAATTGTTGCAATGCGCCTGAGTGTGAAAACCGACCAGATCCGCTCCCAGCAATCCATCCAGCAGCTCCCGCTGCCAGGGGCATATTCCGAAGGCTTCCGGGTTGGGCCACGGGATGTGCCAGAAAATCGCCACGCGCGCGTCAGGACGTTCCCGCTTGATCATCCGCGGCAGCAGAGCAAAATGATAGTCCTGCACCAAAACGCGTGGATGATCCGCTCCCGCCATTTCCTGAATCAGCGCGTCGGCGAATTTACGGTTTGCATCCTGATAACTCTGCCAGTCGGAGGCGCGGAAAATCGGCCGCGTGTGTGCGATGTGGCACAGTGGCCAGAGTCCCTCGTTCGAGAACCCGTAGTAATATCCTTCCTCTTCCTCCTTCGTCAGCCATACGCGCCGCAAAGTGTATTCAGGTTTTTCAGGTGGGACACGAAGTCGATCGTGCTCATCGACAGTCTCGCGATCTGCATCTCCCGAGCCCGAGGCGATCCAATTGCCATCGCAGGCACGCAGAATGGGTTCGAGCGCAGTCACCAGGCCGCTCGCGGGAACAATTGTCTCAATCCCCTTCGTCCGGCGCACATGCATGTAGGGTTCGCGATTGGAGACAACGTATAATGGTCCCAGCCGCGCCTTGCTCTGGAGATTCACCCGCAGCCGCTCCGCAGTCCATAAAGATTCGCCCGTTTCCCGCAGACGCGCTTCCTCTTCCGCGGTTGCACGTGCCTCCGCCAGACTGCGTGTCAGGTTTACTACTTCCTGGGAAAATGGCGCCAGAAAGTCTTCACTAGGGATCTTGGGGCGCGCAGTAGACCTGCCTACTCGCAATTCCTTCATCCATTGAGCAGTCCGCGAGATCGGCAGAATAATTGTCCAGCGGATAATGAATACGGTAATCAGGACAATCAAGAGCACCTGCGCGATTACGTGCCACAGTGTTTCTCGCCAGATGCGCGCGCTTTGCGCCTCGATGTAGCTCGCATCATGAATAATTGCCAGAACTCCGTCCAGGGACGAACGGGTTTGCAGCGGGAGGTAATACACATTCATCTGTTTGCCGCCGAGCTCCAAAAACTGGCCAAACCCTCCTTCACTGCTCTTGATACGATCCAAAGGAACTGGCGGCGGAGCCAGCCGTGTAACTAGGTTCGAGCTTTCCGCAAGGACCTCGCCGTGGGCATCGTACACAACCACCCCTGCCAATCGTTCCCTGTTCCCAAATCGCTCCACTACCCGGCGGAGTTGTTCGTGCGATCCCTTTTCCAAAGCAGGCTGGATAATTTCTTGCAAGCTTTCGGCAAGTATCTCCGCGCGGCGGTCCAAGTCAGCCCGAAGGCCACGCTTTTCGGAACGCACCTCCGCCCGAGCCACGAGGAAGGTCACGAGTGTGACGCCCACGACCAAAAGTAGGATTAACCGCAGGCTGAGTCTCACGGCAACTCCCCTTTAGATTTTAGGTTCGGAACCGAAGCCCTTGCCACGGGGGAGCCCGCCCCAAAGGAGCAGGTCACCCCCGGTGCGGCGTAAATGGATCAGGCGTTAGCCTCTTCGATCGATTGAATGCGGATGGTATTGTTGGTGGCGTCTAGCACGCCGGTCACGCGCACTCGTTTGCCGGCGAATTTCCCGGCTGAGTCTTGGTCATCCAGGTTATAGGCCGACTTCGTGCTGTCATCTGTTAAGACGAATAAGTCACCGGCTTTGGTGATCTGCCCCGTGAAAATTTTTAATTCTTCGGGGGTCTTGGAAGGATCCTGGACCACGATAGCTTGAGTATGAAGTTTGATGGCTACACTTGCTTTCGGGCTTTCAGCAAAAGCCCCGGCTCCCGAAGCCAGAGCTAGAATTGCGACGCTTAGAGCAATCCTCTGCATTAGTCACCTCAAAAAGAAAGTGTGACTGGGTAAAGTAAGTGTATGCAAGACGCTTGCCAACTCCCCTGCCTCTAATTCCTTTTGCTTGCGTGACTTAGCATCCCTGCTGCGATTCCTGTAGGAACAAAAACTCAGAGAACATTGGAAAATATACCTGGTAGTTGGGACCCGCCATTTACCACGTCTAGAAAGCAAGCGCCGGCATTGCGGGGTTGTGTGGCAAATGGTTGGTCGAGCGGGCAGTGCCTAGCTAGCATCGCCGCAGGCCGTCCTGGTTCATGAATCTGCCGCGTAGCCAGCTCGAAGCTTCTTAAGAGGGATCTGTCTCCGCGACTGTTCAGAATTGAACAGCCGCAATTTGGAGCAACGATCTAAGATGCCGCCGCGAATGACGAGGCTAGGGGAATGAGAACTCGAAACCCGGGCTGGGGCGAGTGTTCTTCACCAGTCTCGTCATTCAACAATTCAGCATCCCGGGTTTTGGGATTAATCTCCGAGTGGACGCAATCAGAGGACTAAAAAATGTAATCTAAGAGGAAGCCCAAGCTTCCAGGGGCGCTATTCGGCTTCCATCTTCAGTCGTTCGGCTACTTCTGCACAACGGATTCTTTCCTCTGACTTTTGATTGAGTACAGTGACCTATCTGCGGCATAGAGCAGCGGCCCAATAGTTTCCGCATCTTGGGGATAGCTTGCGACGCCGATGCTGACGGTAAGTCTAGGCTCCTCGCCATCGTCCGCAAAAAGCTCGCAGATGCGCCGCGCCACCATCATCGCTTGCCCCGCCGCCGTCTCCGGCAGAACCAGTGCAAATTCGTCCCCTCCATAGCGCGCCGCTGTATCGATGGACCGGCAACAGAGCCGCAGGACGTTGGCCAACCGGCACAGAGCTCGACTGCCAGTCTGGTGACCATAGCGGTCATTGATCTGCTTCAGTCCATCAAGGTCAAGGAACAGTAACGTAAATTCTCGGCCCGTGCGCTTAGACCGCATGATTTCGCTGTCCAGCACGTCCACCAAGTGCCCGTAGTTCGCCAGACCCGTGAGCCCATCGCTGGCCGCCCGTTTCCGGAGTTGGTCTTCAAGCGCGCGCTGGTCGGTGACATCCTCGACGATAATTCCATATCCATCCAAAGCACCCTTCTCGCCGCGAACTTTGCGTCCGCTGAGCCGAACCCGCAACGCCGTGCCGTCTTTCCTTTTCCACTCGGTTTCGATTAGTTCCACTCTCCCAGTTTGGGGCGAGCGCTCCACCAATTGCGCCCTCTTGATGGGATCCTGAACAATCTCGCACGCGAGATTCACGGACTTGAGTTCCTCCCTCGATTTATAGCCAAGCATGGTCACAAGGACCTGGTTGACATCAAGGAAACGGCCATCCTTGCTGCAACGGCACATACCATAGGCCGAGTTTTCCACTAATGCGCGGTAATGTGCTTTCGAATGTCGCAATTCCTTTTCGGCTTGATCGCGCTCTTCCCGCAAGGTCTTTTCATCCAGGACTCGACGAACAGCCATGGGAAGGCGGGCAATTCGGTCCATTTCAATGCAATCATGGACACCATCCTTTGCGAATTCCGTCGCAGTCTCTCTTCGCAGGGTGTCCGTCACGAAAATCAGTGGCGTTCCATTCTTCGCCTGGCGCAGAAGTTCAATCGTCAGCGTATCCTGGCGATCAGCACCAGGGCACTCGGCGACGATAAGGTCATAACGCTGCGAGCCCACACGTTTGGCCAACTCTTCGGCATTTTGAGCCGCGTCCGAATTGACCATGAATCGGACGCTATTCAATTCGTGCAAACAGCGGTCTATCGCAGTTGAATCACTGTGAACGAACAAGATTTGCATAGGATGTCGCCCGGGGTCCGACTTGCACCGCGCAGCAGAAGCCTGCGGATCGGAGCCTGCTCCCGCCTGCGATGAATTAGCCATTTGAATAAGAGACCGATTCCCTGCCGCCGACCGCCCGCGATCTGGACCGATGAAGGGAAGGCCTGGAATTCCTCCCCTACAGAATGTACGGGAATTCAGGAGAGGGGGCTGTTCAATTTGGAACAGCTTCGTACAAGGACATTTGATTCAATCCGGAACATAGCAACGCTCGTGAAGAGCCAACGTTGGACACATTGCACAAGAAAAGTTGCTCAGAGGAGCGTCTTTGCTTGCGAATGTAATCCGAGGGTGGTGGGACTAAGGAGTGCCGTACGCATATAAGAGGAGAACTACAGTGCCTATTTCATGTCCACATTGCCGAAGCAAGACAATTCGCCGTTCCCAACGTAAAGGGATGTTTGAGTCAGCGATTTTGAGGCTGACACCTGTGAGACCATTCCGGTGCAAGCATTGCAACCACCGTTTTTACGGAATCACCTCTCAACCTGACTCGATCCAGTCCAAAAATGTAGCGTGGCGCTAGCCCGCGCAAGAAATCGACTCAAACGCGCCTGCCCCGGATTAAACCCGGGTATTGGTGCCAAATCCTCAGAGGTACCGCGCACTCCTTCGAGAATTACAGTTTCTTGTAACTTAACCTTCGCCGTGCTTCGAATACCCAGGATTCCCGCAAGTGCCATTGGCTTGGATTCAATGGTTCACTCAACCACCGATATATATATTCTTTCGTTCGGGACTTATTCATTGACCTGACGATTCTCGAGTATCTGGATCTCCAAGAAAGGCAGCGTCGGTACCACGCCTTGCATCCCTGAAGCAATTGCCTCAGCTTCAGGGACAAACCTACCGTCCTGTGGATCCAGGTTGGATTAAGTTTGGCTGCCGATGTTTTTTCACGACTCAGCGGCCGGGAATGCCTATAGGCCCGTAAAAGCTCCAACCTCTCTCTGGTTTCTACGACATGGAAAGGAGGAAGGGCAGGCTCGGGGGCAGATCCAACCGCCATTCTCGGGGTCGATTGATTCACGATCTCCGATAAAAACTGAGTCAAATCCGACGCTGGATTCTTCTTGATCTGCCTGGACCCGGGCACACCCGAAAGCGCGCTCGGAACACTCAATACTGTAGTCGGCTCCACGTATTCGCGGTGATCGAGAATGCTTTCAAAATCCAAATCCGGCCTTGCGGGCTCTTTGGACGGGCTGAGGACAATGAATGGGGCAGAAGACGACGCCGCAGCGCGGTTTGCCGGAACATCCAGATTTTCCTGCCGGGACTCGGCGGCGATCGCCGGAGCCACTTGTCTGCCCGCGCGGATCGATGACGCGAAAATCAAATTTGTGGCCAAGCTCTCCGCGGTATCTAGGGGCCGCGAAACAGGTTTGATGTCATCGAACTGAAATTCGCGCGCGACCTCTGCGACCATGTGCGCTGGTACCGGCCGGAGATGATCCACATAAGCATTGATCAGCGCGTGCTCACAGAGCAGGTTTATGACTCGCGGGATGCCGCGCGAATAAAAGTGGACGGCATCCATAGCCTCGGACGCAAAGACCGGTTTGCCGTTGGCCCCGGCGATGTGCAAGCGTGCGTGAATATATTCGTGAGTTTGACACAACGAAAGCGCGGCGGTCTTGCAACGAAGCGTAATTCGCTGCTTCACCTGGCGCAACTCCGGTCGCTCGAGTCGCGCTTCAAGCTCCGGCTGTCCGGCAAGGACGATTTGCAAGAGTTTTTCCCCCGGAGTCTCAAGATTCAGCAGCATTCGAATCTCTTCGAGCACACGGTCAGGGAGGCCCTGCGCTTCATCCACGATTATCACGGGCGTATCACCTGCGCGATAGCGTTCGAACAACCACTGGTTCAGGCGCATCAGCGCGTTATCCTTCAATCTTGCGTCGAAGGGCACCCCAAAATCCGCCATTATGAATTCGAAAAGGTGGCTAATCTCCAGGTGTGAATTAAAAATGAACGCGGTGGGTGTCTGCTGCTCATGCAGCCAATCGAGCAAACGGTTGAGCAGCGTCGTCTTGCCCGTCCCTACTTCGCCTGTAAGCAGGACAAGGCCCTTGCGGGCCTGGATCCCATATGTCAGTTCGTCCAACGCCTCCCGGGTCTGCGGAGTCAGGTACAGAAATCGAGGATCCGGGTTCACGTTAAAGGGGTTTTCGCGCAGTCCAAAGAAATGTTTGTACATGTTTTCCTGGTCTGCCTAATCACAGCGTTTCTTGCCGCTGCACTGGGCCAGCCACACACGGGCAAAGATCAATTGAGGTACGGCGGCCTGTCCGGTAGTGCGCCGTCAAACTTGTCTCTCGAACGCGTAGAGAGTCTCTCGCAATTCCCTTCGGCCTTTTGACATTGAAGCGCAATGGCCGCCAAGTGGACTGCTAGTTCAATCAGTTGAGATTCAGACTGCGCGGGCCGGCGTGGATCGCAACCGTAAATCTCCAGTGTTCCCAGGAAAACCATGTCACGCGAGAAAATGTCCGTGCTCGAAAAGAGATGTAGGCCCACTTGCCTGGCGCTTCGAGAGACCGAACACAGATGATTTTCATCACTGTCCGGCAGTAAAACCAGCGATATCACGTTGCCGAGCTGGAAATCTATCGCCGTACAGATTTTGTTCAAGATGCTGGCAAGCGGCGCGCCAAGGGATATCAACTCAAGAATTTGCGTCTCTCCCACTAACTGGTTGCGCCCGATGCCGTCAAAATGCTGATCTAGCCAATACCCCGCTGGCCGTCGATTCATGCGTGATTCGCGGTGCTGGGCCATCCTAGTTGCTCCATTCCCTCATTACTCTTTGCCGTTGACCGGGCGAGTCGTGGGTCTTAAACCGACTCTCTGACTCCCCGCGCCTGAGCTCCATTTCCTCCTCGGCTATGGCAAGGAAGGATTCGCGCATGAATTGAGTCCACTGTTCATTGAGTTTTTCGAGTGGGTCTTCACTGCCGCCGCGAACCTGGCTCCATCGCAGAGTTCCTTCCTTCGCGTTGGGCCCTGCTTTGCCATCTGGATTAACTGCTTTCTCGTAGCGAACAAGGAGCGAAACGAACGCTGCTTTAACGCTTCTCATTCTTCAAACCTCCCGACTGGACGCAGATATTAAGAGCACGCAAGGCGCATGGCTGTACAATTTTGAACAGTTTTGTGTTGGCGACCCGTTGGGCCTCAACATCACCTGCAATCTCAATGAGTTGGTACTTTGAAGACCTGCTGGCTAGCGCCATTCGTGCTACACAACACTCAGGAGGGAAGTGTTGATCTGAAGCCCGCCGCTGAATTCAATGAATCCGAGCTCCCTGAATTTATTCATGAAAGAATTGACGCGAGACCGGCTGTGCCGATCCTCTCTGGCAGCCTTTCCTGCGACATTCTAAGGAGGACTCCGTGAGGCTTACGAATGACCATACTCTTACGCGGTCCGCGCACCTTTTTCCGGTTTGTCGATTCTTTGGTCGACGCCTTTGATCTGATCCTTCGCCCATTCGATAAGGGAAACGTTATCGGCCATACCGAGCTTCTCCCGCATATCCCGCATCATCCGGAGAAATATTGTGGGGTCCAATTGGAGCTCGTTACACACCTGTCTGTCGACTTGTCCAGCAGCCAGAGCGCGCAATACGATCGCCTCTTCGCTTGTCAACGTTGGGTCCAGCCGGAACGCCGAAGTGCGCTTAATGCTAATTAGATTGGGTTTGAGCTTCATTAGATCACCTACCTTTATCCGTCTCCGGCCAGCGCTCTACAAGGAAGCTCCACGGGCTTTCTTCAAGTGGATTGATACTTCAAAATTGCGCTCCCTGCTCACGTCCTCGATGAAGATTTCATAGCTGCCCATCTCATATTGAGCTCTCGCGTCCGCTGAGACGAAGTCGCCCCTCGCAGTCCATTTGTGACTCCATTGCCAGTGACGGGAGGTGAGATGCCGGGGCCCAAACCGTCGCGAATCATTGGGGGGTCCACTCAAGGTGCAGACTGAAGGCGATTTCGGCCTCGGCACCCCGGCTTTTCGCACCCTTATAGCGAGCGCAAGATTCTGTGTCTGTTCAGTTTTGCACAGTCGGAGATTTTGACGTTACATGAGCTGTCGGCTAGCACGCTCCCCCCAATGTTTGAGCGCCTCGTACCTTCATAATGGAAAGCTTGCAGGAATAGCCCGAGGTTAGATCGGAGGATTCGGTCGCGCTGAGTCTTGAGTTTGCCGACCTCAACACGAAGATACGAACAGGATTGACAACTGTGCGAAATGAAACAGCATGGCCTCCATTTCGACTCGATAATGGATGCATGAAGCCCAAGCGAAGCAACAAGGAACTCAGCAATGCGACGCGTGCCAGCGTCATAATTGAAATGGCGAAGCCGCGTGTGGCTAAGTCGGCACGAATCACGGAACTGAAACTTGACCCTACGCGAATCCCTGAACGACCAAGCATCTCCATACCCGGAACCGTCGACAAGATCATCCCGTCTTCAGATCCGAGCGGACTCGAAAAGGCGCAAATTTCGTTTGACGATACTCCCAATCGGGATCGAGCTATCCGGATTGAAAACACGCTGACCGACGAATGTGGGAGTCAAGTGAGTCTCAAGAAGGGTGCGCACGTAAAAGTCACCGTCACAGGGAAAGACTCCAGTCGTCACAGTTGACCAATATCGGCAACGACCTTCACGCGAGCGGCTCGGCCTGAGTTTGGACCCGACACTCCAGATGATGTCACGATTTTAGAAGTCGCGGACAAGAAGCATTTGCTGCATTTTAAGCGTACAAGAAGGAAGAATTGCTGGAAATTTTCCTTTGGAACTTTAAGATCAACGCTGCAGACGTCTGTCCACCTATAGGAAGTCCCTCGACCCGATCTTCCAAGCCGCTCAAATAGAGAAATGGTGGGCCTGGGGAGAGTCGAACTCCCGACAAACGGTTTAGGAAATCAGGGAACTGTGTTGAAGGGTGGTAAAACTTTTGGACTCTATTATATTCCTCAACCAGTTACAAGGCGTCCGGGTTGACTCGTTTGCATTCGACTTGGACTGTTCTGAACCGATGACTACTACAAAATTACTACAGCTGATTTTGTTACATGCTGGAGTGTTTTCCCCACCTGACGGACCCAATTCCTACATGTCCGGTTTGCGCGTTCTATAAAATGCCCTTATCAGGCACTATGCTGGTTAGCTGATGATAACCCCTGTTATCAACACGCATTGGGCTTCGTCCTCGGACGCGAGGAAAATCTATTCGGGAGATGGAGCCGCCGTCATCTTCGATTCAGCCTTCATGCCGGAAGCAATCCGCGAGTTGCTTTGTCCGGCTCGCCTTAGGGTGAATTCTCTCTGTATTACGAGTCTTAGCCCTTGTAAAATCCCATTATGCTCATAGGTGAAAAGCTGCGGGCGCTTCGAGAATCGAAGAATCTCAGTCAGGGTGATGTGGAGAAACGGACGGGGCTACTTCGGTGCTATACGAGCCGAGTAGAAAACGGACACACCGTTCCATCCGTCGAGACCTTAGAAAAATATGCTCGTGCGCTGGGAATTCCCCTCTATCGATTGTTCTACGAAGAGAAAAAGCCGGCCCGAGATGCGCTTCCTGCCTCAGTATCGAGACATAGTTCGGACAAGATCGAGGGGTTTGTTCCTTTCGCTAAAGCCGTCCAGAGTCTCAATGATCAAGACTGCCGTCTTCTGTTGGTACTCGCCAATCAAATGGCCAAGAACCACGAGAGACGAGGTCAGGTTAAAAAGGCCAAAGCGAAGTGACTCTGGGGACTTTTCGCGTGTTCGCACGTAGATGCGCCAGCTCAACGCCGTGCATGCTTCAAGTCTGGACTGTAGGCCTAAAGTTAGTCTATCGGTCAGCCGATTACCTCGAAAGGCCCCTGCCGCCGATGCTGAAACGGGTGAATATTTGAAGAAGTATCTTCTGTCCTTGGGCATGATTTGAGGCCGCGCACTTGCGAGGTTTGATAGCGTGTATCGAGCGTAGACCCGAACACCCAATTCAAGGGCGCTAGAAGGGCAACACCGGTTCAAACTGCTCCTTCTCTCACACCTAAACGGGAATCGAGGTGCGTAGTTGTACCCAGTTGACGTACTTATCGCCTGCTCGAACAGACTGCTTCGCGAGTCTGTCGCCCGAATAGTGAACAAGAGGGCGGAGTTTCGCGCGGTCGCTGTGCATACGCTCAGCGCGGGTGTTGGACAATCCTTGGTTCAATCCAAGGCTGATGTGTTTGTGCTCGATTCGCTGCAATTCGTGGTCGACGATAATATCTGCTTCTTGACGGAGCGCTCGAAAGATCGCTCAGCGAAATGCATACTCGTCGCGATGGAAGATGATGAAGAACAATTCATGAAGGCTGTGCGTTTGGGGGTCCTGGGATATGTTCTGCGAGAAGCCTCGGCCGCTGACGTCGTAGCGGCGATTCGAATGGTAGCATCCGGCGAGGCGGTGTTTCCCGCGCATTTCGGCAAGGTGCTATTCGACCACGTCGCGAGCTATGGAGCGCTCGTACCGTGGGGGACAGCACGCGGAGAGATACGGCGTACCCGCCTGGAGCAGCAACTGATTCCACTAATCGACAAGGGGCTCACCAACGAGGAAATCGCGAACGAGCTAGATCTCTCTGAAAAGACAATCAAGAGCTATCTCCGCAGAATTTTGCGCAAATCGGCTGTGAAAAATCGCGAGAACGTGTCGAGTGTTTCCTGTGTCCGTGGCGAGCTATAGCAGGGTTAGATCGTCAATTTGTGGAATGTTCGAAAATCTCTGGTTGGCGCGTTCATCAGGCACTAAGCGATGCGGCACATCACTGGAATTGGCGCAGTGATTAAATCGTGGAAATGGTCTCTGATTGGGCCAAGAAAAAAGAGGTTGCGCTATTCGTGCCGAACGCAGCGGGAGAACCTAGGGTTAAAAGTTGTCGCACTAGGGCTCGACAAGATTGTTGCGGACGGCAAATCGAACCAGATCGCTGAATGTTGTGAACTTCATTTTGTGCATGATGTGTTCCCGGTGGCTTTCAACTGTGCGCGTTGACACGCCCAGAACAGCAGCCGCCTCCTTGTTGTTTTTCCCCTCGGCCAGCAGTCGTAGGACTTCAATTTCGCGACCGCTGAGCGAGATGCTAGATGGTTGACCGTCGGCGCTTGAGTCGCTGGGGCCACGCATGTATGTATCAGCCATGGCGGCAGTGAGGCGCGCGGTAAAAAACGTTTTTCCTTCTCTCATGTGCTCGATCGCCTCAACTAGCTCCGAAATTGGGTCGGACTTCAACACGAAACCGCGCACCCCAACGCGCAGCAGTTCTCGCGCGATTTGATCGGAGATATGCACCGAGAGAATTAATACTTCGGTTTCCGGAGATGTTTGGCGGATGGCGCGAGCAGCTTCGAGCCCGTTCATGTCCGGCATCGCGAAATCAAGCACCACCAAGTCCGTCTTATTCTTCTTGATGTAGTCAAGTGCTTCCAGGCCGTTAGCGGCCTCAGAGCAAGAACCAATGCCCTCCTGCGCCTCTAGTAGGCGACGCACGCCCTGTCGCACTACCGCATGGTCATCCGTCACCAGCACACGATAGGATTTGGCTGTTGGCGTCACCATTTTCACGGCTCGTCCCTCCTCGACACTTTGAGTGGAGTCCCAGATGTTCGCGTCCGAGGATTTTAAACCTCGGGGCGCAACTCTGACAAGCTCAGGGGAAAAATAGCTTTTACCGACGTGCCCCAACTTCCGGATGTAACCTCCAATCGTCCACCGATCTGTTTCATTCGCTCCGCCAGCCCTGCCAATCCCACACCAACCATTGGCACACCGCCCGTGGTTGTCTTCGGAGCCGCGGATTGGATTCCAACGCCTTCATCTCTGACCTCTAGGGTAATCTGCTCGGAATCTATTTCTATCCGGATCTGCGCCTTCTTGCTTTTGGAGTGCCGTTGGATATTCAACAGACACTCTTGAATCACTCGAAAAAAAACCGTCTCCGCTGAAAGTGGTAATCGAGGCAGCCTCGGAGGGATGTCAATGTCCAGGTGGATCCCGCTGCGCTCTCTAAAGCTCTCTGTGTAAATCACAATCGCGGCTCTCAGCCCAAGTGTCTCAAGCTCGGGGGGGTGCAATAATTGAGCCAGAGTTCGTACTTTCTCGATGCAAACCCCGAGCCGATCCTGTATATCGGTAATCAGCTTCTGCGCCCGCCCCTCCGGGATGTATGCGGTTGCCTGGCCGAGGTCCAGTTTTGCCCCGAAGAGTGCTTGGCCAAGGTCGTCATGCAGATCACGCGCGATTCGCCGCCGTTCCTCGTGCTGCATGTTCAGCAGTTGGTTCGATAGCAGTTCCACTTTCTGCGCTGCGAATTGCCGATCTACGTACGACGTCAGCACCGCTAGCCCTTGAACAATTATGGTAGTGACGGCAATCGCAAAGGCCCCCAGCATTGAGATGCTTATAGCGTGTGACAGGTCCGGGGCCATCGTGGTCGGAACAAAGCTTGCCGCTGCCATGCCAGTGTAGTGCATCGCGGATATCGCGCCGCCCGCCACCACCGCGCCTGCAATCTTTTGCGCACCGCTGCCCTCGCTCTCCTCTCGATAACGGAACCCCAGCCACAAGCCTAGAAGAGATGCCACGATCGCCACCGCCACGGACAGGGCCACCAGCGTAGGACTGTACCGGCAATCGGCGTCCACACGCATCGCGTCCATGCCCACGTAGTGCACCGACACAATACCAACGCCCATCATCACGCTCGCGCAAACGATCACTTTTACTTCCACCTTCTGCCGGCTCACCGCATAGAGTGAGACGCTCGCGGCAAAAATTCCCAATAGCAGTGAGAGTAAAACCGTGGGCAAGTCGTATGCCACCGGAACAGGCAAGCTGAATGCTTTCATCCCGATGAAGTGCATCGACCAGATGCCAATCCCCATCACCACCGCGCCGCCCGCCAGCCACGCTGGCCGCGCCCAGCCGCGTGCCGAAGTCACGCGGCCTGCAAGGTCAAGCGCAGCATAAGCAGACGACATGCCGATGAACACCGAGAGCGCCACCAGACTATAGTTGTAACTGCTTGTCATTGGCATCTGGGTCGGCCTTCGGACCCTCGATTTCACGCCGAAAAACAAAACTACATGCGATATACACGGGGTGTTGCTGGCTACGGGGCAACTTCGCGTGTATCGTAGGCGCATTTCGTGGCCATGTCAAAGAATGGAAATTGGACTGAGCGACGTGCGCTTCACCGCTGCAGGAGCGATTCCTACTGGGCAGAAAAATAATAGCGGCGCGAAACGTTCTTCCACTCAAAGCGGTACCGCAGTGACCTCGCGCTTCTGAAAAGTAACTCTGGTCAGCCAGAAGTCATTGAGACTCTTCACCAACCTCTCAAATTCTTCCAATTCCCTAGGCTTAGCGAGGTAGCAGCTTGCCATGAGTTTATAGCTTTGCTCGATATCCAGTTCCGAGCGAGATGCGGTCAGGACAATTATTGGAATCATTCTAAGCCGAGGGTCGGATTTGACCTGGGCCAGAACTTCTAGGCCATCCATCCGACACATGTGCAAGTCCAGCAGAATGAGGTCCGGGCGAGGTGCTTCGAGATACGTCCCCTGGTACCTCAGAAACGCCATGGCCTCGTCGCCATCAGAAACCACGTGCAGGCGAGCAGTCTTATTGCATTCAAGCAAAGTCTCACGCACCAGACGGGCGTCAGCAGCATTGTCCTCAACAAGTAGAATATCCACCGGCTTATTACCTTCCTCTTTGGGTCAAGTACAGCAGTCGAGAGTCAGGAGAATCAGTTCGGAAGGGACCTCCAGTTTATCCTGTTTGCCAGCATGTTCAAGAACAGCGAACGTGACCTCGACCTTCTAGTTAACCCCATGAGGGCCACTGTGAGACGAGCAGACTGACTTGCGAGTACCCGGAATTCGAATAACAGGACATTTGAATTAGTATCAAGCACTAAATAAGGCGGTGCATCGTTGGAAATGTCGCTGAGCCGTATGCGGAGGCGGCTGCGCTTTGGAGCAACAAGAATGAGATCGCACCATGGGTGGCGAGAGGGATGTGGGAAATTAACTCTCAAAAAGTAGAGCGGCCCCTAGAGTTCAATAAGTTTGTTGCGGACGGCAAACCGAACCAGATCGCTGAAACTTGTGGCGACAAGTTTGTGCATGATGTGGCTGCGATGGGATTCGATTGTTCGCGTTGAAATTCCCAGTGCTGCGGCCGCTTCCTTGTTGCTTTTTCCACTGCCCAGAAGTCGAACGATTTCAACTTCACGGGTCGTGAGCGGCGCTCCAGGCAGTAAGGTAACAGCGTTTGAGTCACAAGACCCTCGGGTGAAGAAATCGGCAATTGAGGTGGCAAGGCGAGTTGTAAAAAATGATTTGCCCTGACGCAAGTGCCGGACCGCCGCAATTAGTTCCGAGTTTGCATCGGACTTCATGACGTACCCGCGCACTCCGGCGCGAAGCGTCTCTCTCGCAATTTCCTCGGAGAAGTGCATGGAGAGAATCAGGATTTGGGTTTCCGGGGACAACTCGCGGATCGCCCTTGCCGCCTCCAGCCCGTTCATTTCTGGCATGGTCAAATCGAGAACCGCCAGGTCTGTCTTATTCTTCTTGATGTGATCCAATGCTTCGAGGCCGTTCGCAGCCTCGCAACAAACTTTCACGTCCGCTTGGGACTCAAGCAACTCTCGAACCCCGCGACGCACCACCGCATGGTCATCTGCCACCAGAACAAGATATTGTCTGGGGGTCGGCGATTGAGTCGTCACTGCTGATTCCTCCAGAACCGCGGATGGCGCTGGGGCTGTAAGACTTGGTGTCTGACAACCCCAGCTAGTTGTACTCGAAGGGTCCAGTCAGATGCGCCTCGGGGAGGTCGTTCTAACGGGAGGGGTCAATGCCTTCAAGAACGCATTTTTCTACCTCTTCAAGAGGATTGGAGTCAATTCGTAGAAGCCGCAATCTGACACAGTATTTTTCTGATCGTCAGTAAGGCGTTCCGTGATAAGCACCTGGGCGCGGCATATGAACAAGCATAGGCTCGTTTTTGCACAGCCTGCTGTGGGTTATACGGATTGACGGGCTGCCGTCATAAGAGTAATAGCTCTCATATCCGAGGGGTTTCCTGGGAACAATCACGCAGGTAACTGAGACTTCAGCGGGCCTCGGACCGAACTGGGGCCGTTAGCTTTCGAGTGTAGCGGCCTCAGCTATATCTTTGTCACGCGAATGTATTTCCCTTCAATGAAGCGCGGTAGGTCCCGCACGGCGCGCTGCCCTACCTCGGTTAATTCTTACTTCAACGAGATGAAACCTGGCATAAGTGAATCATTGCGGCTCACTCTCTAGGTGTTCCAAAATCCCCACTAGGAATTTCCAAAAAGTCTGGTCCTAGCTTCACAAGAAATCCCGAATCTGCATTCCATAAGTTTCAGGTTGGGATTCTAGCTCCATTCAAACGACGCAAACGGTTTGTAATGAGTGCACCCATTTGGCACCGCACTTGCAACTTGCCGAAACGCAATGTGAGCGATCTGGTCGTCGGAGGTAACTGATGAAGAAGTTAATCGAAATCATCCCGCGTGCGCATGAAACCAAGGTCACTTCCGCGCAACCTTCATCCTGCGGGCTGTTGAGGTACTTGGAAGAAACGTTACGCAATGACTTGGAAACTGTGGTGGTTCGCGAAGTGCTAATTCCAGTACGACCATTTCCTTGGAGCGCGTTTGCTATCGCTGTGTTGTTGCAAGTGCTTACGGTTGCGGTTTTGGTCACCGCTCCGCTTCTATTCCCCGAGAAATTTGAAGCGGTTCGCCGCTACTTTGTCATGACCTTAGCAAGGGGTGATGAGCTAAAACCGAAGAAGATTACTCTTCACAAGGCCCCTTCTTTATTTACCGATGATCAAGAAACCGTTCATGCTTTCCTAAATGAAAATGCGGAGCCCGCGCCGCTTGTGCCCCGGATCTTTTCCCCAATAGCTTCATCGCCACTGATGAAGCCGCGTGCAGGTGCCCAGGGGGCGGAACCTGCACCGAGTATTCCGATCACAGGAATCGCGGCTTCATACAACTTACCCCCGAGCTTGTTGGAACCCTCTGTTCCTATATTGAAAAGGCCACGCGAGGGTGTTCAGGCCGGAGGTTTTGATATTGGAGACCAATCCGTAGGAGGTGGTCTGGGGGCCGACGGTGGTAACGGCAAGTCTGGAGTCATTGACGCAAAGTTCTCTGGAAGTGCGGGAGATTTCAAAGGGCGCAGCGGCGGAACCGGAAGGGGGGTTCGACAAGGCATGTTCCTGGACCAGCACGCTAACGTGATCGCGCGCAAGACAAACACTACTGTGACCACAAACGCCTCAACTATGCCTGTCAAGATCCTTGAGAAGCCGAGGCCCGTTTATACCGATGACGCTCGAGCAGAGAAGATTGAGGGCGAAGTTCTCTTACAGGTGCTGTTCTTGGCTTCCGGGGAAGTCCGTGTGACTCGCGTTGTGCAAAGCTTGGGTCACGGCCTGGATGACTCGGCCCAGGAGGCAGCGAGGCGAATTAGATTTGAACCTGCTCAGAAGGACGGCCAAGCAGTGGACTCAGCGGCTATTGTCCACATCGTTTTTGAACTAGCTTATTGAGTGAGACGGAGAAACGAAAAATGTCAACAATTGGAAAGATTTGCTGGGTAATCGCGCTCTCCACCATATCCATGAGGCCGATTTTCTGCCAGGTGCAGACTCAAACAACCGATAAGCTTGCCGCCTCGGTCTCGCCTCCCGCAAAAGTAGGCACCGTTGAGGATGCGATCGATCGCATCATTGCACGTGAGCATGACCAGGTAACTGCAATCAAGTTGTACAAGCCGATCATCGAAACCTACCTTCAGGAGGTCAAGCTCGACAAGGATTCGGGCACTATTCCAACCCATGACGCTTACTTCTTGGGTCAAGCAGACCTTGGAAAAGGCGTACTCACGCATTCAATGCTGGTCAGGCACAACAGCGATGTCATCAAGGATGGATTCCGAGATTCATACGTCCATGCCGGTTTTCTACAGGAGATATTTTTAGACGCGACGGGGTTCGACCGCCAACACTACCAATTTGAATACTCAGGTCGCGAGTTTCTCGGCGAAGTTCGCTGTGTCGTCTTCGATGTAACTCCGCTGCCCAAGTCTGGCAAAGCGCGGTTCACAGGTCGAATCTGGGTGGAGGACCAGCAGTTCACCATCGTTCGGTTCAATGGAATTTTTGGGCGAGTGGATCCAAAATATGCAGGAGGTTTTAACTACAGCCATTTTGATAGCTGGCGTGCGAATGTCCAGCCTGGTCTGTGGCTACCTGCCTACATCTTCACACAAGAATTAAATCTCAAATATGCGGTAATTGGGGGGCACCTGCGGTTCAAAGCTCAGACGCGTCTCTGGGGCTACAATCTCACGAGTGAACATCGTCAGGCAGAATTTAGTTCCATCACGATTGAATCTCCCGATGCAGTTCAGGAGCTGACCGATTCGCAACGGCAGGATCGATCTCCACTCGACTCAACTCGCGAGTGGCGCCGCCAGGCTGAAGTGAACGTCATTGATGGACTCCAGCGAGTTGGTTTGCTTGCTCCCCCAGGCGAAGTAGACAAGGTACTTGATACCGTTGTGAATAATCTTGAGCTTACGAACAATCTCGATGCGGAGTTTCATTGTCGAATTGCAACGGTAGGCACCTTCGAAATGTTTACAATCGGACGAATGATCGTCTTAAGTCGTGGCCTGGTGGATGTATTACCAGATGAAGCGACACTCGCAGCAATGCTGGCCGTCGCAATTTCTGATGCTTTGGTCCCAAAACCACTGGCCGACCAGTATGGATTTTCTGATTTTGCTAGAGTTCCGGCCGAAAAAGCCCTAGCGCGATTTTCGTTCAAGGGTACGAAAGAGGAGGTGGAAAGTGCGAACCAGAGAGCTCTCGAACTCCTACGAAACTCACCGTACAAGGACAAGCTCGGAAGTGCCGGTCTCTTCTTGAAACAACTGAACGCCGAATCGAAGTCACTGTCTGCGCTGATAAATCCGAGGTTAGGAAACAGTGTTTTCCTCGCGTCTCAATTGAAGGACTCGGCGCCAGAGCTTGAACCTCACAAGTTAGATCAGATCGCCGCGCTGCCGATTGGCGCTCGTGTCAAACTCGATCCGTGGAGCGATCGCGTTGAACTCCTCAAAACTAGAACAGCGCCCCTAACTTCGGCTCGCGAAAAGATGCCGTTCGAAGTAACCCCTTTCATGCCGTTCCTGACTCGATTTCAGCCCCCGGCTGAAGCACTGAATGGCAAGTCCGCTGCACTTACCGGAAAACAAGAACGAGACGTAAACCCGAACCCTTAGCTCAGCAAGTACTACTTCGAAGAGTCTTCGCTGATGCATGGCTGAGGGCAGAGGAAGTGCCGGCCATCGCATATCAGTGGTGATGGAGGAAATAACTTGAATCTCAGCCGAATTCTGCGGGTCGGCTTGCTGATCCTGTCGATCTCCTTACAAACCTGGGCCCAGGAGCCTGAAGGACCGCCAAACTTCTCCACGCGCTGGCTGCTCGACTTCAAGTTAGGTGTGGCGGGCCAACTCGGTTACAAGTTTCCTTCAACAAGTCTCGGTCTATCAGTCGAGCGTCCGATAAGGAAACGCTTGGAGATACAAGGAAGTGTTGCGTACTCGCCTGACAGGAAGGTCATAACAAATGATGGCAATTCACTGTCGGGAAGCGTATCTGGCATAGCCTGGTTAACTTCGCGCGTCGGAATCTCTGGGGGAATTGAGGGCAGTCGGCTTTGGACTTCGAAGTTCAACAAGGGGACATGGTCTCCGAACTTGGGTACTGTAATTCATGTTCCTGTTCTTGATCCAGGAAGGCTCACCATAGTCTATGTCTTCCCGACAGGCTGCGTATGGGCCACACTAGACAACCCATGCAAGGTCCAGTCTAATCGCCTGCAAGGTGTCCAGCTAAAGCAGGAGATTCGTACCTGGCCGCACCTACGGTTGGGCCTTGAAGTTGGCATTTACCATTTCTGTGATCAAAGCAACCAGAATGAGCCGAGCATTCCAAGGACTTGTCACATAGCAGGTGCAAGCGCAGGGATTGTGAGGTTCGAGTTTCCCGCAGGATCTAATGCCGACTTGTATTAGTACAGCCCAACAAATTACTCACAGCGGGCAGCGCCGCACTGGTTTCGTGAGAACTAAACTTCATGATTGAGCCGCTCATTCCCAGACACCGAGATCGCTGGCAGCCGTTCTACGATCAAGTCCCCTCCCCGGTGCGCCACTTGCTTACATCCGCCCGCGGCTGGCCACTCGCCCGCATTCGTTACGCTCCCGAAACCTTCTCGCTTCTCCATGCCCTCCGAACTCATGAACCCTGGACCGCCTCTGACATAGCCTCCTTTCAACTCCACGCCCTCCGCCAATCACTGGCCCATGCCCGCTCGACCGTGCCCTTCTACGCCTCCTACCCCAAAATGGAACTCGATTCAGTCGACGATCTCCGCCGCTTACCCGTTCTCCCTCGTGAGACTGTCCGGGAAAATCAGGACCGCCTGCTCTCCTCCAGCATTGCTCCGCATCGCCGTATCCGAGCGGGCACCACGGGAACTACTGGCGCAAATCTCAGCGTCGCCTACACCGAGCAGTTGGCCCGCGACAATTGGGCGTTTCTCCTTCGACAGTGGGCCTGGGCCGGCATCCAGCCACGCCATCCGCGTCTCACTTTCTTCGGCGCTCGCATCGTTCCAGCAAAGCGCCGCCACCCGCCTTTTTGGACTCACAATCTCCCCGAAAGACAAGTTTTGCTGAGCATCTTCCATCTTTCCGAATCCACTGCGCCGTCCTACCTCGCCTTCCTTCGCAAACATCAAGGAGAAATCCTCGAGGGTTTTCCCTCCGTCCTCAGCCTCCTCGCTGATTTCGCGTTGCTTCGTGGTGAGCGAATCCCCATGCACGTCGTCTTCACCACCGGCGAGCCGCTCTATCCTTCTATCCGAGCAAAAATCGAGGAGGCCTTTCAGGCGCGCGTATTCGATAGCTACGGCATGACGGAATATTGCGGATTGATTCAGCAATGCGAGCGCGGGCAGATGCATCTCGCGCCAGAGTACGGGTATCTCGAAATTCTCAATGAGCAAGATCAACCAGTTGCCCCCGGCGAAGATGGCTATTTCGTCTGGACCGGTTTCCTCAATCGTGCCATGCCTCTGATCCGCTATCGAATTGGCGACCGCGGCCGCTGGGAGACCGGCTCCCCATGCGCCTGTGGCCGCGCCTTCACGCCTGTCGTTCCCACCATCACACGCGAATGCGAGGTTTTGCGCTCGACCGACGGTCGAATCTTTTCCGCCCCAGCTTTGGCTCAAATCCTATATAAGTCCGACTCCTTGCGATTCTGCCAGATCATTCATGATCGACCGGAACGTGTCATTATCCGGGCTGTGCCTAGCAATGGCCGCCGAGCGGCAAAGGAGACGATGGAAATCCGTGCCAGTCTTCAGGACCTCTTTGGTTCAGCAGTCAATGTGATTGCCGAACTAGCTGCCGCACCGCTTTCTACTCCGAGCGGAAAAATCCCGTTCATCATAAATCATGTATCTGCTCGCCACGATACAGTATTGAACATGCCAATCTAGGTCGGTCCTACTTGTGGCCTAGCGGAATTCTGGCATGACCCAAAACCATCACTCCCCCCAATTTATCGCAGCGTTCAAGAGTAGGAATTTTTGGATTCAATACCTTGGTGTGGCTGCACATTAGGTTGTGGCGCGCTCACCGATCACAATTCACACGCCGTAAAACACCCATCATAACCCGTACAAACCACATGTGTAGCACTTCGGTACGCGTATTATTGCGAATTGACCGTCACTCCCGTTTCGGTAAATCATTCCCTGCTTTGGATTACCCCCCTTCCAAAGTGAGGCACAAGTTGGCGACCGCAGAAGTCTGTTTAGAACGAAAATGCGCGAGTGAGTTGGCGACAGAAGAAATCAGGAGAATGCGCGGCGGAGCCCAGGGACATTTGTTGCGCTGCGGAGAACAAGAGTACTACGTAGTTAAATTCCTTAATAACCCACAAGGAGTGCGAGTCCTAGCAAACGAACTGCTTGGAACAGGGCTCGCAACTTTACTCGGCCTTCCGACACCTCAAACAGCAGTGGTCAAAGTGGGTGAACAATTGATAGCTCTCACGCCCGATCTTGTCATACAGCGGGGCCGAGGTAGCGTCCCCTGCCAGGCGGGTTCTCAATTTGGTTCCCGTTATCCTGGATCACCCGCGGAAGTAGAGGTGATGGATTTTTTACCACATGCCTTGTTGAGTGAGGTCACCAACCTTGTCGATTTCTGTGGAATGTTCGTCTTCGACAAGTGGACGTGCAATACGGACTCGCGCCAGGCGATTTTTTTTCGCAATCAGGGTGAGCGACACTACCAAACGCAGATGATTGATCAGGGTTTCTGCTTCAACGCGTGCGAGTGGAATTTTCCGGACGCACCAAGACGCGCGTTCTATTCCAGCGGCCGCGTCTACGAATCGGTGTTCGGGATTGACTCGTTCGAGCCGTGGCTCACACGTTTAGAAACCAGAATGACAAAAGCAGTGCTCGAAGATTTAGCGGGTCAAATTCCTCCCGAATGGTACAACTTAGACCCCGAGCCGCTTGATAGATTATTAGATGCCCTCTTAAGACGCCGGGAAATTGTGCGGCGATTAATCAACTCTGCTCACAAGTCACCACCACGCCGATTCCCCAATTGGAAGTGATGCGATGACTTATTCAGGAGATTAAAATATGCCTATATTCAGAATCCGCAAACTGATGATGGTCCTTTCTATACCCTTCATCTGCCCTAAGCGGCAGGGATGATCCTAGGGTGCATTGGCCTTGGGTTCTAGCTATCGCGCGGCGACACAGTCATTGTTGATTCCTAATGTCTCCTTCAGCCGCTTTAGCATAATGATTCCAAACCTAGGTCCAGAAGAAACAAATAAGGAGCGAAAAATGCGTCGGGATCGCGTAAACAAGTCCACCCCACAGTTAGACAGGAGCGCCTTGCGGTGTTCGCCGCAAGTGAATCTAATTCGCTCAGATGTGATAGCACCAGTGCAGATGCATCAATTGCTAACATCCTGCCGGGCATCGGCTCGAAGCACTATTGGAACCGAGCTCGATCTAGGAATTGAAATCGCAGAAAGCTTCGGCCCGATCCCTCGTGATTACGCACATTTGATGTTGGAAATCCTCTGTGAATGCGTGAAGCATATCGGGGACAGGGGTAACGACCCACCATCGGTGGAAATCCGGCTCTCGGAGGTGACGATTAACGCACAGGTGACTTTTGCCGTGTTGGAAGTAAGAAGTCGCAATTTAGAGCCGATCCGGCCCGGAACTCTCAGTAAAAAGTTATTGAACTTGCGCGACAGAATAGAGGAATTGAACGGCTTCTTGGTAAATGACAATGCGTTTCGCGACAAGTCTGTATTCCGTGTTGCGCTTCCGATCGTTTCGATCTGCAGTTGAACCGGTGCTGGCTCAGCCATGCGAAGTGAATTGTCGTGCCCGATCTTTTAGGAGCCGGTTTTGAGCACGCCGAGGATTGCAAGGCTCAGAGGAATCCCGACCCAATCAGTCATCCCCTCCGATCTCATTTAGTTTGATCAAGTATGTAAATTTTGCATAGAGACATTCGTTTCCTTGCGCGGGGGTTCTTTTGTCCCTATGGTGCCAGCGAAGGAAACAAATTGCTTCCAAAACTGAGGTAGGGGTCGACTTATGCGTTCTTACGCCGCCTTCAACGAAGAAGTACTCAGACGCTATGCAGAGTGGATGGTTGTCCAGCATTACACCTCAAGGACGAAACAAGTATATTGGCGTAAGGCCACGCAGTTCATTGATTATTTGAAGGACAGGTCACTCGCAAGGGTTACGCATTTGGACATACGGAAGTACATCGTGCACCTCTCCGAGCAGGGCGCCTCCTTGTCGAACGCGTACGACCATCTTCAGGTTCTTAGGAGATTTTACGACTTCCTCAATCTCGGCGGCCTCGTCAGCTATGTGGCCCCTCGTTTAGTCAGAATGCGTGACGCTCCAAGAAAAATCCCTCGAACATTGAGCGAGCATGAGGTCCGAAGGTTTCTTGCTGCCGCATTCACGCTCAGAGAAAAAGCTCTCGTCGAATTTCTCTATGGGACAGGATGTCGCGTTTGCGAGGTCATATCACTTCGAGTGGAAAACATAGATTTTGACTCTCGGACTGCACGTGTTCTAGGAAAGGGCATGCGAGGGAGAATCGTCCTGGTCACGGAGAGAGCACTGGGTGCACTTCGAAACTACGTTGCGGACCGCAAGAGCGGCTACGTTTTCCAGGAAGACCGCCGCGTGCAAAAAGCCGCACTATCTAAATGTAACGGACACTGGATAGGTGCATGGAAGGATTATCGGGGTCCTGGCAAGAGGTACGTCTTAATGACAAAATATCTGGACAGCTCTCGCCTTATTTCCTACGAGGACGCCAAGAGTAGATTAGAAAACTTGACGAGAGGCGTCAATCTTGTGAGGCCGAAAACCGATGGTCCTCTCTCTACAAACGCCATACGCACCTTGCTTGACCGTATCGGGCGTCGAACAGGTTTCAAACATGTATCTCCCCATATGTTTCGCCATAGCTTTGCGACGCACTTGCTTGACCACGGCGCAGACTTAGCAGTTGTCCAGGCCCTATTGGGGCATGCGTTTATTCAAACCACCGCAATCTATACCCATGTGAGCAGGGAGAGGCTCGTAGAGACATTCCGGCGATGCCACCCAGGAGGAACGGGAGATGGCCAAAGACTGCAGACTTCCCCGTAGCAAAGCCTTCAAGAAAAGCATTTCTAAGAAGAACCGGCGCAGGAGCGACATGGAGATGCAATTCCTACTTCCGTGCTTGCTGACTACACGGGCCTACCTGGCGATGCGGTCAATCGTTCCGCGCGATTTTCAGCGAAGGATGCGCTACTACTATGATGACCACGGCTGTTTGCGGTGTGGTTTCCACAGAGGTCCACACAAAGCCAATGGATTTTGTTTACGGTGCTGTGGCCTGGTCACGACGAGGCTGAAGAGATGCCACGATCGGCGCAAGAATCGAAAACTGAGTCGTTATGCACAAGACTTGTTGAGTAAGGGTCACGAAGCTAAGGCGTTACTGAAGGACCTTTTACGGTGGAAGGGCTCCGACCCAACGGTGATCCGCACCAAAACATTGATTTCAAAAAATCCAGCCCTTGAAACCTTCGATAGGCTACGGGAGTGATGACACCGGTCATCGCCCGCCCGCAAGTTCTGCGCGTGAGGATGAGGATCGGGCCTCGGGTTCGCCTCATTTAGAATAAGGCTGCGAATCCTCTCGACAGCAATGAGGACTTGCTCGCAGGCGTGAGTAGTCCCAATTATTTGCGTCGTGGGGGATTCGGTGTCATTAGGTGGTTGGCTTCCGCCGTGTTTCTTCCCCTCCTTGTAACCTGCTTAGCACGCGACAACGACGACCACAACAGCAACCACAAGAACGACTCCTATGGCAACCGCAGTCTTTAGTGGAGTAAGTGCACCTATTACGAACCTCCTTTAAATCCTTAGTCAGTCCATGTCAATTGGGAGGCTGGCACTGTAAGATGAAATCAATCGGATTTTTCAAGGGTGACTAGCAGATTAACCTCTTTGCTCGCGTCCACGTTCACCTGCCGGCTCCAATTCCTGTAGCCGTTCATGAAGACCCGAATGAAGTGTCGCCCTGGGTTGAGATTTATAGTCACGGGGGATTTCCCCACGAATGAATCGTCTGCGTAGACCTCACCGCCGACAGGAGCGGATGTGATGGTAACTGAGGTGGGTACCTGTGATGTCGTCGCAGCGATAGTTTCGGAAGAGGTTCTTTGTGTGAGTGAGTTTGTCCCGAGAGTGTCCTTCGTCGTTTCAACTGGGGCTTCTCTTACTTTGACTTCTAAATCTGGCGATACGCTGTCCTTCGCGCCCTGACCACCCTCGATTTTTCGTTCGAGGTTTGCTACAAGCTTCACTTCCGAGTCACCAAGAATTGAGATTTCTTTCGACCATTCCTTGTACCCGTTCAGCGCAACGCGGATGGTGTGCTTCCCAGAAGGCACTTTCAAAGTTGCCGGCGCATTCCCGACGAAGGCCGAATCCAAGTAGACATCCGCGTTAGGAGGGTTGGATTCAACTACAACTGTGCCTAATTTTTGCGCGCTGGTAGTCCCTGAGCTGGGTTCTTCGTCGTGCCCCTTTACGACCGTGGTCTTAACTTGCGTGGGAACATACTCGCGGTCCTTCTCTGCAACAGCAACAGACTGCCCAGTCGAGCTGGCGAGCGCTTGCAGAATCGCACGGTAATTTTCTTTGTCACCTTGCAACAATATTCCGCAGTGCTTCCCCTGAGCGTCGTCATAGTCGATGCCGATAAAATGCAGCCGAGTCTTGTGGAATAAGCCAAATAGCGCAACGGGCGCGACAAGTATCGCTAGCGCAATCATCGTCCCGACACGACGGTGTGCTTCCTGACCATAGCTCAGGCCACTCACTTTCGACGTGGGAATATCGACGCTGACTCCATCTTTCAATTTGAGCGTTATGACATCGGACGTGATTGTTAGGTGATTATCCCAATCCTTTGGGTCAACTTTGCTGGGGATTGTCCCGCCGTTGTATCGAACTCTCTTAAAGCTATTCCCCTGACCGTACGACACCAACGTGACACAGAGTAGGCCTGCGATAAGCCCACGCCCATAAGATTTCACTTTTTCCTCCGCACGACTGTGAATTCCTCTCTTCTCTCTGAGCATCCCGACAAGACCGAAGGCGCACACATTGGGTTTTCTAATACAATCACGCACGGAGCCCTAGTAGAACCAAGGTTATATACCTAATTTGGTACCTCATGTTAATAAACTCAGCGTATAATTCATGGCGATATTCCCTTCCCTCCTGAAGGTGGTCTATGAAAGAAATGACCGAAACGCGACGCCTTGAGTTAATTGTCGAGACCGTCCGATACTGCACGCGAGGTTGAAATGCGGCCTGGATTCTCGGCCCTTCTTGGCGCTAGAATTTTTTTATGCCGAAGTGGGAGCTAGATTCTCGGATTAGTGAGCTGTATGGCTTCGTCCGCTCTCGTCAGTTGGAAGGCACTCTCCCTGGCGATTCAGAAACCGGGGTGTGGCCTATCACAGCAATGAGGGTTTTTTTCGGATGGGGTTCGATCCTACACGATGACTGGCCCGTTGAGAGGCCGCGCCCTTGGCCTCCGCCTGGGGAGCCGCCTGGGTTGGATGACCTCGCGACGCAACGTCGCATCAATCACTACTTTAGGGTCAGGACTGTGCGGGAGTGTAAGCTCGCTTTAGCCTATTGCGGCCCAGTTCTTGCCAGTTTTGAGATCTCCGATGAATGGTTCACTGCACCGCAGGGCGTCATACCTCCGCCATCACCCTGCACTCAATTTTCAGCCGCACATTCGGTTCTCTTGGTGGGCTACGACGATACAAAAAATCAATTCAAGTTTGTGAACTCATGGGGAGCAGACTGGGGTGATCATGGCTCTGGCTACGTGTCTTACAATTCATTCGAGCCCGCATGGGATGAGGGCTGGTTTATGGACTTGGAGTATCCTGATTTTCGTAAGCCACGCCCGGGATACTTGAAACGCTCGTGGGGTTTTCAGCGTGCTGCATCTCGCTTCGTATATCACTGCGTCGAATTCACGGATCCGCAGGATTTAAGAATTGCTTGGGCATTAGCCGTACGGCGAGAGGAAGGCTGGCTTGAGGTCGAAGAGTTCTTTGTCCGCCCGACATTTCGCCACCAGGGTTATGGTAAGGGTCTTCTCCGGTCGCTTGAAAAACTCGCCGGTGAGCTCGGGTGGAAGCTGAAAATGTGGATCTCACATGCCGATATCGACGCCTCGAATATCTCGATCGTTGACAAGTTGATCGCCCCAATTGGCCTAGCAAGAAGGGCGAGTGGTACTCGATGGGCTCCGATGGTTGCGAGCCCCATGGGCGAGGATAAAATCGGACAGCCAATGCAGCCTCCCACTTACTCCCGCCCATGTTCTCGTTTTGCAATTCGCTAGTTGCTATTGAAAACAGGCGATTACAATGACAATCGGAAGCGCGCGATTTTGGGTTGTATGACTGGCTAACTGGACGTTTTTCCGGGCGTGAAGTCTTGTTCTAGGAAATTAGAGAATTGGTTGCCACTCGCAGCTTGTGGGCGGATGACGGGTGCTTGGGAGCAACTCACTCGGCTACGCAGGGAGTGTTGCGCGGGAACAGATTTCTCAGCAGCCGGAGCTAGATTTAATAATACGGATACACACAGAGATAAAAGTATGGATAGAGAACTAAGAAGACCCGTGTTCAATCCCGTGTGCATCCGTATCAGCGTGATGCATCTGCGGCGACGGGCAACTCAATAGGTATTCCCTAAGCGACCGCTCCCCTGGCGCAGTTCCCACTGTAGCGTCAGCAATAGGGGCTCCCAGTGGGGCCAACTAGTACGGGGGAAGACGCGATATTTCAAACACAAGCTCAGCCGGGGGCCTCGGGAGGCGCAACTGTTGTGCATTCGCTTCATGTGGATGACGCGCCAGGCTGTGAATTTGCGACACGGGACTTTCAGTTGAATCGGGAGCGAACAGACAGCATGAACCGTCCGAAACAGAACCTTGGATTCTTAGAGCTGGGTTGGAGCAACTCGGCGCTGCCTGTGTCACTCGATTCCTCTGCTGCGCAATTTATCCTCGACTATTCGCCAGCTAAGACGGCGCTGTGAATCTGCAATCCACAGGTATCCTGCCTTTTCGTATGTGAGCCCTGCGACGTAATACACCAGGACAACTAACCGAGCGATTGTCCTTAACGAAATCCCGTCATCTTTGACCAAGAAAGTGCGGAGCATTTTGGCTGTCTGAACTTGCAGGCGTGTGTCTAAGTCGATTCCCCGATTGATGTCCGTTTTTCTTTCGTTGTTTCCCCAAATACGCTCCCATGCTCCAAGTGGAGAGCGCTGCGCCGGTTTTGCCGCACTTCCCAGAGCAAGGCGTTGCTGCTCGATCATTTCTGCAGTCGTGGCAAGCACTGATTTCATGCTCGGATCGACCACTTTCAACCGGCGAAGTTTGATTCTGCGACCCACACTAGCCAAAAGTAATTCCGCATCCCGTGATTCCTTTTTCCAGGCCAGCTTCTGGCTCTTGTAATCCTTCACCTCACCGAAGATGCCCTCGAGCATGTCCCATGGCCGAGGCCCATAATCTGGCTCACACTGCACAAACTTGAGGATTGAGCGACGCGCATTTTCCTCAGGAGCTGACCGCGTGTAGCGGGCGGACTTCAGCTCGCGCACAGCTCGATTGCCATCCCACGGGACACTGGGCGCACGGAATGCATCACGCCACTTTTTCAGGAATGACTGAAATTCCGGACCGCTACGCATTGGCCGATATTTTCGCATGGCAAAGCGTGTTCCCGGAATGTCTTCCTGCGAGAAGATCCGGAACAGCCGGGAGGCAGGATGGACCGAGAATTGATCGCTCAAGAGCCTGACGAAGATAATGGCAATCGGTGCCCGGTTTGTGGCGAATGCGTTGAAGATTTCGATCTCCTAACCGATTCCCAGTGCCATCATTGCGCCGCAAAATTCCGAGCGGTGTTCGACCATGATTGAACCAAGCTACAAGATGCGTGCCGCCATCGAAGCGCTAAAGGAGCGCACCTCGAAACCGGAAATGGGGCGGGGCTCAGATCAGGTTTCTGTGACAGGCTGCGTCGCGAAGGCGGACCGGATTCAAGGTTATATCCGCTCGTATCCAACGGCTGCTCTGCGAGGGATTCTCGGCTTCAAAGCCGGGCGTGGTCACCGGATCAACCGTCCGACTGACAGACGCTTTCAAGCCTACGGCTATGTTCAATGGTTCGAGAGCCGAACATCGAGAATGAAATTCTTGATTGAATCGATGAGGCGCGAATTGTGGTTGCCTCCTTATCGGCTAACGCTGTACGCCGACGATCATACCGGCTTGTTGCCGGAGGAAGTGTTCAGCGTGTTTGAGGTCCTGCCGGACTTTCGCATGACGTTGCTCGAGCTTGCGTTTGATTTCGCACCGGAGCAGATGAACCGAAGATTTGTCCGCGAGCACGCGTTGTTCGGTAAGACCCGGCCTATAGAGTCTGAGGGCTCTACGGACTATTGGGGAACCAGGCAGGGGAGCAAACGTGTCCAAGCATATTTCAAAGCAGGAGTCGGGAGTATTTCGAGTTGAGCTGGAATTGCGGTCGAGATTCTTGAAACTCTACGAAATTAAGGACCTCTACGATTTCGGGAAGATCGTTGAGATTTTGCCCGAGCGTCACGTCCATTTCGTGCGGCTCAACGAGAACAAGCTGGTCGCGCGGCTGCGCGGGATGGGGTTCAGCCCGAAGAAGGTGTGGAGCATCTTGGAGGATGTGGCGCTACTGGAAGGAGATGTATGGGCGACGCTCAATTACCTGCGACAGGAATTAGAGCTGAAGAATACACGTCGTTTTCTAGATCCGCTGGACACAAATGACGCAGTGCTCGATGCATTACGCAAGTGGGCTGCGCTCTGGCCTGCGGACCCAAAGAAATTGAGGGCGAAATGAGAAAACACAACTCTCGGCGGAAGAAGCGCAAGGTCTTTTCTCATAGGGCTTGTACCGGAAATGCCACGCGCATTGGAGGCAAATTGGTTGAACGTTCCGATGACCCAAATTTCGCGGACGCGTTCGGAACAGAGGCACCGACCCGGCAAAAAATGGAGGTAAGTGCGGAAGACGGGAAGCTGATCATCACGCTCCCACGCTTCGATCCCCCGACGCGTTCGAGGTCAGGCAAAAGTTTTCTGATTGCAACTACCGGCGGGGTGAAACGCAGCTCGTTCTTCGTGGATGGCTCCCCGGTCCAGGTGGTGGCTAGTGCATTTATTTATGACGATGGCGGAGAGCCACCGGTGAAATGGCAGCCCTTATTCGAACTACAGAAGAACGACGACGATGAGGACGACCCTAGAGAGTGGGACGATGTCGAGGAGCTGGCCTAACTCCAAGGAATGGCCACTGATGGGGAGGAATCGGCGGCTGAAGGAGTCTGGGTCGAAGTTGCTGGAGGCGATGAGCGTGATTCGGTGCCAAGAATAAACCTGGGGAGGAAATCGGCTGATGATGCAGGTCTTGTTCTATGTAAGTTGCAGGGAAGATGGAGAGGAGGGAGTCTCGTTTTACAGCGAACCGTGGGTACAAGTGCACGGAGGCGTGGACGCACTCGAAGCAAACATCCATAAAGTCTCGAAATGGTACAGCCCGATCGGTGAAGCGGAACTGCCATCTCACGCATTGGACCCCGAAAAATCAGAGTTGCTAGGCGGGACGATCAAAGCGCTACTTGAAGCCTGGATCGAGAAAGGTGCGCCCACGATTAACGGCGCTGTTGATTCCGGTGTCACGGGGAGCAGAAGCTCGACGTTTACGGGCCGGTATTTCTTCTACAAGTTCCGCGAAAAAGATGGCCAGGAGAAGCTGACCGCGCATTCCGAAGCCCAGGTTCAGGAGTACGGAGGTATCGAGGCGCTTGAGTCGGCGATAAGCCATCACACATCTTGGTTTTATCCAATCGGCACACTGTTGTTTCCAACTTGGGTCGAAGAACCTGGCAAAGGTATAGAAATTCCGTACCGCCGGATCAAGGCGCTGGTCGACACATGGCTCGAACAGGGTTCACCGTGGAAACGTGGGAAGTTTGCTCAGGATGTCGATGCTCCCCCTAAAGGGCACCCCCTTGATGATGAGTGAGGAAAATCACACGACGCCGGGAAAGTTGATGGACGTGCGCGAGGTGGCGGATTTTCTCAAACTTGCGCCGGGAACAATCTACCACCTCGTTAGTCGAGGCCAACTGCCTTGTGTTCGCCTCAGCGCCCGATGCGTTCGTTTCCGTCGCAGCGACATCGAGGCATGGATAGAAGAAAAGGTCGAACACGAGAGAACTAACTTCAGCGATGCGAGAAGACAGGGATGAATTCAATGAGAGCAATCGGCAGTAATTTCCTAAACTGGTGCGCCCGACAGGGCTGGGATTGGCTCTTCGTTTTGGTCGTTGCGGCGACTGCAACTCCCGAGGAGGTGGATGGAAATTTTCGGCGGTGGATTCAGGAGATTGAAAGAGCGGACGGGACGCTTGACTTTTGCTGGATTCGCCTGGTTCCAGTGGACTGTAAAGGATCATTGCGGGAGTCGTACGTCTTGGTGGGCGGATTGTCGTCGGGCGAGTGGTGGTATTGGGCGAAACGGTGGAAGGCGATCAACAGCCATGCAGATGGTCACGCGGGAGTCCTCTATTCACCACGACGTCGTCGGGGAATCCGATTGAATTCGGCACTGCACGAATTGCTCAGCAAGATCGATTTTGACGTTCAGATGCAATTGGGAGTCCGCTTCATTCGGCGACGTCGGACCTTGAAGGTCGACGAGGATGGCCTTCCGCTCGACAAAAAAATGCGCCGGAATCTGAGTATTGAGCGCAAGGGCTTCAAGAGGGGCTGAGCACGAACAAACGGATAAGGCCCTTAGTGCACAGTTAAGTGAAAACACGACAAAACACGACAAAATCCGCCAATTTCGGCCAATTTCCGCCAACGAAGAGTTAGCTGGCCGAATTAGCTGGTCATCACCTCTGATGCTTCCTACTATTCATCTAGGTTTTTTGAACTATAGGAGGGCGACGGATGCAAAAGGCTAAACGGGCTGGACTTTACGTTCGGGTCAGCACGGCCGGGCAGAATACGAGAGCACAGGAGACTGAACTCAAGATGTACGCGAAGAATCGGGGCTGGGTGGTGGCGCGAGTTTACGCAGACCAGATTTCAGGGGCCGAGCACAACCGTCCGGCTCTGCAGGAACTTATGGCGGACTGCAAGCGGCGAAAGGTCGACGTTGTTCTGGTGTGGAAATTTGACAGGTTTGCTCGGAGTCTCAGACACCTAGTCACCGCGCTGGAGGAGTTCAAGCGGCTCGGTATTGATTTCGTCAGCGCGACGGAGGGGGTAGACACAACGATACCTAGTGGCGAGCTGGTATTCCAAATCTTCGGGGCCATTGCCCAGTTCGAGCGGACTTTAATCAGTGAGCGGGTGCGGGCTGGGATTGCACAGGCACGACGGAACGGGAGGCGACTGGGCAGGCCTGCAATCAAGAAACTCTCTGATGCGGAGATATCGCAGATTCATGTGGCTCGGCGGAAAGGCGTGACGCTGAGAAAACTAGCAAAGCAGTTCGGGGCTTCGTTATGGGCAGTGTACCAGGCGAGCCAGGGCTGAAAATGGGGTTTTTGAAATGTTTAGGTTTCAAACACGGAACACTCGGAATAGTAACCACTCTATTTTGAATGACTTAAGGAAGTGACTTTGATAGGGGTTTTCAAACAACTCGAAATAAGGGCTTTTCAGGGCTTCCAACCTCGCTCCCCCATCATGCCCGTTACTTTCAGGTTACCCCCCCTAAAAACCCGCCCAAACGGCATCTTTCGTCGTTTAAATCGGTGCTCCCCGCGATTTCGAAGTGTGAGTCACAGCTATCGAGGAAGCTGCTGATGGGCCTCTACCGGCGCGGAAAAACCTGGTGGATGGATTTTGTTGTAGACGGTCATCAGAAATGTGAGACCACCGGCACGAGCAATAAGCGGCTAGCAAAGAAAATCCTCGATAAGCGCAAAGGGGAGATTGCAGAGGGCCGCTTCAACCTACCGAAGTCGAACCCACCAATGCTGAAACAGTGGGCGGAACAGTTCCTCGAGACCATCGCACACCCCAACACTAAACGCACATACAGCTCTTGCATCGGTATGCTGTTGAACTTTTTCGGTGATGCACGTCTGTCGCAGATAAGTCCAGGACGCATCGAAGAATTCAAGCTCTCGCGGACAAGAGCAGGAACCGGCCCTGCGACAATCAATCGAAACCTCGCTGTGCTCCGGCGGATGATGAAGCTGGCTGCCCGGCAAAGACTCATTGGAGGTAGCCCGTTTCAGGAGGTGGATTTTCTTGAAGAGCGGTGCCGACGGCGCCAAGCACACATTCTCACCTTCGGGGAGCAAGTGAAGGTGGAGGCTGTTGCAACTCCGCTGCTTCGGACGTTGGTGGTGCTGCTCACGGAAACTGGACTTCGCGTGGGGAAGGAGGCGTTGCCTTTGAAATGGGACGACGTGGACTTGGTCAGTGGCGTCCTTTTCGTAAGACAATCGAAGACGCGGGCGGGAATACGGGCAATGCCATTGTCAAAGCTCTGCACGACCGTGCTGACGGAGTGGCAGCGTCTAACTGGACCGGAACTCTCCCCGTATGTGTTCGCAAATCTCAACCGCAGACAGACCCACTTGAAGAGTGTGCGCAAAACATGGACTCGCGCATTGAAGAATGCAGGGATTGCATTCTTCCCGATTTACAATTTGCGCGCTACATTCGCAAGCCGGTTGGCGGCTGCGGGTGTACCGGATATTTTTATCTCACAGATGATGGGACATGCAGGTGGGCTGCTGCAGACCTACGCAAAAGCCATCATGGAATACCGCCGGGATGCCATTCGCAAATTGGAGTCGTTCCGGGAATCCGCAATCATGACCCCCACAGTGAGTCTTTCCGGCATTTATTTGGTTCAGTAACACGCCGACTGCGTCCTTCAGTGACCAAGCGACGTTGGGCATGTTCTTCCTAATCTAGCAAGCCGTTCAGAATACTGATAAGCTAGCTTAGCTATGAAGGTACTTTTTCTTCATCTCAGCGATTGCCATTTCCGCGAGAACAGCGGCCGACTACTTTCCCGGGTATCCCGGATAACGGCGGCCCTTGGCTCCGTGGATGCAATTGCAGATGGCTGCGTGGTGACTGCAACCGGAGATATCGCCTTTTCGGGCAAGAAAACGGAGTATGAGATTGCTGACCGGTTTTTCGGCGGGCTCAAGTCCGAGCTCACCGCGCGCTACGGAGAACCGAACGTCAAATTTGTCCTAGTGCCTGGCAACCACGACTGCGACTTTTCGAAGGACACGAAGTTGCGGAATCTGGTTGTACAGAATCTCTCTAGGTCGATTGAAGACCTGAAGGAGGATGATGGCATATTTCGCACACTCGTCGCCCCTCAAAACGAATTTTTCCAGTTCGCTCGGAAGTGGAGGGGGGACGAGAATGCAAATCCATGGGTCTTCCGTTCATACAAAGAATCGGTGAAAGATGTTGGAATACGCATACGATGTTATAACACCGCCTTCTCATCTCAGTTGGACGAAGTACAAGGCAAACTGCTTTTTCCCCTGCATCTTATAGCTCCTGAAATGAATGCAGGCCATTCGAATGTTATTACTATTGGATTGCTTCACCATCCTTATCTATGGCTCGAATCAAATAATGGGATAGCATTGAAAAATCACATCGAAAATGTCGCAGACCTGGTCTTGACTGGTCACCAGCACCTGGAATCCACTTACAGCAAGAAAAATATCACTGGGGAGGAGATAAATTATTTTGAGGGAGCTGCATTGCGAGGCGATGACGACGACGATAGTGGTTTTAATATCGTTGTTTGTGACGTTACAGAGGAGCGATTGCGCCGGTTCGAATTCAGGTGGAATGGGGAGGCCTACGCCCCTGCAAAGAGTCACGATTGGTCCCCGTTTACAAAAAACGTGCGCGTCAGAGACCGATTCGAAATCAATCCGGAATATCGCTTATTTTTGGAAGACCCCGGAACAGGGTTTACACATCCCAGAAAATCCAAATTGCGACTAGATGACATATTTGTTCCTCCGGACTTGAATAAATTTTCCTTCGAAAAAAGGTTCGAGGGTCGCGCGACGCCCGAGCTCGTGCACAGTGAGGACGTAGAGGAGTATTTCCTCGAATCTGAGAAGGTTTTCGTTGCTGGAGGAGACCGAGCAGGCAAGACTAGCCTTACGAAGGTGATTTATTCGCAACTCCTGAAAAGTGGTCTTGTCCCAATCGCTGTTTCGGCCGGCGATATAAGGAGTGTCAATGAGGGCAAGCTCATTGAGTTGCTGAACAGGACTTTCGCTGACCAATATAGTCGATACTCCCTAGAGCCATACAAGCAATTACAATCGTGCAGAAAGGCTCTTATCATCGATGACTGGCATAGAACGAACCTGAACGTCGCTGGCCGTGGAATCGTAGTCGACGCATTGTCTAAGTTATTTGACCGGATTTATATCTTTTCCGGTGAAGGGTTCAGAATTGAAGAAATTAGTCGATACCGAGAATCGACGAATCCGTTCCGCTTATTTCATTTGTGTGAGCTGCGAGAATTTGGACATGTGTTACGGGCAAAACTCATAGAAAAGTGGTACTGCCTCGGCCGAGATTTCACTTGGGACGCCAACGAGCACGCTCGTGAGATTGATGACACTGAAAAATTAGTCTCCACCCTCCTTGGGAAGAATCTCATTCCGTCATATCCGGAGACCATTCTCTCAATCCTACAGGCCCTCGAAGCACGCAAGTCTCCGAGTACTCCATCAGGCTCTTATGGGTATCTTTATGAGGCGCTTCTCACAAGCGCCTTATCCAAGGTCTGCAAGGACAGTTCTGAATTGGACTTGATGTATACATTCATATCAAGGTTAGCTTTTTTTCTTTTTACAACAGACCAGAAAATCTTGACCCGACCGAATGTGGACAAGATTAGCCAGGAATACTTCGATGAAATCGGTGTTCCTCTTAACGTTTCGGACTTGCTCGAACGGTTGGAAGTGTCTCAAGTCCTCTTGAAGCTTCACGGCAGTTATTCTTTTCGGTACAAGTATGTTTACTGTTACTTCGTCGCGCGATTCTTTCAAGAGGCTTTGAGGGACACTGCAATATCTGGCGAAATCAAGAAGCAGCTTTACACAATGGCAGACCAAGTTTATTACGAGGAATACGCCAGCATTGTGATGTTCGTATTGTACCTAACGAAGGATGTCGAATTGATTCGACACATCATCGGGAATGCAGACTCAATTTACCAAAGGCACGAACCTTGTGATTTCGACAAGCACGTCGAGTTTGTGAACCGACTGTATAAAGAGCCACCAAAGGTGCTGGTGTCCGTTGAAGACTTAGAAAAGAACAGGGAGCTACACAGAAAGAAGTTAGATGAGTCAAGAGAAGAAGGTAGTTTTCGTGAGTTTGAAAGTGAAAAGCTGGCTTACAGCGAAGGTCTGCACGACATCATTAAAATCAACATCGCGTTTAAGACCCTCCAACTCTTAGGCCAAACCTTGAAAAATTTCCCTGGCTCGCTGCACAAAGACATAAAAGTCGAGATGGCCCGGTCTTGCTATTATTTGGGCCTTCGGGTTGCGCGGGCAATTTTAAAGATTGCCGAGGTCAACTTAGAAGACTTCCGTAATTATTTCGCAGAGCTTATCCGAGAGCATCGTTCGGCGTTGCCGGAAGGAGAACTTGCCAAAACGACGGATGAAGCTGTGATATGGCTTACGCGACGGGCTATGTTCGGCGTACTGAAGCGAGTCTCATATGCTGTAGGGCTTGAGCTTCTTCGAGAAACCTACAAGGCAGTACTCGAGGATTCGAATCACCGAGTGTCGGTAAGCTTGATAGACCTATCGGTAAAGCTCGACCATTTTAGCGCTTTCCCGCAAGGGGAAATCAAGGAACTCTGGGACCTTCTACGAAAGAACCACTTCTCCGGTACTTTGATTCGTGACCTGGTTGCATACCACATTTATCTATTCGGTTTGGAGCACCGGACTCTTCAGAGCATCGGAGAGACGTTGGATATTAAGGTGAGCGACCCACGGTTCCACAATCCACGCGTAAAGAAGCTGAAGTAAGTAGCTGGGCCGAGCCCCAAGCTGACTAGGCTGCTTTCCAAATGGGAAATTCAGCCCACCTTCCTGCTTCTAAAACCAGAATTTGGAAATGGTGGGGCTGGGAAGAGTCGTACTCCTGACACGCAGTTTAGGAAACCCCTCCCAACAGTGTAAATTGCCTGAATTTATGCGTGTGTCTGGGAAATCAGGTAGGCAATGGTCATCACAATCTAGTGGGCGTTCGCGAAAAGGTTGTCAATTGAAGGTCCTGCTATTCCACCGTCTCTCAGCACTCCACGCAGATAAGCTTCCGTGCCGGTCTCGATTGTTTGCCTGTAGCCCGCGCCTTGGTTTGGACGTCTGAAAGTGAGCATAAAGAACTGTGGTTGCTCAACTCCATCCCTTCGCAAGTCAAGTACCTCAATCATCGGCTTCCTCCACGATGGCTGGTGGGGCTGGCCGGAATTGAACCGGCAACCTAGAGTTTAGGAAACTCTCGCGCTATCCAATTGCGCCACAGCCCCGTGCGGGGCATTTTACCACGGGTCAATGCTCTGAAAAGCAAAAGGGCCGGTAAGACCTTTTCGGCTTTGGCCCTCTCCTTCACGTTTGCCGCAAAATCAGTTACCATTCCCCAATGCACCCTGACAAATACCTTGAGCTAATGTGTGAGTCATTTCTTCTGCAACGCATAGTCGGGCTGCTGCCTAGTGACCTTCCCTTTCGTAGAGATTTGCTCATACAGAATGCCAAGTTACAGCGGCTCCTTGAAAAGCGACCGGAAACAGCGGGCATGCTACTCGGAGGCGGCTCGGCCAAGAAAGTGAATAAATTATTAGGACAGCACTATGCGATGTGCGGCCGTCAAGCCAAGCTAGTGAGGTCTATGGCCGAGAAGAGCTTTAGAGAGTGGCTGCGCCAAGAATGGCCACGGCAAGGCAAGGCCTTTACGAAAAAGGAATTTCGCAAATGGCAATCAGGGTTCAACGCTGGAGTGTCCGGTCAGGCGAGAAAAATCGCGAAGCAAATCACCGAGGGAGTAATGCTTAGGCTTGCAGCCAAGGCTCCGCCTTCCAAGTAGAGCAAAGTTATTTCACGGCAGGGGCGGTGGCAATTTTCAACGAATACACTCAGCGGGCTGCTAAGACAACTGAACACGAACATCGCCCTGCTCGTTGACTGTGGCTTCCGAGTCGGTGATAAGCGCGTTTAGCTACTTTTGGAGCAACTGAACCTTGCTGCCGATGAGAGGCTGCGTATCTGGCGAGTCGCCCCACGAGTTCAGCGCCACATTGACGGATGTCCCGTCCGACCCGCTCAGAATGACAACGCCATTGGAACAGTCAATGGCTGTGACTGTGTGGACTGGAAGACGTGAATCGAACATGGCCGGGTTTGTTTGAATTATGGTCATGAGAACCGCCAATATACACCAAATCACGGCGCCTTAACTCCTTTCCAGTATTGAGTGGCATGCTCGTGGTGTTCATCGCGACCGACCTTGAGCCGATTCGTACGGCACATCTCGAAAGATGTGCTGGCGAAGCCGTTCCAGCGGTTGTCTTAGAAATCCGGTCCTGCGGTCAGCGCAGTCACTAGGGCTATTTGTGCATGGCGGGTGATGGCGTTCGACTCCGTGGAAAAAGACCCGCGTGACTACATCAAGACCGAATACGGCGGTCTCACCCTGCACATGAATCTCATGACTGACGGTACTCCAAGGAACCGTTTGACTACAAGTAAACGCCCCCAGTGTCTTCAATTGAGCCACAGCCACCCGACAAGAGACTACTACGTTTTTACTACACTCGCTCGCTGACTGGAATCCCAGCGCTCACATCAGGTCGCCTAAAATCCTGAATCTCAAGGAGTAAACTGGAGCCAAAGATTTGGGCCTTGCTGTGGGTCAGAAGTTTAGGAAACCGCTGCTCTATCCATCTGAGCTACAGGCCCGCAAAATCCTGTTGTTACCAGATAGACTATCACACGCAACCAAACATGTTCCCGCCGGAAGCTCTCGGCTACGATGTGGCATAATATTTGTCGGCAATCCGAAGCTGTCGGTTTAGCATGGAAGATGGAGCAGCAACTTCTCGGAAAATTGTGACGGCAAAAAGGAAAATTCGCAAGAGACTACTGGCTGCGCATCGCAAGATTCGTGAACTCCAGATGATTGCGAAGGGGCTCGTCTCCACGCGCCACCCTTTGCTTGTACACATCATCCCCACGAGGCGCTGCAATCTTGCTTGCACCTATTGCAACGAATTTGACGATTTTTCCAAGCCTGTTCCAACCGACGAGATGTTCCGTCGGATTGACCGGCTCGGCGCCATGGGCACAGGAATCATCACCATCAGCGGGGGCGAACCACTTTTACACCCTGAGCTCGACACGATCATTCAACGCATCCGCGCAAACGGCATCATCGCCGGAATGATTACCAATGGCTATCTGCTCACGGAAGCCCGCATCGCCGCGCTCAACCGCGCAGGCCTCGAGTACCTTCAAATCAGCATCGACAATCTGATGCCTGATGACGTCTCGAAAAAAAGCCTGAAGGTGCTCGATCAAAAACTTCAACTCCTCGCCGAACATGCCGAGTTTCACGTAAACATCAATTCTGTCCTGGGAAGCGGAATTCATAACCCCGAGGACGCTCTAAAAGTCGCACACCGCGCGATCGAGCTCGGCTTCACCTCCACGGTCGGCATTCTGCACGACGGCAATGGTCAGCTCGAACCGTTGGGCCGGCGAGAGCAGGAGATTTTCGAAGAGATCATGTCCTTGGGGAAGCGTTCATTCTCGCGTGTAAATCAATTCCAGCACAATATTGCTAAAGGCCTCGAAAATGATTGGCGTTGCCGCGCCGGCTCGCGCTACCTCTATATTTGCGAGGATGGCTTGGTCCACTACTGCTCGCAACAGCGCGGCTATCCGGGCATTCCTCTCGCCGATTATACGGACGAGCAACGCCATCGCGAGTATCTGACCAAGAAATCGTGCGCTCCGCGTTGCACCGTCTCTTGCGTTCATCAAATTGCAGTCGTGGATTCCTGGCGCGCTCCCCAAACCCTTGAGCCCGGCTCCCCGCTTCCTACAGGCTCGCTGGTCCAGCTTACCGGTTCAACTTCGCGCGACTAATCTCTGCCGCAAACTGGCTCACCGATCAATTCTCACTTTCTCTCGGGGGATCTTTCGCGCTTCGACGAAACGGCTTCCCGCCGCCCGCGGTTCGCGCTAAAGTGGATGGCAGAGTCCTTCAATTGAAAATTTCGAGTGAGGCGAGACAGGCATGATTTCCGTTTTATGGTTGGCGGTCGGCGTGGTAGCGATTGGAATCGTTGCAGCCATCGTCTGGTCCGCCGCCCACCGCTCGGACGCCCAACTTACAAACGTCCGCCAGGAAATGCAGAATTCTCTCGCCACACAGGGGCACGCCGTCACCACCCAGATCAATCAATTGATGCAATCCGTCACGCAACAGCTAGTTCAAGTCCGGCAGGACCTGCAATCTGGTGTGGCCTCATCCGGGAAGCTCGCAAGCGATGCACAGATAGCAATGGCGCAGCAGCTCCAGGCATCCAGTGAAGCAATCCGCAAAATCAGCGGCCAGCTTGGCGAAGTCCAACAGGTGGGACGCGACCTGATGCAGACGACCCAGACTCTGCAAACCGTTCTCGGCGGGGCCAAGACGCGGGGCGCCCTTGGCGAAATGGCGCTCGATCGCATCCTTGCCGACGCATTGCCACGAGGCGCCTACGAAACGCAGTTTCGTTTTGCTTCCACCGGCGCGGTTGTGGATGCCATTGTGCGCTGCGGCGACCGCATTCTCTCCATTGATTCCAAATTCCCCCTGGATGCCTATAGAAAGCTCGTTGACATCCCGGAGGACGCTCGTCGGGAGTTTGGGCAGGCGGTCCGCAAACACGCCGATTCCATTGCCGAAAAATATATTCTCCCAGACGAGCACACTTTCGACTACGCGCTCATGTTCGTGCCCTCCGAGGGCGTCTACTATGAGTTGCTGATGACGGAAGACCAAAAATACGGCAAGCTCGACGAATACTGCCGTGTGAAACGTGTCTTCCCAGTTTCACCGAACACTTTTTACGCTTGCCTTAGCGCAGTCGCCATTAGCTTGCAAGGTCAGAAAATTGAGGAGAACGCCCGACATCTGATTGCAAGTCTTGCTGGCTTGAAGAAACAATTCGAATCCTTCTCAGAAGTCTATGACAAGCTCGGCACGCATTTGCGTCACGCGCAACTCAGCTACGAAGACGCCGACAGCCGCCTCGCACGCGCACGAAATTCCCTGGAACAGATGGCACAGGGCGCACTCCCCGATTCCGCCGCCCCCAAAGCACTCGAGGCTTCGTCCGGAGAATAACTTCCCACGTAATCCACCGAGATTTGCTCTTTAATCCTGGCAGCGCAGCCAGGCCCCTACAGAGCAGCGTCGGCGGACTCGAGCAGAGTACGAAAGTCTCCGGCGATCGTCGTAGAAATAATTTGTTCCAGCTCGCGCTGCACTTTTTCGATGTCGCGCGGATGCCGAATCAGCCGGTTCGCCAGACTCTCCAGGCGATGTTGAAGTTCCCGGGGCGCAATTGATGTGGCCACGCGCAGATATCGTTGAGCGGTCGCTGCGTCAGGCGGCGGCACAAGTCGGGCGTGAAACGAATAGTCGCCCGACCGGATCGTATGCACTTCAATGGCGACAATATTGTTTACTCCTCCGCTCGTCCGTAATGCTTGCGTATCACCGCGCAGGAATTCGAGTACGCCTGGCGTTTGATTTTCTACCACTATTTGCAGCGGCTGATCCGTCCCTTGGACGCGAACAACTAGCTTGCTTTTCTTCTCCGGCACCATTCCCGGTTGCGGCGGTTCGAAATCCAAAGCAACTAGTATCGTGGCCGCATTCCAGCGCGCTCCACCCGTCTCAACCGAAATAGATGCTGGGCCGGGCGCCGCTTTCGGCCCGGGCAGGACGATCAGACACTCCGGCGAGGCCGCCAGAATCAACGCCCGTTCTTGGTTGATCTTCACGCGGTTCGCATCTGCTTCGCCGCGAAATCCCCCGCCATAGATTGAGAAGGAATCCTTTAGCGAAATTGCTGGCGCCACGCTAATGGTCTGCGCACCGCTGGCTTGGCTGGCCGGGTCCACTAGAGCTGCTGCTGCTCTCCCGGACGCTTTTGCGATCACCACCCCACCATCAGCGGGCGCGGTGAAAGTCGCTCGGCCCGTTGTGTCAGTCACCACCCGCTCATGCTTCCCCACCTCAACAGTGACGCCAGGTGCAAGCTTTCCATCAACCCCGAAGACGGCAAGCGTTGCGGGCTGTCCCGCTACTACACTCGGCGGAAGCACAATTGTGACCATCCATGCGGCACTGGTCATGGACTGCGCCAGCGAAGGGAGCGCGAGCGAAAAAGAAATCGTGGCCATACCTAGTAAGCGGAAAACACCAGAAGAAGAAGTCGAAAAGCTAACGAAGCGAGCTGCGAAGCGCCACAATCGTCTATGGGACCTGGTTCTCAAGCGCCCCGCCTGCTCCGCTCGTACACGCGCGCCTCACGGAACAGCCGGAAAAGTTCTGCATCGATTTCATTTGCGCGCACGCATTCGTCCAGAATCCCGAGCGCACGCTCAACGGGTACCGCGCGCTTATAGGGCCGATCAGACGCTGTCAGTGCGTCGAATATGTCGCAAATCGTCATCATTTTCGTCGGCAGCGGAATCTCGACACCGTGCAACTTATATGGATATCCCGTCCCGTTGAGTTTCTCGTGATGTGCCCGCGCAATCTCTGGAATCTTACGCAGGTTTTTCGTCCAAGGGATCTGCGTGAGAAAATTGAACGTGTGCACCACGTGAGATTCGATCTCATGGCGCTCCGATTCGTCCAGGCTGCCCTTGGGGATCGAGAGCAGCCGCAGTTCATCTTTATTCAAATAGGGTCGTTCAATGCCTTGGGGATCAGAGAAAAATTGTCCTGCGATTTCACTCAGTTTTTGTGATTGCGCTTTCTCGAGCAGCGTCGGCTCGTTCGCCTGCAGAATAAATCGCACATACTCCTCGATCTGCTTCAGCCGCTGGTCAAAATCCTCGCTGAGCCGCGCAATTTCCGCCAGCGCATCCCCGCGGTCCCGCTCCAGGAACACTTGCAGCTTTCGCCGTACGTTGTTCGCTTCCACATCTTTTCGGATGTAGTCGAATCGCTGGCGGACCACATCGAGTTGCAGCGGGTACAGTTTCTTGGCCTTCACCAGCACGTCTTCACGTACACCGACTTTCCCGAAATCATGCAGCAGCGCCGCATAGCGGATTTCTTTCATCTGTTCGCGGTCAAACCGCGCCGCTGCATAGGGCCCGCTCGAAACGCCATCAACAACATGTGCCAATCCCTGCGTGTAACTCGCCACGCGCAACGAATGGCCTGATGTTGTCGGATCGCGCTGCTCAATCGCTGTCACCGCGGCGCTTACGAATCCTTCGAACAGCGTCTCGATTTCGTGGTACAGCTTTCGATTCTCGTAGGCCACTGCCGCCTGAGAGGCCAGCGACAGCGCCAGACGCACAGCCCGCTCGCGGAATGGCTGCACCTGCTTCGCAACATCATCCGCGCTTTCAAGCTTCATTTCCGGGTTGCGTTTGGAATTGATCAGTTGAACTACGCCAAGCACTTCGCCCTTCGCGTTTCGCATCGGAAGCGTCAGCAGCGATCGGGTCCGGTAGCCCGACTCCCGATCGTAGCTTTCATTGAAGTGATATGGGCGCCCGCGGGGAATTTTGTAAGCGTCTGCAAAGTTCAGCACTTCACCACGCAATGCCGTGTATCCCGCCATCGAGTCTTCCGCCAACGGCATCACGAATTCCTGAAACGGAAAATCCAGGCTATCGTTCTGCGTCAGCATGAACCGCAAATGCCGCCGCCCCTCGACCTCTTCTTCCACCAGATAAAGAGATCCCGCGTCCGCGCCCGTAATTTCTCGCGCCTTCGACAGAATCAAACTCAGCAGCGAGCTGATGTCCCGCTCCGTAGAAAGCGCCATTCCGATCTGATTCAGCTCTTCGCGCTCACGTTCTGCAATTTTCAGAGCCTCACGCGCCGCGCGCTCGCGCTCGGCGAGCTCGATGTTCTGGAACGCGGCTTCCACCGTTTTCTCCACAACTCCGCGCGAGGCTTTCGACGCAAGATAAGCAAAAATCGGTGCTCCATGCTTTTTTCCTGCTGGTTGCTTCCCGGCTGAAGAGGCAAATTTCGCGTGCGGAATTACGCCGATGATCCGGCAACCGTTTATCGGTTGGCGAAAAAATGGAGGCATTGCAGGATTTCCCGATTTCACATCGGCAAGCCATACCGCTGGCGCGCCGTTCGTCTCAAATCTTGATTCATCACCTGGACCATTTTTCTTGCCCGAAGGAACAGGCCGAAGAGCATAGTTCCGGCGCAGCGGCAGTACGACTCCCTCCGCCGCCGATCCCTCGACATACCAGATTTGCTTTTTTCCAGACATGCGATCCCCGACAACGAGGGCGTGCGCCACAGTATACCGGAAGCAGCCCTTGGAGCGCAGCCACCTGCCCTGGCGCCAGGCGCATGTTAATCCGCCCGCATTTTCATTGCCTTGAATCGCAAGCGGCCCTTTGTTAGCCTTGCGCAGAGTTTGATTGTGTTCTCCACGAGTCGCTGAAATTCACGACCGCCATGCCCAACCGCGCAGCAAGAAAAGTCATCGCCATCCTTCGGGGATGGTGGGCGCACCGGGGCTCGCTCGTCATAAGCCTGGTTGTCACAATTGCGGCCCTCGCTGTTTATTTCGCGACCTTTGTCGGCGAACGGCACATGCCGTTTTTCGATTTCGTTTCACGCCTTGAGCTCAGCAGTCTCGACTACCGTTTTCAAGTACGCGGGCAAACTAGGACCGATCCGCGAATTGTGATCGTCGATATCGACCAACAGTCACAGGAGGATCTCGGCCAATGGCCTTTTCCGCGATACTATTTCGCTCAGCTGGTCGACAATATTCGCGAAGACGGCGGGCGCGTCGTCGTCTTTGATATCACTTTCAGTAAGCCGGACGATACGGCAAAGCCACTCGAAAAACTTCTATCGCAGCTCGCCGAAGAAAAGAAAAACGGCCGGTCCGTGAATCCCGCGCTCGTGGCGCAAATCGACGGATTGCGAAAGGAGTACGATTACGACCAGCAATTCGCTGAAGCAATTCAACGCTTTGGCCATGTTGTGCTCGGCAACTATTTCCTCTATACCCAAGCAGACCTGCAGGGTGTGACACCAAAGGCGCTGGCAAGCTATGCAGATTCCGTCGCTTACTTTCCATTTCCCCAGGTTCGCCCTTCGTCTTCTTTCGGAGGCACCCCAGGCCCCGAACGGAGGCTTGGTTTATTTGAGAAATATGACGCCTTAGGGTTGCTACCACGCGGGGCCCAAGCGAATACACCAGTGCTGACGGGGGCAGTCGCATCTGAAAAAGGCGGCACTGGCTACTTCAACGTCTCGGTCGATGCGGACGGCGTCGTCCGGCAGTTGCCCCTTGCGCTCCCCTTCGGTCTCGATCAAGACCGAACAACTTGGGATATGTATGCCTCTGTGGACGTTCAGGCGGTGCGGCTATTTTTCGACTTAACCAATCAGGAGACCGTTCTGCAATTCGGTCCCAACGGAGTGGAATATATCGAATTTGGACCCAAGCTCCTCGTGCGTCCGGACGATGTGAGCCGCTTGATGGTCAATTTTCATGGACCTGCCCGAACGTATCCATACGTTTCGTTCGCCGATGCTGCTCGGCACAAAACGCCCATCGGCACCTTCAAGGGCAAGGTTGTTCTCGTCGGTGCCTCAGCAACCGGTATCGGCGATCTTCGCGTTACACCGTTCGGCGGACTCGATTTTCCGGGTGTGGAAATCCACGCTAACTTGATCGATACCATTCTCAATCGTCAATTCCTTGCACGCCACGCGAAGGAGTCGGTCACAGATTTGGGATTCATCTTTTTATTCGGCATTCCGCTTGGAATTTGGCTTGCAGTCGTGAAGCCCCGATGGATGGCTCTTGCCTTTGCGCTTCTTTTGCCATTTGCCGTGATTGTCTATTGGGCGTTTCTGCACGGCTCATGGCTGAATTTCATCGTCCCTGCCCTCTTCACCCTCGTCCCGAATGTCAGCCTCGTCGCCCTCTATCGCGTCCTGATTGAAGAACAGGAAAAGCGCAAAGTGCGCGGCGCCTTCCAGCAATACGTCAGCCCGGAAGTGATTCGACGTCTCCTCGTGGATCCAGAGCGCGTGAAGCCGCGCAAAATTCCCGTCACCGTGCTGTTCAGCGACATTCGCGGCTTCACCTCCATTTCAGAAAAACTCGATGCGCAGGAACTTGCGGACCTGCTCAATGGTTATCTCACTGAAATGACGCGAATCATTTTCCGCAATCAGGGCACGCTCGATAAATACATTGGCGACGCGGTGATGGCCATCTGGGGTGCACCTTTCGACGAGCCGGGTCACGCGAAGCGTTGCTGCGAAGCCGCCCTCAACATGCTCGCGCGGCTGGAAGATTTGCAGAAGCAGTGGCGCGCGCGCGGTCAGCCCGTGCTTGAAATCGGGATTGGAATCAACACGGGCATTGCTTCGGTCGGAAATATGGGCTCGGCGCTCCGCTACGGCTACACGGCCATGGGCGACTCCGTGAATCTCGCCTCGCGCCTGGAAGGGCTCAACAAGGAATACGGCACTCGCATCATCATCAGCGACTCCACGCGCGCTGCCCTCGAAAATGGCTCAGCTTTGGTGCGCGAACTCGACCTCATCCGCGTGAAGGGCAAGATGGAGCCGGTGACAATTTACGAGCTCATGCGCCTTGATGCTGATGGTGATCAGCACAAAGAAACCATCGAGCTGATCGAATTATTCGAACGAGGACATCAAGCTTACAGACAGCGTTACTGGAGCACCGCGAAAAAAATCTTTGAGAATATGCTGACGCGATGGCCAAACGATGGCCCCACTCGTCTCTTTCTCGCGCGCTGCGAGGAATATCTCGCAGCAGAGCCCGCCCCCGATTGGGATGGCGTGTACGTGATGACGCACAAATAGACTTCAGTGAGATTGCCCGTCCTCATTCATCAAGCCGCACCACAAACGTGACCAACTGCTCATCCATCTTCAGCCGATCCGCCAACTGTTGCGCTGCCTCTTCGGTCGGCACGCGGCCGACCCGTACGCGATAAAACAATCCATTCGGCGAATCGTACGTCGCGATGCTCGCCGGCTGATAGCGCGCAGCAAGTTGAGACTTAAGTCGCTCCGCATTTTCCTGCACCAGGAATGCTCCCACCTGAACACCGAAGAATCCTACTTGAGGATTCGGCCCGGCAATCACTTCCAACCGAACGAGTGCAGTCCCTGTTCCCACCATCTCGATCGCCTGCGCTGCGGATAGCGAGAGATCAATCACGCGATTGGCAACGAACGGACCGCGATCGTTGATTCGAACCTCAGTCTGCTTCCCGTTGTGCAGATTCGTCACGCGCACCACCGCATTAAACGGCAAAGTGCGGTGGGCTGCCGTGAATTCATGCATGTCGTAGATTTCGCCATTCGATGTGCGCCGCCCATGAAATGGAACGCCGTACCATGAAGCGACGCCCTCTTCCACATATTCGCCGGGAATCGCGGGTTGCCGTTCGATCGCCGGTGGCGGTCCGGACGGCACTGAAGGGGGTGGAACTGAGCCGCGGGGTCGAGGGCTAGTTGCCGGGGCATGCGTCGGCTTTGCGTGGTGGGCGCATCCCTCGGCGACCATCAGCGTCAGGCCGAGCGCGATGGCGAGTCGAAGCCTCGCAACTCCGCTGCCCTTTCGAACCCCCTCAATTTGTATTGAAGATTTCTCCGGCCGATGAATGGCCCTCACGCAGATTCCGGATTCACTTGTTTGCACTCATTTTCGGTATTATAGGAATGCTTTCACCTTCTCGCAAGGAAGCCTATTGGCACTCTCGCCACGACTACGCTGGAGACTCGATCGAATCCGTGAAAAGTTGGGCGGCCTTTTCGGAAGCGGCCACGAACCGCGGCGTCCGCAGTTGTGTCCCGCTTGCGGCACGCTTGTGGGAGCCAACGCAAATCGGTGCCATCAATGCGGCGCAAGCCTGACGTTTTCTATGGCCGCAGCAAGCAAGTCGCTCGAAAGTTGGCTGCCGGCTACTTCGCCCGCGACATATTCCATCCTCGGATTCAGTTGCATTCTTTACGTTGTATGCCTGCTGGCCACGATGCGTGAAAGTGGCTTGCAGCCTCCGCCCGGCGGTGGAATGTTCGCCATTTTCGGCATCGGCGGAATCAATGGCGACGTCTTGCAGAGGCTCGGCGCTTCATTGCCACTGCACGACAATCTGCAGCAGCCGTGGCGTTTTGTGATGGCCGTTTTCCTTCACAGCAGCCTCATGCACATCATCTTCAACATGTGGGTGCTCATGGATATTGGCCCGCAGCTTGAAGAGTTATTTGGCTCGGCGCGATTTTTTTTCATCTACGTGATCACAGGAATAGGCGGGTATGTATTAAGCAGCTTGCGGGGTCACTTCAGTGTAGGCGGCTCTGGCGCGCTGTTGGGGCTGATTGGAGTGATGCTCGCCATCACCACAGGGCGGCGAAGCGCTTCTATGCAAATGCTCCGCAGCCAGATAATCCGTTGGCTGATTTATATTGCGGTGTGGGGACTTCTCTTTCCCGGGATTGATAACTATGCCCACTTTGGAGGCCTCATTGCCGGATTTGTGCTCGGAAAAATCATGATGGATCGGCCACCGGTTTCGCCCGAAGAGCGCAAGCGCGCGCAGGCGCTGGGATGGGCAACAGCGCTGGTTGTGGTGGCCAGCATCGCCATGGTTGTCCGCGGACTTTTTCAGGCGGGCTAGCAAAGAACGGTACGGCAATTCAGCCATGCGCATGCAGCCGCCGCGAAACAACAATGCTGTAGTGAAATCCCGAAATAATCACGAACGCCGCCACAAGGTAGCTGCACAGATACCTTGCGATCCACAGCGCATGGTTGTCCCAGATTGCCAGCAGGAGAACCAGCACAATCAACAGAATCTCGAAAAACGTGGTGGCCTTCCCGTACAGGCTCGGTGGGAATGGCCTGTACCCGACAGTGATCAGAATCACAGCCGCCGCCACCAGCAAGAGAACGTCGCGACCCAATACCAGAATTACCAGCCACCATTTGATTTTCTGATGTAGCGCCAAGACCACATACGAGGAGGACATCAGAAGTTTGTCCGCAATGGGATCGAGATAGGCGCCAAGTGGAGTCTTCTGATTCAGGCCGCGTGCCAGAAATCCATCGAGCGCATCGGTTAAACCTGCGAGAAGCAGAATGGCGAGCCCCAGCTCATAGCGCTCGTAATGAATGGAAAGAATAAAAAATGGCAGAAACGCGAGTCGGAGGAACGTTAGTTGGTTCGGAACCGTCAATATTCGGCTGGGCATGGAGCGTTCCGTGTAGTCGCGCCCGATACTCACTCAGGCAAATTGCGCCAGATACTCTCCGAGTGAGCGGCCTACTTTTTTCTCAAAAACTTCGGCAAGAGAAGGAATGGATCCGCGTGCTTCGTCTAGGGCGATTCGTTCGATCCGGAGCATGGGGAAAAAAAGCGTTGGCAATCCCATGCGGTCGCCGTCCGGGTGCACCACCTGGCGTACAAAATCATCAAACGAACTCAGATCAATTCCGCGCAGCGTCACGCCTGCGTTCGAAATATCGATCAACTCGCCCCAAAGCTTTTCTTTCGGGCTGTGCAGGCTGACCACCACAATCGAATGCGGCTCCATTATCTCTCCTTGGAGATCCGTTACGCGCATGTTATCCCAACTCGTTACTTACGCACATGCGCGAAGGACGCAAGAGTCATCCGCTGTTGCTCCTGCGCTACGCGGTCATCGTCATAGTCTTCAAATCGGGCGCGCGCCGCAGGGTCGGCCCCGTGGCCCTCTGGACGTCTTCCGGTGTAACGCCCGGAGCTATTTCTCGCAGGAGCAAACCGTTTTCAGTGACCTCGATCACCGCAAGTTCCGTGACGATCATGTCCACTACGCCAACGCCTGTCAGCGGCAGGGTGCACTGTTTCACAATTTTCGGCTCGCCATCTTTATTCGTGTGCTCCATGGCGATGATCACG
>Ga0210384_10000379_pt1 | contig 68118 bp, 62 predicted proteins | sample IncBWH2MmetaG_FD_160574 | JGI IMG/M metagenome (GOLD analysis project Ga0210384, IMG submission 160574) | Forest soil microbial communities from Barre Woods Harvard Forest LTER site, Petersham, Massachusetts, United States - Inc-BW-H-2-M | ecosystem: Environmental > Terrestrial > Soil >... | reverse complement strand
ATCTTCATGGTTCCCACTGCGCTCACCATGAGCTGGCTGGGCTGGACCAACGAGCATCGTTCGCTGATCGTGCCGGGCGCGTGCGGCGCCCTCGGCATCTTCCTGATGCGCCAGTACATCGAGTCGGCCATCCCGCGCGACCTGGTGGAGGCCGCGCGCCTGGACGGCTGCAGCGAATTCATGATCTGGTGGCGCGTGGTGCTGCCGCTGCTGGGGCCGGCGCTGGGCACCCTCGCGCTGATCACGTTCATCGGCTCGTGGAACAACTTCATCGGCCCGCTGGTGGTGCTGCGCGACATGGATCGCTACACGCTGCCGCTGGCGCTGCGCTCGCTGCAGGGCTCGGGCCAGACGCCCTGGGGCGCGATGTGCGCGGGCGCGGCCATCGCCGTGCTGCCGTTGCTGGTGCTCTTCGCCTTCACCTCGCGCCGGCTCATCTCCGGGCTCACCGCCGGAGCCGTCAAGCACTGAACGCCCCCTCGTCACAGGCCGCGGAACAACCCCCGCGGCCTTTCGAAGACCTCCCCTGATAACGATTTCAAAAATCACTAGATGTCCAACCTGAACGATCCGATCGCCCTCACCCCGCAGACGCGCGCCACGCTGTCTCGCGATTTCGCCTGGGGCGTCGCCACCAGCGCCTACCAGATCGAGGGCGCGGCCGCCGCCGACGGCCGCGGCCCGTCGATCTGGGACACCTTTTCGCACGCGCCCGGCAAGACGGTACGCGGCGAGACCGGCGACGTCGCCTGCGACCACTACCACCGCATGCCCGAGGACGTCGCGCTGATGGCCGATCTCGGCGTCGACGCGTACCGCTTCTCGATCTCGTGGTCGCGCGTGCAGCCGCTGGGCCACGGCGCGTGGAACGAGGCCGGCCTCGCGTTCTACGACCGGCTGGTGGACACGCTGCTGGCGCGCGGCATCCGCCCCAGCGCCACGCTGTACCACTGGGACCTGCCGCAAGGCCTGCAGGATCTCGGCGGCTGGGCCTCGCGCGACACCGCGCTGCGCTTCGCCGACTACTCGGCGCACGTCGCGCGCCGCCTGGGCGATCGCCTGGCCACCATCTCCACGCACAACGAGCCCTGGTGTACCGCCAAGCTGGGCCACGCGTGGGGCAAGTTCGCGCCCGGCTTCCGGGACGAGGCGCTGGCGGCAGACGTGTCGCACCACCTGCTGCTGTCGCACGGCCTGGCGCTGCAGGCGATGCGCGCGGCCGGCACCCGGGCTCCGCTGGGCATCGTGCTGAACCACTCGTCCGCCAGCGCGGCCACCGACAGCGCCGCCGACCAGGCCCGCGCCGCCACCGAATACGCGAGCTTCGTGCGCTGGTACATGGAGCCGATCTTCGAGGGCGCCTACCCGCAGGACGAGGGCATCGAGCACCATCCGCGCAACGTGCAGCCGGGCGACTTCGCCATCATCGGCCAGCCACTGGACTTCCTGGGCATCAACTACTACACGCGCATCTGGGCCAGCACCGCGCAGCCGCCGGTGCCCGCGCCGTGCGCGCTGGGCGTCACGGACATGGGCTGGGAGATCTACCCCGAGGGCCTCACCGAGCTGCTCACGGGCATCCACCAGCGCTATGCCGGCCTGCCGCCGATCTACCTGATGGAGAACGGCATGGCCAACGCCGACGTGCTGGTCGACGGCCGCGTCGCCGACGCCCCGCGCATCGACTACATGCGCCGCCACCTGGAGGCCATCGCGCGCGCCCGCGAGGCCGGCGTCGACATCCGCGGCTTCTTCTACTGGAGCCTGCTGGACAACTACGAATGGGACTCGGGCTACGACAAGCGCTTCGGCCTCGTGCACGTGGACTACGCCACGCAGCGGCGCACGCTCAAGGACAGCGCGCTGTGGTATCGCGAGACCATTGCCAACCTGCGCGGCGGGGCCGGCCATGGCTGACCTGCAGCTGCGCGGCGTGCGCAAGGCCTTCGGCGACACGCCGGTCCTGCGCGGCCTCGACCTCGACATCGCCGACGGCGAGTTCATGGTGTTCGTCGGCCCCTCGGGCTGCGGCAAGTCGACGCTGCTGCGGCTGATCGCGGGCCTGGACGAGGCCAGCGGCGGCGAGATCCGCATCGGCGGCGAGCGCATGGACGGCGTGGCGCCGGCCGATCGCGGCGTGGCGATGGTGTTCCAGAGCTACGCGCTGTACCCGCACATGACCGTGGCGCAGAACCTGGGCTTCGCGCTGCGCATGGCCGGCCGGCCCAAGGCGGAGATCGCCGCCGCGGTGGGCCGCGCCGCGGAGATCCTGCAGCTGAGCCCGCTGCTCGACCGCCTGCCCAGGGCGCTGTCCGGCGGCCAGCGCCAGCGCGTGGCCATCGGCCGCGCCATCGTGCGCGAGCCGCGCGTGTTCCTGTTCGACGAGCCGCTGTCCAACCTCGACGCGGCCCTGCGCGTGCAGATGCGCCTGGAGCTCGCGCGCCTGCACCAGGCCCTCGGCACCACGATGATCTACGTCACGCACGACCAGGTGGAGGCGATGACGCTGGGCGACCGCATCGCCCTCTTCAACGGCGGCCGGCTCGAGCAGGTGGGCCCGCCGCTGGAGGTCTACGAGCGTCCGCGCTCGCGCTTCGTCGCCGGCTTCCTGGGCCAGCCGCAGATGAACTTCCTGCCCTTGGCGCAGCTGGCCGCCGCCGACCGCGCGGCGTTCCTCGGGCCGTCCGACGCGATGGACGGCGAGTGGGTGCTGGGCGTGCGTCCCGACCACCTGCAGCTGCTGGACGAGGGTCAGGGCCTGGCCGCGCGGGTCGAGCGCCTGGAGCACGTCGGCGACGCCGCGCTCGCCTGGGCGAAGCTGGACGCCGGCGACGCCACCCTGGCCGTGCGGCTGGCCCCCGGCGGCGCGCTGCCGGTCGCCGGAGCGCGCGTGAGCCTGCGGCCGCAGCCCGGCCGCGTGCACGCCTTCGATGCGGACGGGATCGCCCGTCCGCTGTCCGCCGCGACGGCGATCGCCACGGAGGCCGCCGCGACGCAACCTGCATGACCGCCGCATCACGAGAGAGACTGGCGGGCTCGTGACTGCCCCATCGGCCTCGACGCGCCCGCGCGAGGCACTACAACAAACCGCCCACCACACTGCCACCTTGGTGAGGAGACCATGAAGAACCTTTATTCCATCCTGGCACTGGCGATCCTGAGCCAGTGTCCCCAACTCGCGGCGGCACAGACCGCCGCGCCGGCGCCCGCCCGGGCCGCCTCGTCGACCGGGCCCGTGCTCGTCGACCAGGTCACCGTCACGGCCAACCGCCGCATCGAGACGCTGCAGAGCGTGTCCGGCGTGGTGCAGACGATAGACGCCGACCAGCTGCGCAAGGACGGCATCACCGAGATCCGCGACCTGCAGGCCGCCATCCCGGGCATGAACATCGCCAACCAGGAAGGCAACATCGAGATCTACATCCGCGGCGTGGGCTCGTCGAACAACACCGAGCTGGGCGACCCGGCCGCGGCGCCGCACATCAACGGCGTCTACATCCCGCGTCCGCGCGGCATGGGCACGATGTTCTACGACCTCGAGCGCGTGGAGGTGAACAAGGGCCCGCAAGGCACGCTGTACGGCCGCAACGCGATGGCCGGCACGCTCAACATCATCACGGCCAAGCCGCGCCTGGACCGCGTCGGCGGCTACGTGCAGTTCGGCGGAGGCAACAAGGACCAGGGCGCCGAAGGCGCGATCAACGTGCCGCTGTCCGACACGTTCGCGATCCGCGCGGCGGCGTTCGAGACGGACAAGACCTCCGGCTTCCGCAACGTCTCGCCCGACCCGACGTCGCACGACCTGCGCCCGGCGGGCATCGAGCACAACCAGGGCGGCCGCCTGTCGGCGCTGTGGGCGCCCACCGATCGCCTGACGGTCTCGGCGATGGCCGACGCCGGCCATGAAAGCGGCACCGGGTATCCCGGCGCCAACATCTTCTCGGCTGTCAAGGCCACGGGCCTGAGAGCCGAGGACCTGCCGCTGCGCAACGTGGTCTATCACGGCACGCAGGGCGAGACGCACAACGACCTGGGTGGCGTGCAGGGCAAGGTGGACTACGACTTCGACAGCTTCGGCGCCGAACTCTCGCTGAGCCAGCGCTCGGTGAACTTCTACCAGCGCAACGCCGAGTCGGAGGGCATCGGCTGGCAGGGCCGCGACTACTCCACCGAGCAGTGGGCCAACTTCTCCACGCAGTACTGGGAGACCAAGTCCACGAGCCGTGTCGGCGAGTTCCGCCTGTTCTCGGCCGAGGGCGCGAAGACCTTCCAGTGGAACGTGGGCGCGTTCGCGTTCAACGAGAACCAGAAGGTGGGCTACCTCTCGCTGTCGGACAGCGGCTACTGCTGCTTCTCCGGCACCGAGTTCACGATGCCCAAGGTGATCGGCAAGTCGGCCGCGCTGTACGGCGACGGCACGCTGAAGGTGGCGGACCACCTGCGCCTGATCGGCGGACTGCGCGAGACCGAGGAAGCCAAGTCGCGCTACGGCATCGGCGGCAACATCGCGCTGACGCTGGGCGCCGAGAACCTGACAGACCCCAGCAAGCCCAACCATTTCGCCTGCTGCATCTCCACGCGCATCGGCAGCGACGGCTTCCAGCCCAACCTGCTGGCGCGTCCGAATTTCGACATGAGCAAGGTGCAGACGCCGCAGCAGATGGCGCAGTTCCTGATGCAGACCACGATGACGCCCGGCGCGATCGACACGATCAACTCGCAGCTCGCGCCGATCGCCAACGGCACGAATCCGATGGGCGCCTGCGTTGCGCGCAGCGACATCTCCAACGGCCTGACCTGCCCGACCAACCAGAACGGCGGCTTCAGCTTCGTCAACCTGGCGGTGCCGCAGCAACAGATCGGCAGCAGCAAGTTCCACTACACCGACTGGCGCCTGGGCACCGAGTACGACCTGACCAAGGACAACATGGTCTACGCCAAGGTGTCCACGGGCCACAAGGCCGGCGGCTTCAACGACAGCTTCAACGGCTCGTCGGTGCCCGAAGTGTTCCGCCCCGAGGAACTGCGCGTGATCGAGGCGGGCTCGCGCAACGCGTTCACCCTCGGCGGCCAGCGCGCGGTCTTCAACCTGTCGGGCTTCTACTACGACTACACGAACCAGGTCTTCCAGGATCTCACCTGCATCGCCGTCAACAACTCGGTGACGCCGCCCACCTGCACGGGCTATTCGCTGGTCAACCGCAACATCGGCAAGTCCAGGCTGGGCGGGCTGGAGGCCGAGGCGCGCATCGGCCTGCCGGCCGGCTTCAAGCTGGACATCAACGGCGCGCTGCTGCGCACGCGCATCACCTCGGGCACGGTGGCCGACGTCCGCGCGATCGACTACGGCGCCGGCGGCAAGAGCCCGCTGATCGACCTGACGGGCAACCAGCTGCCGCTGGCCTCCAAGGTCAACCTGTCGACCCGCCTGCAGCAGGTGTTCCCGCTGTTCGGCGGCAAGGCCGACTGGCAGGCGCTGCTGAACTGGCGCTCGTCGTACTACCTGACGCAGTTCAACGAGAAGCCCGTGGTGGACAACAGCGGCAACACGAAGAGCGCCCTGGCCGCCGGCTTCCCGGATCGCCAGATCGGTTTCCTGACGCTCAACCTGGGTGGCGGCTACACCTTCGAAGGCGGCCTCCGCCTGGAGGTCTATGCCACCAACGTCACCAACAAGATGGCGTCGCAGAAGGCCCTCGTGGGCGCCGACCTCGACATCCGCTTCCTGAACGACGCACGCTCCTACGGCGCCCGCGCCCGCATGGACTTCTGACGACGGCGGCACCGGGTCCGGTGCCTGCCATCATTGCCCTGTCCACGGGGCCCCGACCCAGGTCGCGGGCCCCTTTTCCTTCCAGAGGATTTCCATGAAGACGAAGCGCTCGATCGCCCTGGCGTTACCCGCCGCCGCCCTCGCCCTGCTGGCCGCCTGCGCCGGCGCGCCGCCGCCCGCCGGCGCCGACCCGCTCGCCGGATTCCCGCCGCTGGCCGCCGCTTCGGCGCCCGGCGCATCGCCCGCCGCGCGCGCCTACGCCGCCGGCCTGGCGCGCGGCGTGAACTTCGGCAACATGCTAGACGCCCCCACGGAAGGCGCCTGGGACCTGCGCGTGGACGACCGCTTCATCGCGCTCGCCGGCCTGCCCGGCGGCATCCGCAGCGTGCGCCTGCCGGTGCGCTGGAGCAACCACGCGTCTCCCGACGCCGAGGCGCGCATCGACCCGGCCTTCATGGCGCGCGTCGACGACGTGGTGCGGCGCCTGCTCGCGCGCGGCGTGCCGGTGGTGCTGGACATGCACCACTACCGCCAGTTCGACGGCGACGCGCCGGACGCCGGCGACGCCAAGGTGCCCGACGCCGTGGTGGACCAGCGCTTCTTCGCGATGTGGCGCCAGATCGCCGACCACTTCCGCGACGCGCCGCCCGCGCTCGCCTTCGAGCTGTACAACGAGCCGCACGGCCGGCTCACCGAGCGCTGGAACGACCTGATGTCGCGCGGCGTGCGCCTGGTGCGCGAGAGCAACCCGCGGCGCATCATCGTCGTCGGCCCCACGCAATGGAACTCGGCGCGCGGCCTGCCCACGTTCGCGATGCCGCCCGACGCGAACCTGGTGCTCACCATCCACCACTACGACCCGTTCACCTTCACCCACCAGGGCGCGCCCTGGATCAAGCCGGAGATGCCCACCGGCGTCGGCTGCTGCTCGGCCCGCCAGCTGGCCGACATCCGGGCGCCGCTGGACATGGCGCAGCGCTGGAGCGCCGGCAACGGCTATCCCGTCTACGTGGGCGAGTTCGGCGCGTTCGACAAGGTGGCCCGCGACGACCGCAACCGCTACACGCGCACGATGCGCGACGAGATCGAGCGGCGCGGCATGACCTGGACGTATTGGGAGCTGGCGGCCGGTTTCGGGTACTACGACCCGGTGGTGGGCGCGGTTCGTCCCGATGGGCTGGAGCAGGCCCTGTTCGGGCCCTGAACGAACCATGTGAACTGACGGCCCCGAACGCGCGGCGCGGCCACAATGCGGGCATGCCGCGATCAACCGTCCATTGCCCTTCCCTCGTGTCTGCGCTGCGCGCCATGGCGGCCCTGGCGGCCGTCGTGCTGGTGGACGGCTGCGCGACCGCGCCGCCCGCCGCGCCCGTGCACGCGAAGATCATCGCCTTCAACGACTTCCATGGCACGCTGCAGTCGCCGGGCCGCTTCGGGGCCAGTTCCCAGGGACCGCGCGTGGCGGTCGGGGGCGCCGATGCGCTGGCCGCCTGGGTGGCGCGGCTGAAGGCGCAGGACCCGAACAACGTGGTCGTGGGCGGCGGCGATTTCGTCGGCGCGTCGCCGCTGGTGTCGGCCCTGTTCTTCGACGAGCCCGCCGTGGAGGCGCTCAACCACGTCGGCGTGGACTTCACGTCGGTGGGCAACCACGAGTTCGACAAGGGCGCCGCCGAGCTGCTGCGCCTGCAGCACGGCGGTTGCCGGATCACCGACGGCCGGCCCGACCCGAACAGCTGCCGCGGCCTCGGCTCGGCGCGGCCCGGCACCTTCGACGGCGCGCATTTCCAGTGGCTGTCGGCCAATGTCCTGGACAAGTCCACCGGCCGCACGCTGCTGCCGCCCTACGGCATCAAGCGCTTCGACGGCGTGCCCGTGGCCTTCATCGGCATGACGCTGCGGGGCACGCCGGGCATCGTGTCGCCCCTCGGCGTCGCGGGCCTGGAGTTCCGCGACGAGGCCGCCACCGTCAACGCGCTGGTGCCGCAGCTGCGCGCGCAGGGCGTGGAGGCCATCGTCGTGCTGGTGCACCAGGGCGGCGCGCAACCGGCCACCGAGGCCGTCGACATCAACGGCTGCAACGACGGCCTGCGCAACCCCGACGGCAGCGCGCCGGAGATCGCGGGCATCGTGGGCCGCCTCGACGACGCGGTGGACCTGGTCATCAGCGCCCACACGCACCAGGCCTACAACTGCTCGGCCGCGACCGTGGGCGGCGGCGCCAGGGGCCTGCCCAACCGCGCGGGCCGGCTGGTGCCGGTGACCAGCGCCAGCGCGTTCGGCCGCGTGGTCAGCGACATCGACATCACGCTGGACCCGCGCTCGCACCGCATGCTCTCCGTGATGCCCGTCAACCGCCTCGTGGCCCGCACCGACCCGGCCATCGTGCAGGCCATCGCCGCCGCGCCGGCCGTGCGCGACATCGTGGCGGGCTACGCGGCGCTGGCCGGGCCGCTCGCCGATCGCGTGGTGGGCACGCTCGCGATGGCGTTGCCGGCCGTGCCGGACGAGGCCGGCGAGGAGCCCGCCGGCAGCCTGATCGCCGACTCGCAGCTGCAGGCCACGCAGCCCGCGGCGCTCGGCGGCGCGCAGATCGCGTTCATGAACGAGGGCGGCGTGCGTTCGCCGGGCTACGTGCCTTCCGGAGACGCGAGACCACCCTTCGCGCTCACCTACGGCGCGGCGTTCACCGTGCAGCCCTTCGGCAACAGCCTGGTCACGATGACGCTCACCGCGGCCCAATTGAAGACGTTGCTGGAGGAGCAGTTCAGCGGCTGCCGCGGCCAGACCAGCGACCGCATCCTGCAGCCGTCCAACGGGTTGCGCGTCACGTGGCGCGCCGGCGCGCCCGCATGCGCGAAGATCGTCGACGTGACGTTCACGCCCACCGACGTCGCCGTCACGCCGCCGGCGGCCACCGGCCCCGCGCAGGCGATCGTGAAGGACGGCGTCGTGCAGGATCCGGCGCGCACGTACCGCGTCACCGTCAACAACTTCATGGCCACGGGCGGCGACGGCTACGCCACGCTGGCGGCCGGCACGAACCGCATCGGCGGGGCGCAGGACATCGATGCCTTCGTGCGATACCTGAGTCCGTATCTGGCGCCGCGGCCGCCGTTCGATCCGCGCGGGCCCGCGATGGGCGAGCCGCGCATCGTTCGCATGCCTTAGCTTTCGTAGTAACTGAGGAACAGATCAACCGTCGCCACGGCCAGCTGCTTCTGCGCCCGCGCGTTGAGCACCGGCTGGCCCATCGCCACCTGCGGCCAGAAGGCGACGCCCTTGACCAGGCACTCGAGCTGCTTGACGGCCAGCGCGGCGTCGCCGGCCTTCAGCGCCCCGGCCTTCTGCGCGGCGCGGATCCAGTCCGCCAGGCCGCCGTCCTTCTCGCCGATGCGCGCCACGATCTCCTGCGCGCGCTCGGGCGAGTTCAGGCCGGCGGCGATCGCCACGCGCGCGAGCGCGAGAAAGCTGTCGTCGGCCAGCATCGCGAGCTTGCCCTGCAGCAGTTCCAGCAGCTGGTCGCGCACCGGCCGCCCGGGTTCGTAGGCGCGCGCCAGCTGGCTGGCGCTGCTCTCCCACAGGATGTGCAGGATCGCGGCGAACAGCTCGTCCTTGCTCGGGAAATGGTTGTACAGCGTGCGCTTGGACACCTCCGCCCGCGCCGCCACCTTGTCGACGCTGGTGGCCTCGAAGCCGTTGGCGCGGAACTCGACGATGGCCGCCTGGATGATGGCGTAGCGCTTGCGATCGGTGAGGCGCACGGGGGAGGTCATATACGCAACTTTACACCAGGGAGTTTACTTTTTGGCGATTCGGCCCTACACTGAAAACTACACGGTGCAGTTTACTTTGACGAGAACGCCGTGGAACCTGTCGAAAGTGAGTCCGCCATGCCCTGCCTGTCCTCGCGCGCCGCCGCGCCCTCTTCCGGCGCCACGCCGTCGCCGCAACGCCGCGACGGCAAGTTCCACAATGTCGCGCCGCGCCAGGCCCCCGGCTTCCTGAAGACGCTGGGCATCGCGTGGCGCGTGCTCACCCAGAAGCCCGACACCACCGTCCCGCGCGCGCCGATTCCCGTGCAGGCGCTGGACGCCGCCGCGCTGGCGGCCGCGCCCGACGCGAGCCTGTTCCGCCTGGGCCACTCCACGCTGCTGCTCAAGCTCGGCGGCGACTGGTGGCTCACCGATCCGGTCTTCTCCGAGCGCGCCTCGCCGGTGCAATGGGCCGGCCCGAAGCGCTTCCACGCGCCGCCCATCTCGATCGCCGACCTGCCGCCCATCAAGGGCGTGATCCTGTCGCACGACCACTACGACCACCTCGACCACGCCGCCGTGCTCGAGCTCGCGCCGAAGGTGGAGATGTTCATCACGCCGCTGGGCGTGGGCGACAGGCTGGTGGCCTGGGGCATCCCGGCGGCCAAGGTGCGCCAGCTCGACTGGTGGCAGCAGACCGCGCTGGCCGGCGTGCGCCTGGTGGCCACGCCCGCGCAGCACTTCTCGGGCCGCGGCCTGGGCGACGGCGACACCACCTTGTGGGCCTCGTGGGTGATCCTGGCCGGCGACCTGCGCGTGTTCTTCAGCGGCGACACCGGCTACCACGCCGACTTCAAGACCATCGGCGAGCGCCTCGGCCCGTTCGACGTGACGTTCATGGAGACCGGCGCCTATGATGCGCAATGGCCCGACGTGCACATGCAACCCGAGCAGACGCTGCAGGCGCACCTCGACCTGCGTGGCCGCTGGCTGATGCCGCTGCACAACGGCACCTTCGACCTCGCGATGCACGCGTGGCACGAACCGTTCGACCGCATCCTCGCGCTGGCGCGGGAGCGCGGCGTGCAGCTGGCCACGCCGGGCATGGGCGAGCGCCTGTCGCTGGCGCAGCCGCAGGCAGGGCTTCGCTGGTGGCAGCACGTCGAGGCCGCGACGCAGGCCGACGCCGCGACGCAAGCCGCCTGAGGACGCCATGACCCTCTCCGTCATCATCACGGGCGCCACCGGCATGGTGGGCGAGGGCGTGCTGCTCGAGTGCCTGGCCGACCCGCGCGTCGGGCGCGTGCTGGTCATCAACCGCAAGCCCGGCGGCGTGTCGCATCCCAAGCTCGTCGAGGTGATCCACGCCGACTTCCTCGACCTGTCGGCCATCCAGTCGCAGCTCGCCGGCTTCGACGCCTGCTTCTTCTGCCTGGGCGTGTCGTCGCTCGGCATGAGCGAGGCGGACTACCGGCGCACCACCTACGAACTCACCACCAACGTGGGCCGCACGCTGGCACGACTGAACCCCGACATGGCGTTCTGCTACATCACCGGCGCCGGCACCGACTCCACGGAGCACGGCAAGGTGATGTGGGCGCGCGTGAAGGGCGCCACCGAGAACGAGTTGCTGCGGCTGTTCAGGCGCGGCGTCATGTTCCGCCCCGGCTTCATGCTGGCCACGCCGGGCCAGAAGAACCTCAAGGGCTGGTACAAGGTCATCGCCTGGATCTACCCGATCGGCCGCCGCCTGGCGCCCGGCTCGTTCTGCACGCTGCGAGAGGTGGCGCAGGCCATGATCAACGCGGCCACCATCGGCTCGCCCAAGCCGGTGCTGGAGGTGCGCGACATCGTGGCGCTGGCCGCCGCGCCTCGGGGCTGACCCCGGCGCGGGATCCGCGTTCTGGACGTATGCTGTCCGTCGCCCGCATGGGGCCGACGAACAACCACCGCCATGAACGCTCCCGCCCGACCCATCGCCCTGCCCGTCGTCCTCGTCCTGATGGGCGTCTCGGGCTGCGGCAAGACCACCGTCGCCCAGATCCTCGCCGAGCGCCTGCACTGGGCCTTCGAGGAAGGCGACGCGCTGCACCCGCCGGCCAACGTGGCCAAGATGGCGGCCGGCCATCCCCTGGACGACGCCGACCGCGCGCCCTGGCTGGCGAAGGTGGCCGACTGGGTGGACGCGCGCCTGGACGCGGGCGAGTGCGGCGTCATCACCTGCTCGGCGCTCAAGCGCGCGTACCGCGAGCTGATCGATCGCCGCGGCGCGCGCGTCGAGTTCGTCTACCTGCACGGCTCGCGCGAGCTGATCGCGTCGCGCCTGGCCGGCCGCCACGGCCACTTCATGCCGTCCACGCTGCTGGACAGCCAGTTCGCCACGCTGGAGGAACCGGGGCCCGGCGAGCCGGCGATCCGGGTCGAGATCGGCGAGCCGCCCGAGGCCATCGCCGACGACATCATGGCGGCGCTCGGATTGCACGACTGAACGACAACGAGGAGACACGATGGCCACCCCCGATCTCGCCGCCAGCGCCGCCGGCCTGGCGCCCTCCGTGCTGAACGCGCACGACATCCAGGTGCTGGCCGTCGCCGCCATCGGCATCGCCATCATCGTGGCACTGATCGTGTGGCTCAAGCTGCACGCCTTCCTCGCGCTGACCGTGGGCGCGCTGGTGGTGGGCGTGGGCTCGGGCATCCCTCTCGGCAAGGTCGTCGCGTCGTACGAGACGGGCGTGGGCGGCGTGCTGGGCTACGTGGGCGTGCTGATCGCGCTCGGCGCGATGGTGGGCAAGCTGCTGGCCGATTCCGGCGGCGCCGACAAGGTGGTGGACACGCTGCTGCGCGGCCGCCCCGCCGCGCTGCCCTGGAAGATGGCGCTGATCGCCGCGATCATCGGCATCCCGATGTTCTTCGAGATCGGCCTGGTGCTGCTGATCCCCGTGGTGATGCTGGCGGTGCACCGCTCGCAGGGCCCGGCGATGCGGCTGGGCATTCCGGCGCTGGCCGGCCTCTCGGTGCTGCACGGCTTCATCCCGCCGCATCCCGGTCCGCTCGCGGCCATCGCCATCCTGCACGCCAACGTGGGCGTCACGCTGGCGCTGGGCCTGCTGGTGGCCGTGCCGGCGGTGGCGGTCGCGGGTCCGCTGTACGGCATCGTCGCGTCGCGGCTGGTGCCCATCGGCGCGGCCGGCGCGGGGCTGGCGGTGACGCAGGCCGGCTCGGCCAAGGCGTCCGACGCCGACGCGCAGCCGACGCACTCGCCCGCCTTCGGCACGGTGATGGCCACGCTGCTGTTTCCGCTGGTGCTGATGCTGGCCAAGGCCGGCGCCGACATCGGCATGGACAAGGCCTCGCCGCTGCGGCCGCTGCTGGACTTCGTGGGCGACCCGGTGTTCGCGCTGCTGATGGCCGTGCTGCTGGCGATGGTCACGTTCGGCACCGCGGTGGGCTTCTCGCCGGCCGCGCTGGGCAAGAAGATCGGCGCGAGCCTGATGCCGGTGGTGGGCGTGATGCTCATCGTGGGCGCGGGCGGCGGCTTCAAGCAGTCGCTGGTGGACGGCGGCACCGGCGCCGCCATCGCCAAGATCGCGCTGGCGGCCGGGCTTTCCACGCTGCTGCTGGGATGGATCGTGGCCGTTCTCATTCGCCTGGCGACGGGCTCGGCCACGGTGGCCACGGTGACGGCCGCGGGCATCGTCGCGCCGCTGGCCGCGGGCCTGCCCCCGGCGCAGCTGTCGCTGGTGGTGTTGTCCATCGGCGCCGGCTCGTTGTTCTTCTCGCACGTCAACGACGCCGGGTTCTGGCTCGTCAAGGAATACTTCGGGCTCACCGTGGGCCAGACGATCAAGACCTGGTCGATCATGGAGACGGTGATCTCGGTGGTCGGCCTCGCGCTCACCTTCGGGTTATCGCTCATGCTCTGATGCCAACAAAGCCCGGAATCGCGTCGCCGCTGCAAGCCGCCCATCACGGCGCCATGTGACACTTGATGCGCACGCGACGCCGGGCGGCACGACAGCCGGATTCGCTGCGCCAGCGACGCCCGGATCCCTCCGCCCGGGCAAACAATATCGACGCCGCGACGTCGAAGAGGCTCGTTTGGTGACCGTTTCCCGCGAACAGCCTGGCGCGCCGGGCCAGAGCGCGCCGCGCCCGCTGCGCGACCGCCGCCTCGTCCAGGCGACCTTGGCCACCTGTGTCGCGCTGTGCACGTCGGCCATCCCCGACATCCTCTCCGCGCAATGGAGGAACCTGCCGCCGCTGGGCGTCGGCCTGGCCGCGATGGGCGCGGTGATGTGCATGGTGCGCGCGGGCCGGCGCAACGGCGCGGTCGCACTGATGCTGTGTTCGCTATTCGGCACGGTCTGCCTGCTGATGTGGCAGAACGGCGGTCTGCGCGACACCTCGCTGCTCGCGTTTCCCTGCATGCTGGTCTTCGCCGCGATGCTGGGCACGCGCCGCCTCTATTTCGGGCTCCTCGCCGCGATGCTGGCGATGATCGCCGGGCTGCTGGTGGCCGAGACTCATGCCTGGCACGCCAGCCGCGTACCGCCGCTGACGTACAACACCTTCGTCGATCTGGCCTCCGTGCTCTTCGTCACCAGTGTGATCGCCTGGCTGATGGCCAGCGACATGCACGCGGCGCTCGACGCCGTGCACGAGCAGAACGAACAGATGGCCGCCGCGCAGCAGCGCATGGAGATCATGGCCACGCACGACGCGCTCACGGGCTTGCCCAACCGCAGCCTCGCGCGCGACCGCTTCGAGCAGGCCGCGGCAGCCGCGCGGCGCGGCGAGCACAGCGTGGCGATGCTCTACCTCGACCTGGACAACTTCAAGAACGTCAACGACACGCTGGGCCACGGCTCGGGCGACACGCTGCTCAAGCTGGTCAGCGAGCGCCTCGCGGGGCTGCTGCGCAACGCCGACACCGTCGCGCGCCTGGGCGGCGACGAGTTCCTGCTGCTGGTGCCCGAGGTGCACGACGGCGCGGCCGTGGCCGAGATCGCCAACAAGGTCGTCTCCGGCCTGATGGCGCCGTTCGACGTCATCGGCATGGAGATCTTCGCCGGCTGCTCGCTGGGCATCACCATGTTCCCGGCCGACGGCGCCGACTTCGACAGCCTGCTGAAGAAGGCCGACATCGCCATGTACCGCGCCAAGGAGTCCGGCCGCAACGCGTTCCGCTTCTGGGACGGCGAGATGAACGCCAGCGTCGTCGAGCACGTGGCGCTGCTGTCGGCGATGCGCACCGCCATCGCCCACCGGGACTTCACGCTGTCGTACCAGCCGCAGTTCGACCTTCGCACCGGCCGCCTGATCGGCGCCGAGGCGCTGATCCGCTGGCGCCACGCGGAGATGGGCAACATCTCGCCGGTGCGCTTCATCCCGCTGGCCGAACGCTCGGGCCTGATCATCCCGATCGGCGACTGGGTGCTGCAGGAGGCCTGCGCGCAGGCCCAGCGCTGGCGCGCGGCAGGGTGGACGGACCTCACCATCTCGGTCAACGTGTCGCCGGTGCAGTTCAAGCGCGGCAGCGTCGAGACTTCGGTGGCGCAGGCCCTGGCCGATTCGGGCCTGCCCAGCGCCAACCTGGAACTGGAGCTGACCGAATCGCTGCTGATCCAGGACTCGCTGACGCTCATCGAAAGCCTCGCCACCCTGCGCCGCATGGGCGTTCGCTTCGCGATCGACGACTTCGGCACCGGGTATTCGAACCTCGCGTACCTGAAGCGCTTCGAGGTGGAGCGCCTGAAGATCGACCAGACCTTCGTGCGCCGGCTCACCGACGACGTGCAGGACCAGGCCATCGTGCGCGCCATCGTGCAGATGGCGGCGAGCCTGAACCTGTACACCGTGGCCGAGGGCGTGGAGGACGGCGCGACGCTGGCCCTGCTGGGCGACCTGGGATGCCAGCAGGGGCAAGGGTTCCACTGGTCGCCGGCGGTGCCGGCGGCGGAGTTCGAGGCGTTCCTGAAGGTGCCGGCCTGACGCTTCGTCGCCTGTCGAGGCACTCCTTCGCCGTCGGCCAGGTCAGCGGCGCCGTCGGGGCGCGCTCAGGAGCCAGGCAGGCAGCATCGTGGCGAGCACGCCGTCCTTGAGGACCAGATGGTGATACAGGGCCGCCGCCGCATGCAGGCCGGCGACCCAGAGGATCGAGTCGCCGAGCCAGCCGTGGATCGAGGCGATGCGCGCGCCCAGCTCGTGGGAGGCGGCGAACGGCGCGCCGATCTCGAGGTCGCCGAGGTAGGCCAATGGATGCCCCTCCAGCCAGGCGCCGAGGATCGCCGTCAAGGGAACCGCGAAGAGCAACAGATACAGCACTCCCTGGACGGCGGCGGCCGCCAGTCGCATCCACCGGCTGGCCGGCACGGGATCGGGCCGGCGTGCGACCATGCGCCAGAGCACGCGCGCGACGGCGAGCACGAACACGGCCGAGCCCAGGGTCTCGTGCAGGTGACGGTCGAAGTCGCGCGCCGGCGCATAGACCCGTGATTCCGGGCCTCCCGGCCCGTAGATGAACGCGGCGAGCACCAGCACGGCTGTCGCCCAGTGCAGGAGTTGCGCCGCACGGCCGTGACGACCAGGGGATTGCGGAGGAAGCGAAGCTGGGTCGGCGGCCATGGCGGGGATCGGAGGGTGGACTGTCGCCAAGCATACCGGCGCAACGCCGCCTTCGGAGATCGTCGGGCGCTCAGCCCAGCGCCGGGACGGCCGCCCCCGGAGGCTCCTGCGGGCGCCGGCCAGGGAACCAGCGACCGCGCAATCGCATGAACGGCGTCTCCACCGTCCGAAACAGGATCCATCCGGCGCCGACGCCTCCGGCGACGACGGCGCACATCACCGGCCACGCGGTCGCGTCCACATGCCGACGTGCGAGCTCGGGCGCGACGGCCATGAAGAACGGCTTGTGCACCAGGTAGACCGCGTAGGACCACAGCGCGAGCGACGCGGCGCCGGGAATCCTGAGGCGGTACAGCAGCGACGCCGGGCTCAGCGCCGCGAGCACCAGCAGCGAGAACGCGATCGCCAGCAGGCTGAAGCCGAAGGTCGTCGCGACGAACGGGCTCGGGAGCTCGTTGGCCAGGCCATGCAACACGGCGACCGACGACGCGGCGCCCGCCAGCAGCAGCGCGTGGCCGTGCCGCCGCACCTTCGCGAACAGGGGTGTCGAGGCCCGGAAGCCGTCCGGTGCTGGAGGTCGTGTCGTTCATGCGGCAGACATTATGTCCAGCCGGCGCGAAGGATCACGGGGTCGGCTGCGGCGCCGCGTCGGACTGCCGCCGGTCGCGGTTGGGCGCCGGCTTGGCGCCGGTGCCGCGAACCTGGATCAGCTGCTGCAGCAGGTCGAACCAGAACGGCGCGCCGAAGACCGCGGCCGACGCGGTGATGGCGACGCCGAAGATCCACCACAGCCAGAAGACGAACGCGCGCGCGGGTTCGGCCGGAACGGGTCGGGGTACCGCCCATCCCACGGGCAGCGTGTTCAGCGTCGTCATCAGCTCGCCCGGCGATAAGACGCCGGTACCCGGTGCCCGCTCGTCCTCCGACGCCGCGGCCGCGATCAGGCGCGTCGACGCGGGCGAGACGATCGCCGCCGACAGTTCGGGCCGCTTCCAGAGCTGGTCGAGCACGTGGAACGCGTCGATGTTGAGGCCGGCCGCGGTGACCAGGGCGATCACGAAGGTCCAGAACTGGGCCCGGCGCTTGTAGGTACCCGACAGCCGGTCCATGGCGTTGTCGAACCAGTTGGCGATGGCATCGCTGAACTTGTCGACGTCGCCCGCCGCGCGCAGGTAGAAGCCCTGCAGCGCCTGTCGCAGCTGCGGATCCGCCACCGCGTCGATGTCGGCCTTCAGGCCCGCGTTTGCCCCCGGGGCCGTGCGGATGATGTCGAGAAGCGCATGCGCGAAATCCCTGGATGCGATGTAGGCCGGGAGCTGGCGCCGGCTCGCCCAGGCAGGCATCGTCGGCGCGACCCCGGTCCGGGTCGCGGGCTGGGCGCCGGGCGGAGGCGCGGACGCCGGCAGCGCCAGCGACATCGGGTCGATCAGCGCATGGTCGTACAGCGACTTGACCAGGCCCGTGCCGTCCGGGTCGTTGAGCATCTTCTGGATGCCCGCCAGCAGTGTCTTGTGGCGCAGCTTCAGGCACGACGCGAGGGCCTCGTTGATCGAGCTGACGAACAGCGCGACGCTCGCGAAGCAGAACACCAGGCCGATGATGACGTCGAGGATCGAACTGTTGAACATCGGCCTTTTCCTCAAAGTTCACGCAACGCCGCGGTCACCGGCATCGTCGCGGCCCGCACCGCCGGGAACAGCCCGCCGATCAGGCCGATGGCCAGCGCCCACTTGAGGCCTTGCCACAGCACGCCGGCGGTCACGTGGAGCTCGAAGCTGAGCTTGCCGACCGAGCCCGCGGCCATGGTCGAGGCGCCGTAGCCGTTGAACAGCAGCCAGGCCAGCGCGCCGCCGAGGACGCCGCCGGCCAGCGCCAGCAGCATCGTCTCGAGCAGGATGGCCACGACCACCGGCAGGCCGGCGAAGCCGATCGCGCGCAGGGTGGCGATCTCGCGCGCCCGTGACGCGACGGCCGCGAACATCGTGTTGAGCGCGCCGAACATCGCGCCGATGGCCATGATGCTGCCCACGACGATGCCGATCACGCGGATCACCGTGGCCGTGCCCTCGGACTGCTTGCTGAAGTAGTCCAGCGTGGTGCTGGCGTCGATCTTGAGCTGCGGGTTGGCGTCGAGCGCCGCCTTGAAGGGCGCGAAGCCCTTGGCGTCGGCGAGCCGGACCGTCACCGAGTTGCGGCTGCTGCCGCGCTCGAAGGTCTGGGCGACGACGTCGCCGTCGGCCCAGAGCTCCGATTCGAGCGCGTCGCCGCTCGCGAACACGCCGGCCACCGTCCAGGTCTGGCTGCCGAGCCGGATGTCGTGTCCGGGCACGAGGCCGGCGAACTGCTTCGCCGCGCCGCGGCCCACCAGCAGCTCGCGCAGGCCCGGCTTGAACCGGCGGCCGTCGACGATGCGCACCTGCGGCCGCACCGACCACACCTCGTTGCCGACGCCGCGCAGCTGCACGCTGCCCTCGTCGTCGGCGGTCGTGCCGTCCTTGAGCGGCAGGTTGGCCGCGACGACCAGTTCGGGCGAGGCCAGCGGCTCGCCCTTGTCGTCGCGCGCGATGCCCGCCGTCTGCGCGATCTGCACGACGCTGTCGTGGTCGAGGCCCGACGTCACCTCGGCCGCCGATGCGCCGCGCAGCACCAGCGCGGTGTCGAGGCTGCCCGTCTTGCGCAGCGTCTCGGCGTAGCCCTCGGCCATGGCCAGCGTCGGCACCATCACGCCGACGACGCCCGCGATGCCCACGACGATGACCGCCGACGACCCGAGCCGCTGCCCCAGCGTGCTGATGCCCACGTCGGCCACCGACAGGGCGCGGCGCCCGGATCGCGTCAAGGCCAGCCACGCCGCGAACAGCGCCGCCAGCACCAGCGCGCCCTGCCACGGCAGCATCACCCACACCGCGAGCGCCACGGCCAGCAGCAGGATCAACAGCAAGCTCACCCAGACTTTCATGGTCGACCCTTCAGCGACGCGCGAGCGCGTCGACGATGTTCAGGCGCATGGCGCTCCATGCCGGCAACGCACCCACCAGCACGCCGATGGCCAGCATCAGCGACACGCCCAGCACCCAGCTGCTCGCGCCCACCGGCGGCAGCGACAGCATGCCGTTGCTGCCGCGGCTGATGACGGGGATCAGCGGCTCGGCCAGCCCGATGCCGATGACGCCGCCCAGCACCAGCAGCAGCACCGATTCGGCGAGCACCATCGCCAGCACGCTGGTGCTGGAGAAGCCGATGGTCTTGAGCACCGCCAGCTCGCCGGTGCGCTCGCGCACGGCCTGCATCATCGTGTTGCCCGACAGCAGCATCAGCGTGAAGAAGACGGCGCCCATGATGGACGTGACGATGAGCCCGATGTCGGCCACCTGCTTCATCCAGTTGGCGGTGGCCGCCTGCTCGGTCAGCGTGCGCGTCTCGTGGTCGGAGTTGGCCGACAGCGCGTCGATGGCCTTGGCCACGCGATCGGCCTGGTTCACGTCGGCCACGTGGGTCACGTACCAGCCCACCTGGCCGCGGTTGTAGGGCGTGGTGTCGTCGAAATAGGTCCAGTGCAGCAGCAGCAGCTGGTCGAAGAAGCCGGCCGCCTTCTTGTCGGTGGAATGGATGATGCCGCTGACGTCGAACACCCAGTTCTTGCTGCCCGAGCGGTCGGGGAAGATGGTGGACTGCATCGGGATGCGGTCGCCCACCTTCCAGTGGAAGCGTTGCGCAAGCCCTTCGCCCACCAGAACGCCGGTGCGGGTGTCGGCGAAGGCCTTGCGCTGGTCGTCGCTGACCGACATCTCCGGGTACACGTCGAGGTAGTTCGGCGCCACCGCGAAGCTGAAGACCTGGTTGTGCGGATCCTGGTACGCGCCCCCGAACCAGTTCGCGTAGGTCACCGTCCTGACGCCCGGCACCTGCTCCATCCGCGCCTGGAGCGACTGCGGCAGTTCCTGGATGAACGACAGCTTCGAGCCGGTCTGCAGGCGCTGCGCGCCGTTGGCGCTCTGGCCGGCCTGGGCGAACGAGGTGCGCACGGCGTCGAGCAGGCCGAACAGCAGGAACGCCGCGACGATGGACACGAGCGTGAGGATCGTGCGCGTCTTGCGGCGGAACAGCGAGGCCCAGATCAGGTGCAGGTATTTCATCGATGCCTCCTCAGGCCGCCGCCTGTTCGACCAGCGTGCCCTTGTCCAGGTGCAGCGTCTGGTTGGCGTACTCCGCGGCCTTCGGGTCGTGCGTGACCATCAGGATGGTCTTGCCGTGGTCGCGGTTGAGCGCGCGCAGCAGCGCCAGCACGTCTTCCGCCGACTGGCGGTCGAGGTCGCCGGTGGGTTCGTCGCACACCAGCAGCGTCGGGTCGGAGACGATGGCGCGCGCGATCGACACCCGCTGCTGCTGGCCGCCCGACAGCTCGGCCGGCTTGTGGCTCGCGCGGTCGGCCAGGCCCACGAGCTCCAGCGCGATGGCCGCGCGCTTGCGGCGCTCGCCGGCCGACAGCCTGGTCAGCAGCAGCGGCAGTTCCACGTTGCGCTGCGCCGAGAGCATGGGCATCAGGTTGTAGAACTGGAACACGAAGCCCACCTGCGACGCGCGCCACTTCGCGAGCGCGCCCGTGCCCAGGTTGTCGATGCGCTGGCCGCCCACCGAGATGCTGCCGCCCGAGGGCGAGTCGAGCCCGCCGATCAGGTTGAGCAGCGTCGTCTTGCCGGAGCCCGACGGCCCCATCAGGGCGAGGAACTGCCCCTTGGCCACGTCGAGGTCGATGTGGTGCAGCACCTCCACCTTCTGCTTGCCGCGTTCGTAGATCTTCGAGACGTCGCGGATTTCGATCAAGGGGGTCATCTCGCTGTCGCTCCTGCAGGTTCGCGGCGGGGCCGCGTCAAGAATCAGTGTGTCGCGTCCTCGGCCTTCACCGACGCGCCGTCTTCCAGCGTCGCCGGCGGCGAGAGCACCACGCGGTCGCCGGCGGCCACGCCGGCGGGAATCAGCTTCATCGCGCCGATGTCGGGCGTCGCGGGCGTGACGGCGTGCAGCCGGGCCTTGCCATCCACGACGACGAAGACCACCGCGTGGCCGTCGCGCTGCGCCAGCGCCTGCGCCGGCACCAGCGCGCCGCGCACGGCGGGCGCCGGCGCGGAGGCCGCGTCGGCCTTCTTCGCGAGGAAGGACACGCGCACGCCGATGTCGGGCACGAGGCGCGCATCCTTCTGCTCCAGCGCGACGCGCACCTTGACCGTGCCCTTGCCGCGGTCGGCGGCCGGCACGATGGCGATCACGTGCGCCGGGATCTTCCAGTCGGGATAGGCGTCGAGCACGGCCTCGGCCGGCATGGCCGCCTGCACCTGGCCGATGTAGGCCTCGCTGACGTCCACCTCGATTTCCAGCGAGTCCATGTCGACGATGGTGCCCACGCCGGTGCGAGTGAAGCCGCCGCCGGCCGACAGCGGCGACACGATCTCGCCCACCTGCGCGGCCTTCTCGGTGACGACGCCGGTGAAGGGTGCGCGCACCACGGTGTAGTCGAAGTTGACCTGCGCCTGCGTCAGCGCCGCGTTGGCGGCGTCGGCCTCGCGACGGCGGCCGTCGAGCTGCGCGGCGCCGGTGGCGACGGCGGTGCGCGCCTGCTCGGCCGCCTGCTTCGTGACCATGCCGCTGGCCACCAGCTCGTCCTGGCGGCGCGCGTCGGCCTGCGCCTGCGCGAGCTGCGCCTGCGCGGTGACCACCTGCGCCCGCGCGCTGGCCAGGTTGGCGCGCGCGGCGCCCAGGCCGGCGCGCAGCGCGCTGTCCTCGAGGCGCGCCAGCACCTGGCCTTTCTCGACGTGGTCGCCCTCCTCGATCAGCACCTGCGTCAACGTGCCGGTGATCTGCGTCGACACGGTGGCGCGACGGCGCGGCGTCACGTAGCCGGTGGCCTGCAGCACGGCGCCGGCCGGGCCCGCGGCGCCGCCGGGCGCCGTGGCCGCGGCGGTCTGCACGGCGACCGGACGCGAGTTCCACAGCCACCATCCGCCCGCGCCCAGCAACGCCACGACGACGGCTGCGCCCAACGCGAGCCACGGCCAGCGCGGCCGGCCACCGCCGACATCGCGCTCCGTGTGCTGGATGCGCAGTTCGTTCAAGAGGTTCGCGTCGATCTTGCTCATCTCCGGGAATGGGTTCGAGAGCCAGCGAGCAACCGCGGGCGGCGCCCTCGGCAACGCGGACTCTATCAGTCGCCACTCCCGGATTTCATCCCCTGGATCGCGCACGGCGTGGGGGTTTGTCCGGGACCCGGGAAGGGCTCGCCGGACGCCGCGACCCGGCGAACCCGCTACGAATGGCGATCGACAGGGTCGCAGGCCAGGTGCTCGCCCTGGATCACGCACCGGCGCAGGCGCTCGCCGACGGGCGACCATTCGGTCAGCTCCCAGGCATCGTGCACGCGATCCAGCGTCGCGAAGCCGAAGCCGGGCTGCGTCTCGAAGTGCGACAGCACGGCGCCGGGCGCCACCACGGTGCGCGCGGCCGACGCGGGATCGACATGGCCCTCCATGGCCGAGCCGCCGTTGCCGGTCAGGATCTCGGCGGGATGGCCGCTCGAGAAAGCTAGCGCCTCGAACTGGTGGACGTGGCCGTTGACGACCAGGTCGACGCCCGCGGGATACAGGCGCGCCGGATTGTGCGCGGCCAGCACCGAGATCAGGCCGGCGGTGCCCGGCTTGGCCGTCCCGTCGGGACTGACGCCGAACGCGAGGGCCGGATGATGGTTGACGAAGATGCTGTGCGGCTTCGCGCGCGCCAGCGCGTCGACCTCGTCCATCAGCTTCGAATAGCGCTGGAACGCCGGCGCATCGCTGCGATAGGCCTTGCCGGACATCGCGGCCGAATCGAAGATGATCAGCTGCGTCTGCGCGTCGAGGGGCACGGCGTAGGGATGCGTGAAGTCCGCCTCGGCGTCGTCGGCCGGCGAGACGCAGGACAGCTGCGGCGAGTAGTCGGTCGCCGCGAGGAATCGGAACCAGCCGAGGCCGGCGCGGTTGCAGGCCTCGTGGTTGCCGCGCGCGACCACCCACGGCGCGCTGACCCGCAAGGAAGCGGTCGGCGCGAAGAAGTCGGCCATCCACACATCCTCGCCATACCCCCACGGGCTTCCCGCGCAGCCGGCGCGATCAGCGGGACACGGGCTCTCGCGATAGTGCAGGTCGCCCACGTGGACGACGAGGTCGGGATGCATGGACGCGGCCGTCGCGTTCACGGTCGCGAAGGGCCAGGCGCGCGGATCCGCGCAGTCCTGGAAGGCGTCCTCGGCGGCCTTCATCCGGCAGCCCGAGTCGCCCATCAGCACCAGGTGGTGCAGCTCCGCGTGCGGCACCGGGAGGTCGAAGCGCGCGACGCGCAGGCGAGTCGCGTTCGCGGGCAGCGGGATTTCGCAGGACGTCGCCTCGAACACCGCGGGCTTCGAAGCGTTGTCGCGCGGCGCGACGGTGCCGGGCGACGCGCGCTCGGCCAGCGGCAGGTCGCCGCCGTCCCACCGCAGCGCGGGGCAGGTACGAGACGTCGTCACCGCGCGCACCTCCCAGCCATGGGCGCTGCTGTATTGGACCCACGCGGCCTGCACCGACGCATCGGCGGGCGCCGAAGCCTCTCCGGACGGCACGGCGCAACCAGCGGCGCCAACAACCAGGGACAAGGCCATCAACCAACGGACTGCACGCTTCAAGACTGTTCCGGACAAGCGCCCGGCTCCAAGGCAAAAGCGCTCGACTCTAGGTCGCGATTGTGATGACTTCGTGACATGACAGCGGTGACACACGCAAGAAAGCTGCACGACAGTTCGCGTCGCGTGAGCCTCACGGCGTAACCAGTTCTTAATTGACGGCAACGACCATGCGCCCCGCGCACGCCAACTCGCGGACACGATCCGCGCAGCCAACGAAAGCAATCAGCAAGCGCTCGTCGCCGAGACGAATCCGAGTCAATCACTTCCTTCCGACACACCCCGATGCCTCGCGGCATCTGCCAGCTCACGCCACGACCATGCAAAACGCTCCTCGCTTCAAACTCAAGAAATGGATTTCGCTGCTGCCCCTCGCCACCGCCGGCCTCGCCGGCGCGGGCGCGAGCTTCGCGGACACGGTCGATCTCGGCACGGTGGGCGGCAACGGCGGCGCCGCCACGACGCCTTCGGTGGGTGCGGAACGCGGCACCGCGGCGTCCGTCGCGCCGGCGCAGGCCAGCCTGGCGGCGACCGAGCCGCAATCCATCATCTCGCGCGCCTTCATCGAGGCGTCGACGCCCCCCACGGGCAACTTCAACACGATCCTGAACATCGCGCCCAGCATCGCCTCGATGCCCTCAACCAACGGCCCGGGCCTCTCCGACCAGAAGATGAGCCTGCGCGGATTCCAGGACGGCGAGTACAACGTCACCTTCGACGGCATCCCCTTCGGCGACACGAACGGCCCGACGCACCACTCCACCTCGTACTTCCCGGCCGCCGTGATCGGCGGCATGGTGATCGAGCGCGGCCCGGGCAACGCCAGCAACATCGGCTACTCGACCTACGGCGGCAGCGTCAACCTGTACTCCAAGGTGGCCTCGACCACCCAGAAGACCAGCCTCTACGGCTCCCTCGGCAACTGGGGCACCAACCTCGAGGGCTTCTCGTGGGACAGCGGCCACATGGCCGGCAGCGATGCGACGCTGCAGCTCAACCTCCAGCACATGGCCAGCAACGGGTACTCGACCCTCTCGAAGATCAAGGACGACAACCTCACCGCCAAGTACCAGCGCCCGCTGGGCGAGGCCACGCTGATGACGGTGCTCGCGAGCCTGGGCCACGTCCGCACCAACGTGACCGACAACGCCAGCGGGCCGACGATGGCCCAGGTGGCCGCGCTGGGCCAGAGGTACGTCATGAACGGCGACATCCACAGCCAGGGCTACTACGGCTACAACACGGCCAACAAGAAGACCGACATGGAGTACGTGCGCCTGCAGACCGCGTGGTCGCCCACCGTCGAGACCGACAACAACGTCTACACGTACGCGTACGACAACATGACGGTGGCCGGCCAGGATCCGTCGCAGTTCAACGGCACGGCGGACGCCTCGCTGTCGTTCACCAACCTCGCCAATGTCAAGGTGACCCTGCCCAACGGCGACGTGCCGGGCTACTTCAAGCTCAACAAGTACCGCGTCTGGGGCGACGTGCTGAAGGTGACGAGGAAGTTCGACAGCGGCCTGCTGCGCGCGGGCGCCTGGTTCGAGGGCTCGCAGACGCGCCGCCACAACCTGGAGGCCGACCTGACCACCGACACCGTGCTGCCCGGCGCCAAGGCCGGCTTCCCGGACGGCGTCGTGACCAAGTCGAACTTCGACACGCAGTATTCGAGCTGGCACCAGCTCCAGCCGTTCGCCGAATACGAGTGGACGCCGCTGCAGGGCCTGACGGTCACGCCGGGCTACAAGATGATGTCCTACAACATCGGCCTGCACTCCGACCTCAACCAGAAGGCGTTGGCGCCGCAGGCCTTCACCTACCACTACAGCGCGGGCCTGCCCTACCTGACGATCAACCAGAGGCTCGGTGCCGAGAACTCGCTGTACGCGCAGTACGCGAAGGGCATGGAAGTGATCTTCAACGGCGTGGGCACGCCGACGTCGACGACGCCGGCCCCGCAGACCACGACGAACTACCAGTTCGGCGGCGTCCACAAGTCCGACCGGCTGACGGTTGACGGCGATGTGTACTACATCACCATGGACAACATGCAGCTCAACACCGGGACGAACGCGAATCCGGAGTTCACCAACGTGGGCGGCGCGCTGTACCGCGGCTTCGAAGGCGAGGCCACCTACGCCCTGGTCTCCGGATGGGCGCTGTACGCCAACGTCGGCCGCAACAGCGCGACCTACAACAGCGGCAACGCGTCCTCCGGCCAGCCGGTCGGCGAGGTTCCCAACGCGCCGCGCATCACCACGGGCGCCGGCATCCTCTTCAACGATGCCGCATGGAACGCATCGGTGCTGTACAAGCACATCGGCGAGCAGCTCAACACCAAGCTGGGCGGACAGCAGGCGGCCATCAACAACGTCGACCTGAACGTGGCCTACACCTTCACGGGCCTGTCGTCGTGGGGCGTGAAGGCGCTGCGCCTGCAGGGCAGCGTGTTCAACATGACCAACTCCCGCAAGATCACGTCGGTCACCGGGCCGCTGTCCAGCGCCGCCACGCAGTACCAGTGGCAGGCGCCGCGCAGCTTCATGGTGTCGGTCAAGGCTGACCTGTAAGACCGTCGGCTGACCAGGGCGGGGCCGGCGATGCGTCGGCCCCGTTGCCATTGAACTGTCACATGAAACGTCGAAACTCTCCCGGACCGGCATTGCCGCCTCTTGAATCCGCCCCCTCGAAGACGCCATGAACGCGTTTGCAACCTATCCGCCGCAAGGAATGTCGGCGCGCCCGCGCTGGCAGGCGTTCGGGATGGCCGCGGCCATCGAGACCGCGATCGTCGTCGCGGTGCTCGCCGGCGCCGCGCGGCACGTCCAGCATGACGATGCCGTCGTCATGACGATCAACCTCACGACGCCGACGCCGCCCGTCACGCCGCCATCGCCCCCGAAGCCGGACATCCCGCCGCCTCGCGCCAAGGCGGTGCCGGTGCCGCAGGTCGAGTTGCCACTGCTGCAGGAGCCGGTGCAGCCGACGCCGGTCGTGCCGCAGCCGGTGGTGGCGCGCGAGGTCGAGAAGGAGGCACCCGCGATCGCGGCCCACGTGCCGCCGCCACCGCCTCCGGCCGCCTCGGCGCCGCTGTCGGCCGACTACATCGCGAAGATGCAGGCCGCGGTCCGGGCCGCGTTCGAATACCCGATGGCTGCGAAGGCGCAGGACTTCAAGGGGCGCGCGCGCGTCGCCTTCAGCCTCGTCGACACCCATCCGAGCGAAGCCAGGATCATCGTCAGCAGCGGCATGAACATCGTCGACAGGGCCGCGCTGAAGGCCGTCCAGGCCGCCAGCTACCCGCCGGCACCCGACGGGCTGAGCCATGCCGACCGGGTCTTCGACGTCTGGGTCGGCTACGTCGACTGAAGCGGCGCGCCGAAGGCCCGGGCTCCGCTCCCGCCGGCAAGACGCCCGATCCGCGGACTAGAGATTGGGCGTGAGCCGGACCAGCGTCTGCGGCTGCTGCGTGTTGAGCAGGTACAGCACGCGCGTGGCCGGATCGTTCGTGGAGGCCGCGTTGCTGCCTTCGATGAAGCCCGTGTGGCCGGCGTCGCGGAACGTGCCGGAGAGCCACATGGCGTTGCTGGTGGACAGCGTGCCGATGGTCGCGCCCGGCTGGTTGGTGGCGACGGGAATCGCCACGATCGTGCCGCCGCTGACGCCATCGACCGTCCACGCATAGCCGGTGGCGGGATTGGTGGCCGACACGCGCGTGAGGCCCTGCACCTGCAGCACGGTCTCGAGGGGCGTGGCCGTGGTGGTGGTGTCGTCGGGCCAGGGCTGGTACTCGCCGCCGCTGGCGAAGGTGGAGTTGGCCAGCGGCGCCTGGATCACGCTGCCGTCCAGGCCGCTGATGCCGGACGACGTGCTCGTGCGCGTGACGGTCTTCGCAGTGGAGTCGGTCACGCCGGCCCAGGTCGTGTAGTAGACCGCGGCGGCGGTCGCCGTGAACGTGCCGCCGTTGACGCTGCTGGTGGCCACGGTGAACGGACTGCCGCCGGATTGCGCGATCGCGCGCACCGTGTAGTTGGGCGCGGACTCGCCCCACACGAGGTTGGTGCCGCCCACCGGGAACGCCATGCCGTCGATGTGCGCGGCCTCGGTGGCCACCAGCGAAGCCGCCGCCGAGCCGTCGGCCGGGATCATCGAGATGGTGGCCGACTCGGGCGTGCCGCCGCTGGCCGGCGTGTTCACCGCCACGTACAGCGCGCCGGGCGAGGCCGCGAAGATCGCGCCGTTGGCGGTGGGCGTCCAGCCGGGAATGGCCAACAGCGGCGCCGACGTGGACGGGCTGGCGTAGTTCACGCCCACGATGTTGCCGTCGACCAGGAACAGCTGCGAGGTGGGATAGCCCTGCGTGGCGCCCACTGGCAGCGCGATGGCGACGCCGATGGTGCTCGCGAACGTGCCCAGCGTCACCGGGTTGGCGAAGTTGTTGTCCACCAGCACCAGCTGCGTGCCGCTCTTGATCACGAAGCCGGTGATGCCGCCGGAAGCCGAGCGCACCGTGGCCACGGGCATGGCCGACACGGTGATCGGCGCGTCGGTGGGCGACATGCCGGTGCGCACCAGGTGCACGACGTCGTCGGCGGTGTTGCACGTGCCGTCGGCGCCGGGCAGGCGGTAGAAGTAGGCCGAGTTGACCGGGCTCTGCAGGTCGGCTGCGAAGTACACGCCGGCGTAGTCGGTGTTGGCGCCCGCCACCTGCGTGCCGCTGAGCGAGCACGTGGCGTCGACGGTGGCCGCCGTCTCGCTGGAGACCTGCTGGCTCTGCGGCGCGCCGAAGGACGTGAGGTCGAGCGCGCGGATGTGGCCGTCGCTGCTCTTCCAGATCTCCACGCCGGCCGGCTGCATCAGGTCCTGGCCGGTCATGAAGTCGACGGTGCCGTGCAGCGACTGGCGCTTGCCGGCGTAGGTGCCGGTGTTGGCCACGGCGAAGTCGCCGGTGTCGGAATCGGCCCACGCGGCGAACACGCCGGTGGTGCCGACGAAGCTGATCAGCTCGTCGCCGCCGCCGCCGTCCCCATTGTTGTAGTCACCTCCGCAGCCGGCCAGGAAGGTGGTGGCCGCGCCCAGCGCGATCCAGGACGTGATTCGCCGCATGATGAACGTCTCCGTGTTGGGTTGGAACAGTAAGTCACGGGCCCGCGGCCGAGCCGATGCGCGCACGCATGCTCGAGCAGGTGAGGCACCGCGCTTCGCTCGGGTGAGAACGTGTGAATGAACCCGCTCGGTCATGTCGGGTTCGTTCACACGTTCTGACGGTTCAACGGCTGCCGAGCGCGGGGCGATGACGGCGCGCGACTGAGCGCGACCTGAAAATTGTTGTGGGCGTGTAAACCCGCGCCGAGCTCGACGGCGCCTCGCGCACGCGTCAGCGCGCGAGCGTCTCGCGCAGGCACTCGAGCGCGTCGGCGAAACGCGCGATCTCGAAGTGCTGCGGATCGTCGTGCGCACCGGCGATGCCTTCGTCGATCGCCGCGTGGAACGCCGGCACCAGCCAGTCGCCGCGCCGCGCGCTGGCCGCCGCATAGAGCAGCGCCATCTGCGCGTACTGCGCATCGGTGAAGCCCGGCACGGGCGCGACGAGGTCGTTGCGCGCGGAGCCGGCCGGATCGCGCCGGCGCGGCTGCGCCAGCTCCACGTGCAGGAACAGGCCGCGCGACGCCACGCCGACGAGGCGGTTCTCCAGCTGCGTCGCGCGCCAGGGCACGCGGAGGTCGTGGCCCAGCAGCGTCTCGCCGCGGCGATTCACGAAGACGTGGGCCACGGCGTCGGGGCCGGCGAAGCGCCGCAGGTCGTTCAGCGCCGGATCGTCGTCGGCGGGGAACGCCGTGGCGTCGCCCAGCCACGGCACGCTGGTGTCGTGCAGCACGAAGTAGCGTGCCGGCGGCGCCTCGGGGTCGTCGTCGCGCGCGTGCGAGAGCGGCGTGTCCAGCGATCCGCCCACGGCCGCGTCGCCGATGTGCTGCCGCGCCAGGTAGCGACGCAGCAGCGCCTTCAGGTCGCCCACGGGCTGGCCGATCAACGCGGCGAGCGATGGCGGCAGGTCCGCCGGCTGTTGCGACAGCAGGCCGCCGGTCGCCACGGGTCGCAACAGGCATCGAGCCTGCGTCAAGGCATCGCCGGAGAAACCGAGCGAGGCCACGTCGAAGCCGCAGGGGCCCACGAGCTGCGTCACCTCGACGACCGGGCCGGGCGTCGCGCAGGCCGCCAGTGACAGGGCCGCGAGCGCGGCGAGTCGGCGGGGCGGGATCGTCTTGGGCATGGCCGATTGTCGGCCCGGCACGCGATGTCGCCCACGACCACCGGCGGTCGCTGCGCCTTCACGCTCGCGAGCATGCGCCGGCTCACCGGCGCGCCACGGCCTCGGCCCGCCAGGCCGACGGCGCCGTGCCCGTCTCGCGCTCGAAGAAGCGCGTGAAATAGCCCGCGTCGGTGAAGCCCAGCTTGTAGGCGATGTGCTTGACGCTCAGCGTGGTGTAGGCGAGCTCGCGCTGCGCCTCCAGGCACAGCCGGGCGTGCAGCACGGCCAGCGCGGGGTGGCCCAGCACGGTGCGGCACACGCGGTTCAGCTGCGTGGTGGTGATGCCGATCTCGGCGGCGAACTCGCCCAGCGTGGGCTGGTCGCGGAAGCGCTCGTCGACCAGCGCGCGGAAACGCTGGACGTGCGCCACGGAGCGGGCGCCGACGCCCGGCGCGGCGGTGGCCGGCGGCAGGCTGCGGCCCAGCGCCACGAACAGCGCCGTCATCGCGGCGTCGATCGCGCTGGCGCGCCAGGGCGCGTGCTGCGTCTGCTCCTCGTGCAAGGCCTCCACGGCCGCCTTCACCGGCTTGCGGTGCGGCGCCGCGAACGGCAGGCAGCGCGAGACCAGCACCCGCTCGCGCAGGCTCTCGTCGCGCGCCAGCAGCGTGCGCACGTGCGACTCGCGCATGGTGAAGACGATGCCGCGCACGTCGCTGGTCCAGCGGAACCCGTGCACGGCCAGCGGCATCACCGTGATGACGCCGGGCCCGCGCAGCGAGTGGGCCTGGCCGTCGATGTGGATCTCCACCTCGCCCTTCTCGAACCAGAACACCTGCAGCAGCGACTCGTGGCGGTGCGGCTTGATCTCCCACGAATGCAGGCTGCTGCGCTCGGCGATGGACTCCGAGTGCATGACGTCGGCCGGCGGCAGGCCGGCGTCCTCGCCATAGAGCAGGTAGGTGGGCAGGTGGAGCGGCATGAGTCGGGATCTTCCCGAGAGGAATGTTCCGATTGTCCAATCGATCGCCCCTTCTGTCCATTGAAGGCGTCCCGTCGCGGGCTTACGCTTCGCCTCATAATTTCAACACCGGAGACAACGATGGCCGCATCGACGCCCTGCATCATTTCCGTCGCGATCACCGGCTCCCTGCCGCGCAAGAAGGACAACCCGGCCGTGCCGGTGACGGTGTCCGAACAGGTCGAATCCACGCACGCCGCCTACGAAGCCGGCGCCACGCTCGTCCATCTGCACGTGCGCAACGACGACGAGACGCCCACCTCCGCCCCCGAGCGCTTCGCGCAGGTGCTGGACGGCATCCGCAAGCATTGCCCGCTGATCATCACGCAGGTCTCCACCGGCGGCCGCTCCGGCGCCGGCCGCGAGCGCGGCGGCATGCTGCACCTGCGTCCCGACATGGCCTCGCTGGCCTCGGGCTCGGTCAACTTCCCCACCCGCGTCTACGACAACTCGCCGGATCTCGTCGACTGGCTCGCCGGCGAGATGCAGGCCTACGGCGTCAAGCCCGAGATCGAGGCGTTCGACCTGTCGATGATCTTCCAGGCCGTCGCTCTCCAGAAGGCCGGCAGGATCACGGGCCCGCTGCACATCCAGTTCGTGATGGGCATCAAGAACGCGATGCCCGTCGACCGCGAGGTGTTCGAGTTCTACGTGAAGACGCTGCACCGCCTGGCGCCCGACGCCACCTGGACGGGCGCCGGCATCGGGAAGGACCAGCTGACGCTCGCCAGGTGGTCGCTGGAGCTGGGCGGCCACTGCCGCACCGGCCTCGAGGACAACGTGCGCCTCGACCGCGACACGCTGGCGCCGTCCAACGCCGCGCTGGTGCGGCAACTGGCCGGGCTGTGCGAACAATACGGCCGCCGCGTGGCCACGCCGCAGGAGGCGCGCGCACTGCTGCGCCTGGCGCCGCAGCCCGAGCGCCGCACCGCCGCGCAGCTGCAGGCCGAACACGCCCACGCCTGATCGACGTTCCAAGACCGCGGGAGACCCCATGAGCGATCCGACCCTCCCGAGCGTGCCCGCCGCGCGCCCGGACGACGAATACCTGATGCGCGACCCGACGTCGCATCCGCCGGCCTATGCGCCCGGCTACAAGACCAGCGCGCTGCGCAGCCCGCGCAACTCGCTGATCTCGCTGTCGCAGACGCTGTCGGAAGTGACCGCGCCGGCGTTCTCGGCCGAGGAGCTGGGCCCGCTGGACGGCGACCTGATCCGCAACTACGCCACGACGGGCCTGCCCGTCGGCGAGCGCACCATCGTCCACGGCTACGTGCGCGACCAGCTCGGCCGGCCCGTGAAGAACGCGCTGGTGGAGGTGTGGCAGGCCAACGCGAGCGGCCGCTACCGCCACAAGAAGGACCAGTACCTGGGCGCGCTCGACCCGAACTTCGGCGGCTGCGGCCGCGTGCTCACCGACGAGGCGGGCCACTACGTGTTCCGCACGATCAAGCCGGGCCCCTACCCGTGGCGCAACCGCCTCAACGACTGGCGGCCGGCGCACATCCACTTCGGCATCTCCGGCACCGGCTGGGCCCAGCGCCTGATCACGCAGATGTACTTCGAGGGCGACCCGCTGATCGCCACCTGCCCGATCATCCGCACGATTCCGGACGAGGAGCAGATCCGCGGTCTCATCGCCCAGCTCGACCTCGCCGCCACGGTGCCGCTGGACAGCCGCGCCTTCCGCTTCGACATCGTGCTGCGCGGCCAGCGCGCCACCTGGTTCGAGAACGTCCTGCAAGGAGAAGGCCAATGACCCCGCTGCTGCGCGAGACCGCCTCGCAGACCGCCGGCCCCTACGTGCACATCGGCCTCGCGCCCAAGGCCGCCGGCTTCGACATCTTCGAGAACAACTTCGGCAACGTGCTGACCACGCCCGAGACCCAGGGCGAACGCATCACGATCGAGGGCAAGGTCTACGACGGCTCCGGCACGCCGGTGCGCGACGTGCTGCTGGAGATCTGGCAGGCCAACGCCCAGGGCCGCTACGCCCACCCGGGCGACCGCCAGGCGGCCAAGCCGCTGGACGCCGCCTTCCGCGGCTGGGGCCGCGCCTGCAGCGACTTCGACACCGGCACCTGGTCGTTCGAGACGATCAAGCCCGGCGCCGTCGCCGGCCGCCACGGCGTGGCAATGGCCCCGCACGTGAACCTGTGGATCGTGGCGCGCGGCATCAACATCGGCCTGCACACGCGCGCCTACTTCGACGACGAGGCCGCCGCCAACGCCACCGACCCCGTGCTGAACCTGGTGGAGTGGGAGGTGCGCCGCAAGACGCTGATCGCCAGGCGCGAGCAGCGCGGCGGCAAGACGGTCTACACCTTCGACGTGCGCCTGCAGGGTCCCGACGAGACCGTCTTCTTCGACGTCTGACGCCGGTTCCCTGCACAATCGTCCGATGATCTTCGATCGCTTCCTCGCCTCGCCCGAGGTGATGCAGGTGCTGGACGAGCGCGCCTACGTCCAGGCGATGCTCGACTTCGAGGCCGCCCTCGCGCGCGCGCAGGCGGCCGCCGGCGCGATCCCCGCGCGGGCGGGCGAGGTCATCGCCGCGGCCTGCGACGCGCGCCAGTTCGACCCCGAGGCCCTGGCCATCGAGGGCGGCCGCGTGGGCACTGTGGCCATCCCGCTGGTCAAGGCACTCACGGCCGCCGTGGCCGAGGTCGACCCCGAGGCGGCGCTGGTGGTGCACTGGGGCGGCACCACGCAGGACGTGCTGGACACCGCGCAGGTGCTGGTCACGCGCCGCGCGCTGGCGTTGATCGACCGCGACCTGTCGTTGTTGATCCCGGCGCTGCTGAAGCTGGCGAGCGAGCACGGCGACGCACCCCTGCTGGGCCGCACGCTGATGCAGCCCGCGCAGGTGATCAGCCTCGGCTTCAAGCTGGCCGGCTGGGTCGCGCCGCTGGTGCGCGCGCAGGCCCGCCTGCGCCAGGCCGGCGCCGCGGCGCTGCAGCTCCAGCTGGGCGGCGCCGTCGGCACCCGCGCCGCGCTCGGCGAGCACGCCGACGCCGTGCTGGCCGGCATGGCGCAATTGCTCGAGCTGCGCGCGCCGCCCGCGGCCTGGCACACGCAGCGCGACGAGCTGGTGGCGCTCGGCTGCGAGCTGGGCGTGCTGGCCGGCTCGCTGGGCAAGATCGCCAAGGACATCTCGCTGATGGCCCAGGGCGAGGTCGGCGAACTGGCCGAACCTTCGGGCGGCGGCCGCGGCGGCTCGTCGGCGATGCCGCACAAGCGCAATCCGGTGGCCGCGATGACCGCGCTGGCCGCGGCGGTGCGCACGCCGCAGCGCGTGGCCGCCCTGCTGGCCGCGATGCCGCAGGAGCACGAGCGCGGCCTGGGCAACTGGCAGGCGGAGCTCGCCGAGTTCGGCGGCCTGCTGGCCAGCGTGCACGGCGCGCTGGCCGCGCTGACGCTGGCGGCCGGCGGCCTGCAGGTGTTTCCGGATCGCATGCGGCGCAACATCGACGCGCTGCAGGGCCTGGTGTTCGCCGAGGCGCTCGCCATGCGCGTGGCGCGCGAGATCGGCAAGTCCGAGGCGCACCACTGGGTCGAGGGCCTGTCCAGGCAGACGGTCGCGCGCGGCGGCCACCTGCGCGACGTGGCGCTGGAGGCGCTGGCGGGCGAGCCCCGCCTGCGCGATCGCATCAGCCCTGAAGAACTCGCCGCGCTGTTCGACGCCGGCGCGCCCGCGCGTCACGCGAGCGCGCTCGCGGCCCCCCAACTCGCCGCGCTCGCGACGCACGCCGACGAGCTGCGCCGCGATCCGCCCTGGCAACGCCATCTCTGAAAGGCTGGGACACATGGACAGGGAAGACGACTTCGACCGCGGCGTGAAGAACCGTCGCGCCGTGCTGGGCGACTCCTGGGTGGACAAGTCGCTGGGCAACGCGAACGCCTTCAACGCCGACTTCCAGGCCCTGATCACGCGCTACGCCTGGAACGACATCTGGGGCCGCCCCGGACTCGACCACACCACGCGCCGCCTGCTCGTGCTGGGCATGACCATGGGCCTGGCGCGCTGGGAGGAGTTCGAGCTGCACTGCGGCGCGGCGATCCGCTCCGGCGTGCCGCTGGAGAAGATCCAGGAAACGCTGATGCAGGGCGCCATCTACTGCGGCGTGCCGGCGGCCAACACCGCGTTCAAGATCACCACGGACCTGTTGCGCGAGCACGGCCTGCTGCCCGGCCCGCGTCCGCTGACCGACGGCGTGCGCGTGGTCACGCACCACACGTTCAGCACGCCGCAGCTGAAGGTGGCGCTGCAGGGGTCCGGCACGCCCGTGGTACTGGGCCACGCGCTGGGCCTGGACCTGGGGATGTGGGACGGCCTGGCCGAACGGCTCGCCGCCGGCACGCTGGGCGCGCCGCGCGAGGTGCTGCGCTACGACCAGCGCGGCCACGGCGGCTCGGCCGCGCCGGCGGGCCCGTACTCGATGGACGACCTCGTCGACGACGCGGCCCGCCTGGTCCGCGAATGGGGCCGCGGCCCCGTCACCTGGATCGGCCTGTCGATGGGCGCGATGGTGGGTCAGGGGCTGGCGATCCGCCATCCGGAGCTGGTCTCGAAGCTGGTGCTGGCGAACACGACCTCGATCTATCCGGAGGCGGCGAAGGCCGGCTGGGCCCAGCGCATCGCCACGGTGGATTCACAGGGCATGGCCGCGGTGGCCGAAATGGTGGTCGAACGCTACCTGCACGCCGACTTCCGTGCCGCCGAGCCGGCCGCCACGCAGGCGATCCGCTCGCGCATCCTGCGCAACGATCCTGCAGGCTACGCGGCCAGCTGCGCGGCCGTGGCCGGCGTGGACTGGCAAGATCGCCTGGGCGAGATCGGGTGTCCGACGCTGGTGATCTCCGGCGCCGGCGACGCCGGGGCGCCGCCGGCGATGGGCGAGGCGATCGCTTCGCGGATCCCGGGGGCCCGCATGGCGATCATCGAGAACGCGTCGCACCTGAGCGTGCTGGAGACGCCGGCGGAATTCGACGCGCTGCTGAAGGCATTCCTGGCGGCGTGAGCCGCCGGCCGGCCGAATCAGTGCGCCCGCGCCGCCAGCCGCATGCGCTGGTGCGGCCAGCTCAGCCGGAAATGCCGGTCGAACAACGGATCGAACTCGGTGGCCGGCACGTGGTCGATGCGCTCGTCGACGGCGGCCGGCAGGCTCACGATGGCGACCTGCGACCAGACGGGAATGCCGCCCACGCGCAGCGACAGCACGCGGAACTCGCGCGGCTGCGGAAATTCGAGGGAGTCGGCGCCCAGGCGGGCCATTTCGGCGTGCCGGCGCAGCTCGACCGTGAACGGCCCCGAGCCGAAGCGCCACAGCGATTCCCAGGCCGCGAACCGCAGCCGCAGCTGCACCGTCCGCGCGGCCAGGGCCAGCAGGGCGATCAGGACAAGCGTCAGGGTGTGCATGGGCGGGCTCCTTCCAGGGCTGGAATCCACGCTCCCAATGTGCGCCGTTTTTGCGCGCGGCGCATCCCACCGAAGGGTGCCCTTGCGCCGAAACGCAACGCATTGCGTGCGAAATCGCACGCATACCGCCTGCTGTATGGGTGACCGGACGCTACTGCCGGTCAGCCGACCGATTGCAGCCGCATCGCGCCCGGCAGCGGCACCGAGCGCCGCAGGATGCCCTCGCCCAGCCAGTCGGCCGCCTTGCGCGCGCGGCGCGCCACGTCGGCAGCGGGATCTGCTGGTAGTCGTCGTTGAAGACCTCGAAGCTGTAGTCACCGCGGTAGCCCTGCGCGTGCAGGCGCGACACGATGGCGGCCACCTGGTCGCTGTGCGCGCCCTCGCCGGGAAACACGCGGAAGTGGCGCGCGGTGGCGATGCGCTCCTCCACCGAGCGGATCTCCTGCCACATGAAGTCGGCCAGTTGCACCAGGAAGATGCGCTCGGGGTCCAGCCACTGCAGCTCGTCGAGCGAGGTCCTGGTGGCGAACATGTGGAACGAGTCCAGGCCCAGGCCGAGGTTGGGCATGTCGGCGCGCATCACCACGTCCCAGGCGGCCGGGAATTCCTCGATCGTGCGGCCCCAGGACAGCGCCTCGTAGGCGATGCGGATGCCGTGCGGGATGGCCAGCATCGCCAGCTTGCGCAGATCGCGGGCCACCAGGTCGCGGTCGCCGCTGGCGTGCACCGACGTGGAGGAGCAGACGAGCAGCACCTTGGCGCCGACGGCCGATGCCAGCTCCAGCATGGACTTGGCGATGTCCACCTTGTAGTCGTGCATCTGCCCCGACAGGCCCTCGAAGTCGCGCAGCACCTGGAAGCCGGTCACCCGCAGCCCGCTCTCGCGCACCGCGGCGATGGCCGCCTCGACGCGCTCGGCGTGCCCCACCAGGTCGCGCGCCGACAGCATCACCTGCGAGAACCCGGCCTCGCGGATGGCGCGCAGCTTCGCGGGCAGCGGGCCCGCGAGCGAGATGGTGTCCATGCCGAAGTCGTCGATGCGGCCGGTCTGCTGGGTCATGATCAGGATTCCTGGATCTCGGCGCGCGAATCGCGCACCAATTCGAAGACGACGCTGCCGAGCTGCGTGCGCGTGACCGCGCCGCGTTCGTCGGAATGCACGTGGGGCGTCTCGGCGAAGGCCATGCCGCGTTCGCGCAGCAGCGCCACGCAGGCGCGCGGGTCGGGCGTGCCGAGGCCGAGGCGGGCGATCCACTCGTTGCCCTTGGCGTCGAGGATGCCCGGCTCCGGCTCGATCAGCTGCACGTAGAAGCGGCTGCGCGCGCTGCCGGGCCCCACCAGGACGCGGCCCTTGGGCATCACGCCGAAGCGCTGGTCGTCGGGCAGCACGGCGAAGCCGAACAGCATCGAGTAGAACGCCGTCCAGTCCTGCATGCGGTCGTTGCCGATGTACTGGACGATGCCGAACCAGTGCATGTCGGCCAGCGCCGGCGGCTTCTGGTCAACGGTGGGGATGGCCGTGAAGTCGACGTCGTAGATGGAGAACTCGCGGTGGCGGTCCACGAAGTAGATGCGCGTGCCGCCCACGCCGTGGATGGCCGGGATGTTGAGCTCCATCACCTCCACGTGCGTGGGCACGGCCCAGGCACCGAGGTCGAGCACGTGGCGGTAGGCCGCCGCGGCGTCGCGCACGCGCAGCGCGATGGCGGCGATGCGGGGCGTCTCGTCGGTCTCGCCGTCGCTGTCCACCGGCGCCGGCTCGCTGGCGTTGACGACGATGTTCATCTCGCCCTGGCGGTACAGCGTCACCTCGCGCGAGCGGTGGCGCGCGATCGGCCGGAAGCCCATCATCTCGAGCACCTGGCCGAGGGCCTGCGGCCGCGGCGTGGCGTATTCGATGAACTCGATGCCGTCGAGACCGATGGTGTCCGCGGCATCGGGTGTGAGTTCGCGGTCGAGTGCAGGGGACGTCATCGAGAGCTCCTGGGTGCGCGGTGGCGACGATGGTAGGACAGTTTCGGTCATGCCGCGGACGGGCCCGGCCCCGGGGCCCGCGATCGATCTCAGAACCGGAGAAGCCCGCCCACCTGCATGCCCGTGATCCTCTGGCCGACCAGGTTCGCGCCCGAGAAGTTCTTGGTCAGGCCGGCGGAGCCCGCCAGGCCGAAGGCGCCGGTCGAGTTGTTGTCGATCTGGTCAAGCAGGCTGTAGAGCGTCACGTTGGAGAAGGCCTGCCAGAAGGCGCCCACCGACCAGCCCGAGGCGCTTCCGCTCGAATTGACGGTGTCCTTGATCTTGCCGTACAGGCCGCCCAGGCGCAGCGTCGACGTCATGCGGTAGTCGGCCGAGACCTGGTAGATGTCGTAGGCCGTGTTGCCCGTCGCGTTGGCGCCGTTGACCACCGTCGGGATGTTGCCGATCTCGTTGCCGCCCGTGTTGTTGAGCGCGCCGCCGCCGTTGTTCGAATGGACGAACGCGGCGTAGACGGTACCCTGGCCCCAGTCGTAGTTCGCATACACGCTGTGGTAGAAGATCTCGTTGCCGTGGGCCGCGCCGTTGGGGGCCTTGGCCACCAGGCCCGAGTAGGCCACGCGGATCGGACCGGTGACGTAGTCGGCCCGGAACTGCATCACGCCCTGGTTGAACGTGCTCGTGTTCTGCTGGCCGCCGCCGCCGATCGCGTAGTGCGCCACCACCTGCACGCCGGCGATGCGCGGCGAGATGTAGGCGATGTCGCCGTCATAGCGCGAGGGCACGCCGAACGAGTTCACCACCGAGCCCAGGTTGCGCTCGGTGTAGTCGATGTAGTTGCCTTGGGACTGGATGTCGGTGTTCTGGCGGCCCACGCGGAACTCGCCGTACGTCGTGCTGGTCAGGCCGGCCCAGGCCTGGCGGTCGAACAGGCGGCCGCTGGTGGTCAGGCCCGTGGCGTTGGCGTTGGGCTGGTCGGCCTGCGTGCCGTTGGTGGCGTTGAAGCCGGTCTCCAGCGTGAAGGCGGCGCCGTAGCCCGAGCCGAAGTCCTTGGTGCCGGCGAAGCCCAGGCGGCTGCGCAGGAGCGCGCCGTCCTGCAGCGCGTTGATCTTCGCGCCGCTGCTGCTGCGCATGTGGTTGCCGTAGATGTCGACGTCGCCATAGACCATGAAGCTGCTGCTCGCCGTCTTCAGCTGCAGCAGGCGCGGGACGGGCACCAGCTGCGACGCGGTGCCGATGTCGGTGGCGGCGGGAACAGCCGGCGGAGGATTGACGATGAGCGCCGGAGCCGCCGGCGCGGCCGCCGCCTTCTGCTCGTCGGCCGCCCGCTGCGCCTTGAGCTCCGCGACCTGGGCCTGCAGCTTCTGCACGGCGGCCTCGAGGTCGCTCAGCTGGTCGGCGCGCGCGCCGCTCGTCGCGGCCAGCAGGCCGGCCGAGATCAGGGCGGCTGCGATCGGGTTCACGCGGAACAACACGGTCCTGGGGGTCATCGAATGTCTCCTGTTCATGGTTGTGTGGGAAGCTCAGTACTTCAAGGTCGCGACCTCGCGCAGTTCCTCTGGCGTGGCGATGCCGAAGCCGAAGAACTCGAGGTAGGCTGGGATCATCTCGAACAGCATGTCGGTGCCCAGCTGGAACGCGCAGCCCTTGGCCTGCGCCGCGCGCAGCAGCGGCGTCATCGCCTCCTTCATCACCACCTCGCCGACGAAGGTGGACGGCGCGACGCGGTCCATGTCGAAGGGCAGCGGATCGCCCTCCTTCATGCCCAGCGGCGTGGCGTTGACGATCAGGTCGAAGCCCGCGGGGTCGTTGGAGCCGATGCCGATCTCGAGCTTCGGGTAGTACGGGCGCAGGCGGTCGGCGAGCGCGCGCGACGACGCCTCGAACCCGTCGAACAGCGCCATCCGCGCCACGCCGGCCGCGGCCAGCGACGCCGCGATCGCGGAGCCCACGCCGCCGTTGCCCGACACCAGCACGCGCTTGCCTGCCAGCGCCAGGCCCTTGCGCTGCACGCCGCGCACGAAGCCGGCGCCGTCGAACTGGTCGCCCAGCAGCGTGCCGTCGGGGCGCAGCAGGATCGCGTTGGACGCGCCCGCGATGCGCGCCGTGGGCGTGATCTCGTCGACCAGCGAATTGGTGGCCACCTTGTGCGGCATCGTCACCAGCGCGCCGTGCACGTTGGACATGCGGAAGATGGCCTTCAGGCTCGTCGCGTAGTCCTCCGGCCGCACGCCCATCGGGACGACCGCGGCGTCGATGCCCCGCTTGTCGAACCAGGGGTTGTAGATCATCGGCGCCTTGAAGCTCTCGGTGGGAAAGCCGATGTGCGCGATGAGGGTGGTCTTGCCGCTGATCATGGGAAAGCTCCGGTGTAAGGCGGGGTACCGCGGACGATCGCCGCGTTCCCGGGTGCCAGGTCTTGCCTGGCAACTCCTGGCGCCACCGTGTTGCCAGGCAAGACCTGGCACCGAGGGGTAGCGCTCTGGTTCAGTTCAGGCGGCCTTGCGCCAGCGCGACTGGGAGATCACTACCTCGCGCTGCTGGTCGTATTCGCTCTTGGGCGTGGGCGCCGCGTCGCGCTCGCCGAGATCCTTGAGCGGCATGCGGTAGGTCTCGCGGGCGCTCCAGGCCGCGATCGCGGCGATGAGCGTGGTGACCAGCGTCAGGCCGCCGATGGTCAGCGGGATGTTGGTCGATCCCGGGGGAGCGACCGCCGCGAACACCGCGGGCAGCATCGCCGTGAGCATCGTGCCCACGTTCTGCGCGATGGCCATCGCGGACACCCGCGCGCGGGTGGGGAACAGCTCCGGGTAGAAGCTCGGGAACACCGCGTTGTAGCCCTGGTAGACGACGCCCCACATCAGCAGCGACATCGCGATGGCCAGCGGCACGCTGTGGATGCTGATCGCATACAGGTAGCCGAACGACAGCAGGCCCGCGCCGATCGCGCCGAACATGATGGGCGGGCGGCGGCCGATCCTGTCGGAGAGGTTGCCCACGAACGGGATCACCAGCACCGCGATGATGTTGCCCAGCACCGGGATCCACAGGTAGACCGACTTGGAGAAGCCGATGCCGTAGGCCGGCTGCACCGCGTAGGCCGCGCCGAACACCGTGGCGACGACCGCGATCACGTTCATCAGCGAGCAGCAGATCACGCGCAGCATGTCGTCCCAGTGGTACTTGAGCGCCTCGACGACCGGCGCGCGGGGCACCTCGCCGCGCTTGGCCTCGGCGGCGAACGCGGGGGTCTCCTCCACCTCGCGCCGGATGACGAAGGCCACGGCGATCACCGCGAAGCTGAGGATGAACGGCACGCGCCAGCCCCAGGCGTTGAACTGGTCCTCGGGCATGTAGTGCGCCAGCGGCAGGAAGACGGCGGCCGCCAGGATCTGGCCGGCCTGCACGCCCTGCAGCGTGAAGCTGGCGAAGAAGCCGCGCCGGCCGAACGGCGCGTGCTCCAGGATCATGGAGCTGGCGCCCGAGATCTCGCCGGCCACCGCGAAGCCCTGGATCAGGCGCAGGACCACCAGCAGCACCGGTGCGAGCAGGCCCACCTGGTCGTAGGTGGGCAGCAGGCCCACGGCGATGGTGGAGAAGCCCATCACGAACATGCAGATCAGCAGCACGCGCTTGCGGCCGTGGGTGTCGCCCAGGTGGCCCAGGAAGAACGCGCCGATCGGCCGCGCCACATACCCCACCCCGTAGGTGGCCAGCGACGCGACGATGGCGGCGGTGGCGTTGCCCTTGGGGAAGAAGATCTGCGGGAAGATGAGCGACGCCGCGGTCGCGTAGATGAAGAAGTCGTAGTACTCGAGGGCCGAGCCGATCCAGCCGCTGGCCGTGGCCTTGCGCGTCTGCTGCCTGCTGTGATCCAGATCCTGGGTGGTCATGCTTGTCTCCATTGGTGTGGATGCCGGGCGGCCGGTGCGTGCCTGTCGCCTCTGTCTCGATGTCATCGGTTCACGCCGCCGCACCATCCGGGTGGGTCGTCGCGCTCCTCGAACTCCGTGACCGAAATGTAGGCAGCGGCGACTATTTTTCCCAGAGGCAATCCGCCGCTTACGATCGATGATCGATCGCAATGGGTCGATAATCGACCGTATTCAGGGTTTCACCGTAGTTACGCCATGACCGGAGCCAAGGACATCGACCGTTCCCTGCTGATCGAGGGCCTGGGCAAGGGCCTGCGTGTCATCGAGCAGTTCTCCGACGACCACCCACGCCTCACCGCCACCGAGGCCGGCGCGCTGGCCGGGCTCACCCGCACCGCGGCGCGGCGCTACCTGGTCAGCCTGGTGCACTACGGTTACGCCGACACCGACGGCAAGCACTACTGGCTGCTGCCCAGCATCCTGCGGCTGGGCCAGAGCTACCTGGAGGCCGCGCGGCTGCCGCGACTCGTGCGCCCGTTCCTGCAGCGGCTGTCGATGCAGACCGGCGAGACGGCCAACCTCAGCGTGCTCGACGGCCACGAGATCGTGTACCTGGAGCGCAGCAACTCCCCGCGCGTGGTGTCCATCGGCTTCCACCCGGGCGCCCGCACGCCGGCGCACGTGGTCTCGCCCGGCTTCGCGATCCTGTCCACGTTCAAGCGCGCGAGGCTGGACGCCTGGATGGCCGCGCACGACTTCAGCCGCTTCACCGCCAACACCATCACCGACCTGGGCGCGTTCCGCGACACGGTCGACGCCGCCGCGCGCGCCGGCTACTCCTTCGTCAACCAGTACATCGACGTGGGACTGGGCGGCATCGCGGCCGCGCTGTTCGACCGCCACGGCCAATGCGTGGGCGCGATCAGCATGACCTTCCAGATGCAGCGCTATCCGGAGGACACCGTCCTGACCCAGTTGCTGCCGGCGCTGCAGGACGTGGTGAAGGTCCTGCGGGAAGTCATCTGACCATCAGCAACCCGGCCACCTGCTCGCGCAGCCAGCGGTTGGCCGGATCCTGGTGGAAGCGCGCGTGCCAGTGCTGCTTGACCGTGAACGGCGGCACGCGGAACGGGCACGCGAGCACGCGCAGGCCCGCGTTGCGCGCGAGCAGCTCGCCGATCTGACGCGGCAGCGTGGCCACGAGGTCGGACGCCGAGACGATGGCGGCCAGGCCCAGGAAGCCGGGCAGCGACAGCATCACGCGCCGCTCCACGCGCGCCCGCGCCAGCGCCGCCTCGAGGTCGGCCGCGCCGGTGCCGGCCGCGGTGACCACGTGCTCGGCCTCGCGGTAGCCGCGCAGGGTGAGCGTGGCGCCGATGCGGGTATTGGTGGGGCCGGCCAGACAGATCCAGTCCTGGGTGAAGAGCGCCTGCTGGTAGAAGCCGGTGTCCAGGCCCGGGATGTAGCCCACCGCGATGTCGGCCGCGCCGGACTGCAGCGCGGCCCCGGTCTGGTCGTCGATGCGCACGGCCGTCACGGGGGCGCGAGGCGCCTGCGCGCGCAGGCGGGCCAGCAGGCGCGGCAGCAGCGTGGCGTGGCTCGCGTCGGTCATGCAGATGCGCCACGGCCGCGTGCTGGTGGCCGGGTCGAACGGCGCCTGCGGCGCGGCGATCTCGGCCAGCGCGCGCAGGGCCTCGCGCACCGGCAGGATGAGCGCCTGGGCGCGCGGCGTGGGCAGCATGCCGTCGGCGGTGCGCACGAACAGCACGTCGCCCAGGCGATCGCGCAGCTTGCCCAGCCAGATGCTCACGGTCGGCTGGCTCTGGCCCAGCACCTCGGCGGAACGCGTGACGCTGCGGGTGGCGTAGATCTGCTCGAACAGGCGCAGCCACTTCACGTCGAGCTCGCCGAGCGCGGCGTCGGCTTCGGAGGGGAGCGGGCTCATCATTGCCTTTCGACATGAAGTCCATTGATCCTGCATCGTAGACGACATGATGGATTCGGCCTATCTTCCCGGCAAGCCTCCCATCGTCCGCATGACCTCGACCCACGCATTGCACCTGCCCGCCACCCGACCCGCCGCCGACGCGGCACTGATGGGCGCGCTGTTCGTGCTCGCCGCGGTCAGCTGCTTCGCAGGGCTGGACGCTACCTCCAAGGTGATCAGCGCGATGCCCGTGATGATGCTGGTGTGGTTCCGCTACGTGACGCAGGCCGGCGTCACCGCGCTGACCCAGCTGCCGCGCCGGGGCCGCGCGCTGCTGCGCACCCGCCATCCGGGGCTGCACGTGCTGCGCGGCGTGCTGATCATGTCCACCAGCGTGTGCTCGTTCCTCAGCCTGCGCTACACGCCGGTGGGCGAGCTCACCGCCATCGTCATGCTGACGCCGCTGCTGATGACGCTCATCTCGGCGCTGTCTTCCGCCGAACGCGTGTCGCGCGTCCGCTGGCTGCTCATAGGCGCCACGTTCGCCGGCGCGCTGCTGGTGGTGCGTCCCGGCGCCAACCTGCTCTCGCCGGCGTTGCTGATGCCGCTGGTCACGCTCGCGCTCAACACCGGCTTCCATCTGGTCACCAGCCGCCTCGCGCGGCTCGACGACGTCGGCACGATGCAGCTCTACACCGGCTGCACCGGCGCGGTGCTGGCCACCATCGCCCTGCCCTTCTTCTGGGCGCCGCTGGGCTCCTGGACGACGTGGGCGCTGCTGGGCCTGGTATGCCTGCTCAGCACCGCGGGCCACTGGATGCTGATCGTCGGCTACGCCAAGGCCGGCGTGGCCACGCTCACGCCGCTGCTGTTCGCCCAGATCGCGGTGAGCACCTTGCTGGGCTGGCTCGTCTTCGCCCACGTGCCCGACGCCTGGGCGCTGGCGGGCATCTGCCTGATCATGCTGGGCGGCGCGGCCTGCATGGCGCTGTCGGCGCGCGAGCGCGGCGCGGCCGGCGGCCCGGCAGCGCTGGAAAACGCGTCAATGGAGCACTAGCGTCCGGCCCCCAGCTGGCTGTCGTCCATCAGCTTGCGCACCAGCCCCGTGGCCGTGTCGACGCCGTGCTTGCGCATCAGCCGGCTGCGGTAGATCTCCACCGTGCGCGGGCTCAGGCCCAGCCGCTTGGCGGTGAGCTTGCTGGTGAGCCCCTCCACCAGCAGCGCCCCGATCTCGCGCTCGCGCGGGGTCAGGGCGACGCAGTCGTGGCGGCTGCGCGAGATGTCCTCGAACGACCAGATGCACGCCGCGTGCGGGTGGGCGCGATCGAAGGCGTGACCGGACACGTGGCACCAGAACAGGCGCCCGTCGGCGATGCGGCGCATCACGCGCTCGTCCGAATACTCGCCGTCGCCCGCCACGCGAAGCTCGGCCAGGATGCGCAGGCCGGTGCGATCGAACTCGGCGCGCGTGGGATAGAGGCGCTCGAAGGACTGGCCCACGAGATCGTCGCGCTGGGCGCCGAACATCGCGAGCATGCGCAGGTTGCAGTCCACGATGCGGCGGTCGCGCGACAGCGCCACGGCCACGGGGGCGAACTCGAACGCGGAACGGTAGTCCAGCGCCGTTTCGTCGGCCGGACGGGTCGCCGGCGGGATGCCTTGCTTGTCCATGGGGGGTCTCCTCGCGAAGCGGGCGTCAGCGCGCGCCAAGGCGGGCCGACAGGGCCTGGGCCACGCGCATCACCGCCTCGTGGTGCGTGTCCGAGCCGTCGCGCGCCAGCTGCGCCTTGTTGATGCACATGCCGATGCCGGCGACGACCGCGCCGGCGGCGTCGAACACCGGCGCGCCGAACGACAGCACGCCCTGGCGCACGCTCTCGTCGTCGAGGCTGTAGCCGCGCTCGCGGATGCGCGCCAGCTCCGCGTGCAGCTGATCCGTGGTGCGCGCGCCGTGGTCGGTCATGCGCGCGAGCGGGCCCTCGGGCAGCAGGGCCTGCAGCGTGGCGCGCGGCAGCCACGCGAGCATCGCCTTGCCGCTGCCGGCCAGGTGCGCGGGCAGGCGCATGCCCACGTTGAACGCAAGCCCCAGCGGGCGCAGGCTGTTGCGCACGGCCACGTAGACGCAGTCGGCGCCGTCCAGCACCGACAGCACGATGGACTCGTCGGGCGACTGCCCGATGTCGCGCCACATCGCGCCGAACTCGTGGGTGACGTTGGTGTCGGCCACGAAGGCCTGCGCCAGGTTCATCACCGCCGAGCCGATCAGGAAGCCGCCGTCGCCCTGGCGCCGCAGCAGGCCGTGGTGCAGCAGGGTGTTGCACAGCCCGTGCACGCTGCTGCGCGGGAGGGCGAGCTCCGCGGCCAGCAGGCTCGACGACATCGGCTGGCGCTCGCGCGCGAGACGCTCCAGAAGCATCACGGCACGCGAGACCGCGGGCACCAGCGAGTCGGCTGGCGTCCGCGCGGCGGCGGGCTTGTCGAAGGCCGTGTCCACGGGCTGTCTCCTGGCGTGTCTTGCAGGGCCTCGCGGGCCCGTTGTTCAACTGGCTGAACAGCGTTCAGCCAATCGAACCAGTCTAGGCGCTCGATCGTGTCGGACACAAGTCCTGGTCTTGCAATTGCGGAAAATTTCGTGCCCCGGTTCATGTGCGCATGCAGCAAGACATTCCCGCCGCCTTCGCCCGACGGCTCGACCTAACCTTCATATCCAGCGGACAAGCGTTGAACGATTCCGGTCGACTTCCCTGACTGCCCCCCCCCGCGCGCGGGCGCGCTTCGTCCAGCGCATGGGCCCGCGGAACCTCCACGCCGGGAGGGCGTCGGGAACCTGAACGAACAACTCTTCAAGCCGCTTGTTGGCGACAATCCCTCCAAGGGGTGATTGACTCGCCGACACTGCGCGAAGGGTGCCCGACACCCCCTGACGCCAGGAAAGTAGTCTGACTACGTCCGGAAAGCGGCTTGCCTAGGGGAGTGGCGTGCACTCTGGCATGAAGTTTGCGATCCGGTACATCCTTTCCCTGCTAGATAAACGAACGCTCGTCCTTGTGCATTGCCTGTCACAAGCAACTGCCAATCGGCATCAAGACAAAATCCACTGCGGTTGAAACGCATTTGAGGCGTCGAAAATTAAGGGAAACCCGTAAAGGTCGGAGAACGGGATCGCGCTATAGTTCGCGACTTCGCAGCGCAGCCGCGCTGCGGTGCGCAGGAAAAGATGCAGCGCCCATCTGGGTCGTCTGGAGGTATTTCGAGTGAATTTTGCTGAATCGCAGCGCAATCCGGGGAAGCACCCGACCGGGTTGATCATCGTCGTCGTCATGCACTTTCTGCTGGCCTATGCCCTGGTCTCGGGCCTGGCCAAGAAGGTAGTGGACAAGGTGATGGTCACCGAGACGAAGGTGGTGGAAGCCCCGCCGCCGCCGCCGCCTCCGCCGCCCAAGGATCTGCCGCCGCCGCCCAAGAACCTGCCACCGCCGCCGGTCTACGTGCCGCCGCCGCCGGTCGACGTTCCGCCGCCGCCGCCGGCCCCCACGGTCGCCGCCACCACCGTGCCGCCGCCGCCCGCCGTCGAGCGTCACGTGGAAGCCACGGCTCCCGTCGCGGCGCCCGGCCCCGCGCCCGCCGCCCGCGCCGCCGTCATCAACGCGAACGATCCGGGCTGCCGTCCCGAGTACCCGCCAGCCGCGCTGCGCGCAGGCGCCACGGGTGTCTCCCGCATCCGCTTCACCGTGGATGCCAGCGGCAAGGTCACCGGTGCCGAGGTGGTCGGCTCGTCGGGGCCCACCCGCGAGCATCGGCTACTGGACAACGCAGCCAAGCTGGCATTGGCGGGCTGCCCGATCAAGGTCGGGACGGACGCCGAAGGACATCCCATCGGTACCCAGGTCGAAGTCCTGTACACCTGGAAGCAGATCGATTGACAGCTGAGCCACACGGCCCGCTCCCCAACCCCTTTTTTTCTGTGATACCCGGCCATGATCGACATGCAGGCCGGTCTCATTCCTCCGGAGGAAACATGTCCTTTCTGAACTCGATGCGCACTCCCTTTGCGGCCGCGCTCCTCGCGCTGGCGACCATCGCCGCCGCCCCGACCACCGCTCTGGCCCAGGCATCGGCTCCGGAAGCAACGGCCCCCGCCGCTGCCGGCTCCGACGCTTCGGCGACGCCGGCTCCCGCCGCCGTCGACACCAGCGCCGCCCCGATCGCCCCGGCGGCCGTCGGCAAGGAAACGATCGAAAACCCGTACGGCCTGGGCGCGCTGTGGCGTGACGGCGGCTGGATCGCCAAGTTCAACCTCGTGATCATGCTGATCATGTCGATGGGCAGCTGGTACATCATCTTCACGAAGTACTGGGAACAGCGCAAGATGTTCCAGAGCGCCAACGGCGTCGGCGACGGCTTCTGGACGGCGGGCTCCATCAAGGCCGGCACCAACACGCTGGACGAAGGCTCGGCCTTCCGCTACATCGCCGAATCCGGCCTGAAGTCCAGCGAGCACCATGAAGGCACGCTGGTCGAACAGATCGACCGCCACACCTGGATCTCGATGAGCGTCGCGCGCGCCGTGGAAAACATCCAGAGCCGCCTGTCGGACGGCCTGGCGTTCCTGGCCACCGTCGGTTCCACCGCTCCGTTCGTCGGCCTGTTCGGCACGGTGTGGGGTATCTACGGCGCCCTGACGCAGATCGGCATCGCCGGCCAGGCCTCGATCGACAAGGTCGCCGGCCCCGTCGGTGAAGCGCTGATCATGACCGCTATCGGCCTGGCCGTCGCCGTTCCGGCCGTGATGGGCTACAACTGGCTCGTCCGCCGCAACAAGTCGGTGATGGAAAAGGTTCGCGCCTTCTCCGGCGACCTGCACAACGTCCTGCTGGCCGGCAAGCGCTGAACTCGCGTTTTTGTTGAACGCCTGTAACGCGAAGGAATCCTCATGGCGATGAATGTCGGAAGCGACAGCAGCGACGAGGAAGAAGTCAACTCGACCATCAACACCACGCCCCTCGTGGACGTGATGCTGGTCCTGCTGATCATCTTCCTGATCACGATCCCGGTCGTGACCCAGTCGATCACGCTGGAGCTGCCCAAGGAACGCAACGTCGTGACGGTGACGAAGCCCGAGAACGTCCTGCTCGCAGTGAGCAAGGACGGCGACGTCTACTGGAACACGCATCAGATCCGCGACATCGATGAGCTCGTCGAGAAGCTCACCGAGAAGGCCAAGCTGAAGCCCCAACCCGAAGTGCACATCCGCGGCGACCAAGGCGCCCGGTACGAGTCCATCGGTCGTGTGGTGTTCGCTTGCCAGCGCGCGGGTATCGCGAAGGTCGGTTTCATCACCGAACCGCCGCCGAACCAATAAGGAGCCCGGAACATGGCAATGAGTGCTGGCTCCAGCGAAGACGGCGAAGTGATGGTCGATATCAACACCACGCCGTTGATCGACGTGATGTTGGTGCTGCTGATCATGCTGATCATCACGATCCCGATCCAGACGCACGCGGTGAAGCTGAACATGCCGATCCCCGATCCGCTGCACCCGAACGTGGTGCCTCCGGTCGTCGTGGAGATCGTGGTCGACTTCGACGGTCAGATCGGCTGGAACAACGAGATGATCAAGGATCGCGCGGACCTGGAGACCCATCTCTACCGTCTGACGCAGCTGCCCGATCAACCCGAGGTCCATCTGCTGCCGAACAAGCTGGCCCCGTACAAGTACGTGGCCGAAGTGATGGCCGAGGCCCAGCGCCTCGGCGTCACCAAGATCGGCATCGTCGGGAACGAACAGTTCACGCACTGATCAGACGAAGACGTCTCCTACGAAGGCGCACTGCTCGCAGTGCGCCTTCTCCCATTCAGAGTGTCACTTACAGGTTTGCAAACTCCATGAAGACCACCCGTCTCCTGGCTGCCATGCTGCTGGCCGCCGGCCTGCTGCAAGTCCCGGCCGCCCACGCCGTGTCCGCCGCCGTCGCGAAGCCGCTCAAGGAAGCCAGCGAGCTCGTGCATGCCGGCAAGGCCAAGGAAGCCCTGGCCAAGCTCAACGGCGTCACCGGCACAGGCCCCGATGACACGTACATGCTCGCGCGCATCCGCGGCGCGGCGTACCAGCGCATGGGCGACAACGGCGCGGCGGTCCAGCAGCTCGAGGCCGCATTCGCCACCGGCAAGGTGCCTCCCGGCGACGCCGGCCCGCTCGCCGAGACCATCGCCGGGGTCTACGCGCAGCAGCACAACAACGCCCAGTCGCTCAAGTGGATCGAGAAGGCCAGGGCCGCCGGCGACAACAGCGGCACGCTGCGCCAGATCCAGGACTACGTGCAGGGCTCCAGCGGAGACTACGGCCAGATCGCGCGCGACAACGCCGCCAAGATCCAGGCCGCCGAATCGAGCGGCCGCCGCCCCGACGAAGACGACCTGCTGCGCCTGGCCGACGCCTACCGCCACACCGGCAACAAGGCAGGCGACCTGGTGGTCAAGGAAAAGCTGGTCACCTACTACGCGGCCAACAAGCAGTACGCCGGCATCTATCTGTCGGACCTGCCGGGCAAGTCGGGCTTCTCGCCGCGCTTCTCGCTGGACCTGCTGCGCCTGCGCCTGTCCTCGGGCAACCTGACGGCCGCCGCCGACTTCATGGAAATGGGCCAGCTCCTGCTGCAGGCCCAGTTGCCTGCCGAAGCCAAGACCGTCGTCGACAAGGGCTACGCCGCCGGCGTGCTCGGCACCGGCGCCGAGGCCCCGCGCCAGCAGCGCCTGCGCGACCTGGTCAACAAGAGCGTCGCCGATGCGGCCGCCTCGCTGGTCAAGCGCACCTCGGACGCCAAGGTGAGCAAGACCGGCGACGACCTCGTCACGATCGGCGCCGAGTACGCGTCCATGGGCCAGTACGACGAAGGCATCGCCCTGATCCAGCAAGGCATCGCCAAGGACACGCTGAAGCATCCGGAAGATGCCAAGCTGCGCCTGGGCGTGGCCCAGTTGCAGTCGGGCAAGGCCAAGGCGGCCGCCATCAAGCAGTTGCGCAGCGTGCAGGGCACCGACGGCGCGCCCGAAGTGGCACGCCTCTACATCGCCCTCGGCGCCTCGTAAGGCCGAGGCCGTCGGATGGCCGCCGCGCTTCCGACCTTTCTTGAACCGCTGGGAGATGGCCTCTGGGCCATCGACACCGGCTTCCATCGCGACCGCTTCGATGCCGCCTACCTGGTGGTGGAGGGCGGTCGCGCCGCCTTCATCGACACCGGCACCGCCTTCGCCGTGCCGCGCCTGCTCGCCTCGCTGGCCGCCCTCGGCCTGGCACTGTCGGACGTCGACTGGGTCATCGCCACGCACGTGCACCTGGATCACGCGGGCGGTGTCGGCCAGCTGATGCAGGCGCTGCCCGATGCGCGCCTCGTCGTGCACCCGCGCGGCGCCCGCCACATGGTCGATCCGGCGGCGCTGTGGCAGGGCGCGCTGGGCGTCTACGGGGCCGAGCAGATGGCGCGAGCCTATGGCGAGCTCGTGCCCGTGGATGCGCGGCGCGTGCACGCCACCAGCGACGGCGAGACGCTGCACCTCGCCGGCCGCCCGCTGGTCTTCGCGCACACGCCGGGCCACGCCCTGCACCACCACTGCATCTGGGACGCGCGCAGCGCCGGATGGTTCACCGGCGACAACTTCGGCATGGCCTATCCGGAGTTCAACGTCGGCGGCCGCGCCTTCATCTTCCCCACCACCACGCCGGTGCAGTTCGATCCCGAGGCGATGCGGGCGTCGCTCGCACGCCTGATGGCCGCGGCGCCGCGGCAGATGTTCCTCACCCACTACAGCGTCGTCACGGACGTGCCCGACTGCGCCGCACGGCTGGAGGCCATGCTGGCCGCGACCGTCGCCGCCGCCCTCGCCCACCGCGACTCGCCCGATCGCCAGTCCGCGCTCACCGCCGCGCTGATGCGGCTCTACGGCGACGGCGCGCGCGCGTTCGGCGTCGCACTGCCCGACGAGCGCATCGCCGAGCTGCTGCGCGACGACGCGGCCCTCAACGCGGCCGGCCTGATCGCGTGGCTGGACCGGCCGTCGCGCGCGGCGCCGGCGTCCTGAAACCGGGCCGTCCGCGCGCGGCGCCTCCCTGCGTGGGCCGTATAGTGGTGGACGCCTCGCGCCTCGGCGCCACCCATCGTCCGATTCCAGAGAACCTTCCATGAGCAGCACCATTTCCTACGGCCTCGAGGGCCGTGTCGTCGTGATCACCGGCGCCGCCAACGGCATCGGCGCGGCCTGCGCGCGCCGGCTCGCGCGCGACGGCGCGCGCGTGGCGCTGTGGGACGTCGCCGAGGGCCCCGGCAGCGCGCTGGCGGCCGAGCTGCGCGCCGCCGGCCACGACGCCTGCTTCATGGCCTGCGACGTGTCGTCCAAGGCCGCCGTCGACGCCGCCACCGCCACCACGATCAGCGAGTTCGGCCACATCGACGGGCTCGTCAACAACGCCGGCATCTTCCGCGCCGCCGAATTCCTCGACGTCACCGAGGAAGACTGGGACGCGGTGATCGACGTCAACCTCAAGGGCGCGTTCCTGGTGGGCCAGGCCGTTGCCCGGCACATGGTGGCGCGCAAGCGCGGCGCCATCGTCAACATGTCCTCGGTCAACGGGCTCGTGGCCATCGCCACCATCGCCAGCTACAACGCGAGCAAGGGCGGCATCAACCAGCTCACGCGCGCCATGGCGCTGGCCCTGGTGGACCACGGCGTGCGCGTCAACGCCGTCGCTCCGGGCACGATCGCCACCGACCTGGCCCGCGACGCCGTCCTCACCAGCGACGCGGCGCGCCAGCGCATCCTCGGCCGCACACCCATGAAGCGCCTGGGCGAGCCCGAGGAGATCGCCGACGTCGTCGGCTTCCTGCTCAGCGACGCCTCCAGCTACGTCACCGGCGAGGTCGTCTACGTGGACGGCGGCCGGCTCGCGCTCAACTACACCGTCCCCGCCTGACAGGAGTCGCGATGTACCAGCCGGCCCACTTCGTCGAACAGGATCCCGAGGCGCTGCTCGCGCTGATGACGGCCAACCCGCTGGCCACGCTGATCCGCGGCGGCGCCGAACTGGCCGCCGACATCCTGCCGCTGCAGGTGGAGCGCGCCGGCACGGGCTGGCGCATCACCGGCCACGTCGCGCGCGCCAACGCGCTCTGGCGCGAGGCCGAAGGCCAGCCGGTGCTGCTGCTGTTCCAGGGTCCGCAGGCCTATGTGTCGCCCAACTGGTACCCGAGCAAGGTCCCGCACGGAAAGGCCGTGCCCACCTGGAACTACGCGATGGTGCAGGTGCACGGCACGCTGCGCGCGATCCAGGATCCCGAATGGCTGCGCGCCTTCGTCACGCGCCTGACCGAGCGCCACGAGGGTGGGCGCGCCGCGCCCTGGCACGTGGCCGATGCGCCGGCCGACTTCCTAGACACGATGCTCAAGGCGATCGTCGGCATCGAGATCGAGGTGACGCGCGTCGAGGGCAAGTTCAAGCTGAGCCAGAATCGCTCGGCCGAGGATCGCACGGGGGTCGTGCTGGGGCTCGAGGCCGACGCCTCGACGCAGCGCCAACCCGAGGCCGACGCGCTCGCGCAGGCCATGCAGGCCGCGGAAGCGCGACGCCGCGCCGCCGCGCCGAAGTAAGGGCTCAGGCCCGGATCGCCGACGCCTGCTTCGCCAGCTCGGTGATGCGCGCCCAGTCGCCGCTCTTCATCGCGTCGGCCGGCGTCAGCCACGAGCCGCCCACCACCTTCACGTTGGGCAGGGCCAGGAACTGCGGCGCGGTCTCCACCGTCACGCCGCCGGTGGGGCAGAACGCGACGTCGGCGAACGGGCCGGAGAAGGCCTTCAGCAGCGGGATGCCGCCCACGGCCGTGGCCGGGAACAGCTTCAGGAAGGTGAAGCCGTCGTCGGCCGCCATCATGATCTCGCTGCCGGTGGACACGCCCGGCAGCAGCGCGATGCCCAGCGACTTGCAGGCGTCGCCGACCTCGCGCGAGTAGCCCGGACTGACGATGAAGCGGGCGCCCGCCTCGTGCGCGGCGTGCGCGTCGGCACCGCTGCGCACCGTGCCGGCACCGACGATGGCCTCGGGGACCTCGCGTGCGATGGCCGCAATGGCCGGCAGGCCTGCCGTGGTGCGCAGCGTCACCTCGAGCACGCGCACGCCGCCGGCGACCAGCGCCCTGGCCATCGGAACGGCGTCCTCGAGGCGGTCGATGACGATGACGGGGATCACGGGCCCGTAGGAGGCGAGTTCGAGCGGATTCATGGGGTGTCTCTGCGTGTTCATTGAAGCTCCATCAAAGCCAGGTGCAGGCGCCTTCTTCGGCGGTGCTGACATTGCGCCGCATGCCCGCGAACAGGTTGCGGCCGAAGCCGGCGCCGTGCGCCTCGGCCAGTTGTTGCGAACGCTCGGCCAGCGGCCGCGCGGCCCACTCGGCCTCGGGCACCAGCACCTGCAGCGTGCCGGCCACCGCGTCGAGGCGGATGACATCGCCGTCGCGCACCTTGGCCAGCGGACCGCCGCCCAGCGCCTCGGGGCTCACGTGGATCGCGGCCGGGACGTTGCCCGATGCGCCGCTCATACGCCCGTCGGTGACCAGCGCCACCTTGAAGCCGCGGCCCTGCAGCACCGCCAGCGGCGGCGTGAGCTTGTGCAGCTCGGGCATGCCGTTGGCGCGCGGGCCCTGCCAGCGCACGACGGCGATGAAGTCCTTCTCCAGCGTGCCGGCCTGGAACGCCTTGAGCAGGTCTTCCTGGGCGTCGAACACCTGGGCCGGCGCCTCGATGACGTGCTTGTCCGCCGGCACGGCCGAGACCTTGATCACCGAGCGCCCGAGATTGCCCTCCAGCAGCTTCAGGCCGCCGGTGGCGCCGAAGGGCTCGGCGGCGGTGCGCACCACGGTGTCGTCGATGGGCGCGTCGGGCAGCGGCGTCCAACGCACGCGGCCGTCCTGCAGCGACGGCACCTCGCCGTAGGCCGCCATGCCGCGCTCGGCGACGGTGTCGACGTCGCCGTGCAGCAGGCCGGCCTTGAGCAGCTCGCGCAGCACGAAGCCCGGGCCGCCCGCGGCCTGGAACTGGTTCACGTCGGCGCTGCCGTTCGGGTACACGCGGCTCAGCAGCGGGATCGCGGTGGACAGCTCGGCGAAGTCCGACCAGTCGATCAGGATGCCCGCGGCGCGCGCCACGGCCACCCAGTGGATGAGATGGTTGGTGGAGCCGCCGGTGGCCAGCAGCGCGATCATCGCGTTGACGATGCAGCGCTCGTCCACCTGCACGCCGATGGGCACGTTGCGGCGTTCGCGGGTGAGCGACAGCACGGTGTTGACGGCCTCGCGCGTGAGCGCCGTGCGCAGGCCGTCGTGCGGGTGCACGAAGGCGGCGCCCGGCACGTGCAGGCCCATCGCCTCGAGCAGCATCTGGTTGGAGTTGGCGGTGCCGTAGAACGTGCAGGTGCCCGGGCCGTGGTAGGCCTGGCTCTCGGCGGCCAGCAGTTCGGCGCGGCCGACCAGGCCCTGCGCCGCCTGCTCGCGGACCTTGGACTTGGCCTTGTTCGACAGGCCCGTGGACATCGGCCCGGCCGGCACGAACACGCAGGGCAGGTGGCCGAACTGCAGCGCGCCGATCAGCAGGCCCGGCACGATCTTGTCGCAGATGCCCAGCGCCAGCACCGCGTCGAACACGTCGTGCGACAGCGCGATGGCCGTCGACATGGCGATCGTGTCGCGCGAGAACAGCGACAGCTCCATGCCGGGCGCGCCCTGCGTGACGCCGTCGCACATCGCCGGCACGCCGCCGGCCACCTGCACCGTGGCGCCGAGGGCGGCCGCGTCGCGGCGGATCTGCTCGGGGTAGCCCTCGTAGGGCTGATGGGCCGACAGCATGTCGTTGTAGGCCGTGACGATGCCGATGTGCGGCGCGCGCTCGGCCACGACGCGCAGCTTGTCGTTGGCGGGCATGCCCGCGAAGGCGTGGGCGACGTTGGCGCAGCCCAGGCGCTCGGCGCCGCGGGCCCGCGTGCGCAAGGCGTCGACATGGCCGAGATAGTCGGCGCGGGTGTCCGCGCTGCGGCGGCGGATGCGGTCGGTGACGGCGGCGACGGTCGCGTTCAGCGGGGGAAGCGATCCTGGCGTGGCGGTGTAACTCATGGTTTGATTATCTGGTAACTCCGTTACATCGTCAAACCAGCGACCGGGCGGCGATGTCGGATTCAAGGTCAAGACGAGCGGCGGCAACCGGGGCGCCCGTTCGGCGAGTGTGCGCCTTCCCGGCGCGCGCCGCTGCTACGCTGATTCGGGCCGCAGCGAGGACGAGCCGTCGATGCGGCGCTGCGCCACGGCCAGGTCGTCGATGGTGTCGATGTCGAACACCACGCCCGGGTCGTCGAGCTCGACGGCCGCCGTCGGGTAGCGCGCCAGCAGGCGGCGCGCGCCTTCGTCGCCCTTGAGCATCATCAGCTCGGAGAACAGCTCGGCCGCGAAGCCCACCGGGCTGCCGCGGCGGCCGCGGTACTGGGCGAAGGCGATGGGTTGCTGGTCGAGCGCCGCGGCCACCGCGCGCAGGCTTTGCGGGCGCACCAGCGGCATGTCGCCGGGCAGCACCAGCCAGCCGCTGGCGCTCGAGTGGATGGAGACCCCCGCCGCGATCGAGTCGCCCATGCCCCACCCCGCCTGGGACCGGGCATCGACGACGACCATGTCGGCAGGCGCGACGAGGCCCCTCGCCTCGGCCACCAGGCCCTCCGAAATGACGAGCACGACCGGCATCTCCGAGGCGATCGCATTGCGCAGGGTGCGCACGAGAACGGTGTCGCCGCCCAGTTTTTCGCTGAGCTTGTGACGCGTCCCGTGATATCTGCTCCCTGCGCCGGCAGCCAGCACGACGACGGCTGGTTCATTTTTCATGGGCGCGAACGCGGCGTCTTCCTGAGGCGGCCGCGCGTTGAATGGTTATGTGCCTCAAGAATCGTTGCCAAACCCTTTTTGTTCCAGTGGGACGTCTACCTAAGGCGTTCCCCTAAACTATTCACATGAACGACCATGCGAATCTGCCGGACCAGCGCAAGAGCTACGAGCGCGACACCCTCGAGGAAACCGCCGCGGCGACCGATCCGCTGCGCCAATTCGAGACATGGATGGACGAGGCCTTCGCCGCGAAGGTGCCCGAGCCCAACGCGATGACGCTCGCCACCGTGGGCGCCGACGGCCGTCCCTCGACCCGTATCGTGCTCATCAAGGGCTTCGACGCGCGCGGCATCGTCTGGTTCACCAACTACGACAGCCGCAAGGGTCGCGAACTGGCCACGCATCCGTACGCCGCGCTGCAGTTCCACTGGGTGGAGCTGGAGCGCGTCGTGCGCATCGAGGGCCGCGTCGAGCGCGTGGACGCCGCGGAATCGGACGCCTATTTCGCCTCGCGCCCCCTCGATTCGCGCATCGGCGCGTGGGCCTCGCCGCAGAGCCAGGTCATCGAGTCGCGCGGCGTGCTGGTGGCCAACGCGGCCAGGGTCGCGGCGAAGTTCCTGCTGAACCCGCCGCGGCCGCCGCACTGGGGCGGCTTCCGCCTCCAACCCGACAGCTGGGAATTCTGGCAAGGGCGCAAGTCGCGGCTGCATGACCGCCTGCGCTACCGGCTGGAAATGGGGGTGTGGACGCGCGAACGCCTGGCGCCCTAATCCGGCAGGCGGCTGCGGAAACTCTTGCGGAATTTCTCGAGCTTGGGCCGGATCACGGCCGAGCAATATCCCTGGCCGGGATTGTTGGCGTAGTAATGCTGGTGATACGCCTCGGCCGCCGAATAATTCGCCAAGGGCCCGACTTCGGTCACCAAGCGCCCCCCTAGTTCATTGTTCGCCTCGACCATGACGCGAGCGATCACTTCCTGCTGGGATTCCTCGGACCAATAGATTCCCGAGCGATATTGCGGGCCGATGTCGGCGCCCTGCCGATTGCGCGTGGTGGGGTCGTGCGTGGCGAAGAAGATCTGGAGGACGTCGACCAGGCCGATCCGGGCCGGATCGAAGCGCACGCGAACGACCTCGGCGTGACCCGTGTCGCCGGCGCACACGGCCTCGTAGGTGGGCGCGGCCAGGTGGCCATTGCTGTAGCCCGATTGCACGTCGACCACGCCGCGCACCTGCTCGAACACCGCCTCCACGCACCAGAAGCAGCCGCCTGCCAGGGTGATGGTCTCGATTGCCGCGCTCATCCCTCGCTCCTTGTCGTGCCCGCACCCACGGGGCTGGATCGCATGATGACTCAGACGCGACAATGCGCCTCCATGATCGCGGACTGGTTGACCTCCCTGGGCCTGGGCAGCGCCAAGCCCGTCCTGGCGGCGCTCGTGCTCCCGCCCGCGCCCTTGCTGGCGCTCGCGTTCGCGGGCGCGTGGCTCGCGCGCGCACGGCCGCGCACGGGGCGCTGGCTGGCCGGCCTCGCCTGCGCCGGCGCATGGCTCGCCAGTTGCAACGGAGCGGCGCGCTGGGTCGAGCACCACGGGCTGGATGAGCCGCCCGCGCTGGACGCGGCGCAACGCGATGTCCTGCGCGCCCGAGCCGCCGCCGGCGAGCCCGTCGCCATCGTCGTGCTGGGCGGCGGCATGACCGGCCTGGCGCCCGAATACGGCCAGTTCGGCTTGAGCAATGCCTCGGCGGGCCGGCTGCGCTACGCCGTCTGGCTGGGCCGCCAGACCGGCCTGCCGATCGCGGCGACCGGTGGACGAGGATGGGGCGCGCCTGACCTGGCGATACCGCCCGAGGCGCAGCGCATGGCCGAGATCGCCCAGGCCGAATTCGGCGTGCCGTTGCGCTGGACGGAGACCGAGTCGCGCGACACGCACGAGAACGCGATCGACACGCTGGCGCTGCTGCGCCCGGACGGCATCCGCGAACTGGTGCTGGTGACGCAGGGCCTGCACATGCCGCGCGCGCTGCGCGAGTTCAAGGCCGCCGCGGCCGCGCAACCGGCGTCGGCCGCCGTCCGCATCACCGCGGCGCCCATGGGCCAGGCCGGCCCCGCCAGCTCGCTCGTGCTCGACTGGCTTCCGTCCGGCGAAGGCGCGCTGAACATGCACGAGGTGCTGCACGAAGTGCTGGCCGGCATCGGCGACCGGCGCTGACGTGACGAAGCCCCGATCACTGGAAGGTGGTCGGGGCTTCCTGGACGACTTGAACGTCGTCCGATGGGGCTCCGGAGCAGAACGCCCGGGGCTCCGATTGCGCATCGATTGCGCAGAGGGGAGTGCCTCGCTCGAGGCAGTTCAAAGATAGTCCTCGCGCGCGCTCGCCGCAAGAAAATCTGGACGAACGGACCCGGTGTCCTGATAGCGCCTCAGCGCTTGACAGCCCCCATCACTTGGGAGAAGACCGCGTCCAGCCGCGCCTCGGCCTCCTTGGCGATCGCGCCGGCCATCGTGATCGGGCGACCCCATTCGCGGTTCGTCTCGCCCGGCCACTTCGAGGTGGCGTCCAGCCCCATCTTGCCGCCCAGGCCGCTGGTGGGCGAGGCGAAGTCGAGGTAGTCGATGGGCGTGTGGTCGACCAGCGTCGTGTCGCGCACCGGATCCATGCGCGTGGTGATGGCCCAGATCACCTCGTTCCAGTCGCGGATGTCGATGTCCTCGTCCACCACCACGATGAACTTCGTGTACATGAACTGGCGCAGCACGCTCCACAGCCCGAACATCAGCCGCTTGGCGTGGCCCGCGTAGGCCTTCTTCATCGAGATGACAGCCATGCGGTAGCTGCAGGCCTCGGGCGGCAGGTAGAAGTCGACGATCTCGGGAAACTGCTTCTGCAGCAGTGGCACGAACACCTCGTTGAGCGCCACGCCCAGCACGGCCGGCTCGTCGGGCGGCTTGCCGGTGTAGGTGGAGTGGTAGATCGGGTCGCGCCGGTGGGTCAGGCGGTCGAGGCGGAAGACCGGGAACCAGTCGCGCTCGTTGTAGTAGCCGGTGTGGTCGCCGTACGGGCCTTCCAGTGCATATAGATGGCCGCCCTGCTCCTTCAGCGGGATGCCCGTCTCGCTGAAGCCGGTGAAGCCGGGCTCGGCGACGGGGATGTGGCCCTCGAGCACGATCTCGGCGCGCGCGGGCACCTGCAGCATCAGGCCGTCCTCGCCGGTCTGCGTGTCCACCAGCTCGGTGCGGCCGCCGCGCAGCAGGCCCGCGAACTGGTACTCGCCCAGCGTATCGGGCACCGGCGTGACGGCGCCCAGCGTGGTGGCCGGATCGGCGCCCAGCGCGCACACCAGCGGGAACGGCTTGCCGGGGTTGACGCGCGCGAACTCGCGAAAGTCGAGCGCGCCGCCGCGGTGGGTCAGCCAGCGCATGATCAGCTCGCGCCTGCCGATCACCTGCTGGCGGTAGATGCCCAGGTTCTGGCGCAGGCGCGGCTTCGGGACGTTGCGCGGGCCGCGGGTGACGACCAGGCCCCAGGTGACCAGCGGCGCGATGTCGCCGGGCCAGCAGGTCTGGATCGGCCACTGCGCCAGGTCGATCTCGTCGGTCGCCTGGATCACTTCCTGGCACGGCCCGTTGCGCAACACCGCGGGCTTCATGTCCCACAGCGCCTTGCCCATCGTCCACAGCTTGCCGGCGTCCTTGACCGACTTCGGCGGCTCCGGTTCGCGCAGGCTGGCCAGCAACTGGCCGATGCCGCGGAGCTCGGAGATGTCGGTGGCGCCCATCCCGAGAGCGACGCGGTGGGGCGTCCCGAACAGGTTGGCGAGCACCGGGACGCCATACCCCGTGGGGTTCTCGAACAGCAACGCGGGGCCGGCCTGGCGGAGCACGCGATCGGCCAGGGCGGTCATTTCGAGCTTGGGGGACACCGCCGCTGTTACACGCCTGAGCTCCCCAGAACCCTCAAGATTGGCCGCAAAATCGCGCAAATCACGGTATTTCATAATTTTTGGTTATGACTTGAGAAGTCTATATTGTTGACGGGTTATTACGCGGCTCCCTACAATCCCGCAAGACGTAACACCAGGGTTATCCCTCCTCCTCGCTGAGGCCGGGCCCTGAAGGCTGCCGCCGGCTGCTAGATGCAGACTCCCCGGCCATGAATCGCAGCGATCCATTATCGCCAGCGTCGAGAACGCCGCGACCGCGCGCCCAGAGCGCCGACCGCCGGCACCGAACGCTGTGAAAGGAGAGAGATGCTTCAACCCCAAGCAGTCGTGCGCAACGCACTGACGACCGGGCGAGAGTCAGTGACCGTGTTCCTGACCGACGTGGGCCATGGCCTGCTCGACGTGAGCCACAGCATGCTGGCCATGGTGGGACTGGCCGTTGTGGCCGGTGCCTTGTTCATGGGCAGCCAGGACGACCTGCGCGACACCCTCGAGGCTCGCGCCTGGGGCTGGCTCGAGGCACGCCACCTGGCGCGCAGCGGTGGCGAAGACCTGGCGGCCGAGGCCGAGAACGAGCCGACCGCGGCCGGCCCGGTCAACACCTCGTCCACGGCTGACCCGGCCGACCTGACCCGCGCCCAGGCCAACGTGGCCCGCTGGATCGTGCGCCGCTACCACGTGGCGCCCGAGCCGGTGGCCCGCCTGGTGCAGGAATCGTGGACGGTGGGCCAGCGCACCGGCATCGACCCGACGCTGATCCTGTCGGTGATGGCCATCGAGTCCAGCTTCAACCCGTTCGCGCAGAGCCCGGTGGGCGCGCAGGGCCTGATGCAGGTGATGACCAAGATCCACAGCGACAAGTACGACCCCTACGGCGGCCACCTGGCGGCGTTCGACCCGGTGAGCAACCTGCGGGTGGGCGTGCTGGTGCTCAAGGAATGCATCGCCAAGGGCGGCGGCCTGGCCAGCGGCCTGCGCTACTACGTGGGCGCCGGCGCCGCCGACGACGACGGCGGCTATGCGGCCAAGGTCATCGCCGAGCAGGATCTGCTCAAGCGCGTCGCGGCCGGCCAGAACGTGCCGCCGACGGTGGTGCCCATCATCGCCAACGTGGCGCCGACCCCGGCCGCCACGCCGGTGCCGGTGGTCGCTCCGGCGGCCGCGGCCAGCGAATCGACGGCCCACGCCGCCGCGCCCGAGCAGGACGCGCAGGCCCGGCCCGAGCGCGAGCGCGTGGCGCTGGCGCACTGATCTTCGCGTTGCGGCCGGCCCGGCCGCGGCAGGATGGACAGACGGACGCCGCGGCGTCCGTCTTGCTTCGTATTGCGTCAATCGACGCTCGCCCTGCACCGCGAAACCGGCCGGCAAGTTAAACTGGCGGCTCGCGCGACTGGCGACAGGACGCGTCTCGAGAGATCCGGAAGAGCTCAAGGCCGCCGGACTCCTCCGGACGGGTTGCGAGGTGGGCCACCACCGGGAAGCGCGAAGGGCGGCGGGCGTCATGCGATGTCCGGCCTGCCTTGTCAGCCGTTCGCCTGGGCAGCGCGTCTTTCGCGCACCGCTGGAACCTCCAACTGCCCTGGGGCGCATGCACGCGTCCGGGCGGACGCCAGCGAGGCCCAACCGATGCGCCCGAATTGCCCTCAATCCAAGGAACCTCCATGTTCGACCGCCAACAATCGACGATCGCCAACGTTGACCCCGCCATCTGGGCCGCCATCCAGGCCGAGAACCTCCGCCAGGAACAGCACATCGAGCTGATCGCCTCGGAGAACTACACCTCGCCGGCCGTCATGGCCGCGCAGGGCTCGCAGCTCACCAACAAGTACGCCGAAGGCTACCCGGGCAAGCGCTACTACGGCGGCTGCGAGAACGTCGACGTCGTCGAGCAACTGGCCATCGATCGCGTCAAGCAATTGTTCGGCGCGGAAAACGCCAACGTGCAGCCCAACTCCGGCTCGCAGGCCAACCAGGCCGTGTTCCTGGGCCTGCTGCAGCCCGGCGACACCATCATGGGCATGAGCCTGGCCGAAGGCGGCCACCTGACGCACGGCATGGCGCTCAACATGAGCGGCAAGTGGTTCAAGGTCGTCAGCTACGGCCTGAACGCGGCCGAGGACATCGACTACGAGGCGATGGAGCGTACCGCGCGCGAGCACAAGCCCAAGCTGATCATCGCCGGCGCCTCGGCCTTCGCGCTGCGCATCGACTTCGAGCGCTTCTCGAAGATCGCCAAGGAAGTGGGCGCGTATTTCATGGTCGACATGGCGCACTACGCCGGCCTGATCGCCGCGGGCGTCTACCCGAACCCGGTGCCGCACGCCGACGTCGTCACCTCCACCACGCACAAGAGCCTGCGCGGCCCGCGCGGCGGCATCATCCTGATGAAGGACGCGTTCGCCAAGCAGATCAACTCGGCCATCTTCCCCGGCCTGCAGGGCGGCCCGCTGATGCACGTGATCGCCGGCAAGGCCATCGCGTTCCAGGAGGCGCTGCAACCCGGCTTCAAGGCCTACCAGCAGCAGGTGGTGAAGAACGCCGACGTGCTCGCGAAGACGCTGATCGAGCGCGGCCTGCGCATCGTCTCGGGTCGCACCGAGAGCCACGTGATGCTGGTCGACCTGCGCGCCAAGGGCATCACCGGCAAGGACGCCGAGCGCATCCTGGGCGACGCGCACATGACCTGCAACAAGAACGCGATCCCCAACGACCCGGAAAAGCCGATGGTCACCAGCGGCATCCGCCTGGGCACCCCGGCGCTCACCACGCGTGGCTTCAAGGAAGACCAGGCCCGCGCCACGGCACACCTGATCGCCGACGTGCTCGACGCGCCGAACGATCCGGCCCGCCTGGCCGAGGTGCGCGCCAAGGTGGAAGCGCTGACGCGCGACTTCCCCGTCTACCGCTGATCCCACAGGCCACGTCGCCCCATGCGCTGCCCCTATTGCAGTCACGACGAGACGCAGGTCGCCGAGACCCGCGAATCGGACGAGGGCGACGTCGTCCGGCGCCGCCGCCGCTGCCTGAAGTGCGACAAGCGCTTCACGACCTACGAGCGCGCCGAGATGGCGTTCCCGTCCATCGTGAAGAAGAGCGGCGCGCGGGTCGACTTCGATCCGGCCAAGCTGCGCGGCTCGATGACGCTCGCGCTGCGCAAGCGCCAGGTGAGCATCGAGCAGATCGACGCGGCCATCGAGCGCATCCAGGACAAGCTGATGGGCACGGGCGCGCGCGAAGTGCCGTCCACACGCGTCGGCGAACTGGTGATGCGCGAGCTGAAGCGGCTGGACAAGGTGGCCTACGTGCGCTTCGCCTCGGTGTACCGGAGCTTCGAGGATGTCGACGAGTTCAGCCGGCTGATCAAGGACATCTGAGCCTCGCGGAACCCGGCCTGAGCGCCGGGTTTTTCATGCTGCCGTTCAGCGCCAGCAGGTCGCGACGTCGCGTCCCGCGGCGGCCGTGCCCGGCGCGAGGCCGCGCCGCCCCAGCGAGTCGAGCGTGAAGTCGCCGCAGGCATCCGTGCTCATCGAACCCGTGCGCCGCGCGGTGAGCACGAAGGACGTCGGATCGCCGGCCGGCACGCTCACCGCGATCGCGTAGCTGGCAGCGCCCGTGCGCGGCGTGCGCGCGGCGGGAAGCCGGGGCGGCGGCGTGTCCATGAATGCGTCATGCGACGCGTAGTAGTGCTGCATGTAGCCCGCATCCTCCAGCAACGCCGCCTGCATCTCGCCGCGGCTGGCGCGGGCGATGCTCTCGAAGAACGCGGGCAACGCGACCGCCGCGAGGATGGCGAGCACGGCCATCGCGATCATCAGCTCGATCAGCGTGAATCCGTGGCGCAGGTGGCGCGAACGCATGGCGCGGGCCAGGTGACGCGCGTCAGAACGGCGGCGTCAGCAGTTGCTGCCACACGCGCTGGCGCACGCTCAGCGGGCCGTTGGCGGCGGCGATGGTCGCGGCCGGATCCGTCGCGGCGCCGCCCGCGCCCTCGGCGTAGACCGTGGCCTGCAGCCACACCGACGAGCCGTTGCGGGTGGCGCCCGTCGTCGGGTCGCCGTTCCAGTCGGCGCTGTAGCCGCGCGCGGTGACCGTATAGACGTTGGGCACCGCCGTGGCTTCCATGAGGCATTGCGGGGCGACGCGCGGCTGCACCGTGCCGCCCAGGTCGCTCGCGGCCAGCGTGTGGGCCCCATGCGAGCCTGCGGTGGTGCTCCAGTTCTGGCGGACCGTCCACGCGGGTGGATCGACGGCGGGCAGCAGCGGCACCGCGCGCGACGCCGCGTCCAGCGCCATCTGGTTCTCGCACCAGCGCAGCGCCAGTTGGGCGTACTGGTTGGCCTGCGTCTGCAGGCGGTTGTTGTTGGCCACCTGGTCGCCGCTGGTGGCGTTGCGCATGATGGCGGCCGAGGCCAGGCCGATGACCGCGAGCATCAGCATCGCGACGATCAGCGAGAAACCTCGCGCGCCCGGGCGCAAGCCTCGTGCGTCCGCACGCGCGGGCACACGGCCAGGCGTGACGCGGGCGGACGGATGGGCGCGGGAGCGGGCCTTCACGACAGCCTGTTCTGCAGCACGACGGTGGTGGAGAAGGTGCGGCGCAGGTAGCCGTCAGTGGACGTCTGGCGCGCGTTGCGGCAATCGACCCAGCCGCCCAGCGTGGGCGCCTGCTGCCTGTCGAGCACCTTGGCGGCGCTGCGCACCTGCACGCACAGGTTCACCGAGACCACGTTGGCCCACAGCGGCGATCCGGCCGGCGGCGCGGCGCCGTAGTAGATGACCTGGCTGGAGCCCGGCGATCCGACCGGCGCGGACGCCATGCCGTAGGTGACCTGCAGGGTCTCCACGTTCTGCACCACGGCCGCCCCGGCCGCGTTGCCGGGGCCATGGCACCAGAGGCTGCCGTCGGCGACGTAGAACTTGCTGTCGTCCAGCCAGTAGTCGTCGCCGGTGGCGTCGTCGTGCGTCTTGGGAAACGAGTTGCCGAGGCAGTCGAGTGGCTGCTTGCCTCCGGTGCCGCCCAGGATGCCGTTGGATGCCGAGCCCGCGAGCACGCTGCCTTCGTAGGCCACCTCCAGCGCGTCCGGCGCGTTCGGGTCGGCACTGGCGAGCCTGCAGTTGGCAGGCGCGCCGATGGCCGCCTGCAGGTCGTTGAAGTTGGCGGCCTCGCAGCCGAAGACCGCGGGGAAGGCGTGCAGCACCAGCCCGCCGCCCTCGCCCACGCCGTGCGGCTGGCTGAAGCCGGCCTGGGCCACCTGCTGGCGCATCACGTTGAGCGCCAGCGTGGCGTCTTCCGTGATCTGCACCATCGCGTCGCTGTGGCGGCCGCTCTGGAACGACACGAGGTAGGCGCCGATCAGCGCGCCGATGACGGCCAGGCCGATGGCCAGCGCCACCATCATCTCGACCAGCGTGAAGCCGGCCTGGGGGCGCGGCGCGCGCGCGGGCAGGCGGCGCGTCATGGCGTCACCTGCAGGTACACGCAGCGCACCGAGGGCTCGGCGGCCTTCCAGCCGGGCGGGCATTCGGTGCCCGAACGATCGGTGGAGATGCCCGGCGCCAGCGTGAGCGGATCGGCCCAGCCCACCCACACGTCGAGGGAGTCGGGCGCGGGCGCCTTGCCGGCGCGGAACTGGATCCAGGCCGAGCCCTTGGGCAGCGTGGCGCGCACGCGGGCCGTCCAGTCGGCCATGTCGGCCCTGGCGAGATCGGTGGGGTCGCACGGCGCCTCGCTGGTGCAGGCCAAGTGGGGCGCGGCGACGGTCGTGGGAAACGCCTTCCCGGTGCTGTCGTAGCCGAGCACGCCGAGCTGCGCGCCCACGGCGTTGGCGCGCATGCGGTCGGCGATGTCGTTGGCCAGCAGCGTGGCGTTGGAGCGCAGCTCGCTCATCTTCGCGTAGCGCGTGGAGGCCTGCAGCAGGCCGGCCAGCGCGAGGATGCCCATGGCGACGACGAACATCGCCACCAGCACCTCCACCAGCGAGAAGCCGGACGCCCGCGCGCGGGTTGGCGGGAATGTCAGGGGCATGTGGCCTCGCCCTCGACGATGGCCACCGCGCCGCGCGGGTTGATGCACACCTGGCGCCGCAGCGCGCGATCGGTGGCCGGCGTGTCGGCCGCGCCGCCCGCGGGGCCCAGGACGATCACCGCGCCGCCGTTGTCCGCATGCGCGATGCCGGTGGATTCGAAACGGATGGCGGAGGCCTCGCTGCTGACCGTCATGCGCCCGGAGACGTCCACGTGCTGGCGCAGGATGGGATCGCCGGCCGCGAACGCGCCGCCGCGCCCGACGTCGGCGAACAGCAGCCAGGTCTGCCAGCTGCCCGGCGTGCCGGCGCAATGCCCGGGACTGGTGGCCTCGGTGCGGCACAGCACCACCGGCCCGCTGCGCTTCATCGCCTCGTTGCGGCCGATGCGCGCGGCATCCTGGAGCTCCTCGGCCTGCGCCATGATCGCGTGCCGTCCCAGCGCGCGCAGGAACGAGGGCACGCCCAGCGCGATGAGGAGCGACGCCACCGCCACCGTGACCATCAGCTCGACCAGCGTGAAGCCGCCGGGGCGGCGATGCCGGGCAAGGCGAACGGTGACGACGGGAGACGGGTTCATGACGGCGCAGGAGGTCCGGCGCGGACAGGCGGCGCCACGGCGAGTCTGAATGTAGCGTCTCCGGCGCCCGCGCCATGTCGCGACGGACGGTGCCGGCCGTCCGATGCGCGGCGCCGGTCACGCCGCGGCCTCTCGCGACGAGCGACGCACGAATCCGTCGAGGGGCGCTCATTCGGCTACCCTCCGCCTGGCGGCTGCGGTGCGAGCGCCTTCGGGCGGCCGGGCGGCGCTCAATCGCAGTCTCCGCGGCCGGCCAGGCGCGGCCGGCCCTGCTTGCTGACGCACACCATCACCGGCGGCGGCGCGTCGAGCGCGGCCTCGGCGGGCGGGCTGAACAGATAGTGCGAGGACGCGTCG